>OIYP01000898.1_pt1 | contig 17268 bp, 13 predicted proteins | sample 1588261 | NCBI WGS metagenome assembly OIYP01 (sample SAMN03283293) | human gut metagenome | biome: human-associated habitat; material: feces | host: Homo sapiens | place: Peru | collected 2012
CCAAATGGTACCAAGCTAAATGTTTGTCATTTAAAGTTTCTAGGGCAAAAACCCCGGAAGTTCGACAGTTAGTTTTCTCAAATAATCGCAAGGTGCTTATGCACCTTATTTTTCGCCTAAAATTAGTTATAAATATATTGTTGTAATGCCTATAATGCGTTATTATATAAGCATTGTAATTTTTCGGTGGTTTAGACTTATGCGCTTATCTGTTTCTAGAACTAAAAATGCTTGCAGTTATTACATTATCGACTCCTTCCGTGGTTTAGATGGCAAGGTTAAGACTAAGATAATTGAAAAACTTGGTACTGAAAAACATATTAAAGAAACTTATGGTGTCGAGGATGCCGAACTGTGGTGCAGACAGTACCTTGAAACAAAGAAAGCTGAAGAGGAAAGGATTAAAAGTAAAAGCTGCAGAACTATCTCCATTAAGCTTGCAGAAAATTTACCCAAGGATGAAAAAGCTCTTACCTATAATGCAGGGTATTTAGTTTTAGAAAAAATTTACCATGAGTTTGGTATTGCTAATATTTGTAGTGAAATTCAAGCTAAACACCCTCATGTAAAGGGTTTCTCTTTAAATAAGGTGCTTAAAGCTATGCTTTTTGGCAGAGTGCTTTCACCTAGTTCTAAATTAAGTCTTAGTAATAAAGTTCAACACCAAATGCTTGAGTGTCCTAATGTTCAAGTTCAACATATATACAGAGCTATGGATTTAATTGCAGAGCATTATGATCTAATTCAAGATAGGCTCTATTACTACTCAAATAAGACTTTAAAAAGAAATGTTAATAGACTCTACTATGACTGCACCAACTTCTTTACTGAAAAAGAGCTTGAGGATTGCGATGTAAAGGGAAAATCGGAAGAATGGTACCAAGAGCATACCCTACGCAAGTATGGTAAATCTAAGGAAAACAGACCTAATCCTATTGTGCAATTAGGTTTATTCATGGATGGAGATGGTGTTCCTCTAGGTATTAATGTTTTTGCTGGTAATGAAAGCGAAAAACCTTCTATGAAACCTCTTGAAAAAAAGCTTATAAAAAACTTTTCTAAAACAGATATTGTTGTATGCGCAGATTGTGGTCTATCAACCTTTGATAATCGACAATTCAATAACTGCACCATTGAAACAGATCCTTTAGTTCAATTTGGTCTTAGAGGTCAAAGACATTACGTCTATGTGCAATCTATTAAGCAACTAAAAGCTAACCTTCAAGAATGGGCTCTTGATCCTAATGCTTGGACTTATATTGATCGCAGTTCAGGCAAACCTGTAACTGTAAATAATTTCTCTTTAGATAATTTAAACGAGGATAATCGCGACGAGTTTTATAATGTGAGTTTCTATAAGGAAAGAACCATAGCTGAAAACGGTTTAGATCAACGATTGATTGTAACCTTTTCTCTCAAATATCAAGACTACATGAGAGCACTTCGTGAACGAAAGATTAAACGTGCTCAAAAGATGATTGAAACAAGCTCTTACAAGCAAGAACATGAGAATTCCCCTAGAAGCTTATTAACACAAGAACATCAAACCAAGGATGGTAAAAAAGCTACCAAAACTACTGCAAAAATCAATCAAGAAAAGATTGATAAGGATACTAAGTTTGATGGCTTTTACTGTAATGCAACCAACCTCTTTAAAGAGGAGTGTTCAACACAGCAAATTGCTGCTATTGGAGCAAGACGTTGGGAGATTAAAGAGTACTTTAGAATTATGAAAACAAACCTAAAGTCTCGCCCTTTCTATCACAATAAGGACTCCCGTATTATTGCTCATTTTATTATCTGTTTTATGACTTTAGTTCTTATTAGAGGTCTTGAACGAAAAATCGCTCTACAAGCAGGACCGCATGATAGATATCCTAATGGAAAGTACACCGTTGATGAGTTATTACAAGCAATAAAAGACATTGAACTAGTGAGTGTATCACAAGGTCAGGCTTTTATGCCTAGCTACAACAATAGTGAAATCATTAGCGAGCTTCTTAAGATCTTTGATATGGAGCAATTCGGTCAGCAGGTAGTAATGAAAGATACCCTAAAAAATATTTTAAAAAAAATTAAAGAAGACCCTGAAATGTATCAAGAGGATAAAAAAGCATCATAACCGCTAACCGTTTACCGATAAGGCTTAGCGGTATTAGACATTACAACAACTGTCGAAAATCGGATATTATCATGTATTTAAGCTCAAAAGAAGTAAGAGCCAAAAACCAATTCATCTCCCACCTAAAGAGGAAGGAGTCTTCTTGGAGATTTTAGATAAATATCGGCCACACGTGGCCGTATATTAACCCAAGGACGCAATTTAACACTCTTGAGGCTTGTTTTTACACCAAAGGCATTGCCTAGGCGACTGCGCGCGGACGCCCTCGGCCTTTACTAGGAGTAGTTGAATTTGAAGGCGTAGCTGTAGTTTGAGCGAGAGCTGAAGTTTCATCTTGATTTAAGTCGTTAGAGTTAGAATCGAGATTTTCTTGCACCTTGCTTACTGGCGCTTCTACATTTGGACTGTTTAAAGTGTTGAGAGCGTCGTCGCTTAGTGAAGTCTGTTCAACTGCTAATGATTTTGCATCTTGGTTTTCTAAAGATTCATTACCGTCTGATGCTTGAGCGAGGCTATCAGCTTTGACTTTAGCTTTAGATGTTGGTTTAGCCGTAGTTTTACTTTTACGTCCGCGAACAGATCCTAAGATATCCATAATTTCATCACTATGTTTAGCAATTTGGAATGAAATGTCGTCTTTAATCGCTTCCTTTACTGAATCGAGTTCTTTGATGTTACCAAGAAGTGAAAAAATTTCCTCTGCAGCAGTCAGCATTCTATCGTACTGCTTTGCCTCTTCGATATCTGAAAATCTAGCCACTTCCTTACCTTCCTCATTCTTTAGGATATACTCGATTTCAATACTACGCATAATCCTACCTCTCTTACTAAAAATTAACCTATCAGGTGTTTCCACCACTCCTATTTAAAACATAACTATTATACACGATTTTGATAAAAGTTTATGAGTTTTTACAGAAAATAGTACTAAAGTTTAGAAATTCCACTAGATTTTTATTAAAGCTCTAGGTTTACAGGGATTTTACATAAAAAACCGTCAGCGCTGGTCAAACTTACAGTTGGCTTCGTTTTTGTCAAAAGTGCCATAAATTCTCAATTCTTCATATCTTACGCTTATGATATAATGTGATCATTGTCATGGTTTCTAGCAACGTTTTTCGAACTTGGAGTTTGTAGCTTGCAACCCACAAACTACAAAAACCAACCACAAAAACAAACCCAAATTTTTTAGAATCACTTTTCGTTTTGCGTACCATTATTGGAGTTATATCAATGAGCGCATTTGACCTTCATACCCATCTCAATCGGTATAAAGAAAACTACTACCTCATGATTGGTCACTTTGCGACCGACATCTGCCAAGGTTCTATCGGGGCCGCCTTAACTGTACTTTTTGCTAGTGGTAGACTCCACTCTAACATGGAAGTTTCGTTATTGGTTTTAGCCTCAACCTTGTTGTCTTCTATTGTGCAACCGATTATAGGCTTTATTAGCGACTTAAAACCACGCCCATATTTAATGGCAACTGGGATGCTTACTGCTGCTGCTGGTTTGATGTTCATAGGATTTGTAACCGACTTTTGGTTACTCTTTATTCTCATATCTATGAGTGGCGTTGGGGTTGCAATCTTCCACCCTGAAGGTGGTAAAACCGCTAATGCTGTTTCTAAAGAACACAAAGGCCGTGGGGTTAGTATCTTCTCTGTGGGTGGGAATTTAGGCTTTGCCGCCGGTCCATTAGTAATTTCAGGAGCTACCTTATTATTTGGTTTACCAGGGATTATGGCTATTGGGCTTCCGGCTATTATAACTGGGATTTTCTTTATCTCCCGTAATAGGCACTACACTCAATTAGCCCGTTCTGAAATTAAACGACGCAAACATGAAGCGTCCGAACAAGATGATTATTTTGGCTTCTCCATTTTAACTTTAATGATCTTCTTTAGATCGAGCGTGCTCTTTGGTTTAACTTCTTTTATTCCACTTTATTTTATGGAAAAGTTTAACCTCGAACCGCAAGCTGCTAATTTAAACTTAACTATCGTGGCAACTTGTGCTGCGGTGGCTAGTTTAGCAGGCGGGGCTTTAGCCGATCGCTTCGGGTTTAAACAGGTACAATGTGCAGCCGCTCTACTCTCCGTGCCCTTCTTAGCCCTCTTTTGTTTAATGCCAAACGCTTTGTTGTCCACCATCATCCTAATTCCGGCGGCCGTTTCTATCTATGGTACTTTAAGCGTGTCTATGGTTATGGGCCAAAAGTTCCTCTGTAACCGTATGGGTTTTGCTTCAGGTATCACCATTGGTTTAGGTATTACGTTTGGTGGGATTACCTCACCTATTTTTGGCTGGATCGGGGATACATGGGGTCTACAATACACAATGTGGGCTGTAACTATCGCCGCTGTCCTTACTGGGTTACTCTCTATCATAGTACCGGATATCGATGCTATTAGAGCAAAAAAGCGCTTAAGCTTAAATGACCAAGCTTAATACATTAAGCTACTTAATAAAGCCCGCTAACAGAGGCGGGCTATCAAGGTCGTTTTAATTGGTTGGAGCTAGACTAAGCTACCTTAGGCAGTGGTTGTTAATTTGAACGTTTAGCCATAAACTTGATGCCTACAGAATCAATATCCTCTGCAAAATCCGCCTTGTCATCATACCAAAATACCAGCTTGCGGTTATCACCGGTGAATTCTTCGCTCAGCCGGGCTATGATCTGTTTTAGGTTTAACTCTGCCCTCTGCTACTCCTTCTGACCGATAATGATCCATTTTCCTTTCCTGCTAGAACCTTGCCGCTCAATCAGGCCTCGCTTTTGCAGATCAGCCATCAACCGCTTTACGGTCACGATGGACACCTGCAATTTTTCTTTCAACTCAGTCTGCGTGATGGAAGGATTTTCCCGGATCAGGTTCAGGATTTTGGTATCAATGATATCATTGGTATCATTGGTATCATTGGTATCATTGGTATCATTGGTATCATTGGTATGCTGCAGAGAATTTGCTAGCTCGTCCACCTTCATCATGGTTCCACTGATGCTGATTTCGCCAAGTACAGCAAGACCGCTCAGTGTTGGCTTTCCAAGTGCAATGGAGCACATTGCAATCAGTGTATGAAGGGACAACTTTCCAGTCATACCGATACCCTGCAAATCCTGATAGTTGATAAAATAATCTTTTGTTATGGTACTGATAGCTCCACTGATACGATTCCCATTTGCCTTCAAAAAATTAAAAGCAGTGTTTATGGATTCCTTTGCCTCACGGTCGCTACCGATACCTGTTTTCTCAAACTTTCCATTACCCGGAAGCATCTGGCTTTCCAAACGGAATACACCAAGCATGCCAATCTTGCCCTAAGATACAGTGTAAACCTGTCCTAGATTGCACATTCCTTCTGGAATGAGTTTTCCGCCACCTTGCTCAGGTACGGAAACATAGTGCTCCTCAAAGGTCTCATTATCCATGTAGGAGAAGTTTACATCGTAGAATTCCATACTGCCCAGCTTCTTGAGCTGCTCTTTTACACGGCGGCGCATCTCCAACGAAATCTGAAGAACTTATTCTACCTCTTCCTTGGTAAAACTTCCGTCTGGATACATCAGCTTCAAATAACCATCTGCCATTCTACGTACAGCGAAGGTATCTCTCTGATTGAGATACTTACCAAGACGGAAATAATGGTCAATGACATCCCCATACTGTTCCTTACGAAGCTCACGTATGAACTCCGTAAGGTAGTCACAGCTAACAACCAATCCATTTTTCTTTTAAGTTTTTACCTTGTGGTTTCAAACTTTTTAAACTTCTGTAGCTTTTGGTGGTTCCTAACTTCTGCAGTTTTATGGTTTTAAACCTCTGCTAGGTTTACTGCTTAACCGCAGGTTTGCCACTTAAGTGCAGTTTTACCACTTCACTTAACACCATTTCTTATGCCACAATCGAGCTTCTTGTTTCCCTAAAGATAGGTTCTAAGCCTGATTGCTTTAAGGCGACCGTTACTTCTTGAACACTTCTATCATCATTGATAATAAACTGTGGTAAATCATGATGGTCTACCGCGTACCCACCTGGCTGAGTCGAAGAGCCAGCGCTAATAGCAGTAATAACCACTGGCACAATTACATCTCTAAATCTTCTGCTTTCGCGAGTAGAAATTGAGATTTCAAGTTCATGGTCAAACAGACGCCATGCGCATAAAGTTTGGATCATTTGGCGATCATTTACCGGACTTACCGGCTCAAAACCACCAGCTGCTGGTCTTAAACGCGGGAATGACAAGCTCATTCTAGTTTGCCAATAATGCTGTCTCATGTAGAGCAAATGCCGAGCTAGTGCGACGGTATCAGCCTTCCAATCAAACAGCCCTAATAACGCCCCAATTCCAACTTTATCGATCCCCGCATCCCCTAAACGTTCAGGGGTTTCCATACGATAACGCATGTCGGTTTTCTTGCCACTTAGATGGTTTTCTTTATAGCAAGCAGGATCATAGGTTTCTTGATAAACCATGACCGCATCTAAACCTAAGGTTTTTAGTTCACGGTAATCTTCAGTATCTAAAGGTTGCACTTCCATCGAAAGGTAAGAAGCATATTCCCGCACAATAGGAAGCATTTCTCTAAAGTAATCCATGCCCCCGCGGCGTTCATTTTCCCCAGTAACAACGAGGATGTTTTCATAACCCATGGCTTTAATAGCTTCACATTCTTGCTTAGTTTCAGCAGCCGTTAAAACGCGGCGCGGAAACTTATTATGAGCCGCAAAACCACAGTAACGACAGTTATTGGTGCAAAGGTTAGTCAAATAAAGAGGCACATACATGCTTACCCCATTCCCAAAGCGCTGTCTAGTAAAACGTTGAGCTAGCACCGCCATGTCAGAGAGGTAAGGCGCTGCGGCTGGAGAAATTAAAGCCATAAAATCCCCTAGCTCAAGTTGTTCGTTGTGGCGGGCTCGCGCTAAAGCGCGGGCAACGTCATTATCGGTCATAAGGTCAACTTCACGGGCGTAATCCATGATATTAACCTTAGTAATTTCATCGTAAAAACTCATGGTAATAATCCTTTACGTACTTAGTTTGACCTAAAGACCTTCTTCCGCTAAAAATGCTTCTAATGGACTAGTGGCATGAGCTACTTCACTAATCGCTCCAAGGCCTGCTAAATAAGCAGCACGGCCAGCTTCAACTGCATACTTAAAGGCGGTAGCCATAGCAACCGGATTGGTGGCAACTGAAACCGCAGTATTTACTAAAACGGCATCCGCCCCCATTTCCATAGCTTCAGCCGCTTGAGATGGGGCCCCAATGCCGGCATCAACCACTACAGGTACCGTCTTTTGGGCAATGATGATTTTTAACATGCTCTTAGTGGTGAGCCCTTGGTTACTCCCAATTGGCGCCCCTAAAGGCATCACCGCATGCGCCCCGGCTTCAGCTAAACGATGGCAAATAACTGGATCTGCAGCGCAATATGGTAAGACGATAAAATCTTGCGCTACTAATTCCTTAACGGCTTCTAAAGTTTCAACGGAATCAGGTAGCAAATAACGCTGGTCAGGATGAATTTCGACTTTCACAAAACGGGTCCCTAAAGCTTCACGAGCTAACTGCGCCGCAAAAATCGCTTCTTTGGCTGTACGCGCCCCAGAGGTATTAGGTAATAACGTAATGCCTGGAATTTTTTTTAAAGCCGGTAGAATCGCGTCGCTCCCATTTTTAAAATCACAGCGTTTTACCGCCATAGTGACTAATTGAGTCCCAGATGCAACTACAGCCTTAGCTAATAAATCGGCATTCGCAAATTTACCGGTCCCGGTAAAAAATCTAGACGTAAATTCGACCCCACCTAAATTTAGTGGCTTATCACCTAAAGAAGCGAGTAATGGACTTACTGCGTGTTCTTGCTTATTCATCTCTGTCATTTTTAACCTCCAGCCATTAGGGCAAAGATTTCGATTTTATCACCTGCGTTAATCACGAACTCTTGATGTTTGCTGCGAGGGACAATTTTTCCATTCACAGCTACCGCAAAGGTTTCGGGTACCCCCGGAATTTCTTTAAGCACGCCCCCTAAAACTTGCTCCGAAGTTTCTTGTGGCGCCCCATTTACATAAATAATCATATCGCTACTGTTCTTTTAATTTGTGTTGTTTAAGCACTCCTGTAAGCAACTTAATAAGCGCTCATGCAAGCAACTTATTTAAGTGTGCATGAGAACTACTCATGCTCGCTTACCGCCTAAGCTTCCTATAAGCATCGTAAGCAAATTGCCCCACCTCAAAGCTACGTATTGTGTATTACGTAATACGTATTACATTGCGTATTACGCATTATGCACTAAGCATTTATCGTCAGACGCGAGCTCAAAATACGCTAACTCACCATTTCTAAAATAAGCCATGGAGCCGTAAAGCTTGCTCTTAAGCCCCCCTAAAAGTTTAATCACTTCACCGGCAGCAAAGACTCCAGCCATGCCGGCTGCAGGCCCTAAGATCCCCGGAAAAGCCCGCCCTAAAAGTGGCGTATACCCCACACAGCCTAAACAGCCGTATTTTTTTACATAATCAGGATTTTTAAAGTCGTAGTACATCACCGCAAAATCAGTCCCTTCTGCTGATAACAACATTAAAGGTACGTGATGCTTTAAGCATAGGTCATGAGTCCTACGCATAGATTTAGCGTTATCCGTGCATTCGATGACTAAATCAACGACCGCAGTTTGAGGCTTTAGCTCAGTAGAGGCTAAATCTACTTTTGGTTTTAAAGCAACTTGCTTTGATGCAACATTCGGCTCTAAGGCGACAGTGCCCCCAAGCCCCATGGCTTCTAGCACTTGCTCATTAGTTTCAAGTAACCCGCGAGTTTTAACTTCAACTTCACTGTTAAGTTTAGTTAGCGCCTGCGCCGCTAAAGTTACTTTCGCTTGCCCAATTTGCGCTTCTTGATAGATGATTTGCCGGTGTAAGTTACTTAAAGACACCGTATCTCCATCACAGACGGTAATATGTTTAACCCCCGCACCTGCAAGGTACATAAGTAACGGAGCGCCCACGCCCCCAGCGCCAATAACTAGAATGCGGCTTTGCGTAAGCTTAGCCACATCAAGACCAGGAATACGCATGCGAGCGTAACGATCTACTTTGGCCCCTTCGGCCGTTTCCTTTGGGTTATCGTTTAGTGACTTTGGCTCAAGTTCCTGTTCATCATTAGCGTTTTTATTCATGTAAAGCCTCCTGCCACGCTTTAACCGCAGCTTCAGGATCTGACGCTTTAGTGATGGCGGTAATGACGGCAACTGAACCAACCCCAGTTTTAGCGACAGCTTCCACGGTATTAAGCTTAATACCACCAATTGCGACCGTTGGCATTTTATCCCCTAAGGCTTCGACGTATGAACGTAAGTGGTAAAGCCCTTGTGGCGCTGACGGCATCACTTTAGATTGGGTCGGAAAAATATGCCCTAAAGCTACATAGCTTGGCGCTAATAATAAAGCGCGGGCAAGTTCCCCATAACTATGAGTTGAGACCCCAAGACGTAACCCTGCCGCTCTAATTTGCGTCAAAGTCGCCGTATCGAGATCCTCTTGCCCTAAATGCACGCCCCAAGCGCCTAAAGCCGCCGCTTCTTGCCATAAGTCGTCGACCAAGACTCGCGCCTCATATTTCTTACCAAGTGCCACCGCGCGTTCGATTTCAGCTTTGATAAAAGCTTTATCCTGGAGTTTTACCGGATCTTTTATCCGTAACTGTAAAGTCTTAACTCCAGCCTTACATAAGCGTTCAATCCAAGCACTACTATCAACTACGACGTAAAAGCCGAGCTTAAATGGACAAGTTAAAAACGCCTCTCCCGCTAAGAACCAATCTACTTCCGCGCGATTAGCAGCGCAGTACGGTAAATCCGCTCCCAATTCATGAGAATAAAGAGGTCGTCTAACACAGCTAGCCAAACCTTCAGGGCTTTCGTTAAGCGCTTCACGAATCCCCCGCACCACAAAAGCTTTAGCAATAACCGCAGCACTTAAGAGGTCATCAAAACGAGTACTCTTAGCAGCGAGCATCGCCGCCATGGCTGAAGCTAAGGCACAGCCCGTGCCATGCACCTGGCCTGCGGCCGGTATGATTCTACGGTCGAGTAACCAATAGTTATGGGTTGCATCGCTTAATAAGTCCACGTTACAAGGTAAATGGAACCCGTCCCTTAAGCCTAATTTGTCTGCGTGCCCCCCTTTGAGCAGAATTTGTTTAAACCCAGCGTCTAAAAAGAACACCGCCACCTTAGTTAAAAAGTCAAACCAATCCCCTGCAGTTTTTATACCTGGTGGAGTTAAGCCACTCATCGCTAAAGCTTCAGGAATATTAGGCGTAATGACACTAACCACTTGGGCCATCTCATTTAAAATATTTTTAAAGGACATGGTGGTTAAAGTTTTAGATTGGTTAGTCCCGGCCAAATCAACAGAACCTTGGAGTAGCAGGGCAGTCAGAGCTTCTTGAGAAACTTCTTTAGTAGCTTGAGTAGCCTCTTTAGTAGCACTACCAACCGGATCCCAAATCACATGAGCTGGGACGCCTAAAGCCTCACGGTCGCTTTGATATTGCTTTAAAAATGAAACTACGACTTGAGCCGTTTTATCATTAGGGATCACCCCTATTTTTACCGCTTCAATACGGGCCGCCCCATACTCAGCGTAAATAGCCTCAAGTTCAGCTGTTAACGTTGCTGGCTCTACCGCTTGCAAGCCTCCAAAGTGGTGACAGTTTTGCCAGGTCACTGCCGTGACCGCTCCGGCGCCAGCCACCCCAAAAGCTGCTAATGTCTTTAAGTCGGAGGTAAGTCCCGCCCCATCTATCGGATCGGTAGCGGCGATAACTAAAACTATCTTTTTAGGCGTAGAGCCCATCATGTCGAGATTTAAAATCTGCGTTTTAGTCAATTCAAGTGTTTCAAGCGCCTTAGGTTCTAAGCCTGGAGCTTTTTCATGCTCACATGTATTAGAGGTCATAAAAGCCACCTTAATCTTTGCTTGCAAGGAGCTTTTTAACCCGCTCTTTATCAAAAGCTAAATCCCTAACTTCACGGCTAATCTTCATGGAACAAAACTTAGGCCCGCACATAGAGCAGAAATCTGAGAGCTTATGACATTCTTGTGGTAAGTCTTCATCGTGGTACTTACGAGCAAGATCCGGATTAATAGCTAACGCAAATTGATCCGCCCATCTAAATTCAAAACGAGCCTTACTCATTGCGTCATCACGAGCCCGGGCTGCTGGGTGACCTTTAGCAATATCAGCCGCATGAGCTGCAATGCGGTAAGCCATCAACCCTTCACGAACGTCATCACGCTTTGGTAACCCTAAATGTTCTTTTGGTGTTACGTAGCAAAGCATGGCCGTGCCCATCATCCCGATAACAGCCGCCCCAATACCTGAGGTGTAGTGGTCGTACGCAGGAGCAATATCAGTCACAATTGGGCCTAAGGTGTAGAACGGCGCTTCATGGCATAACTTAAGCTGTAGATCCATATTTTCTTGAATCATGTTTAGTGGCACGTGACCAGGGCCTTCAATGAGAACCTGAACCCCCATGCTCCAAGCAATTTCAGCAAGTTCCCCTAAAACCTTAAGTTCAGACAGCTGCGCTTCATCGTTCGCGTCATGAACGGAGCCCGGACGCAGACCATCACCTAAAGAAATAGCCACATCATAGGCAGCACAAACTTCACAAATTTCTCTAAAGTTAGTGTAGAGGAAGTTTTCTTTAAGGTGGTCAAGGCACCATTTAGCCATGATCGAACCACCACGAGACACAATCCCGGTTAATCTCTTTGCCGCAAGCGGAATGAACGCCTTTAATAACCCCGCGTGGATCGTAAAGTAATCCACCCCTTGACGTGCTTGTTCGATTAAAGTTTCTTTATAGATAGCAAAGTTAAGGTCAGAAGCTACACCATTAACTTTTTCTAGTGCTTGGTACAAAGGTACCGTCCCAATTGGTACTGGTGAATTACGGATAATCCATTCACGGGTCGCATGGATATCTTTGCCGGTACTTAAATCCATTACGGTGTCAGCCCCATAAACGGTACTAAAGACCATTTTTTCCACTTCTTCCGCGATGGAGGAACTAAGAGCCGAGTTCCCAATATTAGAATTGATTTTAACTAAGAACTTACGCCCAATAATCATTGGTTCAGCTTCAGGATGGTTAATAGACGCGGGGATAACTGCGCGCCCGGCAGCCACTTCAGCTCGGACCATTTCTGGGGTAATTTCCTGCCCTTTGGCCGCGCCCACGCTTTCACGCGCGGCAATGTATTCCATTTCTGGTGTAATCACGCCAGCACGCGCTAAAGCTAACTGAGTAATACCGCATCCAGCTTTGGCTTTTCTGGTAACTCTAGAGGTTTTTAAGCCCTCAACTTTAGGCGCTGCAACCACATCTTCTTCTAAGTCAGTTCTGTTTTTTAACCAAGCTTCACGTACTAGTGGCGCCCCTTGAGCTAAATCACGAGCAGGTTCACCATTACCGTAACACCCGGCAGTATCATAAAGATCTAAATGTTCCCCCGTGGTGAGTGATATACGCCTTACAGGAATCTGTACTTCGCCAGAAGAAGTTTGGCATGGGACCCAAGCTCGAGCTGAGTTAGGATATGCAAGTCCTGAAAGATGCTGCAGGCGCTGTAAAGCCTCTTGTTCAGCGGCTTGGCGTTTGTCGATAACTGATGCTGACATATGTCTGCTCCCCATGAAGAAAAAAATAATTGTGGTTTAAATTTAAAATAGTTGTCTAAAAAATTACGTAGTCTAATAGTTTAGCAATCGAAGCTTCTGTTGTTAGCCCAAGAAACAAACGAGTCCTCAGACCACCCCCTTTTAGGTAAACAAGCTTAGTCGAACCTAAATCCTAAATTTTAGATCTTAAGCTTTAGAGCTTTAGAGCTTAAGTTTTAACTTTTAGCTTTTGGCTTTTGGCCTTTAGATTTGAGTCCTAAATACCAGTGCTAAAGCAAGATTTAGCTACAAACTACTAGCAATTTGCCTGCCTCTAAAGTCCTTAGTATTAGTACTAATGCTTTGTAACCGCTAAATTAAACAACTTAAAGCTACAAAAGCTACAGCATTACCAAAACTTAAAAGCTACTCAAATGCAAATAGGCTTTTAACTAAAATGGATTCTAAAACCGCTCAAGGGATTACGTAGGGAAGAAATATGAATAGAACCAAGTTTGTTCTATAGTGAAGACGCTAGATACTAGACTAGATCCTATGGTCTAGGTTCTAAATATTTAGTACTTAGCTAGAACTCCAAATAAAGAATTTTTAGGGCGCTGTTTTAGCTTTAGCTTATGGCGCTTGGCTTTGGCTTTTTAAGAAGCTTTTAGCTTACTTATGTTTTCACAAAAACCTAGCTTATTTAAAGTATTGGCGTTTACCATCAACTAAATTCGTAATTAAGTCAACCTAATGGTATGCCCAAAGTGTAATAAATTAAGCTTCATCTAAAAGCACTTCTAGTCACCTGCGAGCGCTTTAGGCTTTTTTATTAGCCTTGCCTCAATTAGCCATGTCTTATTTTTACCAAAGCTACTTGCTGTGGCTTTTGGCTTAACCTTTTACTTGGCTTTTTACTTGGCCTGTTGTTTGTGCCTGGCTTAGCCTTACTTAAAGGATAGGACCTAAATCCTACCTAGCACTCACATTAAGTCGCCACAAACTATGTTGTTCCTTATTTGAATTATCCGCCTTCACTGTATTCCTTCGCAGGCATTATCCTGGGCAGGTTCACGAATTCCGATCCTGGTTTAACTTCGGTCTCAGCCTAAATAAAGGCACTCCGACAGCGATGCTTTTGTTATTATGGAACTTTACTAGCTAAACTGCAAACTAAAATTTGGCCAAATAGCCTAAAGACGGCATTAACTTATGAGGCTCGTCATTTAAGACATAAAATAGCTCTCGTAAAATATAGCCATATCAAAGTAGTAGCATGGCTCTATCAAAGTAGTAGCGTGTTAATACTAAAGTAGCAATATGGCTATGAGATGACATAATTTTCTCGACAAAACTTAAAAAAACGCCGAACATATACAAACTCAAGCACTAATCGCCATACGAGCTCATCATGTCAAACGCCACCAATCAAAAACCAAATACGGTCGGCCCTAAGAATCAGGCTACCCCTAAAACTTCTTCTTTAGAAGCATCTTCATCCAAAGTAAATCAGTCTTATGCTAAAGACCATAGCCATACGGCTTTACTTACTTTAGGTGGCGGGCTTAAAGTTTTTTGGTCAATTGCCGTGCTTGTTTATGCTTTTTTAGCCCCAGTGCATTCAACTTTTAAATTTGGGCAAGGGTTGTTAATTTTAGCTTTAGCCATAATTTCTGGACCCTTACTTCCTTTTACCCTGACTTTGGCCCTTATAAAAACCAAAACACCACGCACCATTAAATTGTTGCTACTTTTAAACCCTGACCGAGAATTAACACCTAATAGCAATGAAGCTAGTAATGAAGCGTTAGCGTCACCATCACTTCAAACAGCGCAGCCTAAAGCCAATTCCCAAGATACGTTTTTAGCCAAATATAAGGCGGTACTAGCTCCTTTAGCAATTACAGCCCTCCCTTGCTTACTCTTAGCCTCACTACTACCGTTTTGGTTTTATCAGAAGCTAGCAGATCTACATGGAGCTCAATTATTAGATTTTGGAGCCGCGCTTGTTGGTGTTTTAGTGTTTTTAATTACCGTTAGTGCCATTTTTATTAATGGCTCGTTCTCTGCTTTAAAAATAAAGCAGCCCCATCCATTTTTACATACTCTAAATGCCGTTGGCGTAAATTTAGTTCAGCTTCTATGCTTTAGCTTATCCTGTGCCATTTCTATCCCTTTAGCCCTTGCTACTGCTCATGCTTTTTGGGCTTATATTGATAGCATCATCGTCAATCGCTATGATAGCTTAACCGGTCTAAGCCCATATCTATCGATTAACACTTTAGACCTTATTACTTTAACGTTAGCCTTAGGCGCTATTGTTTATGCCATGAGTACGGTTATTCATAAGATTTCAGATGTTGCGCCCGTAACTGCAACTAAAAAATAAAAAAGGAATTCACCACTACGGTCAATTCCTTTAATTCTCTTTTTTATTTAAGTATGGCTTTAAGCCCAACTTAGCAAGCTTAAGTAAGCCAAAAGTTTTCTTAAGCTTTAGCGTATTGCTTTGCACCTATTGCTTTTAAGCCTGTGATTGGCTTTGGTTGGCATACTGGTCTTGAGTTTTCTTTAGGATTTCATCATATTTTCCCCAAAAGATCCCACGGCAAGCTCTGAATTTCACGAAGGAATCAAGAACTGACAAGAACCTAAGGAAAAACGTACATAGCATCCCTATTAAGCCTTGACCAATTAAGGCCACAATCAGCATAGTCCCACTTAAAGTAGCGGCTCCACTTGTAGTTGCAGGGACTAATAACAAAAAAGGCAACACAAACAGAAGCTTAAACAAGAGCACCATGGACCAAGCAACTGTTAAGGACCACCAATTCTTTGTACAACTCTTAAAGCTAATCCATAAAGCTTTAGGCGCTGAAACTTCACCATAAATGGTAAGAGGCACGGCAAAGAAAGTACACATGAAATAAGTTAAGTCAATGAGTAAGAAGATGCTATAACCGATAAGCCAATGAAATACTATAAATGGGTGTTTATACAAGTACAACCCAACTTCGTTTAAAAATGCCTCACAAACCTTCTCTAAATGAGCAAAATCCTGATTCATTATGAGGTTTAAGACGTCATGAGTTTGCGCAAATTGCCACAACCACTGCCCCAAACTCCATATTTCGCTCCCATAAATAATGAGAATGAGTAAGACGCCCACCGCATAGAGTACAAAGCTTAACACCCAACTAGAAATAGCGTAGAACAAAACTTTAAAAAATTTTTGTCCTAAAACCGACATCAAAGTTTGGAACGAGCAGCTCCCATGAAAATGCCGTTCAACAAGCAAAATATAAATCATCGCTGAGGCTGTAGCGGTAACGAGGGTTGACGCGAAGGGAATTAAACCTGCGATGTACATAACTATCACACAAGCAAATTCAATCCCTAAAATAGCAAACATCTTTGAGGAAAAAAATTCCTTTAGTCCTTCGACAAACCAACGCCACCCAGCTTTTCCGGTAGCGGTAATATCTCCCACATAGGGCAAAGCTAGATCCTTTGCATTTTCAGGGACAGCCATAAAACCTCCGCGCACTTTCTTGCAAAATAATTAACCAAAGTAGTCCTTCAGGGCTACTTACTAAAAAATTGGTTCTTCATAAATTTGTGTTGAATTTAAAGACCGCAAAATAATCAAAAAGGAAAAAAGCAGCCTAGGTCTTACAATTGTTGCACCAAATGAGTTACACGACTAAAGCTAACACTCTTTAAAAGTCACTAGCTTTCGTAAGTTCGCGTCATAAACTACCGCAAACTTTAATCTATCCTTATTGCAGTCAAATGAAGCCCCGTAGTCTCGAGCTAGGATTTGATTTACGCCATCCTCAAGTTTAGCTTCGACCTCATTGGAGTTTTTCGTGTACTTAAATTCAACGATGATGATTTTTGAGTCAAGTTCAATGATAAAGTCAGGGAACCCTTGGCTTTCATAAACTTCGCGGTAGCAGGAAATACCAGAGCCTAGGACAAACATCTGTAGAACGGTTTTAATTTGGTGTTCATTTTCAAAATTGTAGTATCGATTGCTTCTTGGAATTTTAGCAAGGATCTCATTAAATTTATCAACAATGTTCTGAGTATTCGCTGTTTTAAAAAAGCTTTTTAACCTAAAACATTCTTGGTCAAAGAAATTACCAAATACTTTTAGGATTGTAAGTCTAGTTAAGGCTTTTCGTAGTTCTAGATTTGGTATTGTTAATGCTACTTGTTCTGAGATCTTATATCCTTTTTTAAGTGATAAATAACCACACTGAGTCATTAAGACATTTTGGTCCATTGATTGAAGTGTCGTAGGATTTTTGAATTTATCGGCATTTAAAATAATTTCTGGCTGCTCAAATACATCAAAGTCTATGAGATGACTATTTAAGTATTTCACAAGAATACTAGGGCAACCGCCATTGTCATACCAATAATCATCAAATACCACACGTGGTTTGTTTAAAGCA
>OIYP01000899.1_pt1 | contig 17252 bp, 14 predicted proteins | sample 1588261 | NCBI WGS metagenome assembly OIYP01 (sample SAMN03283293) | human gut metagenome | biome: human-associated habitat; material: feces | host: Homo sapiens | place: Peru | collected 2012
CACATTCCTGCGTAAGAACGGCATTCAAATCCGAATATTCCTTGTTTTCCTTTTTAAGAAACTCAATAACAGCTTCATAATCGGACTTTTTTGAAGCCAGCTCATCACGCTCTGCCCTTATCCTCTCGTTCTCCGAAACCATTTCTTTATTCTTATTAAACAGATAATAATTACGTTTATCGAGAGCCTTGTAGCTTGCCTTCTTGGGTTTCAGAATGTTCACCGCAAAGGGGTCAAGGTCAGTAACATTTCCCTTATCCTTTGAAATATGCCCCTTCAGCTCCGCTGCATATTTTTTGATTTTCGCATATACAGCCTGATGCGAAACTTGGAAGGTTTTGCAAAATTCGCTTATTCTCACGTTTCACCTCCATTTTGAAGCTGATTAGCCTTGAGCAAAACACCGCAAACAAAGAAATAAAGCGGGATTGCAAGACATAATAAAACAAAAAATCACTATAAAATATAGAAACAGCCAACCAACTTTGGTATAATTAAATTGTACGAAAACCACACGAAAGGGGTTGGCTGTTATCTACCGCCAAGAAATTTTACAGGACATCACATTTTTCACTTCTGCACCAAAGGCTCAGTTTTACGACAAGCTTTTTCTTAATCTTGACTTGTCAGATTTTCCCGAATCCACTGCCAAAACAGGAAGAAACGTTTTTTCAAAAAAAGCCTTGCTCTGTGCTTTTATCGTTATGAAATGCGAATGCTTTTCCTGCATTACCGATCTGGTCGATTATCTTAACAATAATCTTATCATCGCTCATTACTGCGGTTTTAACATTATGAAGCCGCTTCCGTCATACTGGACCTTTGACAGATTTATCCGTAAACTTGATAACGCTTTTCTTAAAAAACTTATGCAGTCGCAGGTTCTGAAGCTTTCCGAAATGGGCATAATTGATACTTCTTTCATTGCCCTTGACTCTACTCCCGTAAATGCAAATACCCGTCAGAACAATCCAAAGTCATTTGCAAAAAACAAGTTTTCAAAAGATAATCAGCCTAAGTCTGACAAGGACTGCGGTTTGGGCGTTCATACGGTTCAAATCAGCATAATGAGCGTAATTTTGAATACTATTGGGGTTACAAGAATCATATTTTGGTTGACTGCATTACAGGCTTACCAATCTGCGAGCCGACAACTTCTGCCAATGTTTCTGACAGCACTGTTGCTCTTGATATTCTAAGCCAAACCAATAGTTTTCTTTCTGTTGATGAATGTACCTTCTTAGCCGACAAGGGCTATGATGTCAAAGCAATATACAACACTGTAAAAGAGCTGTATCACGGTGATTGCATCATTCCTCTCAATAAGCGAAACACTAAAGATCACAAGAAGCTTGCAAGCGGTCACCCTATCTGCGAAGCAGGTCTTGCTATGCACAAAGACGGAAGATTTTTCGATAACGGAAGAACCCGTCAGAAATACTGCTGCCCGCTGAAAAGCTCTAAGTGCGCCTCCTGTCCATGTGATCACAAAAACCGGAACAATGGCAAAAAGCACCGTGGCTGTACTAAATATGTCACCGTTCCCGATGATTACAGACTTTCCATCGACCGTGAGTGCATTCCATTTAAAAAGCTTTATGCACTAAGAACCGAAGCTGAACGTTACAATTCACGTTTCAAGCAAACAGGACAGGAACGGTTATGGGTTCACAGCTTCAATGCTGCACAAAACCTTAATTCTGCTGCACATATCGCACTGCTGGCAGTAGCTCTGGCTGCAATCGTCACTAAATCAGACAGTTCTTATCGCTGCCTTAAATCCGTAAAACGTACTGCTTAGCTGGTTCAACTGAATATTTTTTCAGCCGATTTCAGCATTTTTGCTGAGGTCTGCTTTGCTATACCTTGTTTCCTGCTTTGATCTTTTAAAAGTTCTCTTGTGCGTTTGTTTTCGTTTGGAAAATTGGGGTTTTGCTCTTATCTAAAGCTGATACCAAAACAATTGGATTTTGAAATCATACCACTTGACGAAAATCTCACATTTCAAGAAAATCATCGTCAACGAAATCTTCATTTTCGTCAAAATCTGAAATTTTTCGTGATTACGTTGTCGGGAATACTATTGAAATCGTTATTCCGATAAACTGCGCCTATCGTTTTGGGATTTATTCTTTCGTCCTTTCCTGCTCAACAAGCCATTCAAGAAATTTCTCACGTCTGATAAATTTACGCTTGCCAATGCGAATCATAGGTATATCCTTACGGTTAAACAAAGCGTATGACATAGAACGTGAAAATCCCATATCCTGCAAATCTTTTGCGGAGAGAATTTCGGGCGTGTGCTTTAAATCCTCACTCATATTTTTTACCACCTTTCTGCTTTCGATAATTCAATTATACAACATTTTTTTCAAAAAGCTCAAAATAGTGGTGTGACTGAGTACCACTCGATTGATAACGTCCAATCAATCACATAAAAACTGATTGGTTTTACTGATTGAAATTGACATTCGGGTCTTAATGTGATATACTATTATATAATAAACAAGCAATACACAATCATAAAGATACATCACTGATTGGAGGACAACAAATGAACGTAAAAAACATAAACGCACGGAATCGGACAGCGGCTATCGGGGTCAGCTTTGATGTCCCCAATGAAAAGGAAGTCATTGCTATCGGCAGTCCCGAAAATCTTAAACATTATTTCACTATGGGTATCGTTTCCGATGAAATAGAGGTGCGCACACGAAAGCTCGGCAGCCTTGTGGAAGATATGAACGAGCTTGCCAAAGGTGACTATGACGGCAAAATGGACACTATGGCTGAATGCTCCAACGGTCTTTGTGGAATAATCAGTGAAGGACAGGGCAACAAATCTGCGGAAGAATATATAAATACCCTCACCGAAATGTATGATGATTCCGGCAAGGGCAATATGATTCTTAACTTTATGATATTTTCGATTCTTACAAACTATCGGTATAATCACAAGACATTGAGTACAGAATGGCATATGTTCAATTCAACTATGAAAAAGTCGGCGGCACGTTTTGCGGAACAGTTTAACACTTGTGTTTCGGATATGCTTATGCCTTTCCGTAATCTGCCTACGCTTGACGGAGGTAACGTGAGATATTGGGATATTTCCGAACAACTCAACGACGCTCCCACTGACTTAACTATACATATCTACTATACCCACAACAACGGAACGTGGCAGACAGGATATGTAGCCGAAGATTCTTTTCTCGCTATACTCCGTATATACTGCGATATTCTCAAGCAGTCAAACCGCATTATTTCCAACTGTCCAATCTGCCGCAAGCTCATTGTAAAAAGTAAGCAGACTGAGTCCGATTTCTGTTCGGAGGAGTGCAGACTTGTAAACAAAAACGAGTGGACAAAGGAAATACGGGCAAAGAACGCCGGGAGTGATGTTCAGAGGACCTATGACATTTTCTATACAACGGGCAATAATCTGAAACGCAAGCTGAAAAAGGACGAAGCCAAGCTGAATGAGTTTGATGCTTATTTCAAGGATATGCGTAAAAAGGCTCTTGCTTTGAAGAACAGCGTTAATGATGACAGTCCCGATACAGAACTTAGGGAGTATAGAGAGAAGATTCGGGAGATGACTGATGAAATTGTGAACTTTGCCGATGAGCTAAATGATGAGATCAAGGATGAGAGGTATAGGACGAGTTCAACTATAAGTTAACAGGTTTACAGTTAAATAGCCGCAAGCGTGGAAAAGGTATATACCTTTTCGGAAAAACTATGTACAGCTTTTGCTGCTGCTTGACTGGTTTTTGTATTTGGGGTATAATGGAATAAATTACTGTAAGCAATTTTGAGGTGAACTCAATGCCATTAACAATAGCAATATGCGATGATAACGAAGATCAGATAAAAGAGTTGCGGCGGCTTCTCGGAGAATGGTCCGCAGACAAGCCTTTTGCACTCAACATAGATGAATACATCAGTGCGGAAAGCTTCCTGTTTTCCTATCCTGATAAGCCTTGCGACCTTATCCTGCTGGATATTGAAATGAAGCGGCTGAACGGTATGGAGCTTGCCCAAAAGCTGCGTTCGGACGGAGATATGCTGCCGATAATTTTCATTACGGGATATTCCGAATATATGAGCGACGGTTACGAAGTCGAAGCTCTTCATTATCTGCTGAAGCCTGTTGACAGGTCAAAATTTTTTGCGGTACTTGACCGATACATAAAGCGGCATACTCCCGAAAATGAGATAATGCTCAACTGCGATGAGGGCAGTATGCACATTTCGCCCGATATGGTCGTCTTCTGCGAAGCTGTGGGCAAGAAAACTCATGTGCATTTGCGGGATAAGGTCATTGTCTGCAATTCGGGAATAAGCACTGTGAAAAATATGCTGCCCGAAGAATTTGTTTTCTGTCACCGTTCGTATATCGTGAATATGCGGTATGTTCGGAGCATTGGCAAGACGGATATTATGCTTGACAGCGGTGAAAAAATCCCGCTTTCACGTCGGCTTTATAAGGAAGTTAATGAGCGATTTATTCAATATTATACAAAGGAGTAAAAACACATATGACTATTGAAAAACTTGTGCAAAATCCAAAGGTTATGGATGATAAGGTTCTGTTAAAAAAAATAAAAGATGCATTTATAGAGCTATATGATAAAGATAAAGACTTAATTAACAATATTCCTGATAACATAGAAATCGAACTTGAAGATAAATCAGGAAACAAAGGTAAATACTATGTTGGTGAAAGATCCATTGTATTTAGGTTTGCTCATTATCTTCAAAACTATTTATACAATACTGATTATCAAAAATACCATTTGGATTGTGAATACAATAGAAATGGTATTGAGACAAAGAAATTGCCTGATTTTAAATATGGTACATTTCCTGATTTGATTATTCATAAACGTGGTGAAAATGATGGAACAAATCTACTTATTATGGAATTTAAAACATATTGGAACAAGAGTCCCCAAAAAATTGCAAGAGATAAATTAAAAGTCAGTCAATTTGTTGATAAAAAAGGGCAATATAAATTTAAATATGGTTTATTTGTACTTGTTGAAAAAGAAATAGAGAATGTAAAAATAGAACTTATCTTATAATGGGAGAATTATGATTATTTATATTTTACTTTTTATTATTATATCTATTTTTATTATAGGAATGTACTTTATTCTCCGCCGCACCCTATACAATATGATAGACCGCCGGATAGAACGGTTTCAGAGTGAGCTTATTGAAAAGCAGGTGCGTGAGATACAGAATATGTACCGCCAGGTGCGTGGTTGGCGGCACGATTACCGCAACCACATAAACAATATGAAAATACAGCTTTCCGAGGGCAATTATGACAAGCTGTCCGACTATCTGAACGAGCTTGCGGACGATCTGGACACGGTGGACACCGTAATAAAGACGGGCAATGTTATGGCGGACGCTATCCTCAACAGCAAGCTGAATGTTGCGGAGAAAATGAACATAAAGCTTAACGTTAAAGCAAATGTTCCCGACAAGCTGCCCATGAGCGATGTTGAGCTTTGTTCAATGCTTGGAAATATACTGGATAACGCAGTTGAAGCCTGCGGCACGCTTCCCGAAGAGGAGCGCTTTATGCGTGTGTATATCGGCAAGCTGAAAGGACAGCTGTATCTTTCGGTGCAAAATTCCGCAGGCAAAGTCCGCAAGTCGAAAAATACATATCTCTCCACCAAAGAGGGCGAACACGGCTACGGGTTATTCCGAATAGACAGAGTTGCGAAAAAGTACGGCGGCTATGTCAATCGTCAGAATGAAGAAGGCGTGTTTGCCACTGAAATAATGGTGCCGCTCAATAGTTAATAGTTAATAGTTGATAGTTAATAGCTATGAGGTGAAATATGTATAACAAATCAATTATAGAAGAAAAAAGTAAACGATTTGCCATTAGAATAATTAAGTTATATAAATACTTAAATGCAGAGAAGAAAGAATTTGTTATTTCTAAGCAAATGTTGCGCAGTGGGACAAGTATCGGGGCAAATGTCAAAGAGGGAGAATATGGTCAGAGTACAGCGGATTTCATCAGCAAAATGAGCATTGCACTTAAAGAAGCAGCAGAAACATTATACTGGCTGGAGCTTCTCATACAAACAGATTACATAACCAAAGAACAATATGAAAGCATCAGTTCCGACTGCATCGAGCTAATAAAGATACTCACATCAATAGTAAAATCAACAAAATCCAACTAATAGCTATTAACTATTAACTATTAACTGTATTGCCATTCGTTCTGTATTTTGACCGTTCGTTCCGAGATCGGCACGAACGGCCTTTTTTGTGGTATGATGAATGCGAGGTGAGATTATGGTAAAGGTAACAAAATGGGACAGGAAAAAGAAGAAAGAGGATTGGGCGAAATACCGAAATGAGCAGGCAAAAATTAAGTATAAAATCTCTGAGAATATGCGGTATATTCTTGCGGAACTATGGAAAAGCCATCCGCTAATGTTTGTTCTGATTTTTGCTCAAGTGATAGCACTTGTCGCAGAATCGCTTTTCACAACCTTTACAGGGAAATATGTTGTTGAGCTTGCCTTGGGAACATCATCAAGGATCCGGCTTGCAGTGATATGCCTTTTGCTTATTATCGGCGAGCGAATTACAAAATATATCACGCACGAAATTTATGATTACGGCGGATATTACGGAGATTATAAATTTGCCTGCCATATGACCCGAAAAATTATACGCAAGAATATGTCCACAGACTATGAAAACAATGAAAGCTGTAAAAATAGCGATGCCATACAAAAGGCGTGGGCAGGCTCTGATTATATATCATATCAGACTATAAACACAATAAAATTATTTCTGTCGGCGGTTCTGCGCATTGCTGCATACGGCGGAATACTTTCGATGCTGAGTCCCGTTATGCTGTTAATTGTCGGAGTTCCTGCGATAGCAAGCTTCTATATTGAGCGTCATAAAATGATGTGGATATGGAATATGTCTGACAACTGGCAGAAATATGTCCGTGAGCTTAATTACATCAGTGATGCAGGAAGTGATTTTTCAGCCGCAAAGGACGTTCGTGTTTATGGCATGGATAAGTGGTTTGCAAAGCTGTTCTCAAGGGCGTTCGGCAACAGACTTAACTGGTATGAGCAGCAGGACGAATGGTCATTCAGGCATGACCTTGCCCGTGTGCTGATGGTTTATTTATCAAATTTTGCAGCCTATGCCTGTGTAATCTATATGGTTGTAAACGGGGATATCGGCGCAGGTGATTTTGTGCTGTACTTTAATTCGATATCTGAATTTAGCTGGGCAGTAAGAGAGATTTTTGATAAGGCTTCGGGTTTTAACTGGCTCTCGGAAAATATTTCATTTTCAAGGGAATACCTTGATATGGAGGATAAAACAAATCGAGGGGTCGGTGAAAAATTGCCGACGGGAGAATGTGAAATTGAATTTCGTAATGTAAGCTATAAATACAGCGGTGCTGAAAAGCCGACGATTAACAATATTTCCTTTAAGCTTCATAAGGGTGAGCGGCTTGCACTGGTGGGTCTTAACGGTGCAGGAAAAACAACGCTTATAAAGCTTATGTGCGGTCTTTATGACCCTACCGAGGGCGAGATTTTACTGAACGGAAAGCCCGTGAACAGCTATAACAGAGATGAATATTTTAAGCTTTTCAGTGCGGTTTTTCAGGATATATGTATTTTGCCCGTGACTATTGCCGAAAATATTTCGGGAGCAGAAGCAGGAAAATATGACCCTGACAGAGTCCGCAGCTGTATGAAAAAGGCAGGCATCTACGAAAAGGTCATGAGCTTACCCGAAAAGGAAAATACCCGACTTGTAAAATCTGTTTTTGAAAATGCGGTGGAGCTTTCAGGCGGAGAAACTCAGAAGCTTGCGCTTGCGAGGGCATTGTACAAGGATGCTCCCGTGCTTTTGCTTGACGAACCTACGGCGGCGCTTGACCCTATCGCAGAGCAGAAAATGTATCTTAATTATGCCGATTTTTCAAAGGGAAAATCGAGCATATTTATCTCTCACAGACTTGCTTCGACCCGTTTTTGCGACAGGATAATTCTGATAGAAAACGGCGGGATCGCCGAGTGTGGAACTCATGCAGAGCTTATGGCTCAAAACGGCAAATATGCCGAGCTTTTTGAGCTTCAAAGCAGCTATTACAACGATGAGGAGGTGCAGGTAAATGAGTGACAATAACGAAAAGATCCTTACGCCAAAGGAAAAACGTGAGGTAATACGCAGAACACTTAAAGCTGTCGATAAGGCGGACAAGGGGTATATTGCGAGAGACACGATAAGATACTGCGTTGACCTTTCGGGCGATATATTGACAGTTTTTCTTTCTGCGCTTGTGATTGACGGAATTGCAGGGGCAAAGCCTGTTGATACTCTGTTTATCTATGCGGCGATAGTTGTCGGCGTTCAGACTTTGCTTTCCGTGGTGCAAAGATTTCTTTTCAGACGCAGTAACTCTCACAGCTTCAGGAAAACCACGAATATGCAGAAAAATCTCTGGCAAAAGGTCATGACGATGGATTATGTCCACCTTGAAAGCACGGATATGCAGAATAAGTACGCAAATGCACAGCGTCAGCCTGAAAACCGTACCGCAGGAATAGAGGCACTATGCAATTATTTTAAGAACACTGTCGGCGGAGTTTTTATGGTAGCTTTAGGAGTTATCATGATAAGCCCGACCGTATTCAGAACGCCGACCGAAACAAATGGCTTTATAGGCTTTATACAGTCAATTTGGGGATTTATCACGGTGGCAATTATCGTGACAGCGTTGGAGCTTATAAAATCCTTGGTGATAAACCCAAAAGCGATAGTAGGATTTGAAAAAATACATAACGATAAAAATGTTATTATGGCAGACCGTGCAGGAAATTTTTTTAATCATTATGTGCTTAATAACTACCGCAACGGCAAAGAAATTAGAATATATTCACAGCAGAGCCTTATTGAAAAGGAACTTGACAAGGCGCAGAAAACAAACCTTGACGGCTGGCTTCGGGGCTATAAAAATGCTATGCTTCCGAATTTTATATTCCAGATCATAAATATTCTGACCAAGATACTTATGTACGGCTTTGCAGTGTTAAGGGCGATAAGCGGAATGCTTACTCCGGGAGAAATTATCGCATTTGTGGGATATTTTAATGAGATATCCGCAGGCGTTTCGGAGATTTCCGATGGAATGGGACTGCTTAAAATAACGCCGACATTCTGCAAGCAGTATTTCGATTTCCTCGACATTCCCGATGAAAAATACCAAGGCACTATCCCCACCGAAAAGCGTGATGATAACGAGTATGAGTTTGAGTTCAAACACGTCTGGTTCAAATATCCCGACAGCGAGGAATACACTCTCAAAGACATAAATCTGAAATGGCGGATAGGCGAGAAAATGGCTCTTGTGGGCAGGAACGGCTGCGGAAAATCCACGCTTGTTAAGCTGCTTTGCAGGCTGTACGATCCCACCGAGGGCGAGATAACGCTCAACGGAATTGACATCAGAAAATACAAATACGAAGAGTATATGGAGCTTTTCTCGGTGGTGTTTCAGGACAGCAAGCTGTTTTCGTTCAGCCTTGCAGAGAATGTTGCTGCCGATACGGAATATGATGCCGAGCGTGTGACCGACTGCGTTATCCGTTCGGGGCTGGGCGACCGTCTTAAAACTATGGAAAATGGCATTGAAACCTGTCTTTACAAGGACTTTGATGAGAACGGTGTGGAGATCTCGGGCGGTGAGGCGCAGAAGCTGTGTCTTGCAAGGGCGATATACAAAGGTTCACCGTTTATCGTTCTCGACGAACCGACAGCGGCGCTTGACCCGATATCGGAGTATGATATTTACACCAAATTCAACGGTATAGTCGGAACAAGAACGGCTATCTACATTTCGCACAGACTGTCAAGCTGCCGTTTCTGCGATGAGATAACCGTTATGGATAACGGTCGTATCGCAGAGCGTGGCTCACACGATGAACTGCTTGGCAATGGCGGCGTTTACAAGGAATTGTGGACTGCCCAAGCGGAGTATTATAGGGATACTGCCGGGGAGCTGTTTGCGTGATGATTTTGAAAAGCACATTGCTTGTGAGTTTGCAGGTGATGTGCTTTTGATTATATGCAATAAAATTACTTTATTTGACATATACAACATAATATGGTATAATTACTTGAAATAATGGTACGTTACATATATCTGATAAAAAAGATTGATAAGGTTTTTTTGAGGGAATGATGAGATAACTTTAAGTAAACCGAAAAAATATAAGTCAGCCGTATTTCTGAAAACAAGCGGTAAATATGGCTTGTTTTAATGGCAGAAAATAAAACTTTCGGCAATAGTTACGGGGTAAAAATATGGACACGCTGATATTAAATGGTTTGCAAAATTCAAGTGAATATCATATAGTGGATTTTCTTGCAAAACAACTTCACGATATGCATAAGATCGTAAATTTATATTCCTATGATGAAATCATTGACGAAACTGATATTGATGAATATGTGAAAAAATGCGATGCTGTGGTTATTGTTTCGCCTATAATTTTCGGAACTTTGTCGGGAAAAATAATTGACTTTGCAGCAAAGTATATCAGTTTAAGCGAGGAGTTTGTTCAAAAATACGGTGCGGTTATCTTTACTTGTGATAATAGTGACAGCGTTTGTGCTTCTGAAACAGCACAAATGATATTGAACTGTTTTAATGTTAGGGAAAAATTTGCTGATGTTGTTATAGGTAGGGGAAAATATGAAAATATTCTGCTGATCGCTGATCGGCTAAACTCAAAAGCTTGCAATGAAAATACCGATAAAGGAACTGTAACAAAATTCAGCTCACCGCAGGAAAAGATAAAACTGTTCCGCTCATTGTTCAAGGGCAGGAAAGACGTTTATGCGCTTCGGTGGCAAAATGCCAAGACGGGCAAAAGCGGTTATTCTCCCGTATGTTCAAACAAGTGGGTCACGGGTGTATGCAATATGCAGGCGGTGAAATGCCCGGAATGCACGTACCGCAGCTTTGCGCATCTTGACGATAAGGCTGTATATGCACATCTTTGCGGAAAAGATGAATTATGCCGTGATGTTATCGGGATATATCCTATGCTGTCTGATGAAACGACAAATCTGCTTGTGCTTGATTTTGATGACGGCGATTGGAAAAGCGATGCCGCTGCGGTTCGTTCGGTCTGCAAAGAATACAACATTCCGTGCTGCGTTGAGCGTTCACGTTCGGGTGAGGGTGCGCATATCTGGGTGTTCTTTGAAAAACCAATTTCAGCGGCATCGGCACGAAAGCTTGGCAGTGGAATACTCACCGAAGCTATGAAAAAATGCCACACCATAAGCTTTGATTCTTATGATAGAATGTTCCCGAATCAAGACACAATGCCGACGGGCGGTTTCGGGAATCTTATTGCGCTTCCGCTTCAAAAGCAAGCTGTACTTCGTGGTAATTCGCTTTTTATTGACGAAAATTTTCAGCCTTATTCCGATCAATGGGCGTATTTGTCCCATGTGGTAAAATTATCGGTGGAAACGCTGATAGATTTGATAAAAAAGCTGTGCATAAAATCCGATTTGGGAGAATTATATTCGGACGAAAATGAACAGATCGAATTTGATAAGGTTGCAGGTGGGCTATTTCCAGACAGCTTGGATATTATCGTTTCAAATATGCTTTTTATCCCTAAGAACGATATTTCTCAAAATGGACTTAACAGAATAAAGCGACTTGCAAGCTTCAAAAATCCCGAGTTTTACAAAGCACAGGCAATGAGAATGTCAACCTACGGCAAACCGAGGATAATTTCTCTTGCAGACGAAAACGAGAAATACATAATGCTACCAAGAGGGTGCAGGGAATCGCTTGAAATGCTTCTATCGGAAAATAACTGTGCAGCAAATTATGAAGATAAGACCGAAAAGGGCAGGAGCATTGATGTAAAATTTAACGGTGAGCTTCATAATGACCAGCAGGAAGCTGTTTCGATGATGATGAAATATGATAACGGAATTATTGCGGCTACGACCGCTTTCGGAAAGACGGTAACAGCTATCGGACTTATTGCGCAGCGCAGGGTCAACACACTCATTCTTGTTCACACGCAGGCACTTTTGCAGCAATGGAAAAAGGCGCTTGAACAGTTTCTTATCATAAATGAAGCTCTGCCCAAATCAATTCAAAGCAAGGGAAGAAAGAAACGGGTTTCGGCTGTCGGGCAGCTTGGCGGCTCAAAAAATACATTGAATGGAATAGTTGATATCGCAGTCATTCAATCGCTGTACAATGACGGCGAGGTCAAGCCGATTATTAATGATTACGGAATGTTGATCGTTGATGAATGTCATCATATTTCAGCATTCAGCTTTGAATCAGTGCTTCGTGCGGCAAAAGCAAAGTATATTTACGGACTTACGGCAACACCGAAACGTTCGGACGGACATCAGCCTATAATTTATATGCAATGCGGTGCAATAAGGTTTACTGCCGACGCAAAAGCTTACGCCGAAAAGCATAGTTTCGGTCATATTCTTATACCGAGATTCACAAAATTCCGATGTGCCGAAATCGACAAAAAGCTTACCGTCACAGAAGTGTATAAAGCACTTACCGAAAGCGAATACAGAAACAAGCTTATTGCAAGTGATGTAAAAACATCGGTTGAGAGCGGGCGAACGCCGATAATCATATCCGAGAGAATGTCGCATATTCATACTCTGTCTGAGATGCTTTCGGAAGCGGCGGATAATATTATTGTATTGAGCGGACAAGGCTCTGCCAAAGCTAAGAGAGAGCTTATTGAGCGAATACAAAATATCCCGACCAATGAAACACTGATAATTCTTGCAACGGGCAAATATGTCGGCGAGGGTTTTGACTGTCCAAGGCTTGATACGCTGTTTCTTGCAATGCCTATATCGTGGGACGGTACACTTGCACAGTATGCAGGGCGGCTTCACAGAGAATATGAGGGCAAGCAGGAAGTAATTATATATGACTATGTTGATATAAATGTCGCAATGCTTGAAAATATGTACAAAAAGCGTTTACGTGGTTATGCAAAGCTTGGATATTCGCCGAGAGAAAACAAGGAGGACGGATTCAGAACGATTTACGGGAATGATTATGAAAATGACCTGTATCGTGATATTGCCGCAGCGAAGAAAAGCGTGACCGTTGCAGGCGCATACATTTCATCAAGAAGCCTTAATATGCTGATAAAATATGCGGAGCAGGTCATGGCAAACGGAGTGAAATTCAAAGTTGTGACAAAGAAAAACAACAACGCTTACAACGAGAAAATTGAAAGGCTGCTGAATTTTCACGGCATAGATAATTTGCTGAAAAACAAACTCAACAGCAGCTTTGCTGTTATTGACAGCAGAACGGTTTGGTATTCGACCGATGAGATATTCAATTACAATGAGGGAAGTTTTGTTTTGCGAATTGAAGATGAAGTGTTGGCAGGAGAACTGATTTGTACATATTAAAATAATCTAAAAAAACAGAGTTGGCAAATTTCAGGCATTTGCCAACCCTGTTTTTATAATTATTCAAAATCCATTATATCATTTAAATCAACAAGCACAATCCTGCCGTCCGATTTGGCTTCATCTATAACAGCCTTGGTGAAGCCCGATTTTGAGAAAAGATAATAATAGGTGTCATTTCTATTTTTGCTGAATATGTCGGCTTTGGCTTTTAGCTCATGAAGCACGGAAATATCAAGCTTTTCGTTGCGCCATTTGCACTCACCGAAAATGTAATCCTTTCTGTCGTTGGCGACCAAATCAATTTCCTCCTGGCCGTGAGTGGTCGGGTTAGTGCCCCACCACCTGCCGATCGAAGTAAACAGGATTGGAAGTTCGCCTTTGGCATTTTTCTCACACATATAATCCGTGCAGACCTTTTCAAAAACAAGTCCCATATATCCGCTGTAATCGGGCTCGATCTTTTTCAGCCATACTGCCTGCTGTGCGCCCGTTTCGATAAGCGTTCTGTTTGCGAAAACATAGCGATACCAGAAGCGGAACATAAAATCCGATATGCCATAGATAGTTTTTCGTGAAGCTTCCTTTTCTCCGAACGGAGTTTCCTTGTAGAGAATTCCAAGCTCGCACAGCGTCTTGATATATTTCAGGCATTTTGCGGAATCTTCGCCGATCTTCGTGGAAATTTCGTTGGCTTTGGTGTGTCCGCCTGCGATTGCTTCGATAACAGCGCTGTAAACTCCAGGCTCCTGCACTTCCTGACGGAGAAGCAGCAAGGCTTCCTCATAGAGATAGGAAGTCACTTTCAGATATGACCGCTTAATATTTTCATCAAAGCTTTCTTTGGGGTCGATCTGCTGCAAATACAGGGGAGTACCGCCGAATGCGCCGTACAGTTCAAGCTTTTCTTCATCGGAGAAGCCGTCAAGGAACTTGCAGCTTGTCCGATAATTGAACGGTTTCATGTGAAGCTGTGCGGTTCTTCTGCCGAACAGCGGACTTTTTGAGCCGAGGACTTCCTTTTCCATAAATCCCATATAGCTTCCGCAGAGGATAATGAAAAGATTGCCGTTTACAAGCTTGTGGTCGATAAGATGCTGAAGCTCCGAGAGCAGTGCCTTGTTTTTTCTGACAAGATAGGGGAACTCGTCTATCACGATAACAAGCTTTTTGCCGTTCTGCCGTTCATCAATATATGAAAGTGCATTTGTCCACGACGAAAACGGCTCTAAGTTATTTTCACCGTAGAAGCCGAAAACAAGCGAGGAAAACTTTTCAAGATTAAGCTTGTCATTGCTTTGCTCTGCGGAATAGAAAACGGTATCCTTGTCTTTGCAGAACTCGTTCAGCAGTGTGGTTTTTCCGACACGTCTGCGTCCGTACAGAACAAAAAGCTGAAATTTATCCTGTGAATACAGCTCATTCAGATCCGCAAGCTCTTTTTCTCGTCCGATAAATGCTTCACGCATAGTTATGCTCCTTAATTTATTCTTGATTAATTTACTTTAAAGTTAATTATATGCATTTCTTCATAATTTGTCAAGAGGGGTAAGAAAAAAATTTATCTTTTAAGGTGAATTGGGAGCATTTATAACTGTATATGTATCAGATCCCACTCTGCACAATAAAAACAAACTCCTGCGAATGCCCCATTTTGCGTACATTATTGCGAGTAAAGCTCCATTGCTGTTCGGGTGTCATCATATTGACCATCTGACCGCCGATAGAGCCTGCTTCACGGGAGGTGAGATCACCGTTGTAGCCGTTGCGAAGGCTTACGCCTACTTCGTTTGCTGCTTCCATCTTAAACTTTTCGAGGGTTTCTCTGCCCTGCTGTGTCATTGTGTCTTTCATTGTTTTAATCTCCTTGATTTTTATTGCGGACAGCTTTTTTCCGTTTAAAGCTGTCCGCCGAAGATCACTTCATGCGAAAAGCATTATCGGGATAAAAGGTTTCTGTTCGCTTTTTGTTTTTTGGGGTTTGCAGTAATAGTATTATCCTTGATGAAAAAAATATAAGCGGTAATTTTTGCAGAAATTTTTGATTTTTAATGTGAATTTGCAGAGGTGCATTTTTTCGGGAATAATATAGTATCGGAGATTTTTTGAGGTTTATCCGTGCAGAAGCGGTTATTCATCAGCCGATGTAGTTTTTTACGGATTCTGAAAGCGGTGTTTAATATTAGACTGAGTAATGACATAACAGTATCAAGCCCTATAAGAATTTGTGTGCATATCAGCATACTTTTCAAAATCTGAAAAAAGATGATACGAACAGTTTTCCCGAATCGATGTCGGCGGATTTTTTGACATCTGGCTTGTCAGGGTGAGCCTTTTTGACTTGTTCGATATGCTTCCGCTTTTTCTGACCCGTTCGGTCTGTCAGTTCGCTTATCCTGCTGCTGAACATATCCACAACGCTATCCGAAAACATATATGGTCTGCTATGCAGATCAAGCTCCGTTTTCTTCGGAAGAGTATGCAGATCCATTATCGCAGTTCTGTCTGTATTTTGCGGCACTTTTTTCAGTTCGCACTGTTCGCCGAACACAATATATGAAACAAAATATTCGGCAGGAACTTCTAAATACCTTGACAATGCGTTTATATGATACTTATTCTGTGTCATTGGGTTAAAAAACTGATATTTCTGTCCGTTTGCATACGTCTGCGTCCACATTTTGTTGTTTTCGCTTCCGAATATCCAGCCGCTGTAATTTTTACATTCCACAACATATATACCTGTGGTATGAACGATAACAAGATCGATCTCGGCGGTTTTTCCGTCGGATAAAGGAACGTACACATTCCGTATTATATGTATTTTTTCGGACACGTCATATTTTAGGGCGAGAGCGGCTGCAAATTCGCCGATGCCTCCCTTTAGATTTGATTTGAATTCTCTATATTTTTCGTTAAGCTCGTTGAATATGTTTGATTCCATCTGACCACCCTTTTTCTGTTAAATTGGATTTTTATTATCATATCATAAATCACGGTTTTCGTCAATATTTAGGTTACTGTATATGGTAATTCTGCCGAGCGGCTCGAACTAAAGTACAGAACGTTTAATGAATTATCTGTGTTATGTTTTGGGATAGTATCAATGGAGTGTCGGAATATACACCTTTTTCTTAAACTCTCCTTGAAAACCGCCTCACTTTATAGTATAATAAATAAAACACCCACCCAAACACAAGAGAAAACGATCGTGGAAATAAAAAAATTGACCGTCCGGGAGCTTGATATCCTGACCGAATTGTATGATTATAACGATGTTGAGCAGATGCTGCTTGAAAATGCGGAAAATATCCGCAATGGGAGCATTGATATTTTTGTGTTGTACAACGGCGAGGGCACTGCGGTCGGCGAGCTTCATGTGATGTATGAGAGCGATGATGAAAGCTTTGCTGTACGGGGCAGGCGGGCGTATCTTTTTGCGTTCAGGGTCCGGCAGGATTTTCAGAACAGGGGTTACGGGACATATCTTCTGAAAGAGGTGCTTTCTGTATTAAAGAAAAGCGGATACTGCGAATTTACCGTCGGCGTGGAAGATGATAATTTCAGGGCGAAGCACATATATCAGGCTCTGGGTTTTGATGAAATTCTGCTCAGAAAGCAGGAGGAATATCAGGGCGATTTTTACGAGTATGATCTGTACTTATACTAATTCTCAATCAACCTATAGACAAACTCTCGGCTATAATAAGTTCATTCTGCGTCAAGCTCCC
>OIYP01000901.1_pt1 | contig 17222 bp, 17 predicted proteins | sample 1588261 | NCBI WGS metagenome assembly OIYP01 (sample SAMN03283293) | human gut metagenome | biome: human-associated habitat; material: feces | host: Homo sapiens | place: Peru | collected 2012
GGGCCCCCGTCAATTCCTTTGAGTTTCAACCTTGCGGTCGTACTCCCCAGGTGGATTACTTATTGTGTTAACTGCGGCACTGAAGGGGTCAATCCTCCAACACCTAGTAATCATCGTTTACGGTGTGGACTACCAGGGTATCTAATCCTGTTTGCTACCCACACTTTCGAGCCTCAGCGTCAGTTGGTGCCCAGTAGGCCGCCTTCGCCACTGGTGTTCCTCCCGATATCTACGCATTCCACCGCTACACCGGGAATTCCGCCTACCTCTGCACTACTCAAGAAAAACAGTTTTGAAAGCAGTTCATGGGTTGAGCCCATGGATTTCACTTCCAACTTGTCTTCCCGCCTGCGCTCCCTTTACACCCAGTAATTCCGGACAACGCTTGTGACCTACGTTTTACCGCGGCTGCTGGCACGTAGTTAGCCGTCACTTCCTTGTTGAGTACCGTCATTATCTTCCTCAACAACAGGAGTTTACAATCCGAAGACCTTCTTCCTCCACGCGGCGTCGCTGCATCAGGGTTTCCCCCATTGTGCAATATTCCCCACTGCTGCCTCCCGTAGGAGTCTGGGCCGTGTCTCAGTCCCAATGTGGCCGTTCAACCTCTCAGTCCGGCTACCGATCGTCGCCTTGGTGGGCCATTACCTCACCAACTAGCTAATCGGACGCGAGGCCATCTCAAAGCGGATTGCTCCTTTTCCCTCTGCTCGATGCCGAGCCGTGGGCTTATGCGGTATTAGCAGTCGTTTCCAACTGTTGTCCCCCTCTTTGAGGCAGGTTCCTCACGCGTTACTCACCCGTTCGCCACTCGCTCGAGAAAGCAAGCTCTCTCTCGCTCGTTCGACTTGCATGTGTTAGGCGCGCCGCCAGCGTTCGTCCTGAGCCAGGATCAAACTCTTTATAAATGGTATTTAATCGCCATTTAAAAGCGTTAAATCTCTGTAATCACTCAGACACAATCGCTTGCGTCCTGTATGAATTACTTGTTTGTTGATTTCGCAATCAACTTATTTGGAATTGATTATTGTGAGTTTCCAAAACTCACATCAAGGTTCCACAAGTTTCAGTTTTGTTCAATTTTCAAGGTCCTGCTGGGCTGTTGCGTGTTTCGTAACAGCTTGTATATTATATCTCATAAAAGTTCTTTTGTCAAGAACTTTTTTCGATATTTTTTGAAGCCTTGCGGCTTCAAAATCGCTATACAGGCTGTAGGTACAGGCTTCAGCGGCTGTGCTCTTTGCGAGACAGCTTGATTATTATAGCAAGGAGTACGACCTTTGTCAAGAACTTTTTTCGGATTTTTTTACAAAGTTTTGGGGGCGTTTTTAGACAAGGTGTATATAGTAGGGTTGTTGTGGGGTGGGTACTATGTGTAGGGGTAATGGGAGACAACGCAAGGTTCAATCTCTCCGTCAGCCCTTGGCTGACAGCCCCCCCTCTAGGGGAGCCTTTTAGGTTGGCGATAACAGGCCTGCGCAGCTAATGAGAACCATTTCTTTTTAAATTGTGCGGCGGATAACAACTCGTTTTTATATAAAGGTAGCATCCCCGACAAGCAAAACTTCCTGCGCCCGTGGGGAAAACCACAAAACGCAGGAAGTGTATCTTATATAGTATATAATCCTTTACGCTCTCCGCTTTTTATCCAAGCGGATCTTGTCGGCAATCATGGCGATGAATTCACTATTCGTGGGTTTGCCGCGGAGGTTGTAACTACGTTGTATCGCCATTTATTTTTTACTCATTTTGAATTTTGCCAATAAATCAGACCATAAATTTCATAGTGTTGGTAGGTTTGCACCCTATAATTTATTGCGATAAAATTATAGCATAAAGGGGCGAAATTATCAAGGTCTCATTTTGTAAAACAGATTGTTATAGCGGCTGTGCGGTGACTTGTGTCTATAAAGTTCTGGTTTTCTTGATTCTAAGCGTTCGCCTTCATCGTACAAGAATTGCTCTCAGAATCTGTATTGGGGCAATTATCTGCATATTATATAAGGAATGCGTAAAAAGTGCCCTTGTTACCAATATCGGTTACTCAGTGGTTTACTTTAAGCTTTCCCTGTCCGGCACATTTCCGATTTTCTCCACCGCAGGCAGTTTAAAAATACAGCCCTATAAAAATAAGATTGTCCACGATAAGAAGGTAATGCACCTGTCCATCACGGGTTTTTCCTGTTATTTCAGTTTTGCGAGGATTTCATCGGCACTCATGCCTTCGGCAAGCAGCTTTTTCAGAACGGATTCCGCTTCTGCCTTTTTCGCATCTTCTGCAGCTTTAGCGTCTGCCTTCGCCTTCTTTGCTTCCAGCTTGACAATTTCCTTGTCGATAGCTTTCAGCGATGCTTTCTTCTCTTTCAGGTCAGCTTTCAGAGAATCAATGTTGGCAGTAGTGGATGCAATTTCTGCAGCGAGTGCTTCCCTTGCGGATTGCTTTTCTGCAATTTGCGATGCAAAATCAACAGTTACAGCTTTGGGCTTATTTCTGCTACCTTTTGTTCTTGGCATAATAAATACCTCCAAAATCTGATTAATGCACTATTGTTCTTATATAATTGCAATCTTATTAAAGCGCGTTTTACCGTTCATCTCTTTCAATTCGTCCTGCATCAGTAATCTTATAGATTGGATCACCAAGATCGTTATGAGCAATTTCGAGAATATATCCATTAGTGATACATTCGTCAATCAACTCATCGGGGAATCCCTTTTGATTTAGGAAATGACGGCATACCGATTGACCTCCTGCAGAGACCATATAAAGAATTTGAAAATATCTATTGTTCATTAACTTTCATACTCCTTTCATAATTGGCTTTACGCCTTATACCCCTTTTCGCAAATCACACTGACCACTTCGTCAACATACTTCTGGCAGGTGTCGTGGTCAGGTGCTTCCACCATAACACGAACAACCGGCTCAGTGCCGGACTCACGAACCAGAATGCGGCCAGTATCGCCCAGTGCCGCAGCAACTTTAGAAACGGCTTCCTGCACGGCAAGGTCATTCTGTGCAGCCTTCTTATCGGTCACACGGACATTCTCCAATACCTGCGGATAGATCTTCAGTGGTGCTGCCAGTTCGCTCATCGACTTCTTCCTAGCCAGCATGACTTCCATCATCTTCAGACTGGTCAGAATGCCGTCACCCGTACTGGCATACTTGGAGAAGATGATGTGGCCGCTTTGCTCACCACCGATACGGCAGCCGTTCTTCGCCATGTACTCATAGACGTACTTGTCACCAACAGCGGTCTTGGCATAACCAATACCCTGTTCATCAAATGCTTTGTAGAGGCCAAAGTTAGACATGACTGTGGTGACGACGGTATTATTTAATAGCTTGCCACGTTCCTTCATATAGCAACCGTAGATGTACAGAATGTGGTCGCCGGTGATGACATTGCCTTTTTCGTCCACACACAGGCAGCGATCCGCATCGCCATCATAGGCAAAACCGATATCCAAGCCCTTTTCCACAACAAACTTCTGCAGTCCCTCAATGTGAGTAGAGCCAGCGTTCAGGTTGATGTTCAGACCGTTGGGCTGGTTATTGATGACATATGTATCTGCGCCGAGAGCATCAAAGACGGATTTCGCAATATTCCAGCTGGAGCCATTGGCACAATCCAGACCGACCTTGACCCCCTTGAAGGAGTAGATTCCAAGAGAAATCAGATAGCCCATGTAGCGGTTACGACCTGCCACATAGTCCACAGTGCAGCCGATATGCTCACGATGAGCAAAAGGCAGTTCCGGCCAGTCTTTATCAAACACATGAAGTTTGCCGTCGATGTAGTCCTCCACCAGCAACAGAGTTTCTTCCGGCATCTTTTCGCCGTAACAGTCGATCAGTTTGATGCCATTGTCGTAATACGGATTGTGGCTGGCTGAGATCATGATGCCGCAGTCAAAGTCATCTACACGAGCGATGTAAGCCACGGACGGAGTGGTGGTAACATGGAGCAGATAAGCATCTGCACCAGAAGCGGTCAGACCAGCAACTAAGCTGTACTCGAACATATAGGAGCTGCGGCGAGTATCCTTGCCAATAACAATACGGGCAGGATTAGTGTCTCCATTGCGCTCATGGAGAGCATTGTAATACCAGCCTAGAAAACGGCCCACCTTATAGGCATGATCTGCTGTTAATGTAATTCCGGCTTCCCCACGGAAGCCATCTGTTCCAAAATAATTTCCCATTTTAACTTCCCCATATTATAAATTTGTAGCCTTAATAATTAGCCTTTGCTTCTAATATTTGACGCCACCACTCTTCTCTTCGGAATTACTAAACGTTTGCAACATTTAAACTCACTTTTCAATATCTACGGCAGCATTTCTACTAGCATTTTCTTTACTTTCCATATCATTCTGTCATACATGGGGCCCTATTATTTTTGCAGGAACTCCCACTAATGTACAATTTTCCTCTTCACAATTTTTGCAAACCACTGCATTAGCACCAATTCGGCAACCACTTGCAATTTTAATATCGCCGAATATCTTTGCTCCTGGACCAATATAAATATTATCACCTAAAACTGGCGGTTCACCACCGTTTGCGCCTATATTAACACCCACATGAATTCTAAGGTTTTTCCCAATTTTGCTTTTTCCATGAACTACAATGGGGCCTACATGTGCAATACTCAATCCTTCGTCACAGACGTTGACCCCAATGTGTATCCCATAAAGATTTGCCATTCTCTGTAACCGCATTTTGTAAAAAATCAGCCTAAGTTTATGTCTATTATTCAAATGATACTCTGTCTTTCTCAGATTATAGATATAACCGTAAAGCACATCTTTTTCACGGATTCCAAATGGAAGTCTTACCCCTCCCCTTGGAAAATAAATATTTTTTCCACAGCCAAGCAGTGCTTCAATTTTTCTTTTGTATCAATCATTTTGTTTCTCCATTCCCAACACACGCAACATCTCATTCTTGGCATCAGTTTGTATTAGCACCGGATCATACGGCAACCTATTTTCATAACATTTCTTGGCATAGTCTTCCGTTGTTGTAATGAAATGAGCTGGGACCCCCCCCCAGACTTCTCCAGCCGGAACATTCTTTGTCACCATACTACCTGCTGCTATAATGGAATTATCACCAATTTTCACATTGAGGAGAATAGTAGCACCAAATCCTATAAAACAGTTATCTCCCACAACAATAGGGCCGAATTTATAGGTATCCTTATAGGGTCCTTCTTCACGAAAAACCCAAGTTGCACCATCATGATTTAGAAATGTAACCCGGCCCGAAATCAAGACATGCTTTCCAATTGTAATCAAATAAGGTTCTGAACCCCATGATGGATTATCAACAAAGCGGCTATTTTCGCCTACACTGACACCAAGTGATTTTGCATATTGGATATGGTCTTGCCGCTTATACAAATCAACCACTCGATGCACCAGTTTACCAATTTTAGACATTGACATTTTCCTATTCTTATCTTTTTTGTAGTTTTCTTATTTTTGCATATGCCCTTGCCATAAAGGAACAATTGCAAAACAGATTATAATATTTTCTATATTCTCCGCCAAAGGACATTTTAAATTTATCGATTCCGTTTGGAGATTCATAAGATGCAATTCCACCCCAGTCGTATTCTTTAACTCCCATTTGCTTTAAATACAACCAATCATTCCAATGAAGATATTTATTGGCTCGACCTATCGCATTTTTCATTGCATTGTCCGCAACTCTAAATTCTGAGCAAGAATGAAGAAACCTCGAATGGTTCTTGGCCGTTATATACGAATGATATACAACTGTTTTGTCACCAATAATTGCAGTTGTAATTACAAGTGCATCATTAGCGGCATATACTTTTAATTCATTGATTGGAAGATAATGTCCCGGCATCCCCTTTTCTTCATACATTGCATGATACATTCCGTTAAACTCATCCAAAATGGTATCCGAAATTTCTTTTCCCTTATAGGTCTTTATTCCAACTTTTTCACGCTTGCTACGATTAATCTCATTCCTTACTGTCTTGGTTGTTAGTCCCCAAAGGTTTTCTTCTGCAAGTGATAAATCAGAAATCAATGTTTCTTGCGGAATTGCGATACAACTAAACCGTCCAATTCTATTTTCCATTATAGGAGCACCGTGGATTATAATTTTATCGTACCCCCCCCAATTATCTTTTCATATTCCGCATCAAACCAAATATGTTTGGTTGTAAAGTGTTTACTTTTCACCAGAAATTCGCTCATTGATATTACCTCACAAGTTTTGAAAGTATCCAATTCATTTTTGGATTATTGAATTTTTCTTTTAGCATTCCAACCAAATAGACAAACGGTTCAAATTGCAACACATACGAAGCCGCAAAATAAAAAACCGCACCAATGACTACTTGCAAAATCAAGGCCAGCCATTCATGTATCGAAAGGAAGTGAACAATATAAACAATCACTCCCATTACTGTTGCCAACCCCAAGCTAGGCAACAAATCCTGAAGCTGCTCTTTATAGCTATACCGAATGATCTTATTTTCATAATACATGAACATTCCCATGCTAACGAGTTCAGCAATTAACGTTCCGATAGCAATGCCAATCACACTTTCCAAAATAAAGACCGAATAAAATAGTATTCCTATTGCAACAGCATTAACAATTATTTCTATTTTCAGTGTTATGTCACTACGGCCAACTGAGAGAATAGATTGCTGACAGGTTGTTGTGAAAGGACGAACAAGAAACACCAACGTTAGAATACGCAGGAAAGGAATGCAAGGTGCCCACTTTTCTGACAAAATAGCTATCACAAATGTGTCGGCAACACCCATCAAGCCAATCAATAGCGGTGAGAGCAAATAAATTCCAATGCGAACCGCTCTTCGACACAGTTGTTTTAAGCGAGTAGGATCATTTTGGCATTCAGATAAAACAGGAAACATCACATTACTAATGGATGTGTTGATATTGGTAACCAGTAGATTAGGGAATTTTTTTCCCTGATCATAATATGCCAAATCTGCAGAGCCAAATTTTTTCCCTATAATAAGGCTTCGCAAATCACCCTCTATCGTATAAACTACTGTTGTCACCAGGACTTTCCATCCATAAGAGAGCATTTCTTTTGCTCTCTTCCAAGAAAACTGCAATCTGGGTTTCCAGTCGTTTGTAATTAGCAATACTGTTGTATCAATAAAACTGTTCGTCAAATATTGGCCAACCAATGCCCATGCACCCTTACCCATATAGGCCATAGAAATGCCAACAACTGCTGATATAATCGTGCCAAACGATGTGGATATAAAGAATCTTTTAAACAACATTCGTTTTTGAATCCAAGCACGCTGAATACTATTTACTCCTGAAATTAAAAGTCGTAAGCCCAAAACGCGTAGTATTGGACGAATAATGGGCATATTATAAAAAGATGCGATATAAGGTGCTGCACAAAATATAATGATGTAGAGAAGAATTGATGTTGCAACACTACAGCAAAGCATTGTATTTACATCTAATTCATCTGCATCTTTTTTCTGTACAATTGCGTTTCCAAATCCTCCCGTCACGATTGCATCACAAAATGTAATAAAAATCATAACGATTGAAATAACGCCATAATTTTCAGGATCAAGAAGCCGTGCTAATACAATTGACACAATTAGTGAAACCAATTGCGCCATAATTCTTTCACCATAAGACCAAAAAAGTCCTCCGGCAACTTTTTGTTTACTGCTCTCCATTTTTACATATATCCTTAATTTTCATAGTCTGACAACTTGCATCCAATATATCCGCACTGTTTGGCATACGCGAATATTCTTTCAATGCAGTTATACAGTTCTTCAATACTATTATTGTCTGGGAAAGACGGGCTACCGCCTGGCATCATCTCCGAGGAATGAAGCATAAACATTGCGTAGTCACTATCCGAACTTACTGCATCCAACACTTTTTTTAATGCAATAAAGGACGGATTCTTTGTTGGGCGCAGCCAAACATTTCTTTTCGTTCGGCACCATTTCAATTCATGAGCGAAACTGTGTAACGTTTTCATTGCATCTGTTGCAATATATTTCATTGGACGAATTGAAACAGGAATCTCCAATATTCCATCATAAATAAAATATGGCTGAATCGGACATTTGCTGTAATCTGATCCAGGTTTTCCTGTCGATCCAACACATGGGCTCCAATCCATAAACGGTGTAACCGAGCAATCATATTTATAACCATACTTCTTTAAAAGTTCAAAATATGTTTCATCTGTAGACCATCTTCCACTTCTATGCGAAAGCATCTTTGTCGAAAAAGTTTCTTCCAAAAGTTCTGTTAAGGTTTGGATTTTCTCCTCCATAACTTGCCTTGGATACTCAAATAAATAATCTCGCTGATCATTTACTTTATTTAAATCAAATTCAGGAGGGTTATTCCATGCGTGAAGATGCATACCAATTTCACAGGTTCTCCTCTTCAGACAATCTCTCATATAGTCAACATAGAAAGGGTCATTGGCCATTTCATAATTTGTCAACCATGTTGGCTTAAATCCGTATTTCTCGGCAAGCTCCTGAAACCGTGGAATATATTTAGAATTTTTTGTAGAACAAGGCGCATTGGGATTCCATTGACCATCCCCCTCTGTATCAATCGTAATAATAAACTTCTTCACCATACTGTTTCTCCTTCCAAACTAATCATCAAACAAACCGTCTGCAAGGAAATCTCTCGATGAATGGTTGCTTATTTTCTTTGCAGGCACCCCCCCCTAAGGTAATTTTATCATCCAAAAAGGATTTTGTAACAACCGCATTTGCGCCCACAGCAATATCATTTCCGAGATGTATATCTCCAATCACTTTTGCTCCAGTCGCAAGAAAACAGTTATCACCGATAATAGCCGCCTGGCCATTTTTCCCAGTTGCACCAATCGTAACGCCCTCATGAATACGGCAGTTTTTCCCAACTTTTGCGGTATTATTCACAACAATTGGGCCATAGTGTGCAATCGAAAGTCCAGGTCCAAAACAATTAATGGGAATAGAAAATCCACCACATTTTAAACCAAGTCTATACAAACGTCTTTTGTAAAGTGAGCCAATTTTTTTTAGAATTCCAGGCATACAATTACAATAATATTCTGCTTTTCGGAGCAAAATCTCAAATTTCCAAATATTGTCTTTTTTCAAAACAAATCCAGCCGGACGCTTCAAAGCAATGCGATCCTGCTCTAAATAGTATTTCAGGTCTTTTTTACTCTGTATTGGCATACTTAACCTCTTGCATAATATTTTAAATATATCTGCTTTAGCTTTCGGCTCATATTATGTACTTCATAGTCTTCTTTTTGAGCCATTGGTTTTCCAACGTATTTCTTATTTAAAAGTGCCTCACACCAATCGTCCTCCGTTGCATCTGCGCATAATTTTTGCGTATTAGGTGTAATAATACTCTCCGAAGGAACCCCATCTGATATAACGCATCGTAACCCACAGGTCTGTGCTTCAATTGCAACCAAAGGAGATGCCTCCGTGTATGACGTAATTGCAAGCACATCCGCTGCGCAGTATAAGTCTATTACATTGTCAATATTCCCAAGGAACTGTACGTCTTGTTTCAAATTCAAGCGTTGTGCAATTTGTAATAGTCTTTCTTTTTCTGGTCCATCACCTGCAATTACAAGCTTCGAATTCGGCATTTTCAATTTCACTTTTTTAAATATACTAATCAACCAATCGAATCGTTTAATAGGATTAAGTCTTCCAACTCCAGCTATAACATAGGCGTTCTCATCGATTTTAAATTTTTTTCTTGCTACATTTTTTGATACAATGTTCCTTTTTATATTATCTATGTCTACTCCATTATGTAGCACCTCATACTGCGTGATTCCATACCAGTCCTTTGCTTGGCTCACCTGCTCTTCTGTAAGACAAATTGGAATAACATTATAATCCAAAAATGCTTTCACTATTGTTTTTTTCAATTTTCCTTTATATCTATATGGATTGCTGTGCAATGTGTCAAATCGAATTGGAACATTTTCCTTTAAAATACCCGGCATTGTGTTTGCGAGAAGGCCCGATATATGCACATGAACAATATCCGGATTGAAATCGTGGATTGCATTTTCCCAAGATTTCTGTGATATAGGTGTCTGAAAATATCTTTTAATATATGGGATTTGTATCTTAGTCTTTGGATTATTCAGATAGACAACATTATATTTCTCTTTTAAAATTTCGAGGTCATATTTTGAATTTGTTGGATTCGTGTAAACATAAAGCCAAAAATCGATATCCGGGTCATTTTGGAAGTCTCTCAAGTAGTTTAGTACTACTTGTTGCGCTCCTCCATCTCCCATCGACCAAATCATATTCATAACTTTTATTTTTTTCATTTCGTTCCTCTTAAAAATCAAAAATATATGGCATTAAGCAACTACTATTATAAGTAGCTTCTATCCGAAAAACCATCCACCCCATGAATGCAATAAGCATTATCGCACGGAAAATATATTTACTCTTTGCAGTTAGGCAATTTGAAATTGCTTGCATTAAAATTCCCCACATAATCAATCTTGGAATATACAAATTTTCATATCCGCGCCAAATTCCAAGAATGTAATTAACAGGAATCATCAAAAAATCATATGCACAAAGCAAATATATAAATCTATATCTTTCTCTGTTTTGAGGGATATATTGATTAACAGATTTCTGTATACATCTATTAAAAGCTACCAGGGACACCAGCAGGAGTATTTGTCCAAAAGCAATTTTCCATCCATTACTAAAGAAGCTAGAGTTCAAACTTTTAGCTGCATATGAAGCATATGCGCCTCTTAAAGATGTTACTTTTATCAATAGTTGTTGTAGTACTTTCGCTCCAACAAGCGATCCTCCATATAGTCCAACCCACTTTGATAATTTAAGCTTCTTATTATAATATAGGTAATAGAATACGAAAAAGGGTGCATACCAAAAAGAAGCAATATGCATTCCCAGACTTAACACAAAGAAGAATAATGTTTTAATCTTATCTTTCTTATATAATGAAACTAATGCAATCAAAAAGAATGCATTCGAAATATTTGTTCTTATTGTCGTAAATCCACGCAGATAGACAAAAAAAATAAGTATCATCGGCTCATAGCAGATTCCAGATGGTGCAATTTCATTAATAAAATAAATATATGCCAAAATTATTACTGTATATATTACCAAGAAGTATATTCTATATTCCGCCGTAATTAATCTAACGCACTTTGTAACCAATTGAAATCCTTTATCCAAATGATGCGCATACAGTGTGTCAAGATTTTTTATTAAACAATCCTGAAAGTAATTAACATATGCTATCGCATCCGACCCACCTATATTATAGTCTACTTTTCTAAATACTGTAATAAAAGCCCAAGTCATCAGCCAAATTGTATATGCTGTATTAATAAGTTTCACCTTTCTGCCTTGTTTATATTCGATTCCTTTAACAGAACTAACGGCTTTCATTGAAATCAGGCCCATGCATATATACAGGGCCATACTCGGCCAACTCCAGTATACAGTCATTAATTGATTTCCTTTCATGTTAAGTATTTCACTATATCAGTTTTTCCCACTCTGAACTAATTTTATCTATTGACAATTCACTGCGTATTTTTGAAGCCTCGCTGGATATTTTCTTTATATCCTCGCCATAACTAGCAACTTTGTTCATGCTTGCGAAAAGCATATGTACATTTCTTACAGGTACAAGCAAGCCATTTTCGCCATTTCGTATTACCATTCTAGCTCCACCACAGGGACAGTCCGTACAAATTGTAGGAAGCCCAATAGCCATGGCTTCAATCATAGAATTTGATAATCCCTCGTAGTCAGAAGATGAGACAAACATCATCGTATCCTTGATTAGCTCGTGAACATTTTCCACCGCTGGATGTAGCGTGATTGTTGCTTCCAATCCCTTCTCTTTAATATATTCAATCAAGTTATCCCGCTCTCTACCATCGCCATAAATCATAAGCGTATAATCAGAGTGTACTTGATAAAATTTTTCAAAAGCATCTATTAACAGTGGAAGATTTTTCTGTTTTTCTAAGCGGCAAAAATTAACAATTTGCTTTTTTCGCTTTCCCTGCCAAGGTTCTGGAAGATTATCTTTTATTGGGTTCATAATAACAACTGACTTCTTCTGTATTTTTTTCGGAAAATACTCCAGAGCATCTTGTGTTTGACAAACAAGGCAGTCCGCAAAGCCATAAAAAAAATTTCTTAATTGTTTGGTTGGCGTTTTTCCTCCTACTCTTGCCGGATCATTTCTTTCAGAAACAATTAGGCGATTATGTAGTCCCAACATGGCAACAACTGTCTGCATATTCATAAAGTACTCAAAAGAAATCACCGTTGCATACTTATGTTTCTTGATTTCTCTACGCAGTCTAATAATACGTTCTATTTTATAGAATATCCCTCTTTGATATCTCATGTCAAACTTGACATATTTCACCTTTGCAACGTGGCAATACTCTACCTTATTTTTCAAGGGATATGAACAAATTGTCACTTCATATCCCTTATTAGCTAATTTCTCCGCGAGCACAGAAATAACTCTTGCAGCGCCTCCATCTCCAAAAAAATTACTCACAAATAGAATTTCTTTATTCTTCATTTTCACACCATTCATAACGTTATCCACTCACATTAATATATCACATGAATCCACATTGCATTCTAGTTTCGTAACGCTTTTTAAATCGCTTAACAAAATAATATCACTTATTAGCCTTATCATTAGACCATGCGACAATATATATCGGAGACTTAGTAAATCTCTGACAACTTTTTTCATTTACCCTATTACATCATTAGATTAAAAAAGCTTTTGCATTTGCATATTTATTTTAAGTCCACATTTCTTAGATACAACTTTGTCATCATAACAGTTAATTTTTTTTGCTCAATGTTTCCTTATTTTATTTCGAATTTTCATCAAGTCTTGTATAATTTATAGATTTACTTCTAAATACTTATCATTTAAAATTGACAACTTGCTATTTTCTCTTTCTGGTCACATATTTATAATTTAAATTAGACACTCAATATGTCACCAATTTTAAATATATATCTTCAAGTTGCTTCGCTGTATCCACAATATCGAAGCCATTTTCTTTTAACGCTTGCGTGCCTCGATTTGTTTGCGCTTCACGATCAGTAAACTTTGCAAGCATATACTCTATTTTGTCCGCCCAAATCTTTGGATCTTCTTTAATAGATGCAAATTCCACTAATTCTGATAACGCGCATTCATTAGTTATTTTATCTGAAATCAGGCAGGGCAGCCCTTCTGCCTGCCATTCCAAAACCACATTGGGAAGTCCCTCAAATCTTGAAGGAAAAACCATTATATCCATTGCTTGTAGACGTTCAGATACATCATTCACACTACCAGCAAAAATTACATTGTCTTCAATTCCAATATCTTTTACTCGCATTTTTATTTCATCCAAAAAAGGACCTGTTCCCATCAAATACAAAACTGCGTTCGTGTGTCTTTTATTGAATTCGTAAAACACTTGAATCAGATATTCGTGATTTTTTTGATAATTAAAGCACCCCACATGACCAACCACAATTTTATCATTCAATCCATAAGCCTCTCTACGTAATGTTCGTAACTGCGGATCGTAATGAAATTTCGTAAAATTCTTACCATTGTGAATAATTGTAAATGGTTTTTTCCCAAACAACCATTCTCCTGCATCTTTTCCACAAGCCATGCCATCTGTATATAGATTATTAAATATAGGTCGAAGGACTTTATCCAATTTTTCCCGATCTGCCTTTGTATTTCTACTATGTGCAATCCTAACCTTTACTCCAGCTACTTTAGCAGCCAATAATTCTATACTCATAATTGCACTGCTACCGTGTACATGAACAATGTCCGGTTTCATTCTTTTTATACATTTTATCAATGAAAAAAAGTACTCAAATACATGTTCTTGCCTGTCTGGAAATTTCAAAACAGTACAATGGTTGCTTTCATATTCTCGAACCATTTCATCATTATTATCATGTACTGCAGCCACAATTATTTCATATTTATTCATATCCATATGTTTAAAAAATTCCAGCTGTGTTGATGAAATACCCTCCCTCTGCAGCCCACCTGTTATAATATGAAAAACCTTAATTTTACGCATCTATGATACCTTTCCTAATGTTAGCTCCAAAAGTTGTATTTTCGCTTTCTATCTTTAATCCAATTTACTTGCACCATAATCTTTTAACAATAACTTCTAGCTCTTTATTAAACTTAGCATTATTGCTACTCATGCCATGTCCCATACCTGCAACGATCTGGTCATAGTTCGTGACAATATCTCCCAGCGTATTGATATCTTCTACCGGAATAATCGTTCCCATTCTCTGTGCCACGTTTCTTGCAAACTCAACCTGATGGTCGTTTACATGCTCATTGAACTGATGCTGACGCGGCACAACAATGGGTGTCTTTCCAATCTGGAGCGGCATAATGAAACTTGCCGGGCCACCATGTGTAATTACGATCCGGGCATCAGCCACATTTTTAACCATCTGCTGATACGGAATCAATTTGCTCCACTGGCAATATTTCGGCTCATATGTACTAAAGCCCGTTTGGATTATTACATCATCTTTGATAATGCCATCACGTTTCAGTTCATCCACTTTTCGAATCAGTCGATTAAATGGCTGTTCATGTGTTCCTACCGTCACAAAAATCATTACTTCTTACCCCTACTTAGAAAATACTGCCGAGGTTAACCGCTTTTGGATAAACCTTTTTCTGCTCTTCCCACTGCACAACAAATTTGTCCACAATTGGATAAACCATCTTACCCGTCATTGTCGGCTTATCAATTCGGTCAAAGACCTCAATGTAAATTAGCTTTGCGCCCATCATCTTTCCAATGTAGAAGAATGGAACCGCAACTGCCGCACCACAGGAAATAATCAAATCCGGCTTTTCCTTATGCAGAACGTTCCATGCAATTTTGGTGTTTTTTACCAAGGCTTTCAAACTACGGTTTGTTGGATAATAGCACGGATAAACTTTTTCTCCTTCAAGTAGGCTACGCGCATCTTCTTTATCAAACGTAACCCAAAAACGATCTTTATCCTGCCAAAATGGTTTCAACATATATAAGTGCGTCAAATGCCCGCCTGACGATCCCACTAAACATACTTTCATCTTCGTACTCCTGCTCATTAGTCACGGCGGAAAATATCGCGCGTATAAACCTTATCCTTCACGTCATCCAAACATTTATCATAGCGGTTTGCAATGATGGCCTGGCTGCGCTTCTTGAACTCGTCCAAGTCATTGACCACAACACTGCCAAAGAACTTCTCGCCATCTTTCAGGGTCGGCTCATAAATGATAACCGTTGCGCCCTTGGCCTTGATGCGCTTCATAACTCCCTGAATGGAACTCTGACGGAAGTTATCACTGTTGCTCTTCATCGTCAGACGGTAAACACCAACCACGACTTCCTTTTCCTTGCTCTCATCCCAGCTGTCATTTGCCTCATAAGCACCTGCAATTTCAAGCACACGATCCGCAATAAAATCTTTGCGAGTACGGTTTGATTCCACGATTGCTTCAATCAAATTTTCCGGTACATCAGCATAATTTGCGAGCAGCTGTTTAGTGTCCTTGGGCAGGCAGTACCCGCCGTAGCCGAAGCTGGGATTGTTGTAATGAGTACCGATACGCGGATCAAGGCAGACACCATTGATAATCTGCTGGGTGTTCAGCCCTTTCATCTCTGCATAGGTATCCAGTTCATTGAAGTAACTGACACGCAGAGCCAGATAGGTATTAGCAAACAATTTGACCGCTTCTGCTTCGGTAAAACCCATGAATAGAGTATCAATGTTCTCCTTGATTGCACCTTCCTGAAGCAATTCAGCAAAAGTGTGTGCCGCTTTTACCAGACGAGCATTATCCACATCAGTGCCAACGATGATACGGCTCGGATACAGGTTGTCGTACAGAGCCTTACTCTCACGCAGGAACTCCGGGCTGAAGATAATGTTATCGCAGTGATATTTTTCACGAACACTTGCAGTGAAGCCAACAGGAATCGTAGACTTGATTACCATGATTGCTTCCGGGTTATACTCAATCACCAACTTGATAACCGCTTCAACCGCAGAGGTATCAAAGAAATTCTTCTTGCTGTCGTAGTTCGTAGGAGCTGCAATAACAACAAAATCAGCATCGCTATATGCTTCCTTTGCATCCAGTGTTGCAGTTAAGTTCAGTTCTTTCTCTGCCAGATACTTTTCAATGTATTCGTCCTGAATCGGAGACTTTTTACTGTTAATAAGCTCAACTTTTTCCGGCACAATATCCACTGCCATAACCTTATGATGCTGGCTCAGCAGCGTTGCAATGGAAAGTCCAACATAACCAGTTCCGGCCACAGCGATTTTTAAATCCTTAAAATCTCTCATGATTATTTTCTCCTCTTTTTCTATTCCCTCTTACTTCGAGAACACACTTTTCACATACTCATAGCTGTTAATATCGCCAATGTCATACCGTTTGCCCGGCATAACATAAGCGTGCATTGGGGTCTTGTTGCTCAACCAAGCTGCAAAGCTGCCCGGTGCATCATAGCCACAGCCATTGTCCAGTGCTTCCTGAATCCGCTTTACATCACGGGCACGATAGCAGTAGAACGGCGGCACGGCCAAATTCCCTTTCGGCTCTTTCGGCTTTTCCTCATAACTGGTAATCAGGTCATTGCCATCCAACGTGATGATTGCCGTTTTCTGTTGCTTTTTCAGTTCATTTTCCTCATGGCACATCACACAAGAGGTATTCTTCTCCTTGGCAAACTCCACGAACTTGGAAAGACTAAAATCCAGCACATTATCGCCAGCCATAACCAGCAAATCATCCGCCAGATTTAGCTTTTCTACCGCCAGCTGAATATCTTTGACTGCTCCCAGACGAGTTTCATTGGTGCTTGTACCATCGTCGATCACCGTAATCTCATAAGGCCGCGTCTTGACCTTCTCGTTCTTCCAGTTCTCAAAATGCTGTGCGAACTTGTGGTTGGAAATCACCACAAATTCGTCAATATCGGTGGTATCCACCAAATCATCCACCAGCCAATCAAGGATGGACTTCTCGCCCACTTTCAGGAGCGGCTTCGGGAAATTCTCCGTCAGCGGATAAAGCCG
>OIYP01000913.1_pt1 | contig 16988 bp, 14 predicted proteins | sample 1588261 | NCBI WGS metagenome assembly OIYP01 (sample SAMN03283293) | human gut metagenome | biome: human-associated habitat; material: feces | host: Homo sapiens | place: Peru | collected 2012
ATGTAGTCAGCACTTAATGATGTGGTAACAGCATAAAATCCGTCGAATCTTGCTTCGTTAGTGATATAGTCTTGGTTCAATGAATATTCTTTTTTGTCAGCTGTTTGACCATCTTTGGTTTTATGAGTTACCTGAATCAACTTGGCGCAATCACTAGGTATTTTATCTTCCGCAGCTTTGCGACATTGTCTTGCTTGGATTATCTTTTCAGCTCTTGCTATATGCGCCTGGCGTTTTCTTTCAAGGAAGTTTTTGTACCTCAAAGAATAAGAGACTATCAATCTTTGTTCAAAGGTTGAATTTTTTGATTTTGAGTCTTTAGATTCAGAGCTTGCAGTACTTTTAATAATTCGTTCTTTGTAAAAGATTTTGTTGTAGTTTTCTGCTGCATTTTCATCAATATCATCAAGTGAATAAAGCTCTGAACTACCTGCTAAATGCCAACATTTAAAGTTACGTTCAGTCTCGATCTGGCTAGAGTTTTCGTGTGGCTTAATTGGTTCTTTTATAAGAGAACGACCATGGTCTAAAGCCCAATCCTGGTTAGTTTTATCTAGCTTCTTTAGGGATTGGGTTACGATGAAGTGTCTACGAGGATACACGGTGCTGTTAAACTTTTTGTTTGCAATTGAAGCAAGTCCTGCATCAGTACACACAATCATTGGAGCTTTATTGTTATTGAACTCTTCAATAATCTTCTTTTCAAGAGGAATGAGTGTAGTCTGTTCGTTCGTGTTTCCTGGGTTGATATTGAAACACATTGGAAGCCCACTACCATCCATGAACAAGCCCATTTGCACAATAGGATTTGGGCGGTGTTCTTTTGATGCGCCGTACTTTCTAAGCTCATCCTCTTCATCAATTTCGAAATAGAAGTTAGTGCAATCGTAATACACCGCATCAAAGTTTCTAGGAGTAACTTTGGTACTGGCCTTGTAAAGGTATGATTGAATGAAATCAGATTCTTGGTGCAAAACATCTAAAGAGCGGTAAATCTGGTGTTGATCATACATTTCTTCTTCAAGAGAATGACTTTCCCAATGTTCAAACGTACCTTTCTTAGAACATGGATTCATGATTCTTCCATAGATAAGATCTGCCAAAATACGTTCCAAATTGTATTCAAACTTATACTTATCAGAAATTTTAGAACACATGTTCTTAAAACCTAGGCTATACAAAGCTTTTTGGATAGCTAAATACCCCACGTTAAATGAACGTTTTTCACCTTCAACATATTCCTTTCCCTCATAGAGAGTAATATTAACTTGTTTGTTCTTAGCGTTAGCTAATTCTTCCTGCTTTTTCTGTTTGAGTTCCTTATTTAAGTTAGCAACATACTCACGAGCCCACTTTTCAGGATCTTCAACTCCATATTCAGATTTAATAAATTCAGCAGTACCTAATTTCTCTATCACTCGTGTGGTGCTATGTCCTTTTTCATTACGATAACTTTCATGAACGTAGAAAGAGGTTGAGTTCTTTGAGCGGGAGATGGTGAGTTTCATGGCGTTTTCCTAAGTTGTTGTAGCAATAACCCTATTATATCATATATCGCCACATGTTGCTACAAATATTTAAGGTCGAAAAAAATTATTTTTCTATTAAAGGCTTAAAAACCAAGGGATTGAAAAACTTAGCTGGTGAAGAAAGTGTCAAAGAGTCGGGAAATAAAACACCGCTTTGGTGGTTGAGATTTACTAGAGTTAGCGAGCCTTTTTTATTGTATATTTTTTGATTTACATGTATAATGCGCCGATCCTGGTATCACTGTGATGATTTGGATGTCACAGGACAGAAAACTGTCATGACGAAGGCAGTGTTCTGATTATTTTTTCGTCAATAATAATTAGCAATATTATGGGAGCATAAATGGCTACTATTAATCAGCTAGTACGTAAGCCTCGTGTTAAGCAGGTTGTGAAGAGCAAGGTTCCAGCCTTGAATTCATGCCCTCAGAAGCGTGGTGTTTGTACTCGTGTTTACACTACTACACCTAAGAAACCTAACTCAGCAATGCGTAAGGTTTGCCGTGTACGTTTAACTAATGGTTTTGAAGTTTCTTCATACATCGGCGGTGAAGGTCACAACCTTCAGGAACACAGTGTTGTGTTAATCCGTGGCGGTCGTGTTAAGGATCTTCCTGGTGTACGTTATCACACAGTTCGTGGTTCACTTGACTGTGCAGGCGTTAAAGACCGTCAGCAGTCTCGTTCTAAGTACGGTGTTAAGAAGCCTAAGGCTTAATGGATTCCCCGTTAAGTAAGGCCAAACAAGTTTTTGTTATATTTTATAAATTATTTTTATAAGTTTTGGGTTAACCCTGAAATTTAAACGGAGAATTTTCAATGCCTAGACGTCATGTCGTTGGTCAGCGTAAGATTTTACCTGATCCAAAGTTTGGTTCAGAATTGCTGGCTAAGTTCATCAACGTAGTTATGGTTGATGGCAAGAAGTCTGTTTCAGAAGCTATCGTTTATGGTGCGTTAGACATCATCGCAGAAAAGACTAAGAAAGATCACTTAGTTATCTTCGAAGAAGCTTTAGATCATATTCGTCCTACTGTAGAAGTTAAGTCCCGTCGTGTTGGCGGTTCTACTTACCAGGTTCCAGTAGAAGTGCGTACCGTTCGTCGTAACGCTTTGGCAATGCGTTGGTTGGTAGAAGCCGCCCGCTCCCGTGGTGAAAAGTCTATGGCTCAGCGTTTAGCTAACGAGCTCTTAGATGCTGCCGAAAACAAGGGCACTGCTGTTAAGAAGCGTGAAGACGTTCATCGTATGGCTGAAGCAAACAAGGCTTTTGCTCATTACCGTTGGTAGTATTATTAAACCGGACACCTTTTTGGTGTCTGGTTTATCGTAGTTTTAGAACTACTTTTAGAGGATTTTTATTGTGTCTCGTGAAACACCCATAGAGCTCTACCGTAACATCGGTATTTCTGCTCACATCGATGCTGGTAAGACAACTACTACTGAACGTATTTTGTTCTATACTGGTAAGAACCACAAGCTCGGTGAAGTACATGATGGCGCTGCAACCATGGACTGGATGGAACAGGAACAGGAACGTGGTATTACCATCACTTCTGCTGCTACCACCTGCTTCTGGAGTGGTATGGGCCATCAGTTCAAAAAGCATCGTATCAACATCATTGACACCCCGGGCCACGTTGACTTCACTATCGAAGTAGAACGTTCAATGCGTGTGCTTGACGGTGCAGTTATGGTTTACTGTGCAGTAGGTGGCGTACAGCCTCAGTCTGAAACCGTATGGCGTCAGGCTAACAAGTATAAGGTACCTCGTATCGCATTCATCAACAAGATGGACCGTACTGGTGCTAACTTCCTCCGCGCTGTTGAACAGATTCGTACCCGTCTTAAGGGTAATCCTGTACCGCTTGAACTTCCAATCGGTTCAGAAGATAACTTCATCGGTGTTGTTGACCTTATCAAGCGTAAGGCAATCGACTGGAATGTTGAAGATCAGGGTTTGACCTTCGAATACGGCGATATCCCTGCTGATATGGTTGACCAGGTTGAAGAATACCGTGCTAAGCTCGTTGAAGCAGCTGCTGAAGCTGACGAAGCCCTCCTCGAAAAATTCTTCGGCGGTGAAGAACTCACTGAAGAAGAAATCGTTGCTGGTCTCCGTAAGCGTACTATCGCATGCGAAATCGTTCCTGTAACCTGTGGTTCTGCATTTAAGAACAAGGGTGTTCAGGCAATGCTTGACGCTGTAATTAGCTACCTCCCATCTCCAATAGACATTCCTGCTATTAAGGGTGAACTCCCTAATGGTGAAGCTTCTGAACGTCACGCTAAGGATGATGAACCATTCTCAGCTCTTGCATTCAAGATTGCTACTGACCCATTCGTAGGTAACTTAACCTTCTTCCGTTGCTACTCTGGCTTTATCAATGCTGGCGATAGCGTTTACAACTCTGTAAAAGAAAAGCGTGAACGTCTAGGCCGTATTGTACAGATGCACGCTAACAAGCGTCAGGAAGTTAAGGAAGTTTACGCTGGTGATATCGCTGCGGCTATCGGTCTTAAGGACGTTACCACTGGTGATACCATCTGTGATGAAAACCACCCAATCATCCTTGAACGTATGGAATTCCCGGAACCAGTTATTTCCGTAGCTGTTGAACCTAAGACTAAGGCTGACCAGGAAAAGATGGCTCTCGCTCTTGGTCGTCTTGCTCAGGAAGACCCTTCATTCCGCGTTCACACTGACGAAGAATCTGGTCAGACCATTATTTCTGGTATGGGCGAACTTCACCTCGATATCATCGTTGACCGTATGCGTCGTGAATTCAAGGTTGAAGCTAACGTAGGTAAGCCTCAGGTAGCATACCGTGAAACCATCCGCAGCACGACTGAAGTTGAAGGTAAGTTCGTACGTCAGTCTGGTGGTCGTGGTCAGTATGGTGACTGTTGGCTCCGTCTCGAACCGCTCGAAGCTGGTAAGGGTTACGAATTCGTTAACGAAGTTGTTGGTGGTGTTATTCCTAAGGAATACATCCCTGCAGTTGACAAGGGTGTTCAGGAACAGGTTGCAAACGGTGTTATCGCTGGCTACCCTGTAGTTGACGTTAAGGTTACCGTATTCGACGGTTCTTACCATGAAGTTGACTCCTCTGAAATGGCGTTCAAGATCGCTGGCTCTATGGCGTTCAAGCAGGGCTTCGTAAAGGCTGATCCAGTTCTTCTCGAACCTGTTATGAAGGTTGAAGTTGAAACCCCTGAAGATTACATGGGTGACGTTATCGGTGACCTTAACCGTCGTCGTGGCCTCGTAGAAGGCATGGAAGATGGTCCTTCCGGTAAGATCGTGAGAGCATTTGTTCCGCTCGCTGAAATGTTCGGCTACGCAACTGACCTCCGTTCACAGACCCAGGGTCGTGCTTCTTACTCAATGGAATTCGGCCGTTATGCTGAAACTCCAAAGGCAATTGCAGATTCTGTAATTGAAGCTCGTCAGGCTAAGTAATAATTATCCGTCCGTCATAGACGGACGGTAGTTTTGATATTTTTAAATTTTAAGGAATAAAATCGTGTCAAAGGAAAAGTTTGAACGTAACAAGGTTCACGTAAACGTTGGTACTATCGGTCACGTTGACCATGGTAAGACCACTTTAACTGCTGCAATCACCACTGTATTAGCTAAGAAGTTCGGCGGTCAGGCTCGTGCATTCGATCAGATCGATAACGCTCCAGAAGAAAAGGCTCGTGGTATTACCATCAACACCTCTCACGTAGAATACGACACTGAAAATCGTCACTACGCACACGTTGACTGCCCAGGCCACGCTGACTATGTAAAGAACATGATCACTGGTGCTGCACAGATGGACGGCGCAATCCTCGTAGTAGCTGCAACTGATGGTCCTATGCCACAGACTCGTGAACACATCCTTCTCGCTCGTCAGGTAGGTGTACCATACATCGTTGTATTCCTCAATAAGTGCGACATGGTAGACGACGAAGAACTCCTCGACCTCGTTGAAATGGAAGTTCGTGAACTCCTCAACGAATACAAGTTCCCAGGCGACGACACCCCAATCATCCGTGGTTCTGCTCTTGGTGCACTTAACGGCGAACCAAAGTGGGAAGAAAAGGTTATCGAACTTGCACACGTTCTCGATACTTACATTCCTGACCCAGTACGTGATATTGACCATCCATTCCTTCTTCCAATCGAAGACGTATTCTCAATCTCTGGCCGTGGTACTGTAGTAACTGGTCGTGTAGAACGCGGTGTAATTCGTGTTGGTGACGAAGTTGAAATCGTTGGTATCAAGCCAACCACCAAGACCACCTGTACTGGTGTTGAAATGTTCCGTAAGCTCCTCGACGAAGGTCGTGCTGGTGAAAACGTAGGTGTTCTCCTCCGTGGTACTAAGCGTGATGAAGTTGAACGTGGTCAGGTTCTTGCAAAGCCAGGTTCAATCACTCCACACACCAAGTTTGAATCAGAAGTATACGTACTTACCAAGGAAGAAGGTGGTCGTCATACTCCATTCGTTAAGGGCTACCGTCCACAGTTCTACTTCAGAACTACCGACATCACTGGTACCATCGAACTCGAAGGCGATCAGGAAATGGTTATGCCAGGTGACAACGTTAAGATGATTGTTACCCTTATTCACCCAGTAGCAATGGCTCAGGGTCTCCGCTTCGCAATTCGTGAAGGTGGCCGTACCGTTGGCGCTGGTGTAGTAGCTAAGGTTATCGAATAATCTTCTAGTCATTTGACTTAAAGATAATTAATGTAAAGGGAGAATGTAAGTTCTCCCTTTTTGTTTTTTAGTTTTGTATTTCTAAATAAAACCCAAGAATTGGGTTGGTAGGTAAATATTTATCATGTCGAAAAATTGACCCTAGGGTTCAGTTCGATTAGAAATTGTCATTAAATAGACAATATGTTGTAGCTAGATGAGTGCAGTAGGCTATTTAGGAGCCTAGAACGGGCCTCAGCGTGCCTTTAAGTTAAAATCTAAGGCTTGGCACTTAAGTTGCATAATGTTTATCGTGTTAGTAATTTGACAATGAGGCGGACATTATGAACAAATCTAAAGAACGTGCTTTTATTTCTCGCTTGAACTCTATTTTGATGTGGGTTCTTATCGTATGTGTGTTTTTACTAGCAACCCCAATTGAATTAGTTAGTACTGATTTAGCAACTAAGCTTAATTCCTTCAACTTTGTATTGTGGATTATGCTAATTATCGCTGCATCTAACTTTATTAGCCAAGGGTTGGTTATGGTGGCAAGCTTAGCTTATAACGCTCTTGAAGGTAAATATCGTTTAAAGAAATTAACCCGTATGGTTTCCTGCTTAGACTTTTCAGAACGAGCTGTATTACGTGAATTTGTTCTCCAAAGAAAGAGTGTCATCAATCTTCCTATTGCAGAACCTACCGTTAAAAATCTTTTAAATTCAGGTATTTTGGCTGTAGCAGAAGATATCATTGATGTGCAAGGTAAGACTCCTCTTATGATTAACCTTGAAGCTAGACCTTTAATTACTTATCGCGCAGTAGGGTTATCCCGCGCTAAAATGTCCGAGGAACAAATTGAACAAATTCTAAGTGCCCGACCAAAATACGCTCGTTAATTAAATTATTCCGTCAAGTAAGGGACCTTTGAGGTCCCTTTTTTATGGCAAGAATTTTATGTGGTGATATGTACGTGTGTCATATGCCTTTGTTTCATATTTTTTAAGGGGTAATTGGGCATCCTTTTATTTCGTTGTACTAACAATTATCTTTCTTGTTTTTTGTAGGAAGAAGCCTATTATTAGGGGCATATTAGCGGTTTACATTTGTTTCTATATTATTTAGTATAAAAGCAAAGTATAATTACAGAGTATTTTACTTAAACCGGTATAGCGAGTTCTTACCGGTACTTTCGGACAGTTATCTAGGCACGAAAGTCACTGTATAGTTTTTTGGGGTTTGGAAATGAAAAAGATTACCGCGATTATTAAACCATTTAAGCTTGACGATGTGCGTGAAGCATTAAGCGCTAAAGGGATTTCAGGTCTTACTGTTTCTGAAGTAAAAGGTTTCGGTCGTCAGAAAGGCCACACTGAACTTTATCGTGGTGCTGAGTATGTGGTTGATTTTTTACCCAAAGCTAAACTTGAAATCGTGGTTAAAGACGAAGATCTTGATTCTTGCATTGAAGCTATAGTTCAAGGCGCTCACACTGGTAAAATTGGTGATGGTAAGATTTTTGTTACTACTGTTGAACGTGTGATTCGTATTAGAACTGGCGAAGAAAATGACGACGCTGTTTAATTAGCGCGATTTATTTTTGTGAAAGTAGTTGTGATTTATAGAGGAGGAAATAATGCGAAATTCGATGTTATTCCTCCTTTTTGTTAGCATTTTTTTGACTGTCGGTTGTTCTGTAACTCCACCTAAACAGCCCCGCAATTTATGCCAAATTTTTCAAGAAAAAGACGATTGGTACGAAATTGCGCAAGAAGTTCATCAAGAGCGCGGTGTCCCTATCAATATTGCCATGGCGTTTATTTATCATGAATCTGGTTATGTTGAAGATGCTAGACCACCTATGCGTTGGTTTTTATTTATTCCTTACGGCCGTGGCAGTAGTGCCTTTGGTTATCCACAGGCGCAAGATCCGGTGTGGGATGACTATAAGAATGAAACTGATGGCTTGTTCCCTTCCCGCAGTGATTTTAGAGACGCTCTAGATTTTGTGAGTTGGTATATGTTAAAAACCAAGCGTCTTAATGGGGTTCCTCTTACAGATGCTTATAGACAATACTTGAATTACCATGAGGGTTGGGGTGGTTATAAGCGTGGTTCTTATAAAAAAAACAAAGACCTCCAAAATACCGCTCGTAATGTGGAGCGTACGGCTCGAGAGTATGCCTCTCAGTTAAGAAAGTGCAAACTTTAAATAACATATTTGAAGCTTTACATATTATTGATTATTGATTGTTGATGGCGTGCTAACATAACTAAAACCAAGTTAAGTCTGTTCCAATTCTGCTTTGTGTTTTGGGATAGAATTTCCAACCTTTTTAGGCTTTACGTTTAAAAAAGGACTGTTTTAGCGACCATGCTAGTGCTAATTAAAAGTTAAAAGAGGAAAACATGCCTTTACTTGATAGTTTTAAAGTAGACCATACCAAAATGAAAGCTCCCGCTGTGCGCTTAGCTAAAAAGATGGTGACTCCACATGGTGATCGGTTAACAGTTTTTGATTTACGTTTTTGCATTCCAAATAAAGACATGTTGCCACCTAAAGGCATGCACACCTTTGAACATCTTTTTGCGGGTTTTATGCGCAACCATTTGAACTCAAAGGATGTGGAAATTATCGATATTTCTCCTATGGGCTGCCGAACTGGCTTTTATATGTCTGTGATTGGCGAGCCTGCGGCTGAGGCAGTAATCAATGCATGGCAACTTGCGTGCAAAGATATCTTAGCAGCTGATGAAAATTCTATTCCCGAAGCTAATATCTATCAGTGTGGTAGTGCAGATTACCATAGTGTACCTGAAGCTCGTGAAATTGCAGCTAACATTTTAGCGCGTGGTATTACCGAAAACCGAAACGAAGATATTGCATTAGAAAATCTATAATCTCTATCTACTTTCTTTAACTTGGCTAACCTTTGCATTAAATGGACGTGAAAGATATGGAACAAGAAAACTCAAGTAACTTCGATCTTCCTTTGGAAGAGATTATTGCGTACAACGACTTACCAACTATTAGAAATGAAACTGAAGAAACCATCGCTGCTATTAAGGAAGATGGTTATGACCTCAATGAATTCTATGGTATTCGCCATATGTTTGCTTGCTACAATTTCAATAACTTAGAAAAGCTCGCAATTGAACTCTTTAATAAGTTTGGTTCCGATCTTGATCTTGAAGATCCAGTTGAAGAAATTGACGAAGATACCAATAAACCTATCTACTGCTTCAACGCTTTTACTGAACATAAGTTGGATGTTGAAGAAATCATGGCCGAAGCAGAACAAATCGTCGCTTTATGTAATGCTTGCGCCGTTATGTATGATGGTTGGGGTAGCAATGTTGATGATGGTGAAGAAGAACTAAACGACGAACAGTAAGTTTAGGGTTCATTATCAACTAGTGAAATTTTTTAAAATATTAGAGGCTTTGTTTGGTGCAAAGCCTCTTTTTTCTTTTGGTCTTTAGTTTTTTAGCTAATTTAGTATGAGTTAGCGGGAGTAGGTAATAGTAGCCTTTAAACCATGTGGGGTTATGTTTTTAAGCTTTATAGTTCCGCCTTGCTTTAAGACTAGATTGCGGACAATCGCTAGACCTAGGCCGGCATGACCATCTGTAGTGTTACGCGCTTTATCTAAACGCATAAACGGGGCAAAAACATCTTCTATCTGTTTTTCTGGAATGCCTGGACCGTTGTCACTTATCATAATAATAGTTTCATGTTCATCACCCGTGAGTTCAATTTTAACTTCCGTACCATATGTTAAGGCATTATCTACAAGGTTTTGGATAATGCGATGCATTTCCATTTTTACACATAAAAAGTTTTGGGCGGCGGTTAGAGTGCCTGAGGCATTAAATGTAACTTGAGCTCCATTGTCGTTATATTCTGCACAAATGGTGGCTAAAAATTTATTTAAATCAAGCGGAGAAGCAACTTTGTTTTGTTCATCAGATTTGGCGAACTGCAAAGTGGCTTTGACCATTGAGGTCATGGTTTCAATATTTTTAATGAGCTTGGTTTTATCCTCTGAGTCGGGTAAAAATTCAGCTCGTAGGGCCATACTCGTTAGTGGAGTTTTCAAATCATGGGAAATAGCTGCCAAAATTCGAGTTCTATCAGAGATAAAATCGGCTAGTTTCTTTTGCATACTATTAAAAGAGCGAATTAAATTTTGAATTTCTTGGGCCCCTTCTTCTTTTAAGGGGGCACTCTTGTAGTTTTGACTTAAGATGGCGGTTTGTTTGGTGAGTTTGTTTAAAGGCTTTACGTTTATTTTAATAATGGCGTAGAGAGCGGCAGAACCGATTAAAGTAAGGAGTAGCACCATACAAACACAAAAATAACCTAAATGTAGAGGTGAGTGAGGCCCCTGAAAACTTATAAAGTTCAAATAACGGCCGTCTAAAATATCCACAGTTCCAGCGTAAGCAACAATGTTTTTATCTAGTGCCTGAGTTAAACGGTTACATTTTTTAGGGAGGCGATTAGGTTTTACTAAAGGTCTTAATTCTAAACATCCGGTCGTAGCGGCAATTTTTTGCTCATCAGAGAGAGAGAAGTTTAAGGAAAGTTCACGCTTATTGTTGGCTAATTCTGCTTTGATATCGGTCACTATCTCTTGTTCTAACGCTTTTGAATAAAGCGGAGACACTGCTTGTGATGTTGGGGAAGATTGGTTGATTTTTTGGGGTTGAGCTTGAAAAATTGGGCGTTCAGAGATAAAGAAAAACAACCCTGGATGATGTTGGCTAACTAAATAATCTTGGTAATTAAGAGGCGAAAGCTTGTCGATAGTATTGATAACTCCCGCGATACGCATGGTAGCCATACGTTTAATGAAGCGGTCGTTTTTATCAAGGCTATCGAGGTAAAACGAAAGTAAGCTTACGACTTGGACCATGCAAAGTATCACGATCGAACATAAGAGCAAACGGCCACTAATGCTTTGTGGTAAGAGTTTAATTTTCATAGACGGGCTCCACAGTTGAAGCTAGATTGTAGCCTCCACCCCATACGGTTTTAATAATATCTTCAGTCTTGTCATCATGGCGTAGTTTTTTGCGTAAGCGACTAATTAAAGTGTCTATTGAACGGTCAAAAACTTGAGCGGATCGCCCTCGAGCCCAATCTAGTAATTGGTCCCGGGATAACGTAGTTTGAGGATGCTGTAAAAATACATGGAGCAAATCATATTCTGCAGTGGATAGGGAGATGGTGTCGTTTTCACCCTTAAAGGATAATTCTCTCTTGTTGATATCGAGTTGCCAAGAACCAAAGACATACTTTATAGGTGGCTGGTCTTCATTGGTTGCAGTAGAGGCTTGGGTTAAGCTTGTCCGGCGGAGCACAGCTTTAATGCGGGCTAAAAGTTCGCGTGGATTAAAAGGTTTAGTCAAATAATCATCCGCGCCAATTTCAAGGCCCACGATCATTTCAGTATCGTCGGTCATGGCAGTAAGCATAATAACAGGAGTTTGGATATTGCGTTGTCGTAGTGATTTACACAAGGAAAAACCATCTTCTCCAGGCATCATGATATCTAGCACGATAAGGTCAATAGTCTGAGTTTCTAAAACATGTTTCATTTCTACGCCATCACAAGCGGTGAAAGTAGGATAACCGTGTTGATCAAGAAATCTTTTTACTAGTTCACGGATGTCTTCATGATCGTCTACGACTAAGATTTGGGACATATTATGCTCCTTTATGGTCTGCGAATATTAGCTTACCCAAAATGGACCGGATTAAAGCCTGTTGTTGGCGGTTTAGTTGAACGTTTGGTAATAGGTTTAAAGTAATAGTAGTCCCCACAAGAGATTGCCCTAAAAGCTCGGTGCATTGACTCAGTTCATTTTTAGTGAGTTTTTTTTGTATTTTAGCGAGAGAGTAAATATAGTACAAAAGTATTTCAATAATGGCGTGACCCACGCTATGGTGATGCAAAGCTAAGGCAAAGATTAAAGGCTTAATATGATGTTTTTGAATAAGTGTGAGTAACTTTACCGAAGATAGGTAAAGTTCTTGCGGAGAATCACATTCATCCTTTGTTGGTTTAGTCTTAATAAAAGGCACCAATAATTCAGAGCATAGTTTGGTGCATATTTGGGTGGTTTTAAGGGCCAGATCAGGATCGGTCAGATTTACCTTTATAGGTGCCATTTGTTTAAGAGCCTCTATGTTTGGGCACCACGATTGTTCCTTGAAAGTACTAAGAGAATTTATTTGTGGGTCTAATGGTAAATGAGCCTTAGCTATAAGCGTAGCATAATTTTTTAGGTAGGTGGTGCGTCTTTTGTTGTTTAGGGCCTTAAACATAAAGCACGAGTTAAGGCCACTAGCGTTATCTGGAGTTAAGCTAACAGCCAAAGGAGCTAAAGCATTTTCAGTCCAAAACGCTACTATTTGGGGATTAAGGGCAAAGGCAACACATAGAAAATCATGTTCGTGTTGGTGAGCATATTGCGTTAAAGCGGAAATAAGCTTAGTCCCTATTTTTTGGCGACGCATCTTTGATGCCACGGCCACACGTTCGATGCGGAGCCATTTGGCTCGCGTCACATGTTTAAGACCTGAGTGGGCGAGTAAAGATTGAGGAAAGAGATTACCAGCCGGACGGCGTTCGCCATAGTAGATGCCTTGGGCTAAAGCTCGGTCGGTAATATATTCAGGCGTTGCTACAGCAACACCACAAACCACTAAAGGATCGCTTTTTAACGTGGCGAGGCTAAAAACAGAAGGGCTATCTAACCAGCGAAGTAAATCTTGTATAGTTTGTTCATAGTGGTTGGCTCTTAAAAGCTGATTAAGGCTCTCAAGTAATTGAGGCGCATTTAGTAAAGAGGCGGCCGGTCTAACGCTAAATTCAAATTCTAGGGGGGCAGTGTGCCTCCCTAATGCAAGGTCCTTATTGGCTGCCTGTTGTTTATTAATGTCAACAGATAGGGCGTTATCTCCCGTGGGGCTAGAGTTTTTTTCTAAAGCGAGGCTTTGGCTTGGGGCCGAAAGGAAAAAAGCTTGGCGTAAAAAACGCCCTATTTGGTCTTGGTAATTGAAGCGATAACACTCAGGCAAAAAGAAGGTTTTAACAGGAGCTTCAAATTCGCCATTAGTAAGAGCGTAGGCTAATTTGCGACCCGAACCTTCATACCCTTCAATAGTTGTTATTAATAGGATTTTTTTAAATGACTTAATTAAGCTTTTTAGTTTATGAAACGGTAAGGATGCGGCTTCTTCGATAAATAAAACTTCAAGCGTTTGGCTCTCTTGAATATAGTTTTCTAAAGTAACATCAACTAATAAAGACGAAAGTTGGACTGCATTTAGATTCAGGGCTTTTAGTTGGTTTGCCGTTTGGTTTTTATATTTTAGGCTAAGTTCAGGGGCTCCTGCGTTTAAGAGTCCTAAACGTAAACCTTTCGCAAGAAGTTTTTGGGCTAATCTAATGGCACAGGTGGTTTTTCCTGTTCCGCGAATTCCCGCAAGGAGAAATATCTGGTTAGTCTCGTGTTGCGTTGACGTTAAATTAGAATAGGCTTCATTAATAAAAGAACGCTGTTGGTTATTTAAATCTTCGGTGCGAGGAAAAGTGTTAGTAAGTTTTGGACTAGTAACTTTAGTTTTCGTGACAATTGAGGAGAGGGGGTTAGAGCTAGCAAAGAAATCTAAGGCCATATGGCCTAAGGTTTCGGCGTTAATAGGGGCTGATAAGTTGTGGATAAGAATGTGAGCAAGCTGTGCCTTTTTTAAGAAGTAATTTTTATAGGTGAGCTTGAGAGAAGCATTTGGGCCAAGCAATAAAAGAACTTTCCCATTGTTTTCTAAAGCATCAATAAGCGCGAGCATATAATCTGCATTAAAAGAAGTCATGTCGATGATAAGTTGTGACATGCCGGTGCCAAGATAACGGTTAATGTTATTAAAGGGAATTAAGTTTCTGGGACAATTTTGGGGCGTAAACGCCTGCTTGCGGAGGCCTGAAAACATAGGAATTTCTGGGTTTGCTTCGCTAAGTACGTGTAAAGCCTCTAGAAGCTTACTTTGCGCAAAGTCCTCAAGGACCACGATTAAAGCGACGCGTCCGGTTGAATTTTTTACGAGCGGAAAAATATTAGGAGAAGAGGAATCTGGCGTATTCACTTGTAGGATCCATATGTTTTAGATTAATCAGAACTCGTTTTAAGTTCAAGAGCTTAAGGTCTATTATACATTTGCGAAAAGTATTCTGAAAATGTAAGATACAAAGGTGTTTTGGTCGCCAAAAAGAGGTATTTTTAATGAAATTGAAGGCCGTATTTTTAGATCGTGATGGGGTAATCAATGAGGATGGTAATTATGTACATACCATTGATGATTTTCATTTCATTAAAAATGCAATTGAAGCTTTGAAGCTAATGAAAGAAAAAGGCTATGCTCTTGTGATTATAACTAATCAATCAGGTATAGCTCGTGGCATGTACACTGAAGAAGACTTTTTGCAGTTAACCGAGTGGATGGATTGGTCTTTGATGGATCGTGGGGTTAAGCTAGATGGAGTCTACTATTGTCCACACCATCCGGTGCATGGGGTTGGCAAGTATAAAGTAGATTGTGATTGCCGTAAGCCTAAAACAGGGCTCTTTATGGAAGCGGCCAAGGATTGTAATATCGATCTTAAAGGCTCTTATATGGTAGGGGATCGCAAGAGTGATATTGAGGCTGGTAAAAATGCGGGTCTTGCTAAAAGCTTTTTAGTTAAAACTGGCAAACCAGTTACCGCCGAGGCTCTAAGTTTAGCTGATGGGGTGTATACCGATCTTATGGCAGTGGCTCAGGCTTTACCAAATGCCTTGGTTACTCACAATGTTAATGACGGGACGAAAGCTTTACGAAGAAAAAGTCCTAATCAAGGTAAAAACATAGCATCTAAAGAAGAATCTCTGTATACACAAGCGCGAGTAGGGGGAGCTAAAAGTAATTACACTAAAAATAAAGACCAACCAAGTGCTTGGCGTAGCGAATCAAGCTCCAACAAAAGTAAAGACTTTCATGGTAAAAAACAAAACAACGCTGAGCGTTATAGCTCATTAGACCGTAAAAAAGCCCCAAGCAAAGTCCAAGGGGCAAACTCAGCTAAGTCAACTAACAGTTTAGGTGAAAACAAACGTTGTAAGACAGAAGTTAAAAGTGGGAACAGTAAAACATCTTCACCATGGCAGACCAAGCAAAGTGGGCATAAACAAGGTGGGATTAAACAAGCTGGAAAGGATGCGGGCTTTGCTCCGCTTAAGCGCGCCGTGAATAAATCAGCTGCCCTGCAGGAAACAGAAGAAGCTGAAGATTAACTTTATTTAAAATTCAATAAATACATGAAACGCCACAATTCCACGAAGAATGTGACGTTTTTTGTGATAATGAACAAAAAATATACAAAAACAAGTTTTTTTAAAAAAATTAAAAATAGTGTTGACGGGTCGAAAAAAGAGTTTATAATGCACCTCACTTACAGCGAAACGCAGTAAGAAGTTCTTTAAAAACGAATTCAGACAATCTGTGTGGGCACTCGCCAAGTAAGAGGACAAAATTAAAAAAAGTCTTTCTGAAGAATGGTGAAGTGCAAACTTTAACAGTTGATTCAGAGAGCATAATCAAGTCTCACAATTAGACTTACGTTTTAATTGAAGAGTTTGATCATGGCTCAGATTGAACGCTGGCGGCAGGCTTAATACATGCAAGTCGAACGGTAACAGCAAAAAGCTTGCTTTTTGGCTGACGAGTGGCGGACGGGTGAGTAATACCTAGGAAGCTGCCTGAATGAGGGGGATAACACCTGGAAACGGGTGCTAATACCGCATAATGCCTACGGGCCAAAGGGTGGGCAACCACTCGCATTCAGATGCGCCTAGGAGGGATTAGCTAGTTGGTGGGGTAAAGGCCTACCAAGGCGACGATCTCTAGCTGGTCTGAGAGGATGACCAGCCACACTGGAACTGAGACACGGTCCAGACTCCTACGGGAGGCAGCAGTAGGGAATATTGCACAATGGGGGAAACCCTGATGCAGCCATGCCGCGTGTGTGAAGAAGGCCTTCGGGTTGTAAAGCACTTTCAGATGGGAAAAAAGTAGTAATTCGAATAGGGTTGCTATGTGATATTACTATCAGAAGAAGCACCGGCTAACTCCGTGCCAGCAGCCGCGGTAATACGGAGGGTGCAAGCGTTAATCGGAATAACTGGGCGTAAAGCGCACGTAGGTGGTTCGACAAGTCAGATGTGAAAGCCCCGGGCTTAACCTGGGATGTGCATTTGAAACTGTTGGACTCGAGTACTGTAGAGGGAGGTAGAATTCCAGGTGTAGCGGTGAAATGCGTAGATATCTGGAGGAATACCAGTGGCGAAGGCGGCCTCCTGGACAGACACTGACACTGAGGTGCGAAAGCGTGGGGAGCAAACAGGATTAGATACCCTGGTAGTCCACGCCGTAAACGATGTCAATTTGAAGCTTGGGCCGAAGAGTCTGGGTTTCGAAGCTAACGCGATAAATTGACCGCCTGGGGAGTACGGCCGCAAGGTTAAAACTCAAATGAATTGACGGGGGCCCGCACAAGCGGTGGAGCATGTGGTTTAATTCGATGCAACGCGAAGAACCTTACCTGAACTTGACATAGTAGGAATCTTTAAGAGATTAGAGAGTGCCGCAAGGAGCCTACATACAGGTGCTGCATGGCTGTCGTCAGCTCGTGTCGTGAGATGTTGGGTTAAGTCCCGCAACGAG
>OIYP01000916.1_pt1 | contig 16933 bp, 12 predicted proteins | sample 1588261 | NCBI WGS metagenome assembly OIYP01 (sample SAMN03283293) | human gut metagenome | biome: human-associated habitat; material: feces | host: Homo sapiens | place: Peru | collected 2012
AGGAATGACAGGACCAGAATCTGTAGTGTTACCATTACACCATATCCCAATATCATTGCAATCTCAAGCATATTGTTTCTCAATTGCGGGTGCAAAGGTACAACATTTTTTTGAATCACCAAAATTTTTCAGCACTTTTTTCTAAAAAATCTCAATTTTTTCCGTTTTCTATGGCTTTTTCGGGTATTTAGCGTATCTTTGTACCATAATTACATATAATAAGGTAGTAAATAAAGAAAATAAAAAAATAAAGAAAGATTAAATGAACACAGTTAAACAACTCGTAGAGACTATTAAGGAAGGAATACAGGAGAAAAAAGGTCAAGACATCGTTATCGCCGACCTCAGTGAAATGGATGGCACCATCGCCAAATATTTCATCATCTGTCAGGGTGGATCACCTACACAGGTAGAAGCCATCGCAGAATCAGTGGGCGACATGTGCCGCAAGAGCCTTGGCGAAAAGCCGGTGAATGTGGTAGGTCTGGGCAACGACCAGTGGGTGGCTATGGACTTTGTGGATGTTCTCGTTCACATCTTCCTGCCAGAGGTACGCGCCTATTACGACCTGGAGCATCTCTGGGCAGACGCCAAGCTCACCCATATTCCGAATCTCGACTAATTCCCAAGAATGCCGAACATGGCAGCAGACTCTACAGATGCTTCAAGAACGGCATTAAGGAAGATGATGCACTAAAACAACGCATCAAGAGAGAAAAAAAAGCATACATCAAATAGAAATAAACAATAACAATGGAACAAAGCAACAACTTCAATAATCCTGGCGGAGGAAAAGGTCCGAAGATGCCTAGGTTTAACATGAATTGGCTCTACACCATTATCCTCATCGCCCTCATCGCTTTGTTTTTCAGTGGCGGTGGTGATGCCTTGGGCGGAAGCGCAGCCAAGGAAGCCACCTATACCGAATTCAAACAATATGTAGATAAGGGATACGTGCTGAGCGTAGTAGCCAACAAGACGGAAAGTACTCTCAAGATATATATTAACCCGAAATATACGAGAGATGTCTATAAAATGAGCGCCCAGAGCGTAGGACCGAATCCTTACGTCAAGGTACAGTTCGGATCGATTGACGAGGTAGATCGCTACGCCAACGAAATGGTGAAGGAGAAGAAAATCCGTTCCTTCAGTTACGATAACCAGAAGAGCAATGATTTCTGGAATCTCGTAATGAGCGTTGCCCCTCTCCTCCTCTTCTTCCTCTTCATCTACTGGATGTCGGGCAGAATGGGAAGCGGTATGAGTAACATGGGCGGCGGCATCTTCAATGTAGGTAAGAGCAAGGCAAAGATGTACGAGAAGGGAAATTCCCTGGGAATCACCTTCAAGGATGTTGCCGGACAGGAAGGTGCCAAGCAGGAAGTAGAGGAAATCGTGGAATTCCTCAAGAATCCGCAAAAATATACCGATCTGGGTGGTAAGATTCCTAAGGGCGCATTGCTCGTTGGTCCTCCAGGAACCGGTAAGACTCTCCTGGCAAAGGCTGTAGCTGGCGAAGCTGGCGTACCATTCTTCTCCATGAGCGGTTCAGACTTCGTAGAGATGTTCGTCGGCGTGGGTGCATCGCGCGTCCGCGACCTCTTCCGCCAGGCAAAGGAGAAGGCTCCTTGCATCATCTTCATTGATGAGATCGATGCTGTGGGCCGTGCCCGCAGCAAGAATCCGGCAATGGGCGGAAACGATGAGCGAGAGAACACACTCAACGCCCTGCTTACAGAGATGGACGGTTTCGGCACCAATAGTGGTGTCATCATTCTGGCAGCTACCAACCGTGTAGATATGCTCGACAGCGCCCTGCTCCGTGCCGGCCGTTTTGACCGAGAAATCCACGTAGATCTCCCAGGCTTGAACGAGCGTAAGGCAATCTTCCTGGTTCACCTCAAGCCTATCAAGATAGATGACACTGTGGACGTGGACCTCCTGGCTCGCCAGACTCCTGGCTTCTCAGGTGCTGATATTGCAAATGTATGTAACGAGGCAGCCCTCATTGCTGCCCGCCACGACAAGAAGGCGGTATGCAAGCAGGATTTCCTTGATGCCGTAGATAGAATCGTAGGCGGACTGGAGAAGAAGACCAAGGTGATGACTGCCGATGAGAAACGAAGCATCGCACTCCATGAGGCAGGCCATGCAACCATCTCCTGGTTCTGTCAGTATGCCAATCCACTCATCAAGGTTACGATCGTGCCTCGTGGTCAAGCACTCGGAGCAGCCTGGTATCTCCCAGAGGAGCGACAGATTACCACCAAGGAGCAGATGCTCGATGAGATGTGCTCGCTTATGGGTGGACGTGCAGCCGAGGAACTCTTCACCGGTCATATTTCTTCCGGTGCGATGAACGATCTGGAACGCGCGACCAAGAGTGCGTACGGAATGGTGGCTTATCTGGGTATGAGCAAGACTTTGCCAAATATCTGCTATTACAACCAGAACGAGTATTCATTCCAGCGTCCATACTCAGAGACTACAGCCCGCGAGATAGACAAGGAGGTTCTGCAGATGGTGAACGAGCAATACACCCGTGCCAAGAACATCCTGATGGAGCACAAGGAGGGTCACAACGCCCTTGCCGAGCTGTTGATTCAAAAAGAGGTGATTATGGCCGAAGACGTGGAGCACATCTTCGGCAAGCGTCCTTGGCTGAGCCGTTCTCAGGAAATCATGGAGGACGAACAGCCTAAGATTGATGATGCCGTAAAGGATATGCCTGAAGTTCAGGCAGCCATCAAGGAGCATGAAGAGGCAAAAAAAGCTTCAAAGGAGGAAGCTGAAGAGAAAATTTCTGAGAAAGCTCCCGCAAAGATTTCTGAGGATGCAGAAGAGAAGGTTTCAGAGAAGACTTCAGACGATACTTTCAAGAAAACTTCTGAGAAGACTTCTGAAAACGAGAAAAATAACGAATAAAAAGCAAGACCATGACTGAGAAACAAAAAAATCTAGTAATTAGATCCATCACAGGCGTACTCTTCGTCGTGTGTATGGTATCTTGCTTCCTGAATCCTAGGGCGATGGTATTCCTGTTCGCCCTGATTACAGGCCTAAGTATCTGGGAGTACTGCGGACTGGTGAACCAAAAGGACGATGTAACTGTCAACCGATTCATCATCACCGTGGCAGGAGTATATTTCTTCCTTGCCGTAGCTGGATTCCGCACAGGTATCGTGGGCAACTTCGTGGTATTCGTACCATACTTGCTCACCATTATCTACCTCTTCATTGGAGGGCTCTATACTGCCAACAAGAACGCCATCAACGACTGGGCTTACACCATGCTTTCGCAAATGTACATTGCCCTTCCATTCTCGATGATCAACGTGTTGGCATTTGAGACTTCAGCATTCGATGGTCAGATTCATTACGACATGCTCTTGCCTCTGAGCGTATTCATCTTTCTCTGGACCAATGATACGGGTGCTTATTGCAGCGGTTCGCTTTTCGGCAAGCATAAGCTGTTTCCTCGCATCAGTCCGGCGAAGAGTTGGGAAGGCAGCATCGGTGGTGGTATCTTCGTAATTATCGCAGCCATCATCATCGGTTACATTGCCAACGATGGCGAGGCTCACCGCCTCAGCATTCTCGGATGGGTAGGTTTAGGAGTAGTTGTAGCTGTTTTCGGAACCTGGGGCGATTTGGTAGAAAGTCTCTTCAAGCGCACCCTGGGAGTAAAGGATAGTGGTAATATCCTGCCGGGCCATGGCGGAATGCTCGACCGCTTCGATTCATCACTTATGGCGATTCCAGCTGCCGTGATTTATCTCTACACCCTCCAGCTTTTCGGATAGACTCCATTCTGAAAAAATACAATAAGAAAAAATCCAAGCCAGATTCATTCTAGCTTGGATTTTTTAATTTATAACGGCTACAACCCATAGAGCAGCTATTTCAATTCCTCCTGCTGCGACTCATTAAGCTGTTCTTCTGCCCTTCTGGCTCTTTCGGCTTCTTCATCTGCCAGTCTTCTAGCCTCTTCCGCCTTTCTTCTTGCCTTTTCGGCTTCCTCTTCCGCTCTTCTTCTTGCAGCCTCAGCCTGTTGTTCCGCTTTCTTTTTTGCAGCTTCAGCTTCAGCCAGGGCTTTCAATCGGGCACGCTCGGCGGCTTCGGCAGCAGCCTTGGCTTCTGCTTCGGCTCTCTCCTTGGCAAGTCTAACCAGCATTTCACGACGCTTGACCAAGAGATCGAACATGATGGCAGCAGCCTCATCAGGAGCAACCTGGTTACCCAGACGCTCTCTCACCTCACGATATTCAGAAAGCATACGATCCCTGCCCTCCTTGCCTGGCAAAATCTGATAAAGCTGGTCGGCGATGGCATCCACCTGAAAACGGTCGGCAAACATCTCCTGCACCACTTCCTTGTCGGCAATCAGATTCACCAGCGAAATATACTTGCACGACATCACATGCTTAAACGCAAGGCGAACCAGATGCGGCAATGGGGTCTCATAGCAAACCACCTGCGGAACCTCGAATAGCGCCGTCTCCAAAGTAGCCGTACCACTCGTTACCAAAGCCGCCGTACTGTGACTCAGGAGCGGATAGGTCTTATTGCGCACCATCTTGACAGGCGTACCCTTCAGGAACTTCTCATAATAAGAATCCTCGATGGAAGGAGCTCCTGCAAGCACCATCTGGTAATCCTCAAACCGCTCTGCCACCTCAATCATGGCAGGCAGATTATCCTTAATCTCCTGCAAACGGCTTCCGGCAAGCAAAGCAATAATCGGGCGATGCCTGTCCAGATTATTCTCTTCACAAAACTCCACGAAATTCTGATGATATTCCGACCGAAACTCATTCACCTCTTCTGCCGTAGGATTACCTACATAATGGATAGGATAACGGTGCTTTTTCTCGAAGAAAGGCACCTCGAAAGGCAGGATGGAGAAAAGTTCGGCAATATCACGCTTGATACTGCGGATTCGCCATTCCTTCCACGCCCAGATTTTAGGCGAGATATAATAATACGCCAGAATATTAGTCTTCTTTTTCAAGAACTTAGCGATATTCAGATTAAATCCAGGATAATCTACAAGAATTACCACATCCGGTTTCCATTTCACAATATCTTCCTTGCATCTTTTCATATTAGAAAAGATGGTACCCAGATGCATCAGCACAGGAACAAAGCCCATATAGGCAAGCTCCTTGTAATGCTTGACGCGAGTGCCACCTTCGGCAGCCATCAAGTCGCCACCGAAGAACCTAAATTCCGCAAACTCGTCAACATTTTTTAGCGAACGCATCAATCTGCTGGCATGCAGGTCGCCACTCGCCTCTCCTACTATCAAATAATACTTCATGATACTTTGAACTTGATACTTTGAACTTGGAACTTTATGATATGCTTTAACTTGGAACTTTCAATATTACAGTTCAATATTAAAGTTCTTGATCCAATCATAATCCGTGATATCAATCTTGGTCGGCGTGATGGCAATATAGCCATGATTCACCGCCCACTGATCTGTATCCGCAGCATCCGGTTCGTCATTGCGATAATCGCCCACCATCCAATAGTATTCATACCCATGAGGGTGCGTACGATGTTCCACCTCGTTGATCCACGAGCCATGTGCCATTCTGCAAGCCTTGAAGCCCTTGAACGGAGGCTGTGCCGGGAAGTTGACATTCAGGCAGGTATATTTCGGCAAGCCCTTCTCCAGAACCATCTTCACCACCTGGGCTACACCGTCTCGCAAAGGCGAGAGATCGGCATTCTCATCATAGTTGCAACTGCTGAAGGCAATGCTAGGAATGTGCTGCATACATCCCTCCTTGGCTACGCCCATCGTACCTGAATAGTGATTGTTCACACTGGAATTATCACCATGGTTGATACCGCCGATTACGAGATCAGGGCGACGGTCCTTGTAAAACTGGTCGAGCGCCAGTTTGACACAATCCACCGGCGTACCGCTGCACGACCAAACCTCCACATCTTCGCCCATATTATGACGGCGCTTCAGTCGCAGCGGAGTGGTAGCCGAGAAGGCACAGGCGAATCCGGAGCGGGCACTTTCGGGAGCCACAACGAGTACGTCGCACCAGTCTTTCAGAAAGCGCACGAGGGTCTTGATACCATTGGCATGATAGCCATCATCATTTGAAATTAACACTAAAGGTCTCTTATTTTCCATAAAAATATCTTTCTTTTTGGTGCAAAAGTACGAAAAAACCTTTAAAGAAACATATTTCTCGCATATTTTTTGTATCTTTGCCGAAAAATTCTGTGCGCAAAAGCCATTTTAGACTCGCAGGCGCACACTTCAGGTTATTATATAGACTTTAAAAATGGGAAAAATCATAGCATTAGCTAATCAGAAAGGTGGCGTCGGAAAGACAACAACCACCATCAACCTGGCTGCATCGCTTGCTACCCTGGAGAAAACGGTACTCGTCATCGATGCCGACCCTCAGGCAAACGCATCCAGCGGTCTGGGTGTGGACATCAGCGAGGTAGATTGTTCACTCTATGAGTGCATCATCAACCATGCAGATGTGCGTGATGCCATCTACACTACCGACATCGACGGACTCGACATCGTGCCGAGCCACATCGATCTTGTAGGAGCTGAGATAGAAATGCTCAACCTTAAGAATCGCGAGAAAGTAATCAAGACACTGCTCGACCCCATCCGCGAAGAATACGATTATATTCTCATCGACTGTTCCCCATCGCTGGGTTTGATAACAGTGAACTCGCTTACCGCCGCAGACAGCGTGATCATCCCAGTGCAGTGTGAATACTTCGCCCTGGAAGGAATCAGCAAGCTACTCAACACCATCAAGATCATCAAGAGCAAACTGAATCCGAAGCTCGAAATAGAAGGTTTCCTGCTGACGATGTACGACAGCCGCCTCCGACTCGCCAACCAGATTTACGACGAGGTGAAGCGCCACTTCCAGGAATTGGTATTCAAGACTGTCATCCAGCGTAACGTGAAATTGAGCGAGAGTCCGAGCCACGGCCTCCCAGTCATTCTCTACGATGCAGAATCAAATGGTGCCAAGAATCACCTGGCACTGGCAAAGGAAATTATCAACAAGAATAGATAAGATTTGGAAATTGAACCCATCAGGAAAGTTCAATGTACAAAATTCAAAGTTCAAAGCAAAAATGGCAGTACATAAGAAATTCAATAACGGCATAAGAAACAACGCCCTGGGCCGCGGACTCGACGCCCTCATCTCGACAGAGGGAGTACGTACTCAGGGCAGCAGCACCATCAACGAGATACCTCTCGATCAGATCGAGGCAAACCCGAACCAGCCACGACGGGAGTTTGACGAAGAGGCGCTGCGCGAACTCGCCGATAGCATCAGTGCCATCGGCATCATCCAGCCTATCACCCTGCGACAGATTTCGGAAAACCGATTCCAGATTATTGCGGGAGAAAGACGATGGAGAGCTTCACAACTAGCTGGACTCATGGCAATACCTGCTTACATCCGCACCATCAGCGATGAAAACGTGATGGAGATGGCGCTCGTGGAGAATATCCAGCGTCAGGACCTCAACGCCATAGAGATTGCACTTGCATACGAACATCTTCTGGAAAACGAGGGAATGACTCAGGAAAAAATTTCCGAGCGTGTGGGCAAAAGCCGTGCTGCCATTGCCAACTATCTCCGACTCCTGAAGCTGCCGGCACAGGTGCAGATGGCTCTCCAGAAGAAAGAAATCGATATGGGACATTGCAGAGCGCTCCTAGCACTCGAGAGTCCGTCGCTTCAGATCAAACTCTTCAAGGAAATCCAAAAGAACGGTTACTCCGTGAGAAAGGTGGAAGAGATGGTACAGCGACTGAAAAGCGGTGAAGACGTGGAAAGCGGCAAGAAAACCATCACTGCCAAGACACAGATACCCGAGGAATTCACCATGCTTAGAGAAAAGCTCTCCAAATTCCTCAATACCAAGGTGCAATTCACCTGCTCTGCCAAGGGCAAGGGAAAAATCAGCATCCCATTCAGCAATGAAGAGGAACTGGAGCACATCATGAACGTTTTCGATAAACTGAAACAGGAATAAATCTTGTTTTATATAGAAAGAAATAGATTATTTCGATAAACAGGAACAGCTTCCTCTGTTCCGAATAAGATATAGAAGAATAAAAAAGTGAATTTAAGATTATCACATATTTGCATTTCGGCTTTACTGCTGGCAACCTCGCTCCAAGTTTCGGCTCAGAAACAGAAGGCGAAGGCAGAAGTAGCCGTTCCTGACTTCGCTGCTGCCGACTCGGCAAGGATGGCGACAGAAGCGGCAAAGACTTCGGTAGATTCTGCCATCACAGCCAAGGACAGCATGAATCTGGCTAAACTCAACAGTTCGCTCAGGCCGATGCAGAAGAAGAAGCGCGATTGGGCTACCTGGCGACCAGATGCCAAGCACGCCATGTGGCTTGCACTGGTTTTGCCTGGAGCAGGACAGATTTACAACCGCAAATACTGGAAACTACCTATTATATATGGTGGTTTCGTAGGCTGCGCTTACGCCATCACCTGGAACAATCAGATGTATCACGACTACTCGCAGGCCTACCTCGACATTATGGATGATGACCCGAACACGCAGAGCTACAACCAGTTTCTGCATTTGGGAGCCACAATCGATGCCTCTAACATAGAACGCTACAAGGAAATTTTCCGTAAGCGTAAAGACAAATTCCGCCGCTGGAGAGATATGGGAACCTTCGTGATGATTGGCATCTACGCCTTCTCCGTCATTGATGCGTATGTAGATGCATCGCTCTCAGAATTCGACATCTCCGACGACCTCAGCCTCAGAGTGGAGCCTGCCGTGCTCAATAACGGCAGATACAACAACCCGCTGCGTTCAGGTGCACTCGGACTGCAATGCTCGCTCACATTCTAAAAGTAACCATCAGAAAACTAAACGAAAAAGAAGCATATAATTAAAATAGAAAACAATAGACATTAGATAATGAAGAAAATAATCATCATGGCAGCAGCGATGCTGTTTAGCTGGCAGGGCATTCAAGCCCAAAACGACAAGGCAGAAGACAATGACGATGTGATTACCGTAACCGACAAGGACGGTAAGCAGGAGGAAATCGAAGTTCCTGAAGGTTTGGAAGACCACCTCGACAGCCTTCTTCACCTCTACAATACACAGGCTTACATGATGGCCGATACCTCTTGTAAATACCGTGATGTGAATCCGGTTTTCGAAACACAGGTATATATCGACCGGTTGAAGCGACTCCCTACACTTATTGAAATGCCATACAATGAGGTAGTACAGAAGTTCATCGACCGCTACAGCGGCAAACTTCGTCGATCTGTAAGCTTCATGCTGGGTGCCAGCAACTTCTACATGCCTATCTTCGAAGAAGCATTGGAAGCATACAACCTGCCACTGGAGCTGAAATATCTGCCGGTTATCGAGTCGGCACTCAACCCCAAGGCTGTTTCCCGCGTAGGAGCCACAGGTCTCTGGCAGTTCATGCTGAGCACAGGCAAGCGCTATGGTCTGGAGGTGAATACCCTCTACGATGAGCGCCGCGACCCAGTGAAAGCATCTTATGCCGCAGCCCACTACCTGCGCGATCTCTATAAGATCTTCGACGACTGGAACCTCGTTATCGCAGCCTACAATTGCGGACCAGCCAAGGTAAACAAGGCAATCCACCGTGCCAAGGGCGAGACTGACTATTGGAAGATTTATCCATACCTGCCAAAGGAAACACGTGGATATGTACCAGCTTTCATCGCAGCCAACTATATTATGAACTATTACTGCGACCACAACATCTGTCCGATGGTAACCGAGTTGCCAACCAAGACAGACACCGTGGAAGTGAACCAGGATGTTCATATTGAGCAGATTGCCAAGGTTCTCAACATTGATGCCGATCATCTTCGCAACCTGAACCCACAGTATCGCCGCGACATCATCAACGGCAGTCACAAGCCAATGCCAGTACGTCTGCCGGAATCACTCATCGGAGCCTTTATCGACAATAGGGATTCCATCTTCAGTTACCGTACTGATGAGCTTCTGCTGAAGCGTGATGTGGTAGAAGTCAACGACGATGAACCAAACTACAGCCGCTCCCGCAGCAGCCGTTCACGCAGCAGCGTATCATCTTCACGTAGCAGCCGAAGCAAGTCTTCACGCAACAGCCGCGGCAAAAATGGCAAGAGCAAGAACGCAAGAGGCAAGAGCGTAACCATCAAGAGCGGAGATACACTCTCTGAGATTGCTGCTCGCAACGGAACAACCGTGAAGAAGCTCAAGAAGCTGAACAAGATTTCGGGCAACAGTATTCGTGCCGGAAAGAAGATCAAAGTGAAATAAAAAAAAATAAAATCTATATACTGAATGCCCACGCCCAGAATCGTGGACTTCAGTAATACATCATTAATCATATTATAAATAGGAGGGTACAGCTATGGATGACCAGAACTTGAAAGACCTAGAAAGAGAGCAGGCCGACAACAAACTGATCGGTGATGCCTTTCAGCATTTACTCGACACCTACCTCAGCTCGCGACACCGCAAGAAGGTAGATATCGTGACAAAAGCCTTCAACTTCGCCCGTCAGGCGCACAAGGGCGTGCGCCGATTGTCTGGCGAACCGTATATCATGCACCCTATCGCCGTGGCACAGATTGCCTGTGAGGAAATGGGATTGGGTTCTACCAGCATCTGCGCAGCACTGCTCCATGATGTGGTAGAAGATACAGACTATACGGTAGAAGACATCTCTAACATCTTCGGTGACAAGGTGGCACAGATCGTGGATGGACTCACCAAAATCAGTGGTGGCATTTTTGGAGACCAGGCTTCTGCACAGGCTGAAAACTTCAAGAAGTTGTTGCTCACCATGAGCGATGACATCCGAGTAATTCTCATCAAAATCTGCGACCGACTGCACAACATGCGCACCCTGGAATCGCAGCCAGCCAACAAACAATACAAGATTGCTGGCGAGACCTTATATATATATGCACCACTCGCCAACCGACTCGGACTCAACAAAATCAAGACAGAACTGGAAAACCTCAGCTTCCGCTACGACCATCCACAGGAGTATGCCAACATAGAGCATAAGCTTGCAGATACCGAATCGCAGCGCGACACCCTCTTTGCACAATTCACCGCTCCTATTCGTGAGGAACTGGATAAGCTGGGTGTGGATTACAAGATCAAGGCACGCGTCAAGAGCCCTTATTCCATTTGGAACAAGATGCAGAACAAGCACGTTTCCTTCGATGAAATCTACGACATCCTGGCTGTTCGCATCATCGTGACACCTAAGGTGCGCGCCAACGAGGTGAATGAATGTTTCAACGTATATGTAGCCATCAGTAAGATTTACAAGAGCCATCCCGATCGTCTGCGCGACTGGCTGAACCATCCGAAGGCTAACGGATACCAGGCTCTCCACGTTACCCTGATGAGTAAGCAGGGACGCTGGATAGAGGTACAGATCCGCTCCGACCGCATGGACGAGGTAGCAGAAAAGGGATTTGCAGCCCACTGGAAATACAAGGAGGGTGGCGAATATACTGAGGATGAGAACGAGTTGAACGACTGGCTGAGCACTATCAAGGAGATTCTGGACGATCCGCAGCCTGATGCGATGGACTTCCTCGATGCCATCAAGCTCAACCTCTATGCATCCGAAATCTTCGTCTTCACCCCGAAGGGAGAAATCATCACGATGCCAGCCGGATGTACAGCACTCGACTTCGCCTTCCAGATACATACCTTCCTGGGCAGCCACTGCATCGGAGCCAAGGTAAACCATAAGCTGGTGCCTCTGAGCCACAAGCTGAACAGCGGCGACCAGGTAGAGATCCTTACCTCCAAGAGTCAGCACGTACAGCCTGCATGGGTGAACTTCGTAAGCACAGCCAAGGCTAAGAGCAAGATCATGGCGATATTGCGACGTGACTCCCGCGAAGTGCAGAAGAAGGGTGAGAGCATCCTCACCGAATGGCTGCAGAAAAACAACTTAGAGATGACCAACTCGGTAGTGGACAAGCTCTGCGAATTCCACAACATACAGAAGCGAGACAACTTCTTCCAGTCGCTGGGCGAGCACTGCATCCTGCTTGGAGAGAAAGACCTCGATGAGCTGCAGGGCAAGACCAAGAAACAGAAGCAATCGTCTAGCTGGCGTGACTACATCCCATTCCTGGGCAAGAACAAGCAGAAGGAGGAAACGGGTGGCATCGTAAAACCACTGGAACTCTTTGTGGTGGGCAAGGATTTCAAGAAGAAGAAGCCGCTCATCCTGACCGAAGAAAACATCAATCAGTTTATCTTCCCTTCCTGCTGCCACGCCATTCCGGGTGACGACGTGATGGGATTCATCGACAACAAGAACCGCATCGAGATTCACAAGCGTTCATGCAATGTAGCAGCCAAGCTGAAATCAAGCTACGGCAACCGCATCGTAGATGCCAAATGGGATATGCACAAGCAGTTGCTCTTCGATGCCACTATTGAGATCAAGGGTATCGACCGCAAGGGTATGCTTCTGGATGTAAGCCGCATCATCAGTGACCAGCTGGGCATCAACATCCATAAGCTCACCATCAGCAGCGATAACGGAATCTTCGACGGAACCATCGAACTTCGTATTCACGACCGTGATGAAGTGAAGATCATCATGGATAAGCTCAAGACGATTGAGGATCTGCAGGAAGTGCAGAGAATCTTATAATATGAAAAGAATAGAGATGGTATCATCATCAAAAAAAAGATCAAAATGATATCATCTGAGATCAGGAGCTGGAAGCCTGCTGCTTCCAGCTTCTGATTTTCATCAAGCCAAATAAACTACAATCATTAAAACAAAAACAAACAAAACAATGAAAAAGCTTTTTTATCATTCCTGATGATGTTGGCTATGCTGCCTCTGGCTGCAGCCAACAAGTACGATAATCCTGACACACTGGTCGTTTCGCGAGATGGTACGGACGAATTCCGCACCATCGACGAAGCCATCCAGGTATGCCGTTCCTTTATGGAATACACCAAGGTAATCTATGTAAAAAAGGGCGTGTATAAGAAGAAACTCATCATCCCATCATGGCTTACCAACATCACGATCTGCGGAGAAGACCGCAACCAGACCATCATCTCCTGGGATGACCATGCCAATATTCTGATGCCTATCGGCGGACTCGACTCAGATGCATCTGCCAAAGGCAAGAAGATGGGAACCTTCCGCACCTACACCCTCAAGGTAGAAGGTAGCTACATCACTCTGAAAGACATCACCATCGAAAATAATGCCGCAAAACTGGGACAGGCAGTTTCACTCCACATTGAGGGCGACCATGTGCTGGTACAGAACTGCCGTCTTCTGGGTAATCAGGATACCGTTTATACCGGCAAGGCAGGCTCCCGCATCGCCTTCTACGACTGCTACATCGAGGGAACCACCGATTTCATGTTCGGTCCTAGCTTGGCATGGTTTGAGAATTGTAAGATTCACAGCAAGGCAAACAGTTACATCACAGCCGCATCCAGCCCTGCTGGTCAGAAATACGGTTATGTCTTCAACAAGTGCAAGCTGACAGCTGATGCGGGGGTTGACAAGGTATATTTGGGTCGTCCTTGGCGCCCATACGCCAAGACCCTCTTCATGAATTGCGAGATGGGCAGCCACATCACACCTGCAGGTTGGGACAACTGGCGCAACCCGAAGAATGAAGAAACTGCCGAGTACAGCGAATACAAGAACTATGGTCCAGGTGTATCGCTGGTATACCCCGGCAAGTTTAGAGTAATACACTCGAATACAAGAACTATAGTCCAGGTGCATCCACCAAGGGCAGAGTAGCCTGGAGCCATCAGCTCAGCAAGAAAGAGGCCAGCAAGATTACCATCGCCGAAGTCTTCAGCGAAGAATGCTGGTAATCCCCCTACTCTTTACTAATCATAAAGTTCAAAGCTCAATGTTCCAAAATCAAAGTATTAAACCAGTCCGTCGAGCTGTTTCTTGAGTTCCTTGAGCTGATCTCTTACAGAAATGAGGGTGTCGAGAACGTCAGACGATTTCTCGGCACCCGTTCTGTTTTGACTCAGATACTTACGTGCCGCAGCAATCTTGAATCCCTTCACCTTGATCAGGTTATAGATGAGTTTCACCTGCTCAATATCCTTGTCAGAATATTGACGCACCTTGTTTACGCCCACCTTAGGTCTGAGGAAAGGAAACTCCTTTTCCCAATAACGGAGAGTTGACTCCGTTACACCCACTTCCTCAGCCACTTCCTTAATGGAATAGTACAATTTTACGTTTTTATCTGTATTTAAAGCCATTTTTCCAAACTTTAATTTCAAAAATAATTAATTTTGTTGCAAAATTAAGCAATTCTTCTTATCTTTGCAAAGTTTTTCGGAAGAAAATGCCCTTAAGGGCAAAAAATAATCAAAACAGAGGAGAAATACAGCCTCTGAAACAACATTTGAGAATTAAAAAAGATTAATATAAAAGATAATATGATGACAGCTAATGAAGTGCGCGAATCCTTCAAGAAATTCTTCGAAGGTAAGGGCCACAAAATTGTTCCATCAGCACCTATGGTTATCAAGGATGACCCAACGCTGATGTTTACAAACGCTGGTATGAACCAGTGGAAAGACATCATCCTCGGTACAAAAGACCCAGGCAAGGATGTTCGTCGTGTTGATACTCAGAAATGTCTCCGTGTAAGCGGTAAGCACAACGACCTCGAAGAGGTGGGTCACGATACTTACCACCACACCATGTTCGAGATGCTCGGTAACTGGAGCTTCGGCGACTACTTTAAGGAGGGTGCCATTGATTTGGCATGGGAGTATCTTACTGAAGTTTTGAAGCTCAACCCTGCCGATCTCTACGTTACCGTATTCGAGGGTAGCAAGGAGGAAGGTCTGGAACGCGACAACGAGGCTGCAGGTTACTGGGCTAAGCACGTGCCAGCCGACCACATCATCAACGGTAACAAGCACGACAACTTCTGGGAGATGGGCGAAACAGGTCCTTGCGGTCCTTGCTCAGAGATTCATGTGGATTCTCGTACTCCAGAGGAGAAGGCTCAGGTGCCAGGCCGTGAGTTGGTAAACAAGGATAACCCTCAGGTCATCGAAATCTGGAACATCGTGTTCATGCAGTACAACCGCAAGGCTGACGGTTCTCTCGAACCTCTCCCAATGCACGTTATCGATACAGGTATGGGCTTCGAGCGCTTGGTTCGCATGTTGCAGGACAAGCACTCTAACTATGATACTGATATCTTCCAGCCAATCATCAAGGAAATTGAGGCTATCTCTGGCAAGAAGTATGGCTTCACTACTCCTACAGGTGAGAATGGTGAGGGTAAGGATGAGCAGGAGAAAATCGACATCGCTATGCGTGTCTGCGCCGACCACCTCCGTGCCGTAGCCTTCTCTATCGCCGATGGTCAGTTGCCAAGCAATGCCAAGGCAGGTTACGTTATCCGACGCATCTTGCGCCGTGCCGTACGTTACGCTTACACATTCCTCGGTCAGAAGCAGGCATTCATGTACAAGCTCGTCAATGTATTGGTAGAGCAGATGGGTGCAGCCTTCCCAGAGTTGCCTGCTCAGCAGGAGCTCATCACCCGCGTGATGAAAGAGGAAGAGGATTCATTCCTCCGCACCTTGGAGAAGGGTATCAACCTCCTCAATGGCGATATGGACGAGCTCAAGGCTCATGGCGAGACTCAGCTTGATGGCGTGAGCGCATTCCGCCTCTTCGATACCTATGGTTTCCCTCTCGACCTGACAGAGCTTATCTGCCGTGAGAATGGTTACACCGTAGATGCTGCAGGCTTCGACGAGGAGATGAAGAAGCAGAAAGAGCGTGCCCGCAATGCTGCTGCCGTAGAGAACGGCGACTGGGAGGTTTTGAAGGAAGGCGACCAGAACTTCGTAGGTTACGACTATACAGAATATGAGTGCCACATCCTGCGCTACCGCAAGGTGACTCAGAAGAAGAACTCTTTCTATGAGTTGGTACTCGACAACACTCCATTCTACGGTGAGATGGGTGGACAGGTTGGCGACAAGGGTGTACTCGTTAGCGAGAACGAGACCATCCAGGTTATCGACACCAAGCGCGAGAACAACCAGAGCATCCACATCGTAAAGGAGTTGCCAAAGAATGTAAACGCTGATTTCATGGCTTGCGTAGATATCGAGAACCGCGAGGGAAGTGCAGCCAACCATACAGCTACCCACTTGCTCGACTACTGCCTGAAGCAGGTTTTGGGCGAGCACGTAGAGCAGAAGGGTTCTTATGTAGATAAGGACACCTTGCGTTTCGACTTCTCTCACTTCCAGAAGGTAACAGACGAGGAGCTCCGCAAGGTAGAGCGCATGGTAAACGAGATGATCCGTGCCGACTATCCATTGGATGAGCACCGCGATACTCCTATCGAGGAGGCTAAGGAACTTGGCGCTATCGCCCTCTTCGGTGAGAAGTATGGCGACAAGGTTCGTGTGGTTCGCTTCGGTCCATCTGCTGAGTTCTGTGGTGGTATTCACGCCAAGAGCACAGGTAAGATTGGTTTCTTCAAGATTATCTCTGAGAGCAGCGTAGCAGCTGGCATCCGCCGTATCGAGGCTTTGACAGGCAAGGCTTGCGAGGAGGCTATCTACGGCTTGCAGGATACCATCGTAGCCTTGAAGGGCTTGTTCAACAATGCCAAGGATCTTGAGGGTGTCATCAGAAAGTACATCGACGAGCACGATGCCTTGAAGAAAGATGTTGAGAAGTTCCAGGCTCAGGCTGTGGAGCGTGCCAAGGATAAGCTTGTAGAGAACGCAAAAGAAATCAATGGTGTGAAGGTTGTTACAGCCGTATTACCTATGGAGCCAGCAGCTGCCAAGGATTTGGTATTCAAGGTTCGCGAGGCTTTGCCAG
>OIYP01000922.1_pt1 | contig 16827 bp, 13 predicted proteins | sample 1588261 | NCBI WGS metagenome assembly OIYP01 (sample SAMN03283293) | human gut metagenome | biome: human-associated habitat; material: feces | host: Homo sapiens | place: Peru | collected 2012
CGTATCAAACAGGGAAAGCGGACAGGGGAGGTATGATATCGTGCCGGAATTCAATAAAGCTGTTTTGGCGGAGATTGCCAAAAATCTTTATCCCGACGCGCCGGAAATCTACGGCAAAACGCTGATTTATGCTGCGACCGATGCGCATGCCGATATGATTGTGAGCATACTGCAGGAGCTTTATGCCAAGGATAATCTGGACAGCGATGCGATTATGAAGATTACCGGCAGCGTGGCTAACGGTGACCAGAAAAAGATTCAGGAAAAAATCAAGCGCTTTAAGAATGAACGCTTCCCCAGCATTGTGGTGACGGTGGATTTGCTGACTACCGGCATCGACGTGCCGGAGATTACCACGCTGGTTTTTATGCGCTGCGTGAAATCGCGTATACTGTTTGAGCAGATGCTGGGACGCGCAACGCGCCGCTGCGATAAAATCGGCAAGGATCATTTTGAGATTTATGACCCGGTGGGCGTATATAACAGCCTGCAGCCGATAGTGACCATGCCTGCCGTTGCCAATCCGCAGATTTCCGTGCAGGATTTGCTGAAGCAGCTTGATGAAGCGGAGGCAGCGGAGGCGATTACCGATATTGCCAAGCAGGTGGCCTTAAAGCTGCGCCGCAAGGTGAACAGGCTGGACGAGCAGACGAAGAAGGAATTTGTGCTGGCGACGGGCAAGGATGTGGCAGCCTTTGCCGGCGAGCTGCAGAAGGCGGATGCCGCCAAGGCCAAGGAGCTTTTGCTGCAGCATAAAGAGGCGCTGGTGCAACTGGAAAAATACCGGGCCGGCGGCAATATGGGCGGCATGATTTACGACGGCAAGGATGAGCTTACCGGTCATACGCGCGGCTACGGTGCGCACAAGACCAAGCCCGGAGATTATCTGAACGATTTTGCGGCGTATTTAAAGAGCCACGCCAACGAAATTGCTGCCCTGCATATTATCTGCACCCGTCCGAAGGATTTGACGAAGGCGCAGCTGAAGGAGCTGCTGCTGACGCTGGATGCCAACGGCTTTACGGCGCTGCAGCTGAACGATGCCTATTCGGAATGCACGAACAGCACGATGGTGGCAGGCATTCTCAGCCTTATCAGGCGCTATATGCTGGGAACGGAGCTGGTGAGCAAAAACTCGCAGCTGAGCCGTGCCTTTGACAAGCTGAACAAAAACCACAAATTTACGCCTGCCCAACAGAAATGGCTGGATATTATCCGCAGCTATATGCAGCAGCAGGATATTTTGAGCGTGGAGGCCTTTAAGGAGGACAAGCGATTGCAGCGCTTGGGCGGTTATGCACGGGCACAAAAAATATTCGCCGACGATTTGGATAATATCGTGAGCGAATTCAACGGTTATTTATATGAAGATGGAGGCAAAACTGCGTGAATACACAGGAGATTGTAGCAAAGCTCTGGAATTTGTGTAACGTGCTGCGTGATGACGGCATTACCTATCATCAGTACGTTACGGAGCTGACATATATTTTATTTTTGAAAATGGCCAAGGAAACCGGCAGCGAGGAAAATATCCCGGAGGGCTATCGCTGGGATGATTTGCTGGTGCGCAAGGGCCTGGAGCTGAAGAGCTTTTACAAGGAGCTGCTTGATTACCTGGGCGAGCGGTGCACGGGACGTATTCAGGAGATTTACAAGGGCGCGGCGACGAACATCGACGAGCCGAAGAACCTGGAAAAGATTATCAGGACGATTGACGAGCTGGACTGGTTCAGCGCGAAGGAGGAGGGCCTGGGTAATCTTTACGAGGGACTGCTGGAGAAAAACGCTAACGAAAAGAAGAGCGGCGCAGGACAGTACTTTACGCCGCGCGTGCTGATTGACGTGATGACGCGTCTGGTGGCACCAAAGGCCGGCGAGCGCTGCAACGATCCTGCCTGCGGTACCTTCGGCTTTATGATTGCTGCCAGCAATTTTGTGCGTGAGCAGACGAACGATTTCTTTGATTTGGATGAGGAAACGGCGGAGTTTGAATATACGCAGGCCTTCACCGGCTGTGAGCTGGTGCATGATACGCACCGCTTGGCGCTGATGAACGCCATGCTGCATGACATCCAGAGCAAAATTATTTTGGGTGATACGCTTTCCAACGTGGGCAAGGAGATGCAGGGCTATGACGTGGTGCTGACCAATCCGCCCTTCGGTACGAAAAAAGGCGGCGAGCGTGCAACGCGCGACGACTTTACTTATCCCACGAGCAACAAGCAGCTGAACTTTTTGCAGCACATTTACCGCAGCCTGAAGGCTGACGGCAAGGCGCGCGCTGCCGTAGTGCTGCCGGACAATGTGCTTTTTGCCGACGGTGACGGCGAAAGGATTCGTGTCGACTTGATGGATAAGTGCAATCTGCACACTATTCTGCGCTTGCCTACAGGTATTTTTTACGCGCAGGGTGTCAAGACCAACGTACTCTTCTTTACGCGCGAAAAAACAGATAAGGACAGCACCAAGGCCGTGTGGTTTTATGATTTGCGCACCAACATGCCCTCCTTCGGCAAGACGAACCCGTTGAAGGCGAGCGACTTTGCCGGCTTTGAGGCAGCCTACACGGCAGAGGACAGAAGCAAGGTAGAGGACGAGCGCTGGCAGTGCTTTACGCGTGAGGAAATTGCGCAAAAGGGCAACAGTCTGGACCTTGGCCTGATTAAGGACGACAGCGTGCTGGATTACGAGGATTTGCCGGACCCGGCGGAAAGTGCGGCGGAGGCTGCGGAAAAGCTGGCGGAGGCTGTGGATTTGCTGCAGAGTGTGGCGCAGGAGCTGAGGAGCTTGCAAAGATAAGGATAGAGTGAAGGAAGAAGGAAGAAAGGGAAGAGCCTCTCCTTGGGGAGAGGTGGCATCGCGTAGCGATGACGGAGAGGGGTTCACTATAAGAAAGCATAAAGACAGCATACCCCTCTCAGTCGCCCTGCGGGCGCCAGCTCCCCCCGAGGGGAGCCTTTCACTACATCCTGCACAATTCAAAACTTGCAAAGCTATGGATTGTGTGGTATATTAGATATAGAAAAGACAACCGCCCACAGAGGTGGGTTGCCTAGTAGGTTAAGAAAAATCCGCTCCGTACTCGTCAAAGTATAGGGGCGGTTTTTCTATGTCCGTAACTTTTTATTACTTTTTGTTCTTAAAAATGAACGTAAGTAATGCTACGATAAAAACTCCAAAGGACATTAAATCCTGAAAGCTGAAATATACCATAGACATCACCTCCATTCGTAGAGAATGAAGGCAACACCACCCTGCAACACGGTTGTCAAAAACATTTTATCATAAATTATACATTAAAGCAATAGCATGTTTGTTTATAAAGGAGATCTTGCAATGCCAAAGAAAAAGACAGCATTGACAATAGAAGAACGCTTGCAGCAGGCGCTGGTGCCTGCGGAGGAACAGCCTTATGAGGTGCCGGAGAATTGGGTGTGGGTTAGGCTTGGAGAAGTTGTTGATGTTCTAAATGGAGATAGAGGAAAAAATTACCCAGCTAAATCTACATTATCGAAAGAAGGCATACCGTTTATAAGTGCTGCCAATTTATGTGATAATATTGTCGTTGAAGATGATTTGTTATGTATGTCAGAAGAGCAGTATAGTAAGTTGAGCGCTGGTAAATTAATGCTAAATGATATTGTATTGTGTATTAGAGGCTCATTAGGAAAACATGGTAAATTTCCATTTAAAAAAGGTGCTATAGCATCGTCGTTAGTTATTTTGAGGAGTAAAGATAGAGGGAGATTAACTGATGGTTATGTAATGCAATATTTAGATGTTCCATTGTTCTATGATGAAATAAAAAAATACGACAATGGTACAGCTCAACCTAATTTAGCTGCAAAAAATTTAGAGTTATTTTCATTCCCTCTTCCTCCGCTATCCGAACAGCAACGCATAGTTGAGCGCATCGAGGAGCTTTTTGCCAAGCTCGACGAAGCAAAGGAAAGACTACAGGAGGTTGCGGACAGCTTTGCTGTGCGCAAGGCAGCAATTTTGCACAAGGCATTTACGGGCGAGCTTATTGGAAAGCAAGTAACTGAATTAGTTCCATTGGAAAATTTAGTTGATTTAATTAAAATAGGACCATTTGGATCGTCTTTACATGAATCAGATTATATTGAGAATGGTATTCCTTTAGTTAATCCAAAACATATAGTTCAACAACGTATAGTACCTCAATCAAAGATATCTATATCAGATGAAAAAGCAGAAGAATTATCTTCATATAAGCTAAAGGAGAATGATATAGTCCTTGGTAGACGTGGAGAAATGGGACGTTGTGCACCGATTAGTAATAGAGAAGAAAATTGGATTTGTGGTACAGGTAGTATGATTATTCGCTTAAAGAAAGAGTATGATGCAAAGTTGTATTCTTTGATTTTAGGAAGTCAGGCGACTGTAACCTATCTTGAAAATTCTGCTGTTGGTTCTACGTTAAAAAATCTTAACGAGAAAATAGTTAGGAAAATACCAGTTCCTCAATTTTCTAATGAAGAACAGCACGAAATCGTGCGCCTCATCGACGACCTGCTGGCGCGCGAGCGCGCAGCAAAGCAGGCGACGGAGCAGGCCTTGGCAAGCATCGACCTGATGAAGAAATCCATCCTGGCGCGTGCCTTCCGCGGTGAGCTGGGCACGAACAAAGCGAGCGAAGCGAGTGCGCTGGAGCTTTTGCGGCAGGTGCTGGCGGAAAACTGAAGCTGAATAAAAATCAAGACCTTGGCAGCGGCAAAAGCTGATGCTAAGGTCTTTTTTAGCGTCTTGCAGCGAAACACTTGGATACCCCGTAGCTGCTCATGCGAACCTTAGGCATTTCAGCTTACAGTTAACCCCAACCTTAGTCACGCCAGTCTGGGCATAAGCTAACCACAGATTTGTAAACACTACCGCGTATACCGTTCGGCAGAACTACGAAAAAATAGCTATTTCCAGCAAAGCGATTTAGCTTATTTAAAGCTTTTTGGTAAAACTTTTTCCCGAAAAAGTTTTTGTTTTGCCGCGCTTTCCAAAAAGCGCGAACCTTTCTTGCAACTTCTTTCAGTTATGAAAGAAGTTGATGTTACGAATCACGCCGGTGATTTTGTTTGAAGATGGTCCGCAGCCTTGCAGCATCCCAAACTTTAAATTTACTTCAAGCTTTTACTCTGATATACTATAAATGTACAAGCGTTGAGGAGGTGCAGTCATGCCATTGGAATATTATTTTATGCTGGCGGGCCTTGTCCTGCTGCTGATAGAATTTGTTGTGCCGGGCTTTGGTATTTTCGGTGTCAGCGGCATGGTGTGCCTGACAGTCGGCGGCTTTTACGTTTTGGGCGGCAATGCCTGGGCGGCGCTGGTGCTTTTGGCAGTGTATCTGTTTTTGGTGCTGGTGATTACCCTGCTGTGCGTGTATCTGCCCAGAGAAAGCAAGTATAATCCCTTTGTGCTGTGGACGCGCCAAAAAAACAGCGAAGGCTACACCGGCGGCAACGACTGGAGCATGCTGGTGGGCAAAAGAGGCACGGCCTTGACTACGCTGCGTCCTGCAGGCACGATTCTGGTGGACGGCAAGCGTCTTGATGTGAGCAGTCAGGGAGATTATATCGAAAAGTCTGCGCCCGTGATTATTGTGCGGGTGGAGGGCAGCAAAATTTTTGTAGAACAAACGAAGGAGTGACATTATGGATTTAATATTCAGTATGATTTTCGGCAGTGGCTTTGCAGTAATCATTGCTATTGCCGGTATCGCAATTTTTCTTAACTTTGTGCCGTTGGGCCTGTGGATTTCGGCCATCGCCGCCGGTGTTAACGTAGGCATTTTCAACCTCATCGGTATGCGTTTGCGCCGTGTGCCCGCATCGCAGATTGTGCTGCCGCTGATTAAGGCGAACAAGGCAGGCCTTGACGTTAACGTTAACCAGCTGGAGGCGCATTATCTGGCAGGCGGTAACGTTGACCGCGTTATTGATGCTTTGATTGCGGCGCACAGAGCGCAGATTGAGCTGAGCTTTGAGCGTGGCTGTGCCATCGACCTGGCAGGCCGTAACGTGCTGGAGGCTGTGCAGATGAGCGTTAACCCCGAGGTTATCGAAACTCCGGTAGTAAGCGCTGTTGCTAAGGACGGCATTGAGCTGAAGGTAAAGGCGCGTGTAACCGTGCGCGCCAACATTGACCGCTTAGTAGGCGGTGCCGGCGAAGCAACGATTATTGCGCGTGTCGGCGAAGGCATTGTAACCAACGTAGGCTCCAGCGCCGACCACAGCAAGGTACTGGAAAACCCAGACTATATTTCCAAAACAGTTTTGGATAAAGGCCTTGATGCAGGCACTGCTTTTGAAATTCTTTCCATTGATATTGCGGACGTAGATGTAGGCCGTAACATCGGTGCTGCGCTGATGACAGACCAGGCGGAGGCAGATAAGCGCATTGCTCAGGCGCGCGCTGAGGAACGCCGTGCGATGGCTGTTGCCAAGGAGCAGGAAATGAAGGCCTATACGCAGGAAATGCAGGCGAAGGTTGTGGAAGCACAGGCTAAGGTGCCGACAGCTATGGCAGAAGCACTGGCCAACGGTCGCTTGGGTATAATGGATTATTACCGCCTGAACAATATTCAGGCAGATACGCAGATGCGCCGCACGATTGCCGAGGTAAGCCCGGAGGGCGAGGAAAAGCCTGAGGGCAGTAAATAAGCGAGGTGCAGCTTATGGGCGGTTTATTTGACAGTGATTTAATCCCCCTGCTTTTTGTCCTCGTAATGTTGGCCAACGTATTTTTGGACAGGCGCAACCGCCGCCGCAGGCAGCAGGAGCTGCCGCAGGAGCAGCCGCAGGAAACGGCGGAGCCGACGCAGGCAGAGCAGCAAACGCAGGCTAAGCCTAAGGATATTGCCGCCGAGTTTGAACGCCGTCTGAAAAAGACGACGGAGGAGGCGCAGGCACGCAAGCGTCAAAGCAGCCAAGGCGTAGTGCATGACGGAACGCGTGTGCGCCGTGATGACGACAGCAGAGTTCACCGTGACGGTGAAGCACTGCATGACCATACCGGCAGAATTCACCGTGAAAATGAAGCCCTCGTGCATGACAAGGGCAAGGTTTATTACGACCCCCGCGGGGATTACAGCTACGACGAAGCAAAGATGAACGCTGCTGCAGCGGCGTTTAATGCACACTACGCACAGCAGGCGCAGCCTGCGCCCAAAAAGCGCGTAAAGCTGAAGCATGCGGCGCTGGTCAACGGCATTATCATGGCAGAGGTATTGGGAAAACCGCGCGCTCTTAACCCCTACGAGGAGCGCTGATTTAAAGATTCTCGCAAACAGTAAGGAGATGTTGGAGAATGCTGGAAAAGCTGGATTTGAGTAAAAAAGTGTCCAAGGAAGAATACAATAAGCAGATGGATGTGTTGGGTGAACGTCTGGGAAAGGCTCAGCGCATGGCCCGCGACGCCAAAAGACCGATTATCATCGTGTTTGAGGGCTGGCGTGGTGCACGCCGCAGTGCGCTGATTAACGAAATGATGCAGCAGATGGATGCCCGCGGCTTTAATGTTTATTCCAGCGTGCGATTGCGCGGTGTAATGCAGGAACAGCCGTTTTTCGGCGCCTTCTGGAAGCGTTTGCCGGCGTTGGGACATATTGCTGTTTATCACCGCAGCTGGTATTATCTGAAAAACGCCAACGAGCTGGCGGATAAAGAGGATAACACCAAGTATCCTGCTGTTTCCTTTGAGCATATCAACAACTTTGAAAAAATGCTTACGGATGATAATTATCTCGTGCTTAAATTTTTCCTGCATCTGTCACCGGAGCAGCAAAAGAAAAATATCGCCAAGAATGCCAAAACACTGGGCAAGGCGTGGCGTGACCTGAATCCTGCGATTGATGAAAGCGAAAATTACGATAAATTTTTGCCGCATTACGAAAAAATGCTGGAGGCCACTGATACGGTAAACGCTCCCTGGCACCTGATTGCCGACGATGATCCGCGTAGCGCGCGTCTGGAGGTTTTCACCAAGATTGCCGACGCTATCGAAAAGGCTGTGCAGATGCCTGTCGAGCCTGCTGCCGACAAGCGCACCGCGGCAACCTACGATGTGCTGAGCACGATTGACGCCAACAAGGAGCTTACCAAGGAAGAATATAAGGAAAAGCTCGATAAGTACCAGAAAAAGCTGACACAGCTGCAGATTGAAATGTTCAAGGCGCAGATTCCGGTAGTCATAGGCTTTGAGGGCTGGGACGCTGCCGGCAAGGGCGGCGCTATCCGCAGACTGACGGCGGCATTGGATCCGTTGGGCTTCCATGTGCATCCGATTGCGGCGCCGAACGTGGTTGAAAAGCAGTTCCATTATCAGTGGCGCTTCTGGACCAGATTGCCGCAGCCGGGCAACATAGCGATTTTTGACCGCACCTGGTACGGACGTGTCATGGTAGAGCGCATCGAAGGCTTTGCCAAACCGCAGGAATGGCAGCGTGCCTACGATGAAATCAAGGATATGGAGGCGCAGTGGAGCGAGCACGGTATCGCCATCGCCAAATTCTGGCTGCAGATTGACAAGGATGAGCAGCTGCGACGCTTCAATGACCGTCAGGCTGACCCCAACAAGCAGTGGAAGATTACGGACGAGGACTGGCGTAACCGTGATAAATGGGATGCCTACGAAGCGGCAGTCAACGAAATGCTGGTGCGCACCGACACCTCGTATGCACCGTGGACTGTGGTTGAGGGCAACAACAAATATTATGCCCGCTTAAAGGTTTTGAAAACAGTTATCGATTTGTTTGAACGCAAATTAGCAGAAAAACAGCAGTAAAATACAAGAGGATATCAGCGTAATTTTGCGCTGATATTTTCTTAATACATTATAGATACTCGGAGAGGAAATGCTTTGTCCTGGATAATCAAAAACTACATTAAAGAAACAAGAGAAAATGAAACCGGCGCGCAGGTGTATCCGCCGGGCTTACGCCATCCGGTAGCGTTTATTTACCCCAACGTCTACCATCTGGGCATGTCGAACCTGGGAATGCACATTCTGTATCAGATGATTAACGAGCGCGGCGACAGCGCCTGCGAACGCTTCTTTTTGCCGGATAAACGATTGCAGCAGGAGCATATCAAAAGCAAAACACCGCTGCTGAGCTTGGAAAATCAGCGTCCGCTGGCAGATTTTGACGTTATCTTCGTCATGCTGTCCTTTGAAATGGACTATGATAATCTGCTGACGGTGCTGGATTTGGGCAATATCCGCCTGCGGGCGGCGGAGCGCAATCAGCGCGAGCCTTTGGTGATTATCGGCGGTCCCTGTGCCACATTCAATCCCGAACCGCTGGCTGCAGTGGCTGACGCCTTTGTTATCGGCGAGGGCGAGGAAACAGTGCAGCATGTGCTGGATACCATCTACCGCGAGGAAAGCAAACAAGAGCGCTTGGCGGCTCTGGCGCAGGTGCCGGGCGTTTATGTTCCCAGCCTGTATACGGCGCAGTACGATGACGAGGGCGAGTTTACCGCCCTGCTGCCGCAGGAAGGTGCGCCTGCGAAGGTTGTGCGCCAGTGGGCGCGTGATATCGACGCTTATCCGCACACCTCCGCTATCGTGACGAGCGGAACGGAATTTGAGGATATGTTTATCGTCGAGGTGGCGCGTGGCTGCGGCCGTCACTGCCGCTTCTGCATGGCAGGCTACTGCTTCCGCAAGCCGCGTCCGCGTAAGCTGGAAAATATTTTGGCGGATATCGCCAAGCGTCCCGAGCGCACGAAAAAGGTGGGCTTGATGGGCGCTGCCGTATCCGACCATCCGCAGATGGCGGAGCTGACGGAATACTTAGTAGAGCATAAGATACCGTTTTCCGTGGCCAGCATGCGTGCTGATATGCTCACGGAGCAGATTGCGCATGCACTGGCGCAGAGCGGACAGCGCACGATGACCGTAGCACCGGAGGCAGGCAGCGAGCGGATGCGCGCTGCGATTAACAAGGGCATTACGGAGGAGCACGTTTATAATTCTATCGAATTGGCGGCTGCTGCCGGAATGCGCAACATCAAGCTGTATTATATGATCGGCCTGCCGGGAGAAGAGGACGAGGATATCGTCGAAACGGTGGAGATGATTAAACGCGTGCGTGCCAAAATGGACGCGGTGGGTAACAAGGGCGAGCTGGTTATTTCGGTCAACGGCTTTGTGCCCAAGCCCTTTACGCCGTACCAGTGGGCGCCGCTGTGCAATGTGCGTACCCTGAAGAAGCGCTTTAAAATTTTGGGTGACGGTCTGAAGAAGGAAAAGCGTATCAAGCTGATTACCGAATCGCTGAAGGAAACCGTGGTGCAGTCCGTACTGGCGCGCGGCAGCAGACGTATCGGCGAAGCGCTGCTGAAGGCACATGTGGAAGGCCGCAGCCTGAAGCAGGTGCTGAAGGAAGAAGGCCTGGATGCCGAGGAGCTGGCGGAGCGCGAGCTGCAGGTAGGCCAGCCGCTGCCGTGGCAGCATCTGGACATGGGCGTGACGCAGGAATATCTTGCGGCCGAGCTGCAGCGCAGCGAAAGCGGCAAATTTACCCCGATGTGCTTTGACGGCTGCCGTCGTTGCGGTGTCTGCCGAGAGTAAGGCTTAGGCAGTGAAATGACTGCTGCTGATAAAAAAATTAAGCATCCCTACACTTTTTGCAGGAAAAGTGTGGGGATGCTTTTGCTATTTTACGCTATAATGATGCTGAGAAACACAGCTTTTGCTGCTTCGGAAGCGGTAACAACCATTCCGTCTGCTCGCCGGTGCTCGCAGCCACCTCCCCTTGCAGGGGAGATACAAGGGAATTGCAAAACTTTAAGGTTGATAATTCTCTGTATATGTTCTGCGGGTAACCGAAAGACAGATGCTTGTTATAAAAAATAAGCAGCCTGTGTCTGAAATTTATTGATTGAGGGATTTTGTACCGCAATCAAGGGAGGGATATACATATGAAAAAGAAATTGTTTTTGGGCATGACCTTGGGGATGGCGCTCTTGGCCAACACCGCTTTTGCTCATCTTAGCGGCGGTTATCTTTCGGATATTATTGATGAACATCCGCGCTGGCCGTTGGCAACTCAATGTATTGCTAAGGATGTTAACTTAAGAACAGAGCCTAACACAAACTGTGAGGTAGTAACCATGCTGCAAAACGGCGATAAATTTTATGCAAGAAAGGTAGTGTTTATACCTAACATACCTAACAGTAAATATGTGTGGGTGTACGGAACTACCGAAAAAGGCTACAGAGGATACATGTATAACCAATTTATAGGTGCGTTGCCTGATGGCCAATATGCTCATTCAGATGAAGGACGCTTTCAGGCTGCGGTAGAGGCAAACTGGATTAACGATCCCGCCGGCTATGCAGCAGGCTCCGGCTACAGCATGGGCAGAGCAGAGCATGCCGACGATATGAATATTGCTTATGACCTTAATAAGGTGCAGGTAGGTCCGCGTGTGTTCTACACGAGAGCCTTTGACGGAAAAACCTATCAGGTAGTGATTAACAAGGCTCCCGGCGAGATGGCAGGCTACGCAGTCGGACAGCATTTTGATCAGCAAGAGCGGAATAATTTTTACGATATGATGCGGAGAATCGGCTGGCACGAGTCTGCTGTTGATATTGAGGAGCCGACAAACAGTATTGTGTGGGAAAAATCTGTGCTTGATGCGGATGGCTTTGACAGACCTGCCAAGCAGCTGATTATCACGCTGAATGATAATGACGTGATTGAGAGCTTTACTTACATCAATTATGATCTTGATTAGCCTGCCTGCAAAAAAATTATCCCTGAAATGCAAAAAACCTGCTCTTTTCAGAGCAGGTCAGCTTGTAAGAATTAAGCCATAGCGTTGATTCTCTTTGCAAGTCTGGATTTTTTGCGAGCTGCAGCATTCTTATGGATAATGCCTTTGCGAGCTGCTTTATCGAGCAAACCGGAAGCAGTAGCCATAGTAGCTTGAGCGTCTTCTTTAGCGCCGGTTTTAGCCAGAGCCTCTACTTTGCGGGAAGCATTGCGGAGAGCTGCTTTAATCGGAGCGTTTTTAGCACGACGTTCTGCGTCGGTCTTTACACTGCGGATGGAAGATTTAATGTTCGGCAACGAATTTCACCTCCTGAATTTTCTTGTACTGCATTATTCTACCACGAATGCGAGCATTATGCAAGAGAAAATCACAAATATGCCTGCCTGTTCCTGTAAAAAATATTTTGCGGACGCTTGACCTGGAGCTGACTCCAAATGCTAAAATATAAGCAGAAAGCAGGAAAACAATCCTGGCAGGAGGTAAGCGGGATGAAAATAAACGAAGTAAGCAAAATGTATGACATTACAGCGGACACGCTGCGTTATTATGAGCGCATCGGCCTGATTCCGGCTGTCAACCGTAATGAAAGCGGTATTCGCGACTATACTGAAACAGACTGCAACTGGGTAAACTTCGCCAAATGCATGCGCGCAGCAGGCATTTCGGTAGAAAGCCTGATTGAATATGTGGCGCTGTTTCAGCAGGGCGACAAAACGCGGGCAGCACGCAAGGAAATTTTAATTGAGGAGCGTGCCAAGCTGCTCGAGCGCATGGCGCAGATGCAGGAAACGCTCGATAAGCTAAATTATAAAATTGACAATTACTACAAGTGCCTTGAATTTGAGGACACTAAACTGAAATAAAACGCAGTACGAGGAGAGATGGCGCCGAGCTGTCTCTCTTTTTAGTTTACAGGCTTTGCCGGATAATGGTATAATAATTAGTACTAATAAAACAGGCTCAAGCCAATATTGGCCTGAAATAATACATTTTAATGAAGGAGCAGGAAGAGTAATTTATGATTGAACAAAATCACATTCGCAACTTTTCTATTATCGCCCATATAGATCATGGCAAGTCTACCCTGGCGGACAGATTGATTGAATATACAGGAACGCTGAGCAAGCGTGAGATGGAGGAGCAGATTCTCGATTCCATGGATTTGGAGCGTGAACGCGGCATCACCATCAAGGCGCAGGCTGTGCGCAGCATTTACAAGGCGCGCAACGGCGAGGAGTATATGCTGAACTTTATCGACACCCCGGGCCACGTAGACTTTACCTACGAGGTTTCGCGTGCATTGGCAGCGTGCGAGGGCGCACTGCTGGTTATCGACGCTACTCAGGGCATTGAAGCGCAGACACTGGCTAACGTGTATCTAGCGCTGGATAACGATCTGGAGATTATCCCGGTTATCAACAAAATTGATTTGCCGAGTGCTGACCCGGAGCATGTTAAAAGGGAAATCGAGGACGTTATCGGTATTGATGCTTCCGACGCAGTTCTGTGCAGTGCCAAGACAGGCATTGGCATCGAGGACGTGCTGGAAGCAATCGTAGCGCGCGTGCCGGCGCCGCAGGGCGATGCGGAAGCACCGCTGAAGGCCTTGGTATTTGACTCCAAATTTGACGCTTACAAGGGCGTAGTTTTATATATACGCATTATGCAGGGCCGTCTGCGCAAGGGTATGAAGATTCGCATGATGGCAACCGGTGCGGAATTTGATGTTACCGAGGTCGGTTACTTCAAACCCGGCATTGTCAATGTTGATGAGCTGGAGGAGGGCCAGGTAGGCTTCTTTGCTGCCAGCATCAAAAATGTTAAGGATGCACGCGTAGGCGATACCGTAACCGATGCCGATAATCCTGCCGAAAAAGCGTTGCCAGGTTACCGCAAGGCTACACCGATGGTATACTGCGGTCTGTATCCGGTAGAGAATTCCGATTACGATAACTTACGTGATGCTTTGGAAAAGCTGCAGCTGAACGATGCTTCTCTGGTATTCGAGCCGGAGACATCTACCGCGCTGGGCTTTGGCTTCCGCTGCGGCTTCCTGGGCCTGCTGCATATGGACGTTATCAAGGAGCGTCTGGAGCGCGAATATAATCTGAGCCTGATTACTACCGCACCGAACGTTATTTATGAGGTGTTCCGCACCAACGGAGACGTTGAAATGGTAGATAACCCGTCTCTGTTCCCGGACCCGACCGTTATCGACCATGTTGAGGAGCCCTTCGTTAATGCAACCATCATTGTGCCGAAGGATTATGTAGGCGCTGTTATGGAGCTGAGCCAGGAAAAACGCGGTGAATACGATAACATGACCTATCTTGATGATACCCGCGTAATGATTCACTACGCATTACCGCTGAGCGAGATTATCTTTGACTATTTTGACCGTCTGAAATCCGCTACCCGCGGTTATGCTTCCCTGGACTACGAGTTGTCCGGCTACCGTTATTCCGATCTGGTAAAGGTAGATATCCTGCTGAACGGCGAGCCTGTCGATGCGCTTTCTGCGATTGTGCATAAGGAATTTGCTACTGTTCGCGGCCGTCAGCTGGTTGAAAAGCTGCGCAGCCTGATTCCGCGTCAGATGTTTGAAATTCCGGTACAGGCAGCAATCGGCAACAAGGTTATTGCCCGCGAAAACGTCCGCGCTATGCGTAAGGACGTACTGGCGAAATGCTACGGCGGTGATATCACCCGAAAAAAGAAGCTGCTGGAAAAGCAGAAGGAAGGTAAAAAGCGCATGAAGCAGGTTGGCAGTGTAGAGCTGCCGCAGGAGGCATTCATGGCGATTCTGAAAATGGACTAAGGCTTAGCGCTTAGTCGATAGTGTCTGATAGATAGGAGCAATGCAATTATGATGATACAACTGCAAGGCTTGCTTTCGACAATCACATTTTTGGATGTTATAGATATTGTCGTCGTTGCCTATTTTCTTTACCGTTTATTCCTGATGCTGAAAAACACCCGTGCCGCAACATTGGGCAAGGGCCTCATGGTGCTGATAGGCTTCACGCTTATCTGCCGCTGGCTGAATCTGCATGTTATCAGCTGGCTGCTGGAAAAGAGCATGACGGTGATTATGGTCGCCCTGCCTGTTGTCTTTCAGCCGGAGCTGCGCCGTGCTCTGGAGCAAATCGGCCGCGGCAAGCTGTTTCATAAGGGCAGCGAGCTGGACGAGCAGGAGCTGGAGGAAATGCTGGATTCCGTTGCTCATGCCACTAAGGTGATGAGTAAAAACAAGGTAGGTGCGCTGATGGTTTTTGAGCGTGCTACCGGTCTGGCAGAGCGTATCGAAACCGGTGTGCCGATTGACGGTCTGGTGAGCTCGGGACTGCTGCAGAACATTTTTGTTAAGGATACACCGCTGCATGACGGCGCTGTTATTATCCGCGGCAACCGCGTTGTTGCTGCCTGCTGCCTGCTGCCGCTGACCGAAAACCGTAATCTGAGCCAGGAGCTTGGTACCCGCCATCGTGCCGCTATCGGTATGTCCGAGCAGTCCGATGCGATGATTCTCGTTGTCAGCGAGGAAACCGGTACGATTTCCATTGCCCGCAACGGCGAGCTGATGCGTTATCTGACGGTGGATGATGTGAAGGAAATTTTGCGCACGGCAATTTTCCGTCCGCATGCAGCAGTTAAGAATTCTTTGGTTGATAAAATCAAGAGCTTGTGGGGCGGTGAGAAAAAATGAGATTTTTGCAAAGGCTGGCGCGTAAGGAAAACCTGTTGGCAAGGATTATCTGCCTGCTCATGGCCTGTGGCCTGTGGGTATATGTAATGACCGACCAGAACCCGATAATCGAGCGTAATATCGAGGTGCACCTGCAGCAGAGAAATCTGCCGCAGAATATGATGGTCTTTAATGCTCCCGATAAAATTCTGGTAAAGGTGCGCGGTTCGCGTGCCAAGCTGAGTTCTGATAATCTGAGTGCCGAAATCAATGCTTCTATCAATTTGAAAAATATAACCGAAGGTCAGCAGAGCCTGCCGATTACGGTAACCTACTCCGGCGGTGAGATTGTGTCCGTAACGCCTAAGGAGGTTTCCATATATGTTGATACGGTAAGCGAGAAAAAGGTTCCCGTTACTACGCGTATCGTGGGCGCTGTGAATGGTGATATGACCATCGGCAGCAGTATAATTACTCCGGCGGAGGTTACTTTGCGCGGTGCAACGCATCGTATAGATAAGGTAAACCGTGTTGTTGCTCCTATTGATATCAGCAACCATACAGGCAGCTTCCAGGCGGAAAGCGAGCTGGTTGCCGTGAGTGACGACGGCTACGATATTCCCAATATGAGAATTATCCCTGAGCGTGTAATGGTGCAGGCCAATATGGTAAGCCAGATGCATTCGCTTGATATTCCGGTTAAGCTGGTTATGAGCGGTGATTTGCCTGCCGGTATTGTTGTTACCAAAACAGAGATTGTGCCGACAAGCGTTCGCGTTACCGCACCGCCTTCCGTGCTGAAGGAGCTGAAGGATGTCAAGACCAAGCCGGTGGATGTAAGCAAGCTCAATGGCAGTACTGTTGTTGCAGCTGAGCTGGATTTGCCGGAAAAGGTTATTCCCGAAAGACGTACGGTACAGATTAAAATATCGGTAGAAAGGCAGAATTAATATTAGATGAAGCTGAAAATAAATAATGTGCGTATCAGTCTGCGACAGGAGCAGACGATTGAGCAGGCGGTGTGCCGCAAATGTGGTATACCGCGTGATGCTTTGGGCAGTGTGCGGATAGTACGCAAGGCAGTGGATGCGCGCAAGAAAAATGATATCTGCCTCAATTACCATGTGCTGGCAGAGGTTGAAACAGGCGGCAGACAGGCGAAGCGCCTGCTGGCGGACCGTGATATTACACAATATCAGGAGCAGCAGCAGCCGACGCTGGAGCTGGGAACACTGCCGCTGAGCGCACCGCCTGTGGTTATCGGTGCCGGTCCTGCGGGACTTTTGGCAGCACTGCAGCTGGCGGAGCATGGCTATAAGCCGCTGCTTTTGGAGCGCGGCA
>OIYP01000925.1_pt1 | contig 16812 bp, 13 predicted proteins | sample 1588261 | NCBI WGS metagenome assembly OIYP01 (sample SAMN03283293) | human gut metagenome | biome: human-associated habitat; material: feces | host: Homo sapiens | place: Peru | collected 2012
CGATTGCAGCGATACAAGCGGTACCGATTGCAGTGATAGCATGGTACCGATTACAACGCTACGCGTGGTACCGATACAGCGCTATCGTCAAATGTTATAATCGGCTGGTTCGAGAAGAAAGCAAAGGAGCACGTTTTCAAGGGTGTTACCTGGGGCTCAAAGTCTGCACTAGATGCTAGAATCAAGAAGAGTAAAATGTTCCGACTTGGAGACCTCTGTTTTGAGAAGGAGTCTGATGGTCTTGCGTTTTTAGCAGATGTCGCTGACAGTACTATTCCTGAGACATGGTCTTTCAAGAACAAACCATCAGCAATCAACCATCCAATCCTCAAATCCTATATTGAGAATACATTTGAAGTCTTGAAGAAAGAAGCAGAAAAGGGCATATCAAATAAGTTGGTTTACAGTCAGGATAGAAGGCATCTGGTATTCAACACAAACTTGCTTGATAAGTTCTTCCACGAGATTCTAATTATGGTTGAGGTACGTAAACAGGAAGACGGATCAACCATACTGATAAATCCGCGGCGTGTTAAGAAGGAACTTGAACTAAGAAAGTTGGGCTTTGCCAAGGATGTTAAACCAGAACAACCACAGTTCTTCAAAAAGGTGGAAGAAGTGATCTATCAACCAACGTGGTCGATTGACAAAGACTTTGATAAGTTCACACACATTATCGAAGAGCGTAGAGATCGTTTCCCAGTAGAATATCAGCAGGCAACTTCTGATGAGTTGGGACGAAAGTTGGATGACGCTATAACATTTGCAGTCGCTATTGCACAGCGTAACTACAAGTTCATAGTGCCAATGTACCGTCCACAGACCGGAGATATTCAACTTCTAATGCCAATCTATCTGAAAGGTACCTATAGTTGCAAGCCGGACTTCGCTCTGATTCTGACTCCAGACAAGGAGAATGAGTACTACACACCGGAGACTATTCTTCCTCTAGATGCTGTTTATCAGAATGCTCGTCTGATAGCAAAACCCGATGACACCTGGCTGAATCCCGACACTATTCTGTAAGGTGTCAAAGGCTATACCAAGATTATGAACATTGGTTCCTTACATTACAGAATGGTTCCAAAGCAGAAGGAACCAATGTTCACAATAAAACCTTTTGTAATCATAAAGAACAGGCGTATCTTTGCACCACCGAAACCTCCACGGGTGTGATAATATGGAGGCTCACCATAACAAGAAGAATATGACAGAAGCAGAAAAAGAACGTTGGCAGCTCATCGGTGTGATAGCAACAGCAGTCGGTACAGCTATTGCAGGCTACTTCGCCGGAAAGAAGTAAAACTGTGAGCAAAAGGATAGAGGTTCTCCACATGAACAAATGGCTCCTGATAGGTGGAAACCAATATCCTCACCAGAGGTTTCAATAAAAAAGGAAGATTGTAATTGTGAGACCACAATTCCGAGAGAGTTGGTTTTATTTATACATAATTATTATCATTTACAGACGACGGCATATTCCGTCAAAAAGAACAAAACAAAATGATATGAGCACATCACTCGCACTCGTTGCCGCAAAGGCATTCCCAGCCCTCTCGGGTGGTTCTCTCACCTACAATCCTGAGAAGAACGTGTACCTCACCCTCGGTTACACCAGCGCTGCTGGTAACACATACTACAGAGCGATTCGCCTCTCCAACCGCTTGGCAGTGTACTATCACATCGGTGAAGGTTATGCTCACACATTCCTCAACGGTATCACGTTGTTCTGCTGGGATGGTCAGAAAGCAAAGATCATTGCTCAGAAATTCTGGGGAGGATGCAACTGGAGATGTTTCTCTGAGCAGTTCGCCAAAGAACAGAGTATCATCATGCTAAAGGACTTCCTCGCAGGTCAGGCAAAGGCACTCGGCACTAACGTGAGCGAGCAGCAGATGCTCTCATTCTCACGCGAAATGATTGAAGAAACACAGCATAAGCTGCTTGCCTGATAGCAAATATACGCCAAGAGAGAACAAAATCAAAACAATCAACAAAACCCAAAATCGAAATAACATGGCTACACTGGCAAAAGCAATCAGCAAGAACCTGTTCGACAGCATCCTGCCGACATTTGGATGTCCAAGAGTTCACGTACCTGCATGGGATAACAGTCAAAGTATGTTCATCTGCGACGAATACGAAAGCGCCAACGGCAACCGCTATTATCGAGGTATCCGCTTCTGCGAAAGAATAGTCATCGTCGAAAAGGTGGGACTCTTCCACAACTGGACTTACATCGACAGTATCGAACTTTATGCATTCAACGGTAGAAAACTCGAACTCTTCCAAAAGCGAGACTACGATAAGGTGCATAGAAATGAGCAGTTTATCCGAACCGAATCCGAAAACATGGTCAAGGACTACCTCGCTGGAATTCTCAAGGCCCAGCGTACTTCGATACCGGCAAAAGAAATCGAAGCACAAGCAAAAGGTCTGATCAAAGGGTGCTACAAAAGCTATCTCGACAGCGACTTCAACACACGTCTCACTCAAATCCTCCCAGCAATCGAACAGCGATAAAAATGGATCACACGCAGATTGACACACAGAACCAACAGCAGATGCTCGCATACGAGCTTATTGCTAACACCAACAGCAGCTTTTTCCTCACAGGTCGTGCAGGAACAGGTAAAACAACCTTCCTACGCAACGTGCAGAAAATGGTCAATAAGCAGTTCATTACCCTTGCCCCTACGGGTGTGGCAGCAATACTTGCAGGGGGTGATACCATCCATTCCTTCTTCGGTCTTCCAATGGAGGTATGCGTACCAGGAACTTGTGGAAAGTTGAACGAGGCGCACATTCTCACACTCCTCCATGCAGATACAATCATCATTGATGAGGTGTCAATGGTAAGATGTGACATCGTAGATGCCATCGACTACACCCTACGCAAGGCTATCCGCACCACACAACCATTTGGCGGTAAACAGATTATCTTCGTTGGTGATATGTTCCAGTTACCTCCTGTGGTACGTCAGGGAGCAGAACGCGAACTTCTCCATGACATCTACAAAGCGGATGACTTTTTCTTTTACAAAGCTGATGCCATTAAGCGTATGCGCCTTGTAAAGATAGAATTCCAGAAGGTCTATAGACAGGATGACGATCGTCAGTTCCTAAACATCCTTGAGAACGTACGCATGAACAAGGTGACACCGGAGAATATTATGCACCTTAACAAGCGTGTGACACAACCACAAAGCAAAGACGGCATAGTCATCACCCTCGCATCTCTCAACAAGACAGCAGATTCTCTAAACCAACAGCGTTTGACAGAGATTGATGCAGAAGAGTTTACCTACGAGGGAACTATTGCCGGTAAGTTCGATGACAAGAAACTTCCAGTTGAGCTAAACCTCCGTTTGAAGGTAGGTGCTCAGGTGATGTTTACTCGTAACGACCAACAGAAGCGTTGGGCGAACGGTACTCTTGCCAAGGTAGTAAAACTCACCAAAGATGAGATACATGTGCGGTTGGACAATGGCGAAACACACGCTGTTCCATGTGCGTCCTGGGATTCCGTGAGCTACGAATACGATCGAGAGTTGCGAAAACTCAAGAAAGAAGTTACGGGAACCTTTACTCAGTATCCTCTGAAACTCGCATGGGCAATCACCGTGCACAAGAGCCAGGGCATGACTTTCGACAAAATGTCACTTGACCTCAGCCGTGGCCTCTTTGCAGATGGACAACTATACGTTGCACTGAGTCGTGTTCGTTCACTTGAAGGACTCTTCCTTTCAAAGGATGTAATTCCCCAGTACGCACACACAAGTCGTGAAATTATAGCATACGCCAGTGGTTACAATGACGAACAACTCATCAAAAATGAGATTGAGAGCGGAAAAGCTGTATATGGCGCTCTTCTAAAGAACGACTATGACGAAGCTGCCAAGCAGTATCTTATGCTTGTTCATAAGAAGGTTCAGACAGGTGATATAAAGGAGGCAATGCAACAGGCAAAGAGATTCCTTGACACTCTCGTATGCGACGATGTTCTTATGGGGTGCATTGAAGAAATTCCCGAAGAGCTACTTTCGTCTTCGCATTGGACATCAAAGTTCCTTGCCGCTTTACTCAGCCTCTATGCAGGGCAATATGAGCAGACATTGGAGTTTGCTGATGAAGTGCTTAGTAACCACCATTGCCAGGAGGTGCTGTACATAAAGTCTCGCGCATTATCAATGCTTAAACGATATCATGAGGCTGATGAGGTGAATGTGCAGATAGGCGATATTTTCGACATGTCAACGCCTGATGCCAAGGTGCTCTATCAGATTGCCATGCTCAACGAACTGCATATTGGTGACCCTGGACTCAACCTAATGCAAAAACTCGTGGAAGCAAAACCAAAGTACGACAAAGGCATTCATGCCATGCGTATGCTGATGAAGCACAAAGGCTTAATGCTTGATTCCACCAAGGAGAGCGAACTGATAGAGACCTATAACTCGGGCATGACAGAGGAAGAGTTCGATGCATTACTCAAAGAGTATCGCACAAAGGCACCCAAATCGGTAAGCTACCTAATCCAGAGAATCAAGAAGCAGGAGTTCAACGAAGAGTTACCCCTTGAACAATAAGGGGAACTTTTCATATTCAATTAATACAAACTACATAAAAAAAGTTGAAAAAAGACTTTAAAACGTGAACGAGGTAAAGTTTCCATTGGTAAAGGTTGCTTTCAAAAATAAATACGACAATATTTATATCGGCATGGGAGCAGATTGATACTAGTTCAGTGGATCGTATCTTAAATCAGTACAGTTGCCTTTACTTGGTTCTTCAGTTATCCGTAAAAACGACAAGAAAAACATTCATTCGGCGCAATCATATGCAAATACATGTCAGGATGTAAAAAGATCCACGACACAGATATTTTCTTTGCTTTCTATTTTTAATTTTGTTTAGTTTTCATACCTTTGTAGTCTAATTAAGACAATTCCATCAAGAATTAGTCAATTGGTTTTAATCTAACCTCTGAACAACATTGGAAGATACTACCAACCAGCCTTCTAAGGCAGACGCTTCATTGTATAATGGGCAGCCATCCGACACTGGCTTATCGTGTCCAAGTGCTGGACTTACCTCCCGCACGCCCTCCACTTCTGAAGATAGCAGGAATGGGGTGTCGGTAGAGAATGTGCCTGCCGGAAACAAGCAATGGTTCGTTCTACGCGTTTCGTATGGACGCATTGACAAAGCAAAGACCTTTGTAGAGGCTAAAGGACTCGAATGTTATGTTCCTTTGCAATATAAAGATGTAAGGAAGCAAGGCAAGAAGCGAATCCTCACCACCCCACTCCTCCCCTCCTTAATATTCGTCCATGCATCAGCAGAGCAAGTAGAAGCCTTACTCCACGACAACAAGGTAGTAGCAAATGAAAGCAGAGCCTTACTCAGCTACTACTTCAATCACACCATCCATCGCCAAGACAATCCCGACCACAATCCACCACTCACAATCCGAGATGAGCCCATGAACAACTTCATCCGCCTCACCTCCATTAAGAATCCTCACATCATCCATGTTACTTCTAACAACATCCAGTTCAAACTGGGTGATAACGTAGTTGTGACTGAAGGTGAATTCAAGGGTGTTCATGGCAGAGTGGCGAGGATTGCAGGGCAGCAGCGCGTGGTAGTTGAGTTGTTTGATGGGGGCTTGGTAGCTACGGCGTATGTGCCGAAGGAAGCGATGAAACTCTATAATAGAATTTAAATTACAACAATGTTTATGGCTAACGAAACAAAGAATGTATTAAGTCTCGAGTCAAAAGATGCAATGGATTTCTTCTTGAAATCCGAACAATATCATGGATTTGAACTCCCTGAGTATTTTGTATTTGACGAACTTCTTCAAAATATAAAAGAAGTAGTTGAAGATAAGCCCTACGAGGAATGCCTACAGGATGAAATATCACCAGAGAATCTATCTGATGTTAATTTGGATATATTACTCAATAAAGATGGGCGCTATGCTGTTCGCCCGATTATCCTGGCGAATCCTTTTTTATACTATTTTCTTGTTAGAGAAATTTGCAACGAACAGTCTTGGACTTTGATAAAAAAGCTCTTCGAGAAATTTCAGGTACCACATATTACATCATGTGCTTTACCCGTTATACCAAAGGAAAAAGAACCTTTTCATAAATCCACTACCATAATTAATTGGTGGAGTTCTATGGAACAGCGGAGTATAGAACTATCCTTGGAATACCGTTATATGTTCGTTACAGACATTACAAACTGTTACGGCTCTGTAAATCCGCAAGCATTTGATTGGGCGTTCTCTTTTAAAGACACTCAGTATGAGAAAGACAACGAGAGTTCGATTTCAAAAAGCATCCAAAAATATCTTCGTGCTTTCCAACAAGGACGTAATATTGGCATTCCACAAGGAAGTGCTATATTTGACTTTATTGGTGAAATCATACTTGGATATTCAGATCTTTTGCTACATGAAGCAATACAAAAGGCAGGTATCACAAATCCATACGAAATTATTCGTTATCGTGATGACTATCGTATTTTCTGCAACGATAAGGATGTGCTTGAAAAGATCTCTTACATCTTGCAGCATGTGTTGGAGAGTCTGAACTTCCGCATGAACAGCAAGAAGACCAAGATCAGTGATAGCATAGCTACCGATGCAGTCAAGCCCGACAAACTTACATATATCTACAATACACCTATCTTCAACAAGAAAGGTTGCGACTTTGACAGTTTCGAGAAGCACCTGCTCTACATCCTTATGTTTGCTCGCCAATATCCCGATAGTGGTTCTATCAAGACCATGCTTTCGGATATTGATAAGCGCATGGAGGATTGGCTAAAGCCTTATGAAGAGGAGGTTACAACAATACCCATTCTTGAAGATGGCGAACCCAAGACCGAAAAGGTGACCAAACAACGCCGTCTTGTTGGTGGCAGTGTGCGAGCCATGTCTGCTGTATGTACCCAGATAGCCTTAGAGAACGTAGGCTGTTGCCATTACACACTGCGTGTTCTTAGCAGAATGGTGGATTCACTGAAAGATGAAAACGAAAAAAGCGCAATCATCAGTCTTGTATATTCAAAACTATGCAACCAACCGAATTCCGACTATAACCAACTTTGGCTCCAGAATATTACGTATCAGCAAGACAAGAAAAACGGCATATCACCATACAATATGAGATTGTGCCGTGTGGTTGCAGGAGATAAGAGTGTAGAATTGTGGAACAATAAGTGGGTGAAACCCGAACTATTGTCTAACTTGCATGTAAATCGAATTGTCAATGCTGAGACATTGAAGAAGGTTACGCCCGTAATAACATTTAGAGAGAGAAGAGCTTATGATAGCCAGTATTATCTGCCAACAGAAGAAGAAATTATGGAATCTGAGACAATAGCTACATTTTAGATAGCTTTATAAGCAGGAATTTATATGAGCATTAATTATTGAGACGTTAAAAGAATAAAATACAAACATGGCTACCTGGAAACATACAGAAATAAACATTGATGGTAGACTTGTCAAAGCACAAGCCCCTATCATCATATCAGCAAGTCGAAGCACAGACATACCAGCTTTCTATGCTGATTGGTTTTTCAAGCGTCTTGAAATTGGCTATTCAGCATGGACTAATCCTTTTAATGGAGTGAAAAGTTATGTGTCTTACAAGGATATACGATTCATTGTGTTTTGGTCAAAGAACCCAAGACCACTTCTTGCCTATCTTCATATTCTCGAAGAACGAAACATCAAGTGCTATATCCAATACACGCTTAATGACTACGAAGCAGAGAAATTGGAGAAAGTTCCATCTTTAGAAAAACGCATTGAGACTTTCAAACTTTTAGTAGACAAATTAGGACTTGATTCTGTAGTATGGAGATTTGACCCATTGATTCTCACAAATGACATTTCCATAGATGATTTGTTGTATAAGATTAGGAATATTGGTGACCAACTGAAAGGTTATACCGAAAAACTTGTGTTCAGCTATGCTGATATAGCTCTATATAAAAAGGTAAAATACAACTTGGAAAAGAACGGCATTCCCTATCACGAATGGACAGTAGAACAAATGGAAGAGTTTGCTGAGAAACTATCAATCATGAACAAAGAAAGAGGTTGGAATTATTCATTAGCAACTTGCGGAGAAAAAATAGATATCAGTAAATATGGAATTGAACATAATCGCTGTATTGATGGAGACCTCATAACTCGTATTGCTTGGAAAGACCAAGAACTTATGAATTTCATGAAGGTGAAGATAGAGGACGTTCCTGCTCCATCCTTGTTTGGAGATGCAGAAATACCACAAGACGCCATTTTGCTTCCGAACAATAAGTTTTTTATAAGCGCTCATAAAAAAGATAATGGGCAACGCGAATTTTGTGGTTGTATGTCTGCAAAGGATGTAGGCGAATACAACACCTGTCCACATCTTTGTGAGTATTGTTATGCAAATACATCTAAAGAAACAGCTCTTGCAAATTGGAAGTGCCATGCTAACAATCCTTTTGCAGAAACAATAACGGGGAAATGATATGGATTATTCTGAGCTAATTGAAAAGTGTCACAATATCAATGATATAATAGATGTTTGCCACGAAGCTATCCCCAAAGAACACAAAGCAATGCCTTGGAAACATCCAGAACTAAATCATGGTATAGGCTTGTTATCATCCGAGGACGCTCTCAATTGTTATATGTCTGCGTATGGAGAAATGCACGTCACCAAATGTCGTGCCGCTATGATGAATTTCCCTTTTCAGCAACTTCAAGGAAATATTGAGATTGTAGATTGGGGATGCGGACAAGGAATTGGAGCTGCTACAATAGTTGATATTCTTCAGCAACGTGATTTGCTCCGTTGGTTACGAAAAATCACATTGATAGAGCCATCTGAAAAAGCCTTAAGCCGCGCCACTCAAAATGTAAAACAAATAACTCGCAATTATGTTGAGATAGATTCAAAAAACAAATACCTTCCATCTAAAGGTATTGACGAAGATTATACGCTATCATCTATTGGTTATAAATTCGCAAATGTAATCCATGTCTTTTCTAACATCTTAGATGTACCAACAATTGACTTGGGGACAGTCGCTCGTATGGTGGCTTCTTCACATGGCAAGCATTTCATTTTATGCATAGGTCCTAAAAACAGTGCCGCTTATAGAATTGAGAGATTTTGCTCTGTATTTGGTAACCAAGAGTATTTTAGCCAAATAGATAGTGTATGCTTTGACAGGACCAAGAGAACCGCTCATTCTTTCACCTGTATGACAAGATGCTTTAGCTATAATGGAGCATCTATTGATTTGAATCGCTTATCATTAATACCAGAAAATCAGGAGGAAGCATATAATGAGTATGATCTTAGACTACAAATTCAGAATAAAGTTCTTTCTCCACAAAAGGCAAGAGTAGCATGGAGATTAAGCAACACTTTATCTATTGATGATATAATGTATATTGATGCTGTTGTCAATGAAGTTGCTGTAGATTTTATCATAATACGTCCCAATAGAGGAATTCTTCTCATTAATATGTTTGAAGAAAATTTGGATAATTGCACGCTTTCTGAAGATAAAAAAGAAATTGAAACCGCTAATTGCAAGTACCAACTCCCAACAAACCTAATTAACCTTTGCCAAACAAGCATTAAGGATGGCATCGAAGAACTATTAATGGGTACTATAGAGGACAAACGTAACTTTGGTATTATAAAAAAGATGATCATCTTCTCCGAAAACTCTATTGAGCAGGTAAAAGCATTCTTTGATTATAATGAAAACCCTATAAATTATACATATATTTTCGGAAAGGAATTTATTGAGAATAGAGCTATATCAGTAGACCTATTCAAAACACTTGGATTTGTCTTTACTAACAAGATTTTTGATGACGTTATTAAACGAAAATTGGCAAAAATAATTTCTCCATCTTGGCATTCCTACCAAGAAGGACGCATAGGAATACAACCTATTGGAGTACAAAGAAAATTGTCAGAAAGTAGTATGACACAACAAAAAATCAGTGGTGTCGCTGGTTCTGGCAAGACTCAAGTGCTTGCATTCAGGGCTATCAACGCGATGAAACGCACTGGAGGAAATGTTCTTATACTAACCTATAATATTACGTTAGCAAACTATCTTAAGTATAGACTATCCGAAATTAGAGAGGATTTCTCTTGGGAGAAAATAGACATCTATCCTTATCACCAATTCTTCAGAATACGTGCTTCTGAATGTCATTTGCACGTTTGTTTTAATTCCTATGAAGATAATAATTTCTTTAATAATGCAAGTGGGCATAAAAAGTATTCTGCTATTTTCATTGATGAGGTGCAAGATTATACAACAGAATGGCTTCGCATTATTATACAAAACTTTCTCCTTGAACAGAATGGAGAATTGGTTGTTTTTGGAGATCCCAAACAGAATCTATATAATCGTCCGTTAGACACAAATGGGGATATACGCTTAGGTGTTATTGGAGGTCAATGGAATCGCCAGCTAACAACAAGTCACCGATTTACGAATCCACGTTTAGCGAATCTGGCTACAACATTCCAGGCCCAATTTATGACAAATATGCCTACAGATGATATCTCCACTGATAAAACACTTGAAAAAACTCTTAATTTTCAGGTCTTTAAATATATAGATATAAGAGCAGATTACTCACTCGATGTCTTAATTGGCAATATAGTCAACATTATTTCTAATAACAATGAACCAAAAGACTTTGTTGTACTTGCCTCATCAACAAAACTACTACGCAATGTAGATTATTCTTATCGTCAAATCACACATGAAAAAACAGAAATCACGTTTGTTTCGACAGAGGTTCTTGACAAATTGAAGAAGGTACACAATGTCACAGATGAAAAAACCGCCAGTTGGAAGTTTAATAGAGATTTTGAAGCATTAGAAAGAACAAGAAAACAACTGTTCACTACAGATAAACGTTGTCTGAAAATATCCACCATACAAAGTTTTAAAGGTTGGGAATCACCTTCTGTTATTATTATTTTAGAAAATGATACCATTTCAGACAATACTAATTATCTACCGACGTCACCTCAAGCTATATATACAGCAATAACTCGTGCAAGAGAGAATATGTATATAGTAAATATAGGAAACAATACTTATCATAATTTTTTCTATAATCAGTCATTATGAATAATTTCACAAAAATAGAGAAGTATGCCATAATCAATATTTTATTATGTATAATGAAAGCAGATGGCATTATTCATCCTAAAGAAGAGGAATTTATGAACCAAATATATAGCAACTTTGCTATTACGATAAGCGAATTGGAAAACATTACGAGCATTGATGACATACAGGCCAATCACATAGTTCGCAATATGCCCAATAAGAAAAAAGAGCAAGCTATGGCACTATTCGCAGAAATGGCTAAAGCTGATGGTTTTATACACCCAAAAGAAATAGAAATAATAAATCAATTTTTACAAGAGCAGTAAACACTACTCTCTTAATTAAATAAAACTTTTGGTATAAAAACCAATAAAAGAAACATAAAAAGATTATAAATTGACACAATGAAAACCACACTACATATAATTGAAAATAGTAAACTCTATGGATTGGCTGACAACAATGAAATAGAAATTGTCGAGTGTGTTTATGACAACATTAAGTATTAAAAAAGCGGCAAGTATTTAGTTATTAAAGATAAGATGGCAGGTATTCTTGACAAAAGAGGAAAGATCCTTTTGTACCTTCAACCAAACAGACTATATACTATTCAGCAAATGGACATATTTCACTATAATGTTGATGGGAAAAAGGTTTATTTTACTTTTATCAACAATCAGATTTATTATATCTCTGTTGACAAAATAAGGTATGATCAAATACTTCAGATTTTATATGTCTGGAAAGATGGCGAATTAAAGATATACAACAATAACTTTAATCAGATTCAAACAAGTTACGAACAAATAGAACTAACTGATTTAAGGCAAGGTAACAGTAAGTTTTTTTTAGGTAAGAAAAATGGCATATGGGGTGTATTTAGAATAAAAAGACCTCTAAAACACGAGCCAGAGATCATCACCACATTTGAAGCTATTTACTGTAATTCAGAAGAAGCGTTACTTACCTTAAAAAATTAAAGCGTAATACTGGTCGAAGACATCATAGAGGTACGAAAAACATCATAAATGCAGAAGGCAAAGAGAATAACAATTGAAATCAAACTTATATGAACATAGCAGAACAAATACGTATAAAACTCCAATTGAAGGAGAACTCCGAAGTGGAATTTAAATCAGCTGCGGGTGGTTTCCCTAAAGCTGAATTTTGGCGTTCTTTCTCTGCATTAGCCAATACCAATGGGGGAACGATTGTGCTGGGAGTGAAAGAGAAAAATCATAAGTTCACACCAGATGGTCTTTCTGAAGAACTTGTAGCAAAATACAGAAAACAGTTTTGGGATGATGCACACAATAAGTCGTGTGTGAACATTCCGTTGTTGGTAGAGAGTGACATCGAAGAAATAAAGACTGAAGGAGGGCAATATCTACTTGCCTTTAGAATTCCTCGTGCACAATATGACTTGCGCCCCATCCACCTTACACTTACCCCGTTTGGACATACTTATAAGCGTAGGGATGAGGGGGACTATCTCTGCAGTGATGATGAAATAAAGCAAATGTACTCGGATGCCAATAACATGAGGGCGTCAGCAGACTCCCGAATTTTAAGGGGCTATTCCATGGATGACATTGACATACGTACTCTCCACCAATATCGTCGTGCGTACGATATTAAGCATGAAAACCATCCTTGGACAGAGCTTGATGACAAAAAGTTTTTAGAAATCATAGGTGCCTATCGTAAAGATAGAGCCACATCAACGGAAGGATTCACAGTTGCAGGTATGTTGATGTTTGGCAAGACTAACAGTATTACCGACCCAGAGTGCTGCCAAGAATTTTTTCCAGACTATCGTGAGCATTTGAGTGACGACCTTCAGGTACGTTGGACAAATCGTATATATCCCGATGGGACATGGGAAGCCAACCTTTATCAGTTTTTCACTCGTGTCTTACCTTTATTGCAACACGCTTTGCCTGTGCCTTTCAGTCTTGACAACAATCAGATGAGGAATAATACAACCACGGCTCACGTAGCTTTGCGTGAGGCTTTTGCCAACAGTTTGATTCATGCAGCATATACGGTAAGGGGCAATATTGTTATTGACAGATACTTCGACCGTATTGTTTTGTCAAATCCTGGTACAATGCTTATCAGCATGGAAGAATACTATGAAGGAGGACATAGTGTATGCAGAAACCCTGTAATCCAAAAGATGTTTGTATTCTTGGGAATTGGTGAGAAAGGAGGAACTGGCGCTGATGTTATTGCAAAAGGATGGAAGGATAATGGTTGGAGCATACCAACAGTTGAAGAAAAGAGTAATCCTGATAGAATAGAAACTTGCCTAAAACTGGAGGGAAATATTAATGGAACTACGGAAACATCCTCTGTAACTACGGAAACTCCTGCTGATACTACGGAAACAACTACGGAAACTCCCTCTGCAACTACGGAAACTTCTGCCGATACTACGGAAACTATTCTTAAAATAATCAGTAATAATCCTAAAGTCACGGCAAAAGAGATAGCATCTGTATGCGGCATAACTGAAGACGGAGTTGCTTATCATATAAAAAAATTGAAGCAACGTGGAAGGATTATTCGTATTGGGGGATCACGTAATGGAGGCGAATGGAAGGTCGTAGAATAATTCTTTCCAGCGGATTACAGTAAAACTCAATAATAACAAAGAATATGTTATTCGGAAACAAGATAAGGGCTCTTAGAGACGAGCAAGGGGTATTGCAGCGCCAGTTGGCTGCATACTTAGAAATAGATACTCCCATGTTCAGTAAGATTGAACGTGGGGACAGACGAGCAAAGCGTAGTCAGGTGATAATGTTGGCAAAATACTTTCATGTGGATGAAAAGGAAATGCTAACATTGTGGCTTGCTGACAAGATATTGGATGCGCTTGAGGGTGAAAACTCTTTAGCACTTGACGCTATTGGTGTGGCAGAAAAAACAATCAGACAATCAAGGTAAAAACGATTATGGAACAAGCCGAAGAATGCCGTAATGCTTTCAAGCGCATGGCGGCCTTCCACAATCCCGAATTTCATAAACTCAAATCGTTCATTAAAGATTTGGGGTGAAGCGTATAAAACCATCAGTAGCTTCTATTACAGAGGTCATCAATGATAATCTCAAGTTGTACGTTTCGGACAAGATATGGGCAATATTTTTAGAACTCGTTTTAGTAATAACATTACATTACTTGATAATATCGCTACAACGGTACCATCGGAGCGATATTATCATATAAAGAAATAAAGGAATAAAAATGGACATTAATTCTATATTATGGGGGTTCATCGCCTCTTATTTAGCAGAATCGTTACCTTCCTTGAGAGAATTCATTTCAAAGAAGGATAAAACGACATTGGACGAAAGGATTGAGAAATGTTATCATACGGCATTGAAACGATGGTGTGCTGACAATGCTGTCAGGCAACACATTGCCTATAAATATTTTAACGACCTCTATCAACTAAAGGATTTTTACTCAACAGAAAAGTGGGAAAAAGAGGGCGTGAATCTGAATGGTCTTGCTAAATTTTGGATTGAGGAATTAAGTAAAGATGAAGAAGTGTCCAATTATATTACCACACAAGGAATTATTTCGATTGATGACAAATTAGACAAACTGACAGCACTCCTGAAAAATCATGAAACCAGAACGGGGCAACAGATACGTAGGGGACTGACAAAACACAAAGCGGTAGATGGTTATATCCGCCGTTTCTGCACGTCTGACCAATCGGAAAACAACTTCATATATTACGTGCTTGGAATAAAAGGACGTCATACATTGGCAGACTATGTAACTGGAGTTGAGGACACTTCTACTAATAAGATTGTTCTGTATAGCAGTGCTCAGACAGGCAAAACAACAGAACTGAAACAACTATGTTGGGAATTGCAACAAAGTGGTCTTTACCTCCCCGTGAGTTTTGAAATTAGAACTAATACGAAACTTAAGAGAGAAGATTTGCCGGAATCACAATACGTAGATGGCAAGGAGGTAGTTCTCGTAATTGATGCACTAGACGAGGTAAACGGCCAAAAATATGAAGACTTGTTGGAGGAAATAGGAGGTTATGCCTACGAACACCCAGAAATGAAAATGGTACTCTCGTGCCGTAGCAACTTCCGCAGAGAACGACAATTGGAGTTATTTACAGAATTGTTTTTGGAAGAGCTAAGTATAGGCGATGCTAAAAACTATGCAACCAAACGCGAGGTTAACAGTGATGGTTTTATGAGAAGCATCTTCGCTAATCAGTTAGAAGACTTCATAAAGAACCCTTTCTTCTTGAACGTATTGATTGACGCATACAAAGAAAAGGGAAAACAACTTCCAAAAAGTAAGGCGGAGATATACAGACTCTTTCTAAAAAGCAGTTACAATAAAGAGGTAAAAGAAAAGAATGTTCCGCTATCGACAAAACATAGCTTTGAAGAGTCTGTTCAACTAATGGAAAGAGTAGCCCTTGGACTATCGCTGACGAATGCCCAAAGTCTGAACAAGGAGGAACTGCGTATATGCTTGCAAAACAATAATGACAACGTGGAAGAATGTTTGCGATATGACCTTATTCGCAATGAGGGAGGTCTGTATTCATTTACACACAACGCATTCCGCGAATGGCTTGTTGCCAACTATTTGAACAGACATGGTATAGAAAAAGCTAAACAACTGGCCACGCATCCCAACGGACGTATCAAGCCGGAATGGTATAACATAATTATGCTGTGGCTGTCGATGTATGGAAAAGACAAGAAAGAAGAGGTTTCTGCCATACTAAAATGGTTGAAGAAAGCCAGCCTAGATTTAGTCATCTACATTGACCGAGATATGCTAGACGATGAAACTCGAAACGAAGTGTTTAAAGGACTTCTGTTGGAGTATAAATCGTTAGGCATCAGAATGTCGAACATTATGACGCGCGATTATGAGGATTTGTGGCGATTTGCGTATTCGACAGATACGGTGAGTTTTGTTGTGGATGAATTAAGCGAAACAGAAACAGGAACGACTTATTATTCAGACTTGATGTGTCTGTGTTATTTCCTAAACTGGGATGATTTGAAGTCTGATAGCGCTGATTTGACAGAAAAACTTTTCAGTGTGTTGGAGAAAAAGACAGCTGAATCACTGGAGAAAGAAGACAAATACCACTATTTGTCATTCATATATTTTGACAATTCCTTTTTTACACAGCAGATATATTTAGAACGCTTGTTTGCCATCGTAAAAGACTCAAACAACTATGACGCCATTAAATCAATGACAAGGCTGATAGGTGAGGCGGGCAAGGCCGATGACTATATTGATTATATACTTGATAAAGAAGGGCATGTTCATAATCAACACGAAGGACATACTACACATGTGGTGTCGCGAACGACTATCTATACAACCCTTACTAAAGTACGATCTATTCAGAGTATAGAAAAAATCCTTACTCACACGTTCTATCATACCCATTATGAATATCATGATGAACAGGAAGAATACTTAAACATGCTAAAAGGAGTGTTTGGAAGGGCGAGCGAATTCGTCAAACAAGGACATAAAGAACTGATAGAGGTCGTTGAGGCTTATTATAAAAAAGTAGGGTGTCCAGTTCGTTGTACCAAATTTAGCTCACTTTCCTAAGCGTTTTGGTT
>OIYP01000931.1_pt1 | contig 16730 bp, 6 predicted proteins | sample 1588261 | NCBI WGS metagenome assembly OIYP01 (sample SAMN03283293) | human gut metagenome | biome: human-associated habitat; material: feces | host: Homo sapiens | place: Peru | collected 2012
CTACTGTACCTATATCAAAGGCGATAATTAAGCAGGTTCAAGTGCGAAATGTAAGTTAGTGTAAGTTAAGCTTCTAAATTACCTACAGTCTAAAGCTTAAATATCTAAGCTTATGTTAAGTCCATGTCCGGGCTAAATGCTAAATATAGGCTCGGTCTAAGCTAATGTTTCTTTTGGTAAGTGTTCTCATTTATTTAGGCCGCATGTTTTACTTTTGTGCTCTGGTAATTTCTCTGTAGTTCTTTTAAGGGGCTCCCAATCGCTTCCTAAAGCTCTCTTCGTAATTCGCTTGCAAGGTAAAAACAGGAGCGAGCACTAAAATTTTAGCGACGCTTTGCTCGGCTAAAAAGCGCAAAAGATTGTTGTAAATTGCGGCGTAAAACCCACATGCTTGCGTGTGGGATGAAAGTTGCTTTTTATGAAAAAATATATTTTTACTACTTAATATTAGTATATAACAATATATAATTTAAATGTTAGGAAGATTGACTGTACTTCCTTGTCGTAAGACAGAAATTTACCGCTAATGTGGTCGTAGGACTCTTTGGTAATGAAAGTCCTGATTCAAACAGATTTACACTTGTAACTCCAAAGCCTGAAAATGGTGTACGATTACAAGCTACACTTCAATCAGAACCCCACGGGCTTGCCCGTGGGAGCAGTCAGTTTTCAAGGTTTTACACCCAAAAACTCTTTTTTTGGTAATAAGCGTGAGAAACTATGCATTTTCCTCGGGAAGTTAGTGGTTGTTGTTTGGGAGCGGTGGGCGGTCATGGTATATTTTTAGGATAAAGGTGTGCCATAAGCGAGGGCCAGACTATGACAGAGCATCAATTTTCACCGTGGTTAAAATCTTATCCTGCTGATGTCCCGCCAGAAGTAGATACTCGCATCTTTAATTCCATTTTAGATATGTACGAGTTTTCTTGTGAAAAGTATGCCGAGAAAACCGCCTATATCAGCATGGGCGCTGCCATTACTTATGCCGAACTCGATGAAAAGGTTAGATGCTTTGCGGCATATTTGCAGAATGAATTAAAACTCGAACGTGGCACTCGCGTCGCTTTAATGCTTCCTAATATTATTCAATATCCAATCGCTATGTTTGGGGCCTTAATGGCTGGGGGTGTAGTTGTAAATTGCAACCCAATGTACACCTCACGTGAATTAAACCATCAACTCCGAGATTCAGGCGCTAAAGTTGTCGTGGTGGTTTCAAATTTTGCGAGTACGTTACAAGCGGCGATTGCCGACCTTGACTCAGTTGAACACGTTGTCGTTACGTCCCTTGGGGATGAAATCGGGACCTTTAAAGGAACGATGATAAACTTAGCCCTTAAGTATTTAAAACGTCTAGTCCCAAGATTTCGGTTTGATAACGCCGTGTCATGGCACCGGGCATTGGCCATAGGGCACTCTTACCCATATAGACGTGTGTTAGTAAACCGTGAAGAATTAGCTTTTTTACAATATACAGGCGGGACCACTGGAGCGGCTAAAGGAGCTATGCTCACGCATCATAATTTGCTTGCTAATATTGAACAAGCGTTTGGTATGTACGGTTCTCAATTACGTGAAGGCGATGAGTTTGTGGTCACGGCAATTCCGTTATACCATGTGTTTGCCCTAACAATAAATTGCTTGTTTATCCTTCGTTTAGGCGGGACTTCGCTTTTAATTGCTGATCCGCGGCGCATAAAGTCTCTGGTTAAAGAAATGGGTAAATATGCTCCGACTATTTTGACAGGGGTAAACACTCTCTTTAGTGCACTAGCAAACAATGAAGATTTTGCTCGCCTTGATTTATCAGAATTGCGTCTTTGTATAGGGGGCGGAACTTCTGTAAAACAAGGGGTGGCGGCCCGCTGGTTTGCCATCACTGGGATGCATGTTTTAGAAGGATACGGCCTGACTGAGTGTTCACCTTTAGTGGCGGTAAATCCATACAATATCACCGAATATAACGGCACCGTCGGAATTCCGGTGCCGTCGACCTCTGTTTTAATTAAGGATGATGCGGGAAATATCATTACCGAAGTGAATAAACCAGGGGAGCTTTTAGTCAAGGGACCGCAAGTAATGAAAGGGTACTTTGGGCTTGAGGTCGCCACGCAAAAGGTTTTTGATGGTGAGTATTTAAAAACTGGTGACGTTGCTTGTTGGGCAAACGATAAAGGTTTTATTAAGCTTGTAGACCGCCAAAAAGACTTGATTATCGTCTCCGGTTTTAATGTATATCCTAATGAAATTGAAGATGTTATTTCGATGCATCCTTTGGTAGTTGAGGTATGTGCCATTGGGGTGCCAAGCAAACATAGTGGTGAATGCGTCAAGGTGTTCATAGTTCGCCGTAATCGGAGCTTAAGCGAAGAAAAGGTTATTGAGCTTTGTCGAAAGCGTTTAGCAGCTTATAAAGTGCCAAAGCAAGTGGAATTCATTGAAGCATCAAAGATGCCAAAGACTAATGTAGGCAAGGTTCTACGCCGTAAACTTAGAGAACAAGAGTTAAAAAAACTCGGAAGCTTAGGTAGTCTTGAACCTAAGGAAGCTCAGGTGCTAAAACCTGAATCTAAAGCCGACGCTAACCATAAAGCCACCTAAAGATGTAAAAGAAGGTGTAACGTACCTTGCTTTTGTTTTTCTTATCCAAAGATATGTATGCTGATTAAACTAATAATTAGAAAAAGAGAAGTCTATGCGAAAATCAAAGCGCAAATAAAATGCAAAGCTGCTTAAAAAATGCACTAAGGTTCGCACTTTGTAATAAAAACGAGAAAAAAGTGAGATTTGAACCAAAAAAATTACAGACCTTAGATTAAAAAATTATAATTCAATACGATAATATGCCAAGAAAAGTAAAGTGCTGTGCTTCACCTGCTAGAGGTTATAATGACAGTCATTTAAAATATTGGTCGAAACCTGTTTTTTATGTACCTAGCTTCTTGTTGTTGGTACATGAAAATTTAAGTTTTGATGCGAATTTTAGAGGCTTAAATTGCATGGGTTCATGTGGCGTACGGTAGTTCTACTAAATTGCTTTAGGTAATTTGCAAATATTATGTTTATAATGTTTTACGAGTTCGCTTAAACAATGACAGGTACAACTGTACCCATATAGCATTTGGATTCAAGTTGTGCAAAGCAATAAGGTGGGCCATTAGGTCAAAAGGAGTTTTTATGAAGAAAAGTTCTGGTTTTACATTAATTGAGCTTGTGGTAGTAATCGTGATTTTAGGTATTTTAGCTGCTACCGCTGCTCCAAAATTTATGGATTTACAAAAGGATGCACGCGTCAGTGCTCTTAATGGCTTAATGGGGGCTATGAAGAGTGCTAATAGCATGGTTTATAGTAAGGCTATTTTAGCAGGTCAAGATACTATCGACCCCGGTATTATTTGCTCTAATAGTGAACCTTGTTCCAAAGACAAAGATGTATATACAGACAACGCAGTAAAACTTAAGTATGGTCATCCAGCTGCAGATAAAGATGGTATTGTTAAGGCTTTACAGGATGATATCGTAAAATATGATGCTAAGGAAGTGGGCGATTGGGTATACTCGCAGGATGATAAATGGATTCGCATTTACCCTGCCGTTTTTAAAGATTCTACTAATACTACAGAATGCTATGTTCAATACACTGCACCTGATAGTAAAGACAAAAACCCTGAATTTAAATTAGTAAAGACTGGTTGTTAGTTTAGTAACGTAAATTTTAGGATTGAAGCCTAAGTTTACTTAAACTAGAGAATCCCTTGTCCTGGTGCTTTTAAAGTGTTAAAGCTTCTTAAAAAGTTAAGGCAGGGGATTTTTTTTGAGAGAGTTTTGGTTCTCTAAACTTGTAAATTTCGTTTCTCTTGGGTCAATGAGAGCTTTAAAGGGCTTGGGGTCGTGTGAGGCTTTTAAATTTAATACTTTCCTTTTCCCTTTTTCCTTTCATTTCTTTAATCTTCTCTTCTTTTCTCCTTTTTCTTTCTGTTTTCGTTGCCCTCATTTTCGTCAGTTTCCCTAGGTCTTAAAATATGAGTCTCCCCGCAATTTTAAAGAAACATAGAGTGAGTAATGTTGCCTAGGCATCATAAACGATGGCAAATGCTAGGAAAATTTAATAGGAAGTTTAAGATAAACAAGGTCAAAGGAGCAGGAAAGGACTCCAAATAAACGGTTTACTCATACAGGAATGAATGATGAGAACTAAAAAAGGTTTTACTCTGATTGAACTTGTCGTTTTAATAGTTATCTTAGGAATTTTGTCGGCGATAGCTATACCTAAATTCATGGATTTACAGCGTGATGCCCGTATAAGTGCAGTGCAAGGATTAGTAGGGGCGGTAAAAAGCTCTGTTTCTTTGGTATATAGCAAATCGGTTTTATTAAGGCGAGAAAAAGTTTCACCTGGTTGTATCTGGGTACATACTACTGGCATCGAAGATGATAGTTGTGATCCTGCAAATGTGAAGGCTCAAAATAATGATGACGCGATATTTACAACTTTTGGGTGGCCAGCTGCTACTCGCTATGGTCTGCCAAGAACTTTATCTGAAGTGCCAGAAGAATATAAGGATGAAGCTACGAATTACCTCAGTGATTGGGTGTTTGTCGAAATGACTGCTAGCTCGCCAACAGAATCTAAAAAACTTCTTATGTGGCCGGTTTCAGCTCCAAGAGTACAGATATTAGGAAGTGGTGGCTCTTCAAAGTTTACCGGCTGTGGCATTATTTATAGTGAAGCTACCGCAACTACTCGGCCTGAACTTAGAATCGTGCGTGATGATTGTTAAGGCTTAAGCTTTGTATATTCAAAATTTAAGTAAGCTTTGGGGAATTAATAAGAAGTTAAGTGGTAAGAGCTAAAGTGGTTTGACCCCAAGAGTTTAGAGTAAGGGGTTAGGTAAAACTTTAGCTTGAATTTAAGTATTGTGAAACATCCAAAAGGTTCGGTTTGGAAAAGCCGAACCTTTTTTTGAGGAAACGTAAAATTTTGGGAAGAGAATTTTAGAAAGAGGGTTTTAAGAAACGGATTTTAGGAAGGGGCTTTACGAAGTGGCTTTTAGAAAAGTGATGAACTTGCGGTAACGGCAGAAGTTAATCTATTTACAACATTAGTAACAAATTAAGAAACTGACTTAAAAAGCTCCAAAGAGCGCAAGCATGATCCAAAAAAATTACCAAACAAGTGATGAATTTGAGACGAAGGTCACGATCGTATTATAATAAGGCCATGTAGCTTTTAGGTGTTTTACCCTAGAAGGAAATGTATTTAAGTAACCAGTGACAACTTAATTAACCACCAAAAATAGAGGTGGGAGCAAATAAACTAAAGTTGTAAGAATAGGTTACTCAAAACTTGGAACTAGAATAATGGCTTTACATCTGATTGAACAAGATCGTGAACTAGAGGCGTTAATAACCTTGTTGTCCCAGGCAGATCGAATTGCCTTTGATACTGAATTTTGTCGGGAAAAAACTCTTTATCCGCAAGTAGGTTTAGTTCAGCTAGAAATAGACGGGGAAATATTTTTAGTTGATCCGTTAAAGTTGCAAGATTTTGGGGAGCTAATAAAAGCTTTAACCCAAGGCGCTTTTATGACAATTGTGCACGCGGCACATGAAGATTTAGAAATTGTTTCCCATTTAGCAGCCAAACAAAACTTAGCGCGCAAATTGCCACAAAATCTTTTTGATACCCAAGTGGCGGCGGCGTTTTTAAATCGTGGTTCTTCTATTGGCTTGGCTGATCTGTTAGAACAAAGTTTTGGGATTAGATTGGCTAAAACTGAGACTAGAACAGATTGGTTAGCGCGACCAATTACGGATAAACAAACTGAATATGCCGCCATGGATGTGGCTTATTTGTGTAAGCTTCAAGAACTCATGATGCGTGAGTTAGTCAACTTTCCCCAAAAGGTAGCTTGGCTTCAACAAGAAGTTATGGAAAATGCCATTGAGCAAACAACCGATCCTGAACCGCAAAAGATTTATCTTGGCGTTAGAGGAGCAGGGGCTTTACGTCCAAAACAACTCCGGATGTTACGAGACATTTGCGCGCAGCGTTATTTAGTGTGCCAACAAGAAGACCTGGCTCAAGCGCGTTTCGTCAAAAATAATGTATTGGTGAATTTAGTTAAAAGCACCATCCTGGAACCTCGGACTTATATTAAACAAGGGGTGCATTTTAGGTCGGCTAAACGCTATGGTGATCTGATTCGTGATACCGCAGCTCAAGCTTTACAAGATGAAAGTCCAATTCTTCCAGCTTATGAAGCCGTAACTCAATTAAGATGGTTAAACCCTGTTAGCGCTGCCTTAAGGAAACATTTAACTGCTAAGGCTAAAGAATTAGATATCGCGGAAGACTTGCTGTGTTCTCGACGTTTAGTTTCACATTTCTTTTGGTGTTTGCTCGAAGGTCAAGGGACGGAGATTTCTCGTCTTGAAAGTGGGTGGCGCGCAGAAGCGTTAGGGGATTTGTCAGCCTTTAAGGAGCTTGCGTTAGAAGCAAAGTCAAAGCAAGCCTCCACTACCGTTAATGATTAACACCATTAACACTATAAGAGCTAATGCCCAAAAATAACCCCAAATATTAAGCTCTATAGCGTTAAGGCTCAAAATTAAAATAGGCCAAAAGCCGAAAGCCAAAAGCCAGGACTAAGCTTAGATACAAAGGTTAAATAAAAAAGTAGCTTCCATTCAATAGGGACTCCTTTAGGCAAATTGCTAATTTACTTTATCTAGAAAACGCCCAAAAGCTAGATGAAACGTCTAGTTTAAACTTGGATGTTAGGAGAAAAAGCGGTTTGGCTAAAGGAGTTTTTTATATCTTTTGAGGGAAAACAGCGAGAATTTTAAAAGACCAATTAATAAAGAAATAAAGTTTCGCCTTAGCCTAAAAGGACGTAATCTAAAGGATTTGCTTAAAACTTTATCAATAAATTGGGGCGCTCCAATTTAATTTTTTGTCTTTCTAAACGAGCAAAAGCCACGCTTAGGATTTGGGGATGAAAAAGGGGCTCTAAAGTGGGCTTTGGGCACGAAAAAAGGTCGATTTAAGAAAACTTTTTTTAAATTTTTTTTTTAAAGCGAGAAAAATGGGCTTAAATAGAGGTAAAAAATGAAATATTTTCCAAAACCCTTTCTTTTTAGTGTATAATCACACGTTTTTATTTTTTATGATATCGGTCGACTTTTGGGGTGGCGGAATAATCAGCTGAAAGCGTGAGAGTTTGAAGTTTTTACTGAGCCACCAAAAAGAAGAATAAATAACCAAGGAGTAACCTACTCAATGAAGATATCCAATACTGAGAAAAAGCGTATCCGCAAGAATTTCGGTCGTAGGGCTCAGTTCATTGACATCCCTTACCTTCTGTCTACTCAGGTTGATTCTTATAATCAATTCATCAAGCCTGATGCAGATGGGGACTGCGGTTTGGCTAACGCTCTTAAGAGCGTGTTCCCGATCGTAAGCCAGAACGGTCTTGCCATGCTTGAATACAAGGATTTCCGTCTTGGTGAACCTGTGTTCAATGTACGTGAATGCCTTATTCGTGGCACTAGCTACCAAGCTCCACTTCGCACTACTCTTCGTTATGTGCAAAAGGACAAGGATGGCAAGGTAACTAATGCCCGCGAACAAGAAGTGTACATGGGTGAAATCCCACTCATGACCGAAAATGGTACCTTCATCATCAATGGTTCAGAACGAGTTGTTGTATCTCAGCTCCATCGTTCACCAGGGGTATTCTTTGATAGCGATAAGGGTAAGAGCTACCCTGGTCGTACCATTTTCAGTGCTCGTGTAATTCCAGCACGTGGTTCATGGCTTGATTTTGAATTTGACCACAAGGACAACCTCTTTGTACGTATTGACCGTAAGCGTAAGCTTCCGGCTACTCAGCTTCTTAGAGCCTATGGTTTTAGCAATGAAGAAATCCTCGATACCTTCTTCGATACCACCTTCTTCGAATTCAAGAACAAGAAGTTGATGATGGAAATCGTTCCAGAAAGATTGAATGGCCAGGTTTTAGGCTTCGATCTTACTGTTGGCGATGAAGTTGTGGTTGAAAAGGGTAAGAAGATTACCATGCGCCACATCAGAAAGCTTCTTAAGTCTGATATTAAGACTTTCATTGAAGTTTCTAAGGGCCGTAAGGCACCTGCAGTTGAAGTTCCTGTTGAATACGTAGTAGATAAGATTTTTGCTCGTAACTACTTCAACAAGGATGGCGAACGTATTGTTGATTGTAACTCACCTGTTTCTCTCGAAGTTTTAACTCAGCTCGTAGAAGCCGGTATCAAGAAGTTCGAAATCATTTACGTTTCTGACGTTGATGCAGGTCCATTCATTTCTGATACTTTGAACATCGACGGGACCAAAGAAACTCGTGATGCTATCTTCAGTATCTACAGCATGATGCGTCCTGGTGACCGTCTTGAAGAAGACGTTGCTCGTGACTTCGTTTACGGCATGTTCTTCAATGGCGACCGTTACGATTTTTCAGACGTAGGTCGTATGAAGTTCAACGAACACTTCAAAGAAAAAGACGCTGTTACCGATGGTATTAAGGCCCTCGTTTCTGCTCAGGAATTCAACAAGGAAGATTCAACCGTATTCGTTAAGAACGGTCTCGTTTACTGCTTGTACCCAGAATTCTTACAGTTTGCAGCTAAGAACGAACAGTCATCAGCTTCTTCTTTAGTTCCAAACAACGTTCCAGCTCGTGCTTACGGCAAGTTCCTTGAATTTGTTGATAAGATTGTTTTGCCAGCTAAGGAAGAAAAAGAAGGCGAAAGACTTAAGGGTGAAGAAAAGTTTGTTCGTAAGATCACCATCAATGGTGAAGCTAAGAACGCTTTCGTGCTCAAGCTTTCTGACGTAGCATTCGGTGCTCGTCCTGCTGACACTACTCTTGAACTTGAAGATACTTGCAAGATCAATGCATCTTACAACTTCCCAGCTCCATCACACGTGCTTTGCATTCCTGATATTATCAAGGTAATGCGTTACCTCATCAGCATCCGTAACGGTAAGACTAGCGTGGACGATATCGACCACTTAGGTAATCGTCGTATCCGTTCAGTTGGTGAACAGGCTGCTAACCAGTTCAGAAGCGGTTTACTCCGTATCGAAAAGGGCGTTAAAGAACGTTTCAACAAGAATGAACTTGATGGTTTAATGCCAGATGACCTCATCAACGCTAAGCCAGTAAGTTCTGCTATCAGAGAATTCTTCGGTTCTAGCCAGCTTTCTCAGTTTATGGACCAGAACAACCCGCTTTCTGAAATTTCTCATAAGCGTCGTATTTCTGCTTTAGGCCCAGGTGGTCTTACTCGTGAACGTGCAGGCTTCGAAGTTCGAGACGTACACCCAACTCACTACGGCCGTCTCTGCCCGATTGAAACTCCTGAAGGTCCGAACATCGGTCTTATCAACTCGCTCTCTGTATTCTCTCGTTGCAACGAATACGGCTTCCTTGAAACTCCGTACCGTCGCGTGATTGATGGTGTAGTAACCGAAGACTTCGATTACCTCTCAGCAGTAGATGAAGGTTCATTCGTTATTGCACAGGCTAACGTATCAGTTGATGAAAATGGTCATTTCGTCGACGAAATCATTCCATGCCGCTTCCAGGGCGAATCTGTCTTCAAGCGTGCTAATGAAATCAAGTACATGGACGTATCTCCACAACAGATCATCTCTGTATCTGCGTCTTTGATTCCGTTCCTTGAACACGACGATGCTAACCGTGCCCTCATGGGTTGTAACATGCAGCGTCAGGCAGTTCCAACTGTAGTTTCTGAAAAGCCATTCGTTGGTACTGGGATGGAACGTGCGGTTGCGGTTGACTCAGGTGTTACCACTATTGCTAAGCATGGCGGTGAAGTAATCTACGTTGACGGTTCTCGTATCGTTGTTAAGGTAAACATTGAAGAAGTTGAACCAGGTGATCCAGGGATCGACATCTACAACCTTTCTAAGTACACTCGTTCTAACCAGAACACCTGCTTGAACAAGCGTCCATGTGTATCTTTAGGCGAAATCGTGAAGGTTGGTGACGTACTTGCTGATGGTTCATCTACCGATATGGGTGAACTTGCTCTTGGTCAGAACCTCCGTGTTGCATTCATGCCATGGAACGGTTACAACTTCGAAGACTCCATCATGGTGTCTGAACGTGTGGCAAACGAAGATCGTTTAACCACTATCCATATTCTCGAAGCTCAATGTTTAGCTCGTGATACTAAGCTTGGCCCTGAAGAAATCACTGCCGATATTCCTAACGTAGGTGAAGCTGCATTGTCTAAGCTTGACAAGGCTGGTATCGTTTACGTAGGTGCTGAAGTTAAGGGTGGCGATATCCTCGTTGGTAAGGTTACTCCAAAGGGTGAAAGTCAGCTTACTCCAGAAGAAAAGTTACTCCGTGCAATTTTCGGGGAAAAGGCTTCTGAGGTTAAGGACTCATCTCTTCGTGTTCCAGCCGGTACCCAGGCAACTGTAGTAGACGTGCAGGTATTTACTCGTGAAGGGATGGAAAAGGACGAACGCGCTAAGGAAATCGAAGAAGATCAGATTGCAACTGCGAAGAAAGACCTTAACGAAGAATACCAGTTCGTTTGCAGCGGTATCATGCGTAATGCAAGACACTTGCTCACCTTAAATGGCGTGAAGAAGGCAGAAGAACTTTCTGACGAACAAGTATTTGCTACTACTCTTGAAGATGAAGTTGCTCAGCGTAAGCTTGAAGAACTTCAGCTTAAGCTTAAGAACCTCAAGACTGAATACGATGAAAAGCTTGAAGTTCGTAAGGAAAAGATCAAGAGATGTGAAGATCTCAATCCAGGCGTGCTTAAGATTGTTAAGGTTTACCTTGCTATTAAGCGTCATATTCAGCCTGGTGATAAGATGGCTGGTCGTCACGGTAACAAGGGGGTTATCTCTAAGATTTGCCCAATCGAAGATATGCCATATGATGAAGAAGGCCGTCCAGTTGATATCGTACTCAACCCACTCGGTGTGCCTTCACGTATGAACATCGGTCAGGTGCTTGAAGTTCACCTTGGCTTAGCAGCTAAGGGCATCGGTAAGAAGATCGACGCAATGCTCAAGCAGCATCGTGCTATAGCTGAACAGCGTGAATTCCTCCAGAAGGTTTATGACCTCGGTGACAGTGCTCAGAAGGTAGATATTGCTTCTATGAGCGACGCTGAAGTATCAGTTTTAGCTGAAAACTTAAGAGACGGTCTCCCTGTAGCTACCCCTGTATTCGACGGTGCTCAGGAAAGCTCAATTAAGGAAATGTTGCGTTTAGCTGATCTTCCTGAATCTGGTCAGATCACTCTATACGATGGTCGTACCGGTTTACCATTTGAACGTAAGGTAACTGTAGGTTACATGTACATGCTCAAGCTCAACCACTTAGTTGACGACAAGATGCATGCTCGTTCAACCGGTTCATACTCTTTAGTTACCCAACAGCCACTCGGCGGTAAAGCCCAGTTCGGTGGTCAGCGTTTCGGGGAAATGGAAGTGTGGGCGCTCGAAGCCTACGGTGCAGCATACACCTTACGTGAAATGCTTACAGTTAAGTCAGACGACGTAAACGGTCGTACCAAGATGTATAAGAACATCGTTGATGGTGACTACAGCATGGACGCAGGTATGCCTGAATCCTTCAACGTACTCTTGAAGGAAATCCGTTCTCTTGGCATTGACATCGACTTAGAACGCAAGAACTAAGAAGGTTTTAGGATTTATAGAGGCTTGCGGCTTTGGCACTAGTGCCGGTCGCAGCCTTTGAGGAGAATTTTGTGAGCGATAACGAAATCCAAAACAATTTTTCAGTTAGTTTCGGTGCGGACAACGCTACCGATACTTTCCAGATGCCGGCTGGCATTGAGCGTAAGTTTACTGACTTCACCAAGTCAGCAGCTCGTAAGCAGGATGACAATTCTGACTTCGACGCTATTAAAATCAGCCTGGCTTCCCCAGAAAAGATCCGTTCATGGTCTTATGGTGAAGTGAAGAAGCCTGAAACCATTAACTATCGTACTTTCAAGCCAGAACGTGATGGCTTGTTCTGCGCTAAGATCTTCGGCCCAATCAAGGATTACGAATGTCTTTGCGGTAAGTACAAGCGTCTTAAGCACCGTGGTACTATTTGTGATAAGTGCGGTGTTGAAGTTACTCAGGCTAAAGTACGTCGTGAACGTATGGGCCACATCGACTTAGCAGCTCCTGTAGCTCATATTTGGTTCTTAAAGTCATTGCCATCCCGCATCGGCTTGATCCTTGATATGAAGCTTAAGGACATCGAAAGTGTTCTTTACTTTGAAAAGTATGTAGTAACTGATCCAGGCGTTACTGACCTCGAACGTGGTCAGGTTATGACTGATGAAGAATACGCTATTAAGATGGACGAAGCTTACCGTGATGGTAATGAATTCGTGGTTAAGATGGGGGCTGAAGCTATCCTTGATTTACTCCGTTCTGTAAATCTTGAAGAAGAAGCTGCAATCATTCGTGAAGACCTTGAATCTACCGCTTCTGAAAGTGCGCGTAAGTTACTTACCCGTCGTCTTAAGGTATTTGAAGACTTCATTGCTTCAGGCAACAAGCCAGAATGGATGATCTTAACTGTACTTCCTGTACTTCCACCAGATCTCCGTCCGCTCGTTCCGCTTGATGGTGGTCGTTTTGCGACTTCTGACCTCAACGAACTTTATCGTCGTGTGATTAACAGAAATAACCGTCTTAAGCGTTTGCTTGAACTCACTGCTCCAGACATCATCGTACGTAACGAAAAGCGTATGTTGCAGGAAGCAGTAGACAACCTTATGGATAACGGTCGTCGTGGCCGTGCGGTTACAGGCTCTAACAAGCGTGCTCTTAAGTCACTCGCTGACATGATCAAGGGTAAGCAGGGTCGTTTCCGTCAGAACCTCCTCGGTAAGCGTGTTGACTACTCAGGCCGTTCTGTAATTACCGTAGGTCCATTCCTCCGTATGCACCAGTGTGGTTTGCCTAAGAAGATGGCGCTTGAACTTTACAAGCCATTCATCTATGGCCGTCTTGAAAAGAAGGGCATGGCTACTACTATTAAAGCAGCTAAGAGAATGGTAGAACGTGAAGATGCAGCAGTTTGGGACGTACTTGATGAAGTAGTACGTGAACACCCAGTAATGCTCAACCGTGCGCCGACCCTTCACAGACTCGGTATTCAGGCATTCGAACCTGTATTGATTGAAGGTAAGGCTATCCGTCTCCATCCGCTCGTATGTACCGGCTTTAACGCTGACTTCGACGGTGACCAGATGGCGGTGCATTTGCCACTTACTCTTGAAGCTCAGCTCGAAGCGCGTGCGCTCATGCTTGCTACTAACAACTTGCTCTCTCCGGCATCAGGTGACCCAATCGTGGTTCCTTCTCAGGACGTGGTGCTCGGTCTTTACTACATGACTCGTATGAAGGTTGGGGCTAAGGGCGAAGGCATGATTTTAGCTGATGCTCAAGAAGCTGACAGATTGTATCGTTCAGGTGTTGTTGACCTCCATGCTCGTATCAAGTGCCGTATCACTGAATACAGCAAGCTTGACGATGAAACTTATGAAGAAAATATCACCTTACGTAACACTACCGTAGGCCGTGCTATTTTGTCACTTCTCATCCTTCCAAAGGGCTTGAGCTTTGATCTTATCGATCCACCAGTTGAACTTGATGAAAAACAGCGTGAAGAATTAGCTGCTCATCCAGAAACTTGGTTCAAGTATGTATCAAACGAACCTCTTGGCAAGAAGAAGATTGCTAAGCTTTTGAATGCTTGCTACCGTACGCTCGGTCTTAAAGACACCGTTATGTTCGCGGATAAGATTATGTACACCGGTTTCCGTTTCGCGGCTCTTTCTGGTGCGTCAATCTGTTCTGATGACATTTTAATTCCGGCTACTAAGAAGACCATCATCGCTAATGCTGAAAGTGAAGTTATGAAGATTCAGAACTCTTTTGAAGAAGGTTCTATTACTTCAGGCGAACGTTATCAGAAGGTAGTGGACGTATGGACCAATGCTGGTAATAAGCTTTCATCTGAAATGATGAACAACCTCCGTACTCAGACTGCAACTAACATTCTTGGCGAACAAGAATCCATGGCGTCCTTCAATAACATCTATATGATGGCGGACTCCGGGGCTCGAGGCTCTGAACAGCAGATTCGTCAGCTTGCTGGTATGCGTGGTTTGATGGCTAAGCCGGACGGCTCCATCATCGAAACCCCAATCGTGGCAAACTTCCGTGAAGGTCTTGACGTATTACAGTACTTCATTTCAACCCACGGTGCACGTAAGGGTCTTTCTGATACCGCACTTAAGACTGCAAACTCTGGTTACTTGACTCGCTGTCTCGTTGACGTGGCTCAGGACTTAGTAATCACTGAAGATGACTGTGGTACTCACGATGGTCTTTGGATTCACAGCCTAAGCTCAGGTGGTAAGGCGATCGAAGAACTCCGTGACCGTGCTCTTGGCCGTGTAGTCGCTGAAGACGTGATTAAGCCAGGCACTCGTGATGAAGTGCTCATTCCATACAACACTATGCTTGACGAACATCTTTGTGATGTACTCGAAGCTAACGGTATTGATAGCATCAAGGTGCGCTCTGCTATTACTTGTAACTGCAAGTACGGTATCTGTTCTAAGTGTTACGGTCGTGACTTGGCTCGCGGTCACCTTGTGAACAAGGGTGAAGCTGTTGGTGTTATCGCAGCTCAGTCAATCGGTGAACCTGGTACTCAGCTTACCATGCGTACATTCCACATCGGTGGTGTGGCTTCTGCGGCATCTGCTGATAATACTATCGTGGTTAAGCGTGCTGGTAAGGTTATCATCGACGCTCGTACCGTTAAGAACAGCGATGGCAATTTAGTAGTTGTTTCTCGTTCTGCTCACATCTACGTTGATGATCCTAAGTTCGAAAGCTACAAGGTTCCATACGGTGCGGTACTTTCAGTAACTAACGGGGAAAAGGTTGTAACCAATCAGCGTGTAGCTGAATGGGATGCGCACGCTCACCCAACCATTACTGAATACAACGGTATCGTACGCTTTAAGGACATGGAAGACGGTTTGACCATGGACAAGAAGGAAGACGAAGGTACTGGTAACAGCTATCTCGAAATCCGTGAAAGTGCTAACCGTGCTTCTAACCCACTTAACCCTGGTCGTCCAACTGAACTTCGCCCAGCTCCTACTATCAGCGATGCCGACAAGGCTGACCCTGAAAAGGTTGCTGCTTTTGAAGCTGCTATGGTTGAATACGAAAAGGCTCGTCGTGAACACGATGAACAGGATCGTCGTTACAAGCAGTACGTTCGTCGTTATGCTCGTTACAAGGAAATCCTTGAAATGCATCCTACCATCTACCTCGTAGATGAAAAGGATAGACCAATCCTCGATGCATCAGGCAATCCTGTATCATACATGCTTCACGCTAAGTCAATAGTGCGTCTTGAAGAAGGTCAGCAGGTTAATGTAGGTGACGTAATTGCTTCTATTCCACAGAAGGCAGCAGGTACTAGCGATATTACCGGTGGTCTTCCACGTGTGGCTGAAATCTTTAAGGCAATTCCACCAAAAGAACCAGCAATTTTGGCCGAAGCTACTGGTATCATCAAGTTCGGTAAGGAAACTCGCGTTAAGAAGCGTATTTCCATTATCCCTAAGGATGGCGGTCCAGATATCGAATTTACTGTACCTGTAAACCGTGATATCAACGTAATCGATGGTGATGAAGTAACTATCGGTGAACAGATTGCGGCTGGTCCAGAATCTCCACACGATATCCTTCGTCTCCGTGGCGTGGCTGCAGTTGCAGACTATATCATTTATGAAATTCAGTCTGTATACCGCTTACAGGGTGTAAAGATTAACGATAAGCATATCGAAATGATTACTCGTCAGATGCTTCGTAAGTGTGAAATTCTCGACGCTGGTGATTCAAGAGAGTTTATCGTTGGTGAAACCGCTGAAGTGGCTCGCGTGAGGACTGCTAACGAACAGCTTCGTGCGGCTGGTAAGGCAGAAATTAAGTACCGTCACGTACTCTTAGGTATCATTAAGGCAGCTCTTAACACTGAGTCCTTCATCTCAGCTGCATCCTTCCAGGAAACTACCCGTGTGCTCACTGAAGCTGCGGTTGCTGGTAAGGTTGACGAACTCCGTGGTCTTAAGGAAAACGTTATCGTTGGTCGTCTCATCCCTGCTGGTACTGGTTTTGCGTACCACGAAAGACGTCGTGCGCTTGCAGCAGCCAAGGCTGCTCAAGCTCCAGAAGTTGAAGACACCAATGCTACTGAAAACGCAGAGAAAAATATTTCTGCGGCTCTCAACGCAATGGATAACTTAACTGACGGCCTCTAAGCCTTAAGCTTAAAACCTATAAGGGACTCACTACAAATTAGGGTTGAGTCCCGTTAAAGCGCATCCTTCGGGATGCGTTTTTTTTTGGAGTTAGTTGGTTTAATTTATCAAATATGAGAACGTAACTTCGTAACTTCACCATCGCCTAATCCGTGAAATCCGCAATCACCTCAAAATAGTAGATAATAAAGCTCGTCATTTATTTCTACCGTTGAGGGTTTTATGGTAAGCATCGCTAATTCCGTCGTCTAGGCCTGAATCGCGTGATGAGGGTAAAATAAAGCCCGCTAACAGAGGCGGGCTATCAAGGTCGTTTTAATTGG
>OIYP01000934.1_pt1 | contig 16678 bp, 24 predicted proteins | sample 1588261 | NCBI WGS metagenome assembly OIYP01 (sample SAMN03283293) | human gut metagenome | biome: human-associated habitat; material: feces | host: Homo sapiens | place: Peru | collected 2012
ACGAAGTTAGTTGCGTCTAACTTGGGACTATAGTAGGCATACCATTTCAAAAAAAAACGTCGACAGTCTTGTACCCCATTCGAGGTACGAGACTGCACGTTATTTGAATATGTTATTCTATTTTAATATAAAATAATATGATGGGGGTCGTTTCGAACGTCGAGATTTTTGGTACACCCCATGCACTTCACAGTGGTACAGCATTAGCGCGTTAGCGCGGTACAAAGAATGCACGAAGTTAGTTGCGTCTAACTTGGGACTATAGTAGGCATACCATTTCAAAAAAACGTCGACAGTCTTGTACCCCATTCGAGGTACGAGACTGTACGTTATTTGAATATGTTATTCTATTTTAATATAAAATAATATGATGTAGCGTTATCAGCTTCCGATATTGTTAGTGTTAATGGACCGAATTCTGTATTCGATATCTTGTTCCTTTGTCCTCCTTTACCGCCATAGCATATCAAGGTTAATGGATAATTTGATGGATATGGTGACTGCTCTGATAATGTGACATTTGAAGTATTATTCGATGTAACATATACTGTGCCATAATATTTTACACCTTGAAACTGAATATCAACATTGCTATTGTTAACGCCGTAAATAAATCCATTTAAGTAGCTTGATACTCTTATAAAAGGCGAATTGCAATTATTTAATTCAATTATTTTTATTCTATTAGGATATTCGCTTTTATCTATCTTTAAAGATAGACCATATAAGTATCCCTCTTTTAAATTACACTTAAAAGCCATACCATCACTGTCACGTGACGAAAAATTACCAGTGATTTTTAAGTTTTTTATATTGCCATTGCCAACAATACTTATACCCATTTTATTTAAAACAAACGACATATTATCAAGTATAATGTCATTATATAATTTAGGCTTGTTTGTGTTAAACAGGAAAGCTATAGTAGACCAATTATTAATGTCACATCTAGTCATATAGATAAATTGACCATTGTTATACACAACACCATTACCACTATTTGAATAAACACCACTAATATTGCAATCATTAAAATACACATATTCCGTGTTGTCAGTGTTAGTTACTGTTTCTAAGGTTTCATCTGTTCCAATGCTAACGCAATATTTAAAATTGATATCATTTGAACCATACCATGTGCAGTTATTGAAATAAAGGTAGCCTGTTTTACATGCAATATTTGTGCCTTTTAAGAAGTCTGTAAACCAACATTTTCTAAAGTACACATATGAAACATGTGAGTCATTGCCTCGTTTAAAAAGTATTCCGTTATTTCTGTTATTACCACAAAAATATATATTTTCAAAATTGCAGTGAAAAAGGTTAGCTGAAAATTCAAACATATAACTATTACCATTATATAATAATTTAGTACCTCTATTAGCGTATAACTCATTTTCGCCCTTGAAAGTAATGCATGTCATGAAATAATTCACTATGATAGGTTCATTAATTAAATATGTGCCACTAGGAAAAAACAATGTTCCACCCTTTGTTTTTAGGCACTCAATACCTTTTATAATATAATTGTAGTCATCATTAACGCCATCACCATATGCACCTAATGCTTTGATATTTAACTCATTTTCAAATATTAATGTTGCATATAATTCACCTGAAAGAGTTTCATAATAAGCGTTAGGCTGTATATCTGTAATGTAATAATAAGCACCTCCGTTATCGTTTATTTGTCTGTAACCTAAAGTTTTTACTTTCATGTTCTTTTTTAATATTTTGCTCTGCTTCATTTCTGTTACTGTTGCAAAACATAAAATATTTTCTTTTGCTATTGAGGTATACTCAGCAATCTGTGCATTGAAATTGCCTGTATTTACCCAGTAATTTTCATCTTCAATATCAATATTCGATGGAACAGGAATTTTACTTGTAAAGCTATTTCCCACGTGAGTAACTACGCTCAATGCTTCATACTGTAAAGCCTTATTCCACTCACCCATAATCTTCGGCACATACCTAGCACCAACATACTGTCTGTTAATTAATTCATTACTCATATCACTTTTACCTCTCTTTCTTAATAACTTAATACTAAATGTCCATAGTCATAGTTACCAACACCGATATTATTTTCAATATCTAACCCAGTAGTATTAAATGTAATATTCTTCCAATTAGCAGGAATATTATAAACAATATATCCACTGTCACTAATAGTAACAAATATCATAGTTGCAAGATACTCTCTAATAATACTTTCTGCAAAACTAGTATCATAGTTATTAATCCATTCCTGCACCTTTTTCATTTCCTGCTTTAACTGTTCAACATCATTACTAATAGCTTTATCATTCTCAATCAAGTTATTAATATATTCAACGCATTTGCAGATAACTTCATAATAGCTTAATTCATCATCATATACTAATGGTAACACTTTAAAGCACCAAAACCTAAACTCTGTTAAGTCTCTATAATTTGCGTTCATTATTACCTCTCTTTCTCTTTACCATAAAGTAAAGAAGCAATCACTGCAATCCTCAATTATTCGCATATCAATATTGAGAAAAGTCTCTCTAAATTTCTTTAATAAACTACTATAATTTTCTGTACCTTGTTTGCCTTTTACTGTCTCAATATACTTATCAGTATTATTAATATTTTCTGTACCACTTCCAATTTTATTGTCATCCCTTGTCAAAGTATCTGTACTTTCATTAGTAGTCGTATTATCTTCATTCACCTTAGTAACTGTGGTCAATGGTACACTATCAACAATACCTTGAGTATCCATACTATTCTGTGGTGTATCACTAAATCTATTCAAGGTATTAGTATTACTTGTACCGCCACCACTACTAACATTTTTACTTGTACCACTATTAGTTTCTGTGTTATTACTTGTCCTATTACTTGTACCGCTACCCTCTCTACTCCTAGTCAAATCAACATCATAAAAAGGATTAAACTCAAGCAACTCACTTTTATACAACTGATTGTAATAAGGCATAATTTCATTGAGCTTAGCATTTAACGCTAGTTTCCACCTGCCTACAGTTTCATGTGCAATCTCTCTTGTATAATAATGCTTTAATATTTTCCTGCATAAAACTTGTCTATAGTTTTCATCAAATATAGGAAAGTCAAAATTAAAAATCTTATTCCAACATTTATCTAAAATGCTATCAACATTGTCTGCACCATCACTCTCATTCAAGCCTGCACTGTTTTCGCAAATAAATCTTACCTCTGTTGTGTACTTACTCATTGTTATCACCACCTTTACCTATGTCAATCTCATTACTTAAGTTAGCTTCACTAGCGTCAAACGTATCAAGTACCTCCATATCCTCTCTATAATCAACACTAATGTTCAATCCAAACATTTTGTTAATCTGCTCACAAGCCTGCTGTCTCATATACAATCTTGAGTACCTACTAGCAATAGTACCACCTAAATTCCTTTGTACTTCATCAGTTATCATTCTCTCTTTCTTCACAGTATTAACATTACTAATGCCTAAATATGTCAATGCTTCATTCCAGTACTGTGTCTTTAAATCATATAACTTATCAGCAATATAAGGACTCGTAGTATCTAAAGTTTTAATACCGGTTAAGTCTAAATTCTTATCACCGAAAATAAATGGTTCATTTCCCATATACTGTGCATAGAGATTTTTCATAACTAATCTCTGATTTTCAGTACAAGTAATAATCTTAGGTGTTTTCTGTTGTATCACATTAACATCAATAGTTCTCTGTATCTCATACAACCTTTTACTCTTTTCCTGCACATCAAGTATACTGTTAGTGTGAAGCATGTTATTAAAAATAATAACACTGTTGCTAGGGTCAAGTTTCATTTGATACCCATTTTGTGCAAAAGCTGTCCTAGTAATAGGTATTCTATAAACATCAAGTGCACCACCAATCATAACCTGTAGTCCTAAATAGCCCATGACTTCATCCTTAAAAAATACTGCCATTCCGTCATTGAAAAGAGCTAACTCTAAAAACCTTGCATCAATAGTATCGGGCAGATTCTGCCAATCAAACATTGAAATGCTTAATTCTGTCAGTTTATTAATGTACTGCAAGTATGTTCTTTGATTCTGTAGGAAAGCTTCTGATTGTGTTTTTCTTCCTCTTCTTCCCATTGTCTCACCTCTTTTTTAATTAGGACTGTTATCTAATGAATAGTTACCTATTTCACTAGCATTTTTCCAAAACGTTATACCATTGTCAAAGATATTTTTTATAGCTGTCACATCATTATTATTGCAATTATTTGAAATTACATTACATCCAATAGTTTTAGTATAGTTCCAATGAGGTCTACTTGATATATTAGGTGTCTTGACTCTTTTAGTTGCATAGCCATATAAATCAAAATAGTCATCAATAACTCTTGCATATTGCTCCTTTAAGTGTATTTGAAAATAATAAAAATCCTGTGTACTTCTTACAATTCCTACACCACTGCCTGCATTTCCTTTTACATAATTAGGTAATAATTCATGTTGTTTATATTCTGCTACGCTTTCTTTTATTTTATCAACTACTCTTATTTCACCTAATGGTGCAGTAGCAGGATTTAATATTGCAAGACTGCCTGCATTACTAATAGTACGTTTTACACTGCTAGTCATTGTAACTTTATTTTGCGCCCACCATATTTTGAAAGTATCACTATCAAAACTACATAATGGTAAATTATCCATTGTTAAAGCATTTTGATTGGCACTTATACCACCATTGTAATTAATAGGTGTGCATACAAAAGTTAAAGTGTTGGGGTCACAATCTACATCAAAATGGCAATATTCATCATTATTAGTAAAATACTCATATTTATAATTTGCTATTTGACTACCACCGTCACTCATACCTATCATACAAAATGGTGACGTTAATAGTTTTTTATTACGTGGAACATAATTTCCATTTTGCGCAGGTTTTGTTATGCTAAAATTTTTTCTTATTGCAGTATTAGGCATATTTATCGTGCCGTCAGTTGGTCCAAATTTTTTAGGAAACATAGATATTGAAACTATGCTATCTGTGTAACCTTTTTCATTCATACCGGCAAGCCATGTTGCAAGTTCTTTTTCTTTGTCTTTTCCTTGTTGAAATACATTGTCATATAAAAGAAAAGCAACGCAACCACTTGACACACCCTCATACTTGTTACCACCACTGTATTGCTGATTGATAGTATATGGTGATTGAACTAAAATACCCCATTCATCAAATAATCCAGTATTATGTTTGTTACCATAACTGTACTCACCTAGCTCTAAATTTTCTGCAATAATATTATCACCAACATTGTCTGTAATACTATGCTCTCTTTCAACAAAACTTTCTTTAAGAGTGCAATCAAATAGAAACCAAGTTTGCATAACATCAATAGTAAAATAAACATTACTAACTTTATCATTGACATACTCAATATTAGTAATAAAAGCATAAAACCATTTAGTGCTATAATTAGTATTCTGAAACATCATATAGTTACAATTATAAATACTTTCAGCACTAGCACTCATTCTTACAACGCCTTGCTGTCCATTTATTCTCTGAAAGCTAGCCTTATCCATAGTCCTGCTAACTTTACTTTCAAAATATTCTTTCTGCGCACTTCTGTTTGCAAAATAAATAGTATCTTTATAACTGCTATCTATCGGTACACCACTACACAATTTGATAACACTATTAGGCTGTATCTGCATATCTTCACCACCTTTACAATAGCAGGAAAGCACTTAAGCTCTCCTGCCATACTATATCACGCAACTGTGATAGTTGCTTCACCAACCTTAGTACTGTCAAACGTGCTAGTAGCTTTAACAGTAATAGTTCCTGCTGTAGCATCGTTATTAATCTTAAGCATACCAGTACTTGAAATACTAGCCTTAGCGCCCTCTTCTGCAATGCTCCAAACAACACTCTGTGGTGCGTAGTTATCAGTATTAACAGTAACATTCATCTGTAACTGACCGCCTGCACTAACAGTAGCTTCACTAGGTGTAACTGTAACTGTATTAACCGCAGGCGTGCCTGCAACAAACAATGCATTATTAGAGAACGGAGAAACGCTAAATGTTTTCCATACATGATACCAGTAGTTCCAATACAGACCCTCGCCATTATACTGCTCTGTAAAGTTCTGATAGTTGTCAAAAATCATAAACCAATCTTTGTCAACCATAACACAAGGAATAGCATCAAGTGCTTCAAGTTCTGCTGTATCAATCTCTACATAAGTAGGGTCATCAGCAAAGAGGATATTTAATCTCTCTATGTCTAAATCACCGAAGCTATCTACAAGTACATGGTGTCCGTCAAATTCTGCTCTATCCATGTTAAATGCTGTCGCAAGTACTTCAACATTCATAGTAGCGTCAAACTGCGAATTAACTAACAAATACTGCTCCATTTTTGGTGTATGGTTCATAACACCCGCAAGGTTATTTTTTGAGTTAAGGAATGTAAGTTTATTTGATACACCCTTAATAGTACTAACAATGCTATTCATGTTTGCAGTATTGATAGCAGGAATTGTAACTGGGTTCATCAAGCCCTTTAAAATATGTCTTGCAAGCATATACTTCATAGTCTGAAACTCATCATAGTTAGCACCAGTATACATAGCATCTACAATTTTAGCAATTAAATCTGTAATGCCGTCAATTGACAGAAAAGCCTGCCTTAACTGGTCATTTGAGATTGTAGCTTTGTAAAATTTCTGGTAGTTCATAATGTGGAACGCACTACGAACATCCGGTATCTCACGCTTGAATACGTTAGACTCTGCTACCTGTGGGTCAAACTGGAATGGCTTTGCAATATTAACAAATACCTCTTCGATAGACTCACCAAACTCGAGCATGCCTTTTTTAAACATAGCCCACGGGTTGTCATAAGATTTACTTGTTAAAATTACTCTACCTATTCTGTTTACAAGAGCTGATAAAAACTCATTCTGTAAAGCAGGGTAGTCCATAATTACTGCACCGATTTCTCTGATTGAGTCAGAGTCAGCCGTAGCCTGCGGTACATAATCTTTGTAGTTTGTACTAGCGTTATTTCTTATTGCATTTAAGATGTCAACGCTTGAATTTGTAAGTGTTTTAATTTTTGGTTTTACAGCCATAATTACTAGCCCTCTCTTTCTTTAAATAAATCATCAAAGGAAATGTCTTTATCGTCATCAATAATATCTTCCTTTTGGTCTCTCATTACATCCGTAGGTGTTGTACCTGCGTCACCCTTAAAAAATCGTGCCTTGTATTTTTCTCTCCACTCATTGTCATTCTGCTCATATTTTGACTTCCAATCTGTGGTATCATTTGCACGTGTTTCAAGGTCATTGAATGTATCAGTAAAATTCTCAATCATAGTAAGGGTATTATCATCAGCATTATCCCCTGCTAATCCTCTTACTGCTTTCATAAAATCATCATGTGAAAGTACTGCCATATTTCTCACCTCTTTTCGATTAAAATATTGGTCTGCACATCATCCAAATTGGCATACCTTTGCGCTTTGTTGGTGTAGGTGTTGGTGGGGTGGGTGGTGTGGGTGGTGTAACACCAGTTAAGTATTTATACCAGTTACTTGCATAAGTTAATCTTTTGGTAAGAGCTTCTACTCCTGCTCGTTCTCTTTCATAGAGATAAGCCTTGCAGGCTTCTGAGACATCTGTTAGCCGTGAAAATTCTTCACCAGTATAATTATAACCTAGCGCAGGTTTATGTATCCATTGACCACCATATCCGTTTATTATTTCATCCCACATTAACTGTGTTTGTATTTCACCAGTAGCCCAGTCAGAACCTTGCGCACTTGCGTAGTCTGTTAAGTTACTACTAGGTGTCCATTGAATTAAACCCCAGCCGCTTGAAGTACTTGCGGTTTGTTTCATTCCTGGGTTTATATTAGACTCTTGTTGAAGATTACCTAACATACCTGCTACACTCTCAATGGTAAAACCTTTATTATTAAAGTAGCCATAAAACTCTGTAGCGTTGTTTTCCATTTCAGACTGTGTTAAATATGCACTTACGCCAACTTTAACTATCCATGCCATTTATCTAATCCCTAAACTAAAAAGTTTATTCCATGTATTTTTGCCACATTGCCCGTCAACAGTTAGACCATATTTTGTTTGAAAGTTTCTGCAAGCTGACTCGCACACTTTGCCATATGTCGTGTCAATACTGCCACTGTAAAAACCTAACTTTGACAAAAGTATTTCAAATACTGTTACGTCATTATTTTTTGAACCTCTCTTTAATAAATCCATATTATAACTTGCACTTCCTTTACTAGTCTCATTATAACGTAAATGATAACTCCAACCATAACTTGGTATGTAATATTTTCTTATACAGATTTCTTTACCAGTTTGGTCTCCTGCTTTGCGCCCTTTTGTAGTTCCTTTTTCGTCAATGCTTGCATGAACTATGTGTTCACTATCGGATGATACACAAACATGATGCCCTACTGCTAAATGAATGTCACCTTTTTCCCAAGGTTCGTTGCAAGTAGTGAAACCACAACGTTTCAACTGTTCATACAAATTTCTTGTTGTACTGTTGGGATTTACATTAAATCCTGCTTTAGATAAAGCGTGTCCAACTAATGAACTACAATCAAAGTCAGGATTTCCATTTCTGTTAATTTGTGAATATCCGTGACTATCGTCATTTGCTATTGCAATCATATAGTTTGTGTAAGTATCAACTTTACTCATTCTTATCACTTCTTTCTACATTCAGAATGTCACATAATTTCTGCAAAATCAATGTGTTATCATTTAGTGCTGTAGTAAACTTGTCTGTTTCTGCCTTGTGACTTTCATTTAGTTTCATACAGTACCACGCTAAACACAAACACATTACTATAGGAAAGCCTACTGTTGTGATAGCCTGCAAAATAGCCTGCATTGTTTCCATACCCTCACCACCTTTCTTTTATTCTCTTTTTAATTATATCATATTACTTGAAATTTTGCAATAATTATGTTATAATAAATTGAGATAATTATAGGCAAATTTAAGAAAAGAGTACAACAATATGAGTGAAAATAAATACTATGACGGAACTAAACTATTGTCAATGAAAGACATAAATGGATTAAAGCCTGAACTGTTTATATGTACTACTAATAGAAGTGGTGGTAAGACAACTTATTTTGGTAGATTAGAAGTCAACAGATTTTTAAAATATAATAAAAAATTCTGTCTGATTTATAGATATAACTATGAGCTTGATGATGTATCTAATAAGTTCTTCAAGGATTTACAAACTTTATTCTTTAGAAATTACACAATGGAAAGTGAACGCTGTGCAAGTGGTATTTATCATAGTTTGTTTTTGAATGAACAACATTGCGGTTATGCTATAAGTTTAAATAGCGCAGACCAGTTAAAGAAATATAGTCACCTGCTTAGTGATACTGATAGTATGCTATTTGATGAATTCCAAAGTGAAACCAATCATTATTGTAGCGATGAAATAAGAAAATTTATTAGTGTGCATACTAGTATTGCAAGAGGTAATGGAGAGCAGGCGCGTTATTTACCAGTATATATGTTAAGTAATGCAGTCAGTATTATTAATCCTTATTATGTGGAACTGGGGATATCTGAAAGACTAAACAGTGAAACTAATTTCTTAAAGGGTGACGGATTTGTACTGGAAAGTGGTTTTATAGAAACTGCAAGCAAAGCGCAGAAAGAAAGTGGTTTCAATAGAGCGTTTAAGAATAATGAGTATGTTGCATATTCAAGTGAGAACGTGTACTTGAATGATAACACTGCTTTTATTGATACACCAGTAGGAAAAGGAAAATATATTGCAACCTTGCGGTACATGAACCATGATTATGCAGTAAAGCAATTTAGTGAGCAGGGATTTTTATATATTGATGATAAAGCAGATAGCACATTTAGAAGTAAAATAAGTGTCACTGTTAATGACCATGACATTAATTATGTCATGTTAAAACAAAATGATTTATTTATTAGTCAGTTGAGATATTACTTTGAAAAAGGTTGTTTTAGATTTAAGAACCTTAAGTGTAAAGAAGTATTGTTTAAGACTATCAGTTATTAGGTATCTGCTATTGTACGTACACTTGATACTGCTAGGTAGCACGTTTGGAAGATAACGCTAGTATGTATTGTCGTAAATGCTGTGCGCTTGTGTTCTGCAATGGTTATAGATATAGAAAAGGCAAGAGTTTTATACTCCTGCCTTTTTGCTTTATTTGTAAATATTTATTAATAGTTCATTTAAATCAATTTTAGCTTGTTCAATGATTTCTAATATAGACTTATTAATGTCGATACGTATTCTTAGCTCATATTCATTGTCATTTATTTTAAGATAGTAAATTATTGAAGCTCTGTTATATTTCTCTTCAATTTTATAACTGTTAAAATTAATTTTTGTATAAATCTCATTTAAACTCTCTTTTATAAAATCAGCAAAATGATTGTATTTTTTCAAATAATATTTATCCATATTTTAATTCTCCTTTTATTTATAAAAATGATTGTGTATATCTGTTGCAATTATTATATTTAATGAAAGTACAATTTCTCTTGTATCTTTTTGCTTTACATAGTCATATGATAATAGCTTTGATAAGTATAAACCATTCAAACAATATTCTATTTTATACTGTTCTGTGCAAGGTACATCATAAAACTCGATTGAACCTTTAAATCTTTTACGCAGTTCCTGCACTACTTGTTCCATTTTTGTATTCATAGATTATCTCTCCTTTGTAAAATAATCACAATCATATTTGCAATCACAGAAACAACACATATGATTGCAAGTTTTTTCCTTTTTCTTTGCCTTGTGTCTATAATATAAATCTACTAACCATGTTATCATAATATTTTTCACCTCATTTCATATGTCGTGTCAACCAGTAATACTCCACCCTTAATTCTCTTTGGAAGTAATTTTCCGGGAACACATAAACCAACTTTAAAATCGCTGTAATCTCTTTTTGTTGCTAAAAATTTTAATTCACTTTGTGTATAATCGTCACTCTCCTTTGCTTCATAACCCTGCATAGATTTATTAAATAAGTCTTTGCATTTCTGTGGCATACCTGCACACTTAATATCATTGTATGGTTCATCAACTGGAATTAAATCATTATGTGTAATGTGTTCTATATATGTTTTCTGTCTTGTAAAAATAGCTGTATCCCAACTACTCTCCAATTTCCAACAACAAAACTTTACAGGGTCTACTGTTATGCCATTTACTTTATCAGCAGGCAAGTCACAATGTATACTATCCGTATCTGCATATATAAACCCTGCTTTGTCTACACCATAGTAATTTTGTTGAGCCGCTGTGATTGTAAAGTTTCTTGCGTATGATGTTATTGCACTGCCAGTTGCTATGTGACCCACCTTTTTATTGTTAGCAGGAACTATATAAAAGCCTATACTTTCATCTTCTTTAACATACGCAACCTTGAAACTACTATTAGAACTACTGGCAAGCTTGCCATATAGATTATTGAGAAATAGTTTAGCTTCCGTACGCTTTGCTCCTTTGCTTTTCATTTTTATTTCTGCATAATGATTGATGTAGTTATCAAAGATACCTATGTCAGAATAAAACCAACATCCGTCAAGGATTTCAAAGTCAATCAGTTCATAGTGCTTTAACATTAGCTTGTAATCTGTCATTGTTATTGTCATTATTTGTGCAGTATCTTTTATGTTTCCATTTATGTCTTTATAGTATCTGTTATAGTTTTCGTTTTTGTCTAACACATCACTAGTTGTCAATGACTCAGTTCCTTTATATAAATGATTACCTTTTATTTGAATAAATGGTAACATATTTTCTTTAATATAAAAGCGTGTTTTTATTCTTAAAAAGTAATACTTATTTTCTCCTATGGCTTCATTAGGTATTATATTACCACTCCAAAAATAAGGTCTACCTATTGGAAAATAGTTCCCACTTTGAGAGTGCATCATACTAGGATATAAAGAGTTTACGTCAGCGGTCACACCATTATGTCTAATAATATTTTCTTTTCCTTTTACTAGATAGCACCAACCCCCTCTATAACTATGTCTTATATATTCGTCAGCATTGGATGAACCATATATATTTTTATCAATTGTAAATTCATCAAGCGCAGGGAATAAATCGTTATAATCATAAGCGCCTAATGAGTTTTTGTATTCAGCTACACAACATGAGCCTATTGTTAATTTATCGTGTCCGTCATTAAATAACTGTTCAAGTGCTTCTTTAACTACTAAAACGTCATTAGCTATATACTGTTTCTCTTCATCAGTTATAACGCAACCTGCATATCTATATCCGGTATATTCCATATCTAATTTTTGATGCTTTGTTTTAAAAGATTTACCTATTTGTTTTACTGAAAATGGTAATAACTTTAAGCTATCTCTTAATTCTATAAAATGGTTATTAACTTTAATAGTTAACATATACCATTGACCCATAGAAGATATTGTGTATCTGAATGTATTATTTTTCATATATCTTTCTTTAATAAATTCGCCTTGTGTACCCTCTTCATTATATTTTTCATATGCCTGCTCATACTTTAGCTTTGTTAATAAATATGACAACCAAAAATTACCGTCAAATTTTAAATTATGATAGTATGCTATAATGTCGCAATCTAATGACTTAAAATAATTATATTGTTCATCAATAGAATGAAAAATCTGCACGTTTTCTGTATATAATTCTACGCTTGCACTTGCCCATACTTCTGTAAATGTTTGACCCTTATATACTGTTGTTTCAAAATCACACATAAATTTACGATAATTTCTCATATATTATCTAAATCAGTAAATCCAAAATATTCATTAATATCATTTGATTGTGTAGCCATTACGCGCGACATATCGTGATTTGATAACAAGGGAATTAAATCTTCTGTTTTTGCTTGTACTACTTCGGAATAAACGCTTTCATTAATACTATCTATTGCAGATATAATTTCTTCTTCATTCTGTTGTAAATATTGTTCATATTGCTCCTCGCCAAAATCCTCTTGCATTTGTTTGATAATACCTAGAACAGTATAATAAAAATTTTCAAGGTTATAATCTATTGCTTCACCACCATGCGTATATGCTTGTTTTTTACTAGGTAAAGCCTGCAACCTTGAAATAATAGAGTCTGTAACTGTGTAAGTTTCTGCATGTTCTCTTTGTGATATTTCTGATTGTAAATCCTGCAAAATGTCTTGTGTTATTTTCTTAGGAAAAGCTTTTAAACCACTTATATCAATTCCTTGTTGAGTTGCTTTATCCAAAATAGATTGATATGCTTGCTGATTTTTCGTCAAACGTTTCTTTGCCATAGTTTCTTATCTCCTCTCTAAATTAATACGACCCCTGCTAACTTAATAGCAAGGGCCAGCAGTAAGATAAAATTTTAGTTTACTGATTTTACATCAAGGGTACAGTCGATATAAGGTCTGCCTGCCTTTGTTGTACCACTAATTTTAATAACGTTGAATGGCTTATCATGCATGATATTTACTATGTTATCAAAACTACGCTTGAATGTAGCAGACTGACAAGAGAATACCTCATTATCTGGTGTAATGATTGATAAAATATCAACATCACCATTGTCCTTTTCATCCGTAAATGTAAGATATCCTGCTACTGGAATAGAAGTATCGTCCTCGACATTTTTAAGAGATACGATAGCTCTATCTAATGTCATTAAATATTGCTCAACTTCATTAAAATCTTTTGATTGTGTGTTAATTCTAATTGCCATAATGTATGTTCTCCTTTACTTTGTTATTCTGCGTCTCTCTGCTCTTTTGCCTTTGTTACTGTATCTGCTTCAATTGCTTTACGTGTTACAGGGTCAAGTATTACTGCTCCTGCAATAAAATCTGTTTCACTCATACCATAGAGTGCTTCAATTGGTGAAAGTTCTCTAACTGCTACACATGTGCAAACATCTGTGTTGTAATCCTTTGATACTTTCTTTAAGGCTTTTGCCTTGTCCTCAATCTTACCACTAAGTGTGAAGACCCTCTCGGTTGTTTCGGCAGTCTGCGTATTTACGCAAAGTGCAGTTACTTTTGTTGAAATAATTGTTCTTGTTACCATTTGTTTACGCATAATCTTGTCTCCTTTTCTTTGTATTATGATTTATAAAATTGCAACACCAACAATGGTGTATTAGTCAAGTTGATTTTTGCAATCTGTTTACTGATAGCTTGCTATCTCTTGACTATCAAGCAGGATAAAAAATCGTCTACTTTATGTCGAATAATGATTTTACAATCGTCTCGGTATATAGTTTCTGTTGTTACGTTGCGTTTATCCGTTCTGCATAAGACCTTTAATGTGCTAGGGTCTGTTATAAGTTGTGCGTATAATGTTTCTATCATATGTTCACCGCCTTTTGAGGAGACCACACTAGCGAGTGTCGTATTGACTAGCGCTAGTGTGGGTATGCTATTGCAAAACGTAATTTGTAAGAGATGTAATACCTCTTTACATATTATATAATATAGTAGGAATGTAAATACAGTATGTCATAATTATGAACATTTTATGAACTTTTCCACAATTCAATTTTCTGCAATTTACGAAAATTTACGAAAATTTGTACAAATTATCAATAAATATGTTGTACCATTTTATGATAATAATGCATATAAAATATATTACATTGTTTCATAAATACTTTTTCTTCATTATCTATTCTTTTTGTAATATATAAATATTCTATTTTATACTTTATTAAATTAAATAACTGTGTTATTATTCTCATACTATTATTTTTACCAATTAACATTGTTTCAAATTGACTATATTCCTTGTGAATTATTCGCTCTAATTTATGTTTTCTTTTATTTGTCATTTTTTAAAAACCCCTATAATTAATTTCTAATTTAATACGTTTATACATTTCATCAATACACATTGTTGCATAATATTCATCTAAGTTTAATAAACACTCATATTCGCCATATACCATGTAAGTGTAAGAAGAAATTAAATTAATAAGTAACATAATATTGGCTCTAAAACTAACACAATCAACAAACTTAAATGTCCATATAATTTTTTTCAACAATCTGTATCTGCGATAAAGTATTTTAGCTTTGTTTTGATAAAAACTCATATTATAAAAAACCTCTTTTCTATTAATTCGTGATAAAACTTGACTATGTTATCAGAAATTTCCGTTGATGGTACACCAGTCATCATATCGTAATCAAGCGTGTCAAGGAAAAACCACTTTTCGCCTAGTTCACGTGTTTTGATTATGATGTACCACATATTTTCAATGGTAGCATATCCGTAAAAAACTTTTCCATTTACCTTTTTAGATACTTTTGTTGCTATCTCTATGACAAAATCCTCATAAATATCGTCGATTTCTGTTATCGTATTCTTTCTATGTTTGTAAAACATTGCACATTCTCCTTTTCTATTCTTCGACATTCACATATAATAAATTTTTATTTAATATCTTAAAATTAATTACTTTCATTTTTTTAAGCTGTTTGTTTTTAATAATCTGTGATTTTACATAAATCTCAGATATATCGTATTGAACATCATGCAAATAAAAAGTTGTGCTTTCACTATATTTTACAAGTGTTCCTAATTTGATGTTATTTGTCATTATTTCTCCTCTTTTCGTTGTTTGCGTACTCTCTTCTAATTTCTTTTAAGCAATCAGAACAATAACATCCCTCATAGCCCTCAATCTTATAGAAAAAGACCGCCCAATTCTTATTCCATTTTCCTTTTTCAAGACATCTCTTACAAGAAGCTTGCCCCTCTCCTACGAATTGTGTTACTTTCATTTTTATCACCTCTCTTCATTACTTGCTATATTTAATTGTAAAGCCTGCGCAGGGACTTGCACCCTGCTGTGCGCTTGGACGCTTAGGCTATTTTAAATTAATTATTATACAACTCTCTCCGCTATCTCCTACAGAATAAATAGTATCTATCAAATAATCAAAGAATCTACATGGAATGTCTTTAGCTAAACCGCTCCACTGAACATAACTAGTATTAAGTATTACTTCTTCACTATCTAACAAAATTCTAAATAAATCTTGAACTGTCATATTATTTCACCTCTTTTCTATTTTCGTCTAACTCAACAGCATACTCTAAAAAATCTTTTTCAGTAATGCCATATAATTTTGATGACTTCTTAGCATTTACAAGCTTTAAGAATTTTGCACTATTGTTATAATCAGTCATAAATCTCTTTTCAATTTCCTTGTCACTCAAATCTCCAATATATGTCTCATTCAATGTAATAACCTCATTGGTATCAAGGTTAAAAGCCATAATTTCAGCATTAGTTACTGTGATTGTTCTTGTAATTAACTTTTCTTTTCTCATATTGTTTCTCCTTTACTTGTTTGTGCTTGTTTAATTGTTACTTACTGATATGGTTATCAGTGATACAAGTAAGTCGGAGTTGCACCGACTCGACAGCTTTTAAACTGTCCAAAACTCCTGCCATTTATTATAATTTCTCTTTTCATTTTTATATATCTCCTTTCCTTTATCTTTAAGTACATTATAACGGGCAGTTGTAAACAGCGTATGACCAAAATGTAAACAATTAGTGAACAAATTTAATAGTACTATAGTCCCAAGTTAGACGCAACTAACTTCGTGCA
>OIYP01000938.1_pt1 | contig 16589 bp, 9 predicted proteins | sample 1588261 | NCBI WGS metagenome assembly OIYP01 (sample SAMN03283293) | human gut metagenome | biome: human-associated habitat; material: feces | host: Homo sapiens | place: Peru | collected 2012
TGGACTTCCTCCGCTGCACCTTCGAGCATTGCGCCTCTACGGGAGTGGAATTCCATGAATATACCAAGGGCGGAAACATCAGCCACTGCACCGTCCGCGACATCGGCGGCAACGGCATATTGGCAGGCAGCTTCGGTCCCGACACCCATGAGGCACATCTGCCATACAATCCTTCAGACTCGCGCATTATCTGCACCGGACTGACAATCGACAACAACCTCATCACCGACGTGACCAACGAGGACTGGGGATGCGTGGGAATTGGAGCCGGATTCGTGCGCGACATCAGAATCCTGCACAACGAGATTTCCGAAATCTCATACACCGGCATCAGTATGGGGTGGGGATGGAACCAGCAGCCGTGCTCCATGGCAAACAATCTCATCAGCGGCAACCTCATCCACCACTACGCTAAGCACATGTACGACACGGCAGGCATCTACACCCTCGGTTCGCAGCCCCACACGCTGATAGAGGGCAATGTGGTGAGAGACATCTATACTCCCGGCTATGCCCACGATCCCAACCACTGGTTCTATCTCTACACCGACGAGGGATCATCCTGCATCACCGTGAGGAACAACTGGACTCCGGCAGAGAAATTCCTCAAGAATGCCAACGGCCCGTGCAACACATGGGAAAACAACGGTCCTGCCGTTGCCGACAGCATCAAGGCGAAAGCTGGAATCCAGAAGCAATGACGCCCCGACGGACAGATTGCTTTTCTGCCATAGCGTCAGCAGACTACAGTCCTGCTGACGTCCGGCGTCAGACATGGATAAAGACAATCCAAACATTCTTCATAATAACCTGTTAGTTTTTGCCGTGAGGCAATGATGTATCATGGGGGCCCTCACATTGCGTGGGGGCCTTTTGTTTGCTGTAGTGTTTCGTTGATTGCCAGACATTCATTCAAGTCGTAATTTTCCCCCACAGCGTGGGGAACGAATCCCCCTAATGTGGGGTTTCATTCCCCACGCTGTGGGGAATTTTCGTAGTGTATCTGTCTGTATGTGTTCTGCGAAATTGTTCAGGATGTATAGAATCAAGTGATGATGGAATAATTGACGGAGGTCGTCTGGCCTCCCAAAGAAAACGACCAGGTTACCGTAATGCTGCAATCCGGATATTCCAATAATAATATGGATTGCTTTTTTCCTACAGTAACCTGGTCGTTGTTTATCGCCAAACGTTCATTAGGCAGTTTGGGGATTTTATGACTGCTTGCAGTCTTTCGTTTTTTATAAGATCTCTTTTGTCAGTCAGGAGGTTATAAACCGGCTTTGATCTCCCATTCCCCTTTTTCAGAAGTAACCTTGATGATATTGACACCTTTGATATTCTGCAATGGAATAGAAGCCAGATGACTGTCAGGACGGGCAGAGTTGATTTTGCGGCCGGCAGCATCGTATACCTCAATGGCAGTAATCCTCTCGCCACCCACGGTGGCAAGGTTTATGTATCCGGCGTTGCGCTCCATTATTATGCCCGGCTTCTTTATCATGCTCTGGCTGACAGAGGCAGAATTCTTGTCGTCAGTAATACTGAGCACATGCCATCCGCCATTTGGCTTTAGGCTCGACATGGATGCAGAACCAAGCATCAGTCTGCCGTCAAGAACCTCAAGATTTCTTACGCCATACTGCTGAGCATTGTTGAAGCCGTTCTCGGTGATGTATTTAGGAGCCTCTTCCTCGTCGGTCATGCGCAGAAGTTCAAAGCCCTCGTCACTCGCGTCAAGGCCGGTGAGCAGTTTCGACAGTGTGGCAAAGCTTGCGTCGCCCACGAGGTTCGAACCTGCAGCATCGGCAAGGTTCGACAGGTCCATCGTGCCTACATACATATTGCCGTCATATTCCTGGATTGCCCATATATATATGGTCCAGAGGTTTCCAAAGCCTCCTCGTCCCCACTTGGCTTCCAGTCCGCTAGGTTCCAGTTCCCAGTTTTCAATTTTTCCTTCCTTGTCGTATACAGGTTTCGGGTTCGTAGTGTCACCGTAGAGCAACTCATAGTTGTTGTCTTTGTCGATGCGCCAGAACGACGGTGTGCGGTAGTTGCCGAGAATGAACGCCAGGGCGTCAGGCGAGGTCAGCGATCCGTATGTTGCCTGTGCCGTAGAGAGCACATAATAGTTAGGGCAGAACACTCCCCAATACAGGTGGTTGCGCCACTCATGGAAGCCGGCGACGGAGGTAATCGAACGGCCGAGCGTTTTTGTCGGCTCCGCCACATCACTTGTCCATACTTTAGGCCACATCTCGCTGTCGATGCTGACGGGAGTGAAGCCTCCTTCAGGAATTTCCGGACTGACATGAACGGCAGACACCGTTGCCCACGTGCCTATATATATGCGGTTGTTGAAACAGGCAAGTTCTGCCGCCTCGTTGTCGACGAGTCCCACGATATGGAATTTCCACGGGTCATTCTTGTCACCATACCATCGGAGCAGTGCACCTATCTTCTTGCCGGTGGTAGGATGCGTTATGCCCACGGTGACGTAGAGAACATTGTTTACTACTCGCCATCGTCTGACGTTCACCACCTTGCATCCGTCAACGTCGCTCAGGCTGCTGGCTCCCAGAATGCGGTCGTTGTCGGCATCGTATGCCACGAAGGCTGCCGAAACCTTGGAGTCCCAGTCGCTGGCATACAGGCCGGGGCCGCCGAAGAACACTACGCCGTTAAGGATGCCGCAGGAGCGCAGTCCCTGACAGTTTTTCAATACCGGATATTCATCTGTTGACGGTGTTATGTCGGTGACGATGCCCGATTTCGTGTCATAGCTGTATATGCGAGGCGGACGTATGTCGGCATACCTGCTGTTCTCATCGCCGTCGGCATAGGCTTCCTTGGCATAAGCCGACTGTCCGTATTCGCATGCCCAGCACTTGTTTTCGTATGGCACATTGTCGCCCACGCCCGGCTGCACGAAACTGCCATAGCCTTGCATGCAGAGATAGTTGTTGTTGGTAGACCAGTAGAGCTTGTCTTTGTATGTGCCCATTCCCCATACATAAGAGCCGTTGCGTTTGCCGATAGCGCCGTTGCTCTCCAGCTCCTCAATCTCCTGCAAAGACAGTCCGGCGGGAACGTATTTGTTCTTCTCGTTTGCCAGACCGTAATAAGCCTCGTCAATCGGTGCCTGGTATATGGTGTCAACGGTCAGTCCGTTGTCATAGTCCACATTCGGACGCACACGGTTTTCTATCTGGAATACATAGAGCGGATACACCTTCTTCATATATTCGAGCATTTTTGTCAGGTCAGCTCCGGTAATCCCTAACTTGTCCAGCATCTCAAACAGCTTGGCAAGCACGTCCCCATTGTCATTAGGCGTGTCTCCGTTGCCATAAGATTCTTTCATGGCAAGCTGGTGGATTTTCGCCAGTGCTTCACGGCCGCTGGCTGTATCAAGCTTTGGCCACAGTGTTGTGACGAAATGTACAAACGGTCTGCTGTCTCCCGTCTTGTCGTTTAGTGAGATGACAGAGCAGAAGTCTTTCACCTCTGTTCGTTGAGGCATACTGATGTTTCCACCGAGTGCCCCGGCCGAAGTCATAAGTCCTAAAATACTTATGATGATGTTTTTTCTGATTTTCATAATGCCCTTATGAATTTAATTGTGACAAATAGTTTGTTGTTCCTGCAAAAATATAGAAATAATCAATATATTACAAAAGTATCATGCTTTTTTATCAAGAAATAATGATGTAAAATAAAATAAAGTCTGTATCTTTGTGAGCAATAAAGGACTAATATTTATTGTAATAAATCTATGAAACTGAGAACAAAATTTATCTTGACCTATGTAGCAGGAATAGTAACAGGAATTTTGTTGTTGTTTGTGGTAGGCTTATTTATGGAAATATCACAAGCAACGTCTGCATCAAATGATGATGTAGTTATGTTTGAAAAACCTCGTGGTATTGTACCGGGTAAGGTCTTTGAGGTTATGCAGGTGCTGCCTGATGGAAGCGCATTAGCTACAGTTGACGATATTGAAAGTGAAAATATAGGAACGGAAGTCCTCTTCGTAGGTAATGATAGCACTTCTTATTATGACGGGCAAAAGATAAATGTGCCAAGTGGCAAAGTTGCCAAACATGTAGGAACTTATAGCTATATGATACGTAATGTAATCCACAAAACGGTGCCTGTTGTTGAAATAATGGCAGAGTAAATGGAAGATATAAAGCATACATATACGATTCAATGGGTCGGTCCTCTTACATACGACGAATATAAGGAGTATGTTAAGGGAACTGACACTATAGCGCCAAGTTATTTCAACTTCTATTACTTTGAAGCTCGAAGGGATACACGGTGTCGCTGGCGACGTTATGTAGGAATACACAAACAGAACGATGGTATCGAGAAGAGGTTAAATACAAGGCACGAACATTTTAGTGAGTTTCTTGACTGCAAGGATTTGAGAATATGGATAGGCAGTTTTGCAGATACAAAGAATCAAAAAGCAGACCGTATAGAAATGGTAGAAACATTGCTTATCCAAGCATATAAGAATATGCTTACGGAGAACAAAAGGAAAAAGCGTTCACTGCCGTCGTGTTCTGTTTGTATCATCAATATGTGGTTTGATAAATATGAGAGGCTGAAAAACTATAAAATAGAGAGACCTTGCTTTGATGACGTTGTGCTTTATTACCATGAGGATAATATATTTAAGCGAGGCAATCTATCAAGAGTTATTTGTAATGATTAGATTATTGAGGTATGGAAGAAAACAGCTATTTGAAAGATAAGTTTCGTGCTGATGTCTTCAAGGAGATTGAAGAATATATCGGGCATGTTTATGGTGATGATTACCATGGTAATGATAAACTTATAGTTAATCCGTTTGACATGAGTGTATCGCATGGTACACGTATTGTTGATGAGATTGAAAAGAAATATGACTATTTCGATACGTTTGGACTGATAAAACGTGATGGTGAGTTTACGTTTACACCTGACCCTGTCGGAATAGAGTGCGTTGTATTGCATTATTTTCCAAATGAGAAAGTGAAAAGGTCAGTTGAAAAAGTTGAGAAAGCTATAAGTGAGTTTATCAAGAAACATGGCTATACTGCGAATGCTAAACTTATTGTACCGTTAGGTACGTTTGAACCTTTAATTGACTCGGATGAATTGAAAACAAAGAATGGGTTGATTGAATGTGCAGAAGACGAATATGGATGGGATGGCTATATTGAACGTCAACTACGGTTTCTTGTTAGGAGGAATAAACAGGGTGCATATATCTTCCAAGAGGACAAAATAATGAGAATTGCAGCAGAATTGCAATTAAACTATGGACTTTGATATAATTTAGAAAAGGATGGGAAAATTACTTTTAGCCTGAGTTCGGGATAAGAAATACCCCAATTCGGGATAAAATAGCGATTAGTTGCATGTGAAGACAGATACACGAATTCTCTTCCCATGCCATCAGACATGGGCTATATATAAAGAAGGTCTGATTTAACATTACTAAATATAATATGTCAAAGAATTCCACTTTTGCGTGTTTTTCTGCTAAAAAGTTTGTATTATAAATGATTATTCGTATCTTTGCAGCACGAGAACCCGCCAAGCCTCTCAACGATGCTCAAATGTGCGGGTCGTTTTTTTTATAGGTATATGGCAACAAAAATTCCGTTCATAAAAACATACTCCACACCCCAAGAGTTAGTACAACTACTCAAAACAAGAGGTATGGAGATAACCGATGAAGAAAAGGCTCAGCATTATCTTTCCCACATCGGTTACTATCGTTTGTCTGCCTATATGTACCCATTGCTTTCCATTCCCAAGGAGCAACATCTATTCAAGCGAGGAGTATCTTTCGGTAAGGTTATGATGTTGTATCGCTTTGACAAGAAGCTACGCTTACTCCTATTCAATGAAATTGAAAAGATAGAGGTCGCAGTGCGTTGCGCTATCGTCAATTTTGGAACTGAAATGACAGGTAACCCTTTTTGGATGACTGATTCCGACAATTTCTCAAATCCGTCCAAGTTCAATCGCTCTATACGTCTTATAGAAGATGAACTGAACCATACAAAAGAGGATTTCATCAACCATTTCAAAGAGACATATACCAATCAGTACCCACCTTCATGGATGCTGGCCGAGATATTGCCATTTGGTGTAATCACCAATATTTATTCTAACATCAAGAATAAGAAAATAAAGAAGCGTATCGCACAGTCATTTGGCTTACAAGTTGCACCTTTTGAATCTTGGCTTACCGTTATCACTGTAACAAGAAACTCATGTTGTCATCATTCACGTGTATGGAATAGGGTGTTCTCTATTCGTGCTACCATGCCTGTCAGAATGTCACGTCCTTGGATTACCATGCCAACTGATCCTTTGAAAGTGTACTTTGATATGTGCATCATTAAGTACTTCCTTGATATTATCTCTCCAAACAATGATATGCTTGATAAGATGAACAGTCTTTTTGCTACGTTTCCAGAAATAGATAAGGCTGCCCTTGGTTTTCCTTCTGGTTGGGAAAACGAACCGCTATGGCAATAAAAGGCATATGGAGCTACTACAAACCACCTCACATCACCCACATTTTTTGTAATTCCGGTGTGACAGAAGGTTAAACCTCAGATTTTTGAAGCAACTTTCTTAGATAAATCCTTGTTGGTTTCAAAATAAAAACGTAATTTTGCATAAGATATCCTGCATTGGGCAATCTGAAAGATAGCTTTCATTGCGCTCGATAGTGCTATCTTTGCATAAGATTTTAGAAAACAAACGATAATGGAACAGGTAGAAGAAAGATATATTAGTTTGCTAACCGACTTTGGTTTCAAGCGAATTTTTGGATCGGCTCCCAATAAGGATTTGCTGATTTGTTTTCTCAACAGCTTGTTTAATGGTAAACAGGTTGTGAAGGATGTGTCGTATCTTAACCCGGAGCATGTGGGCGATGTCTACACCGACCGCAGAGCCATCTTTGATGTATATTGTGAGGGCGAAAACGGTGAGAAGTTCATCGTTGAGATGCAGAACGCTTATCAGACGTATTTCAAGGACCGCTCCCTGTTCTATTCCACATTTCCTATTCGAGAACAGGCACCCAAGGGGGATGACTGGGATTTCAAACTGAATCATGTCTATACCGTTGCGTTGCTCAATTTCAGCATGAACGACGATGCCTTCGACAAGGAAAAAATCCGCCATCATGTGCAGTTGTGCGACACAGCTACTCACAAGGTCTTTTATGACAAGCTTGAGTTCATTTATGTCGAGATTGCGAAGTTCGATAAGAAGCTGGATGAGTTGCAGACGCTTTACGAGAAGTGGCTCTATGCACTGAAGAACCTCTATAAGCTTAGTCAACGACCTAAAGAACTGTGCGACAAGGTTTTCGACCGACTCTTCGAGGAAGCAGAGATAGCCAAGTTTTCTCCGCTGGAAATGCGTGAGTATGAAGCCAGTAAAAAGGCTTATCGTGACATTAAGAATTCCGTGGATACAGCCAAGCGCGAAGGAATCGCTGAAGGCATGGAGCAGCGAAGCCTTGAGATTGCCAGAAAGATGCTGGCAAAGGGAATGGATGCAGCGTCGGTGATGGAAATTACTGGTCTGTCGGCGGAGCAGATGCAGCAGCTGAAAGCGGAATTTTAGATGATAAATATAGTCAATATAAACGGGCCTATATGCGCACATTATAGTGGCATATAGGTCCGTTTAATGACTAACAGAGATTTCTCGGTAAGTCATTAAGACATCTCTGTGACTTGCCGAGATGTACTAACTTCCTTACATGCGAACCTTTTGATATGAATGCCAGTGTAATCGTTTGCGCAGATTTTTGCGCAAAAAATACCTTGTATTCGTACCTTGCTTTTTACATTTTTTATATATTTGCAGCGAAAAAGATAAGTGAACCAATAAAATCGCCTACGGGCGTTGCAGAAAAGGACTGCAATTCATTAAACGGAAATATTGAGCAAAGGAAAATTGTTGTTTCTAACTAACTTATTATTCTTTCAATTAAGAACAATGTAGTTATCCATTCCGATGGAATTCCTTGGTTTTGGAAAACAAGGAAAGTAAAACCTACAGGAAATGACGAGTTAACTAAAAGCTAAACATAAAGTTTAAAACTATAAAAATATGAAGAAAAGATTTACACTAATGATGATGGTGTTGTGCTTCTTAATGAGCATACCACTGAAAATGATGGCAGAGGAAGTCACTATCCACTACATTATTGATAATGGATGGACTAATGTGTATGCTTATGTTTATGAGAAAAACAAATCCGGTGATGCTACTATAGGAACTGGATGGCCTGGAAAGCAGTGTCTTGATAATAACATTACGACTGTTGGCGGCAAAAGAGTGGCTACGTGGACCATTAATTTGGGTGACAACATTTCAGCTTCTGAAGCCTGTGTTGTATTCAACGATGGGGGTAACAATCAGCATCCAGCCCAAGGCGTAAAATGGACAGTCAAGAACAATGGCTATTACGATCAAGATGGTGATACCACTGATCCTTCTGAAGGTGGTGGCTCAACTGGTGGCGGCAGCACAACCGAGAAATGGAATACTGAGAAGACGAATCGCCTTGAAGGTCGTGTTTATACTCAGGGTTTCTATCTCGCTGGTAACTTTTTTACTTTTGATGAAGATAAGATAAATTATGATGATGCTGTGTTCAAGTTCCAGCAGCAGGGGAATGATGATGAAGGTAATGCTGTATATATGGTAGAGATTCCTGCTTCTCTTACTGCTCATGCTCAGGTGATGAGTGTTGATGAGTTTGGTAAGCCTCAGAAGGTGTATGGTCCTGTTAATAGTACTGTTACTGGTTTTGGCATTAGCTGTACTTGTCCTGAAACTGGTTTGACTAAAGAAGGTCAGTTGGCTCTTGCAGGTTCTGATCCTGAAACATTTGATGAGGGTACCAACTATTGGAATATAAGATCGCGTAATGAGACCGCAGACAAGTATTCTGATGGTATGTACAAGGTGTATATCACTGTGGATGGAAAAGGCAAGCCAACTAAATGGCAGTTTAAGCATATTGGTGACAAGCGTGTGGCTTTCTTTATTAGCGATGCTAACAATGCGACAGCAATGCCATTATACGATACATACGAGAAAAATGATGATCGGTTTAGTAATAAATTCTTTGCTTCTGTCAATTTCTCTACAGAACATTCATATTACGTTATATCCAATTACGTAGTGAATAGGGATTATGTGAGCCCCACAAGTTCTGACTATGGCACCCTTGAGCCTGCTAATGGCAACGCTGTTAGTAGTCCTACCACTAATAAGTTGTTCTTGTTGGGTAACGGAGGTTATCCTGTAGAGCCAGCAGACGATCATAATCAGTTCTCTCCTAACGAAAAACCAATGATACCAGCTGATAATCAGCAAGGTTCTATTATCGTTGAGTATAACCCTAATAAAGGTAAGATTCTTAAAACGGAAGCTAATAAGTACCTTGGTATTCGTGGTGAGGTACAGATTCGTGGTGAGCGTACGCTAATTACCTCTGTATCTATGGTAGGTGACGCTATTCCTGGTACACTCAATGACGATGACACTTGGAATTATGCATCTACAGCAGCCGATATGATATACGATGAAACAGAGAAGTGCTATAAGGTGACGCTCGTAACAACAGACGATGATTACAAGAAGAAGTTCAGATTTGTTGGTAACCACACTAAAGAAATCAACTGGCACGAGGATTCTGATACCGATCCTAAAATGATGGCAAAGACACCTTATGATGGTGATGGCGAAGGTCATGCAGCAGCTTCTTACGATCCTAACAAGGTGAACTATACTCAGAAAGGTCTTGAAGTTAATCCAGAAGAAAAATGGGGTATCATCTGGAACCGTCCTGCTGGTCGCTGGACAGTACGTCTCTTCTTCTATACCTATAATATGGATAATGGTCATGGTGATAATATACCTGTCACCGAATACTACTACACCATCTCTGAGAACAGGGAGTTGGAGTTGCGTGACTTCAATGACGTGGTTTACAAGAGCTTAGACAATAAGCGTACCATTTGGTTGAGAGGTGACTATCAGTATTTCAGAACCTGGAGCTCGTATAAGGCTTGGAAGATTTCTAAGGATATAGATATTTTCGTAGTAGATGGAAAGAATGTGGAAAATGGTGTCGTGAAGTTCTCTCTCAAGAAGATTTCTGCCGATCCTAAATATCTTACAGATCCTAATACAGCAGATAACGTAATTCCTTCTAACACAGGTGTAATCTTGGCTACCAAGAAGACGGCTGAAGATGTAGCTAATAGCGCTGTAGATGGTGGCGCTGAAGTGCGTCCGCGTGCTTCGCTTACTTCTTACAACACCATGGTGGTTCCGATGCAAGAGTATGGCTCTACCACAGCTACTACCGACTATGAAGGTGAGAATCTTCTGAAGCCGCTCATCACAGCTCGGGTGGTTCCTACTATGGAGCATACCACATATAATAAAGTGGAAGATGATTACTACAACTATCTCTTCGGTTTCTATCGTGCCCAAAAGGTTTCGGATGATAAAAAATATAAAGAAAATGATTTCCTCTTGGGTTTCTGGATTTCTAATGGTAAAGGCACTTTCTATAGCAACAGTGCTTACTTGCCTGTCGCTAAGGCTGATGCTGAGAAGATGAATTTGGGAGTAAGCTATGAAGACCTCAATACTAATGAAGCTAAGAAAGTTCCAGCACTCTTCTTCGACTTTGCTAATGTTGGCGGTACAACAGGTATTAACGAGGTGGTAAATCAGAGCACTAAGTTGAACGACGGCAAATACTACACCCTGAGTGGTCAGCAGGTAGAGAAGCCTACAGCAGGTGGTATCTATATCCACAACGGCAGAAAGTTCGTGGTTAAGTAAATATAAACATTGTAGAACAAGTAAGCAAAGAGTAAAATGAAAAAGAAATATATACAACCGAATGTTTCAGTAAGTTTTGTTGTTGTGGAGTCACTAATGTTGGGTGGATCTGGCGGTGTAGGTAGAGATGAAGGTGATGATTGGGGTACTTGTTCCAAGAAGCACGACTTCACCGACGACAGTTTTGACAATATAGCTTGGCCTAAGGATAAATCACCCTGGGAAGACTGATGATTAGGCTTCATTACATTTTCAGTAAATTGTAAGAATAGGTTGAGAAAAGTGTAAAATTAATTAAAGGGTTAGTTTAATTAGTTTAATTAATCGCTATTATCATTAAAGAGGGCTGCAGAGATGCAGTCCTCTTTTCTATTTTTGCCCTTCGTCTGTTAAGATTGTTGCGTAAACGATTGCATATGTCTTAACTCCTCAGCGACCATAGGGAGCGATAACCCATTTAACTCCTTTAACTTCTGAACTTGCGAAACTTGAGTATAATATCGAAGCCGCTTTCATATTTCGAGGCTTTTCTATTCAAAAAGTTTATGCTTTAGTAACGACAATATATAAATGGTTGGATGCTGCAAAAAAATAACATGTTGAAAGTTTGCCTTTTCCAAATCTTTTCCTTAACTTTGCATCGTGAAGTTATTTTCATAGAAATCATATATGGGAGAAACTAATAATAGAATATTACCTGTAGGCATACAGTCTTTTGAGAAAATTCGAAAGGAAGGTCTGCTCTATGTTGACAAGACAGAGATTATCTGGAATCTTGTTAATAGCAATAAAACATATAATTACCTGAGCCGTCCAAGACGTTTCGGTAAATCATTGTTGGTGGATACTTTGCAGGCTTATTTCGAGGGTAGAAGGGAACTTTTCGAAGGACTGAAAATCATGGATTTGGAAAAGGAATGGGTGAAGCGTCCTGTCATCCGACTGGATATGAGTCAGGCAGGAGCTACACCGGAAGGTGTGCGGAGCTATCTGGACAATGCCTTCCATCAACTTGAGTCGGAGTATGATATTGCTGTACGACAGGACAGTTCTCTTGCCGACCGTTTTGATGCTATCATTCAGACTGCATACAATAAAACCGGGCTTCAGGTGGCGATTCTCATCGACGAATACGACTCGCCCTTGCAGCATTCCTGGAAAACTCCTCATCATGAAGATTGTACCTCTATCTATCGTAGTGTTTTTGCTATTCTCAAAGCTGATGACGCATACGAGAAATTTGTCTTCATCACGGGTATTACCAAGTTTACTCAAATCTCCTTGTTCTCGGTTTTGAACAATTTGAGTAATATCAGTTTTGATCCTCCTTATGCTGCTATCTGTGGTATTACGAAAGAGGAAGTGGTGAACAATTTCATGCCTGAAATTGAGGTTATGGGAGAACACAATGGTTGGACTCCGGAAGAAACGATTCTGCAGTTGAAGGCTTATTATGACGGTTATCATTTCTGCAAGAACAGTCCTGTTGATATTTTCAATCCGTTCAGTCTGCTCAATGCTTTGGCTGATAAAGAACTGAAAAACTACTGGGCTGCTTCTGGTGCTACGTCTTTATTGCCTAAGTTTGTCAGTGATATGGAAATTCAGTTGGAGCATTTCGATCATTGCTATATTGACCGTGATACTTTGGAGACTTCTGATGTTTCTGATGGAGGAACAGAACTCTTCCTTTATCAATCCGGTTATCTGACCATCAAGGATTATGATGAGGGTGTTTATACTTTAGGTATTCCTAACTTTGAAGTAAGGAAAGCGCTCTACAAAATAGTAGTACCGGCTTTGACTTTGAAGACAAAAGCTCAGGCTATTACCACACAGAATATTCTTTTAAAGATGATGCAAGATGGTAATCTTGATGAAGCCAAGAAAGCCCTGAAGGCTTTGATAGCTGATGTGCCCTATAGCAATAAAAAGTTGGCAAGCATGGATATGGAAGAACGTTATCGTCTTATCATTAGTACCATTTTTAATGCTATAGGTTTCAAGGTTGAAGTAGAAAAGCAAATCTCTACTGGCAGGATAGATATGGTGGTTTTTACTCGTCGTATTATTTATGTGTTTGAGCTTAAACTTACTAATAATGGTGGTGTTAAGGCGGCTGAGCATCAGATAAAAGACAGACAGTATGTTGAACCATTTAAAGCTGATGGTCGAAAGGTTATAGCTTTGGCTGTTGAATTGGATGATATGGGTAAGGGACTCATCGATTGGAAAGAAGTTAATTAGCATGAATGCTATGTTACAATAGTTTTTCGGTTAAGATATTAGAGGGTGTATCATAAGCTTCTTAGGATTTTTTATGACACACCCTCTTTGAATTATGCAAGCTTTTTAGTAGAAATCTTTGAAATATTCCATGCAATCGATTGCGTAATAATATTTTACGTTATGATGCAATCGATTGCACATAATTATTCGTTCTTTTTTGCATATATTCTATCACCTTATATATATAATGAGTAACTTTGTAGCAACGAAAGATATTAACAATCAACTAACTAACATAGATATTCATCACTAACTAAAAATTAAATAACCAGTCTATCAAATGAGGAAATTTACATTCAGGCTATGGGCAGTCCTTATGCTCATGTTGGTCTCCTTGCAGACGATGGCAACGGAAACGTTTACCAACGATCGTACTGACTTCCGAGACGAAAGTATCTATTTCATGATCACTACCCGTTTCTACGATGGTGATCCTAAAAACAATGTGCTCTGCTGGGACAATCAGGCAGCACAGATTGAAACAAAAGACCCTTGCTGGCGAGGTGACTTCCAGGGTGTTATCGACAAGCTCGACTACATCAAGGCGCTTGGTTTCACAGCCATCTGGATTACTCCTGTCGTTCAGAACGCATCCGGTTACGACTACCACGGTTATCATGCCATGGATTTCCAGCATGTTGACTGCCGTTATCAGAGCAGCGATGGTAGCAAGGACGGTGACGCCATGTTCCAGGAACTCATCGACAAGGCGCACGAAAAGGGTATCAAGATCATCCTCGACATCGTGCTCAACCATACCGGTAACTTCGGTGAGCAGACACTCTGCAAGGAGTTCGACCGTAATACCGACTTGGAAACTCAGGCACTCATCAATGCCTGTATGATTCCTAACGAGGAGAAGTTGGGTTCCGACTACCTTACAAGTGTCCCTTATGAGCAGTATCAGCGTCGTCTTGGCTTGTTGAAGAACGTCCGTGGTAAGAACGAGGATGTTCACAACTACTGGCACCATTTTGGTGACTTCAACTGGGATTATCCTAACCGCTGGTGGGCTCAGATTGCAGGCGACTGCGTGGACCTGAATACCGAGAACGACTACGTAGCAGATTATCTCGTAAAGTGCTATGGCAGCTTCATCAAGATGGGTGTGGATGGTTTCCGTATCGATACATCCGGTCATATCTCACGTCTTACCTTCTGCAAGCAGTTTATTCCTCAGTTTACTGCCCTCGGTAAGCAGTATGAGGACAAGCGATTGAACAAGGCACCTTTCTTTATGTATGGTGAGGTTTGCGCCCGTTACAGTGATGTCACATACCGTGGTCAGGATAACCTCTCTTGCTATTATTACACATGGCAGGCTCCACAGGACTTGCTCGACAAATGGGATGGCAGCCAGAAATACTGGGATACACAGGTACTCTTTGATAAAGCCAATGGCGGTACAGGTGTGGATGACCATCAGATGGCTCTCTGTGAGTCAGACAATGCCCCAACACCAACAAGCGACAATACCTTTATGGTGAATGGTAAGTGGCATGAGCCAGACTATTCTCAGGCAAGTGGTTTCCATGTGATCGACTTCCCATTGCACTACAACTTCGGTAATGCTGCCGCCGCATACGGTTTGGCAAAGTCAGGTGACAAGAGATATAATGATGCTACCTATAATGTGGTATATGTTGATAGCCACGACTATGGTCCTCAGCAAACCAACGACCAATTCCGTTTCTCTGGTGATGATGCTCAGTGGGCAGAGAATCTCTCTCTGATGTTTACCTTCCGTGGTATTCCATGTCTCTATTATGGTTCTGAGGTTGGTTTCCGTCGCGGTGCTCCGATTGACAGAGGTCCTCACGGTCCTCTTTCAGAAACTGGTCGTGCTTACTTCGGTGGTTACCTCACAGGTGATGTAGAAGCCAAGGATTTCGGTGACTACAAGGCAACAGGTAATGTGGCTGCAACATTGAATCATGATGTAGCTCAGCACCTCATCCGTCTGAACAAGATCCGTCAGGCTGTTCCTGCTTTGCGTAAGGGTCAGTGGACCGACGATGGTTGTACTCCTGCTGATGGCGGTATCGCCTTCAAGCGTGCTTATAAGAATGACAGCTATGCACTCGTAGCCATCAATGGTGGTGCAACATTCACAGATTGCCCTGATGGTACTTATACCGACGTGGTAACAGGCAAGACTTACACAGGTACTACTATCACCGTTGATGCTCCTGCTACTCAGGGTCAGCTCCGTGTTCTCGTGAAGGACTGGAAGGGCGGTCAGATAGGTGAGGATGGTCCTTTCATCTATAACGAGACTCCTAAGTCTAAGTCAGAGGCTGAACAGGCTTACGATGGTCATGAGGAAGATGGTACAACTTGGGTTGAGCCACAGACTAATGAGTTTGGTTTGAAGTTCTCTCAGAATGGTGGTACTTTCCGCACCAATACTGTTACTGTAGAGGTAAGCCTTAGCGGTAAGGCAACTTCTGGTTGGTTCCAGGTAGAAGGAAAGGACAAGGTAGAGTTGGCTCCTGGCGAGACCAAGACATTCACTATCGGTGAAGACATGAACTTCAAGCAGAGCAAGACTGTAACATGGTATGCTAAGAACGACAAGAGTGAGAAGAATGGTTCTGTATCCTTCACCAAGGTGGATCCTAACGCATCTATCACCGTATATGTAAAGGCAGACAAGGCTCCAACTATCTATGCTTGGGTTCCTGGTACTCCAGCTAAGGAGTTGACAGGTGCATGGCACGGTACGACCATGGATGGTCCTGAAGAGATTGGTGGTGTCAACTACTGGTACAAGACTTTCGATGGAGTAGAGAGCTTCAATGTGATTCTGAATAATGGTAATGACAAGCAGTCAAGTGACATCACTGGTATCACAGGCGATATCTACTTGGAGTATGACGGTGGTTCAAATGTCAAGACGCTCGATGCTCCTGTCAACACTACAGCCAAGGTTACTTTGAGTCCTAACGGTGGTGACTTCGAGAAGACTATCTCCGTAACAGCAACCCTCAGCGACAATGCCAAGAGCGGTTGGTATAAGATTGGCGATGGCGAGCAGGTTAATCTGACTCCTGGCAAGCCAGTTACCTTCACTCTCGGTGCTGACATGATGGAAGGCGAGAGCAAGACTGTAACTTGGAGCGCAACTAATGCAGAGGATATGGTTAAGACTGGTACTGCTATCTTCAACAAGAAGGCAGAGGTGGTTGTTCCTGCACCAACAGGTATCTTCGCTTACTTCCTCGCTCCTTCAGACTGGAGTCAGGTTGACTGCTGGGCTTGGGCTGATACAGACAACTTTACCGGTGGTAACTGGCCAGGTGTAGCTTGTACCAAGATCGGTGTGAAGAAGAATGGTTTGGATGTCTGGATGTGGAAGTATGATGGCGATTTGACAACTGCTCCTACTATGATCATCTTCA
>OIYP01000939.1_pt1 | contig 16562 bp, 4 predicted proteins | sample 1588261 | NCBI WGS metagenome assembly OIYP01 (sample SAMN03283293) | human gut metagenome | biome: human-associated habitat; material: feces | host: Homo sapiens | place: Peru | collected 2012
AATAAATGCAATAATGATACAGGTTCCTATAATTTTTTTGATTTTTCGCATTTCATCCCCCTACCGATAGTATATTGGTTACATAGCTTAACTTCTGCATATATTCATCGTAGTTTACATAATACACCTCTCCCCAACTGACTACTTTCAGTATGTAGTGATAATCCATACTTGTGTCGTCTATATATTTCTGATAACCTACAATGGTCATATAATGGGAAGTTATCTCCTGGTGTTTATCCTCTTTCATTGCTTTTGCAGACGCAATACTATGATACAAATGAAGATACTCATTTTTGTCAAACGTATGATAGGAGAATACAACCGGTATATTTCTGTCTATCATATCTTCTATTGTCAAAGCGGTCTGATTTTTGGCATAGCGGAACATCTCCGAATAGGGGGCCCACTTTACATTAGTATATGGATGATTATTGGTACGAAGATAATAGGCAAGTCCAGCCTCCATGCTGCCCGGTAAAACTCCTATTAGTTTATTTACATAATTTCCCCCTAAATAGTATATATTGTCCCTATTATATTCTGCATATTTCATATAATCATCATTGGAAATAATGCCGGTTTCCTTATCGTATGTAATGTCCTGTAACGGAGCCTTATACCCATCATTCTGCTGTGTTAAGAACAACTCCAAATCCGTCATCGCCACTACTCCGCATCCTAAATGCCACATGCGGTATTCGGGGATTTCCATAATACTATTAAAATCTTCCATACCTTTCTTTTCTTCTAAGTTAAATTTCATCTGCCACCAATTCTGATTTCCCCCATTAAGGCAGTCTACACTGTCATATTTTTGCACTCTCACGTATTTTTTTGCTTCAAAATTTGAGGTATTGAAATATGCATTCTCCAGATGTCCTTCCAAATAGTCGGCTATCCAGGGAGCCGCATCCTCCTTGTCCCCTATGCCGTCCCCATCCGAATCCTTTTCCACAGGGTTGCTGTGTAATATAAAATACTGCACTCTTTTAGTCGTATTATTTCCTATGTAGCGGTCATCTACATTATAAATAATTCCCGTTTCCTCCAAATCTGTCAGACCATCACCATCTGTATCTGGCTTTGTAGGATCCGTTTTTATAATTTCACCGTTAGGAAGTTTAATACCTATTGTTTCATAAACATCATATAATCCATCTCCGTCCGCATCCGTAGGGTCAATTCTTCCGACGGTAACATCCTGAATTTGTCCAAATATTTTACCCAATTCATTACCGTCCCCATAAAAATATTGTCCATTCGTCTGCTCTGCCATTTTTTGAAGGTCCCGGTGAGCCGAATTGCTCTCCACATTAACTGCATAAATCTGTATACCTGCTTCCTTATATCCGTCTATTGTTCTCTGATTATAGTTTACATCACCGTCACAGAGCAATACAACAATTTTTGTTCTGTCATTTTCTCTTTCTTCAAAAATTATACTTTTTATATTTAAGCTGAAAAAGAGGCCTGTTACGGCCTCTTTTCCAAACTATCTTACACGCTTTGGACTATTTTACACTCTTCGGTTTGTACTTGAAGGTAAAGCTCTTGGACATGCTTCCTCTTACCAATACCGCCTTGCCGTTCAGACCGTTTACGGATACATTCTGTATCCCTAAGTTTAAATTATTCTTCACCCTATTATCCATAGTATACGTGTTTTTCCCTATCTTGTAAGTAATTTTTGCTTCCGATAAAATGTCCCACGTTGAAGTTGTCCCGTAATCCAGAGGACTGTCGAAGGTCACATTCATCTTATTAAGAGCTACCGGCAAGATAGCAGTACCTATATCAGTCGATGTTCCTGTATAGTCTCCCATTCCTACCAGTTTATACATAAAGAAACTGTTCCCGTTTACTATCTCCTCTTCCGTAAAATAGGGCGCATCCTTTGTATACTTACCGTCTCCCCCCTCATACTTATAGTATTCAATGTAGTAGTCCTTTCCTTCCTTTAAGAGAATACCGTTCTGCTTCACTGTCATCTTTACCGGATAGCTCTTGGCTGTGGGGCTGTACACAACAGGCTGCCATGTCCATTGAAAAGCGCTATCCATAGTCAAATTGTGCAAATCATACGGAACCACCTTGTAGCTGCCGCTTATGGTGCCGGAAAAATAACGCTTGCCGGTAATCTTGTAGGTTGCGGTTTTCTTATCCGTGCTGACGGTTTTGTTGTTTGCATAGGAAACCGTATAATCCACACCTTCTTCTAATTTCCAGTAGCCTCCGTAAACCACGCTGATTTTTGGCACCGCACCTTTTTTATCCATATACATATCGCTGCTGTCCGAACCGGCATCGGTATTACCTTCCACGGAAACCGTAATGTTTTGGTTGTCTGCATTGAGTGCAATCTTTTCCACCTTGTACTTCACCGTGCGTGAACCGCTGTATTTTCCCGTACCTACCAAATAGAGTACACCGGTTCCTATAAAGCCTGTGCCGTCATTTTGAGGTATAATATAATCCTCCCCGTACACCAGCTCTTCCGTGCTGTCTTTGCTTGCTTTCACATGAACGGCCTTGACAGGAACCGAATCTCCGCTCAGCGAAAAAATCTGCGGGTCCACGGTAACAAATACTTTGCTGAAATCATACGGCGTAATTTCATAGCTGCAGACTGCCTCTCCCCGGTAATTGCCCTTAAATTCGATTTTTACATCCCGGAAAACGGACTTTTGAGGGAGTCCCGTCGCTTCATCCACCGGAATATTCTCATTGGTATTATCCATGTACGTTACGGTATAATCCCTGCCCGCTTTGAGCAGCGTGCCGTCAAAAAATCCAACAAACGGTACCGGCTTGTAGGTCGTTTTCGCACCTTTTTTATAAACAACCGAGGGAACGCTGCAAAATACAGGTCTCCCCCCGTAAGTATCTCCTCCGCGGCTCAGCCATCTCGGGGTTACCGTAAAGGAAAGCCCCGGAGCATCCGTTACACTGCCCTTCAGGGTGCCGGTAAAATTGCCCATGCCGGTGATGGTGATAACTGCATATTTCACAGGCTTTCCGTTCTTGTCGTAGGTGCTGACGGTCTTATTGCCCGTAATGCCAAGCTTATAATCCACACCTTCTTTTAACAGGACACCTTTGTAGCGAACATAAATTTCGGGCTTTACCCCTTCTTCGTCGTAGCAGAAGCTGCCCATATCTCCCATGCTGCTTCCGCTCAGTGTCGTATGGAAATCATTGTTTTTGCTTGCCACCAGTATCTCCAGATTTTCATTCAGCTCCTTTTTTTTGGTGGAAGTATTTTTTACAAAAAGCGCCGGCTTCACAATCTTAAAGGTCTTTTTCACGCTGCCGGTATACACACCGCCATCTAATGCCGTAAAAATAACCGTTGCCGTTCCGGCTTTTTCATTTTTCTCATAAGTAACCTTATAATCCACGCCTTCCCACAAAAGGGACGTGTCGGTGCTTCCGTCCGCATGACGGCCGCTTAAGGTATAATCCACACCGTTTTTCACCGTGACCGGCTTGCCAGGTTCGTATTCCTTATCGGCAATCTTACCCTTGTTGTCAAATACCGCCTCGCTGAGCTTTGCTCTGACAATCGGATAGGTTGCGCTTAACTCTCCGACATAGCTGTTGGGGCTGCCGTCCACTTCCTTCTTAGCAGTAACGGTAACGGAAGCAGTGCCCGGTTTTTGGTTGTTTTCATAAGTCACGTCGTAGTACTTCGGGTCAATGACCTTGCCGTTTAACGTAACCGTAACGGGATTTAAGTTGTCGTTCTCACCGACTCCCATATAGGGCATCTTCTTCTGTGCGAACGTAATCTTTGCCTTGGAAAGGTCGGTCTGGGTACTTAACACAAAATAGAAATTTTCTCTTGTTCCGTAATTTCCTAACCCCTTTATAGAAATATTTCCCCAGGTATTGTCCTCACAGGTCACTCTGGTAGAGAGTGGTCGGTAACCAACATCCCCCTCCATGAGCAGCGTATAGATTAACTCGTAATCCCTGCCCTCTTTTAAGACCTTCTTTCCGTCCTTTACCACAAGCCCCACATCCCGAAGGTCTGCCGTCAGCCTGCCATCCACCTCGGTAAGGGGCAGAACGCTTTTTCCGGTGATTTCGGTAAATTTACCCGGCTTAATGGTGAACGGAATTTCAATGGTATCACTGTAAATGCCTTTTCCCTTCAGGATGACCATGGGCGGGTTTTCACTGTCCACACTCGCCGCATTGATGTTGTTTTTATAGGTAAGCGTGTAATCCTTGTTTACCGTAAGCAGCTTATCCCCGTCATAAGCCTTTACCACCGGCTTAATCTGGGCTCCGGTATAATTCTGCGCCGGAATTTCTTCCACGGTAATATTGTACCCCTCATAGCAGACGCTGAATTCATACCGGTATTCCGGGCTTTCCGGATGTTTCTCATCCCCCATGATATAAAAGCGCAGCACCAGGTGGTCGTTTTTTTCCATTGCATAATTTAATTTATAGATGAATTCTTTCGTTGGTGTGTTTTTTCTTGTCTCCGAAGTCTTCGGGTCGCTGCCGTCACTGGTAAAGCACCATGACGTAGCTTCCCCTACTGCGCTTTCAAACACCAGTCTCGGATTTTCCTCGTATTCGCTCCGGGTATGCGCTCCCTCCGAAAGGCCTTCTGTCTGCCGCGTGGCATGGGGCTGTCCTTCCACGGTTACCTGATAGAAAATCTCCTTGCTTACGCCCTCTGCGAAAGCATAAGCGCTGCCTATGGTTCCTTTTAATTTATAGGTGGTTGTTTCCTTCGGAAATGCATCAAATTCCTGCGTTTCTCCATAGCTGTACCAGGTATCCAGCTCGACTTCCCTTCCGTTTGACAGTCTGGCTTTTACCGTCCTCGGGAAAATACCATCCGGACTCAAGTCCGTTTCTCCCGGCATACCGTTTGCATAGGTTACCGGCTCCCAGCCGTAAACTTCGACAACCTGAACACCTTCTATCGCTTTGTCCACCTTCAGTTTGCCGATGAGAAAACTTTCTCCCTTTGCGTTATACCAGAGATACAGTTCCGTGGGACTGAAAGTCTTATGGATGCCCACGGTTACCTTATAATAAGAAGTACCTGTTGCGGCTACTTCCACGGATGCGCCGGAATTTCTGCAGACCGTGCTGCTGTCAGATGCCACAATGTCCCCGTTTGAAACATAATGTTCAAAGGACGTGGGCACCCATAGGAAAATATTGTCGGACCGGATAAGCGCCGGTTCATCCTCATCCTGAAAGACATACTGCAGAGTATCCTCGTCATAAATGGCAATCCGCCGCAGTACTCCTTCATAATCCAGCACCCCATACGGAAGCTCCGCACTCAGATACTTGATAAAATTCTGATTGTCCTTTGCCGTTGTTCCGCCGTATTTCAATATTCTGCTGCCGAATTTCATGTCGGAAGTGTCCGCAAAGGCTACCTTCAAAGTACCGTTTCCCGACTCTACCGCATCGAATTTCGGCACATATTTCTCCCGGTAAGCAGGAAGCTCCAGTTTACTTCTCTTTTCTATCCGAATATTTTCAAAATGATAGGTTTCGTTCTCACCGGTAAGCTGTAAGGTTCCTCCCCGAAACCGGATATGGGAAAAGCCTGTTATGTACGGCAGTATGACGGTCGCACCGTCCGGCACCAGAAGGGTTCCGGCGCTATTGCCGTCCACATCCCCGGAAATGATTTTCGTAAGCTTCTCCTGACCTGCCGCAAAATAAACTTCTCCGCCCGTCTGGTTTGCCCATTGCATCGTGAAGGTTTTGTCCGAAGCCGCCAGCGCACAGTTAATTTTTACGGCAGTCTCGTTATTTGTGACTTCCATTTTGTCCAGGTGTACTTCGCCGTCCGCACTGTCAAGCACCAGTTTCTTTACATTCTCCGGTATGGCTGCTGTTTCGGCATCCTTCGCTTCTTCCCCTGCAACAATCGCCATATAGCTGTCTTTTCCGTACTGTTTTACCTGCTCTAAAACATCCTGCAGCTCCGTTTCCTGAAACAGCACTGCCGCGCTTTCGTCCTTATCGTTTTCCCATCCGGAAAGCTCTTCCTCTGTACCGAATACAACGGCAGTGTACGTTTCGAACCGGCTGTCTTTGCCATCGCCGTCGGAAACGTCCTCTCCGCCGGAAACATCTCCCAAAACGGAAACGTCGCTGCCGCCTGTGGTATCGTCTCCTCCGGACACCGTACCTTTTCCAGGCGCATCTCCGCCACCGGGGTTGTCTTCTCCAGGAGCGTCTCCACCACCGGGGTTGTCTTCTCCGTCACCGGGGTTTACCTCTCCGGGAGTATTTCCTCCCGAAATGTCTTCTCCTCCGGACACATCGCCTCCGGAAATGTCTTCAGTCCATCCGTTTTCCTCCGCCCGGGCAGTGATGGTCAGTCCCTCCCCTGTCACCGTCTGGCATACCATCAGGAAAGCCAGCAGCCATGCCAGGATACGACCGGTTACTCTTTTTTTCATTCTTTTTTCTCCTTTTCACAATTAGTAATTCCCCTTATCTCCCTGTTGCCGCTAAACACGCAAAAAGGGATGCAGCCGATTGCATCGCTGGCTGCATCCTTTTCGCTATTCTCTACTGTCATAGGCAGTATGTGCCCTACGGCAGTATGTTTTTTACATACTACTTTAGCTTATTTGCAACTTTACAGTCTTCGGATAGCACTTGAAGGTGAAGTTCTTGGAACCCACTCCCAATCCTGTGTTCAGTACCGCCTTACCGTTCAGACCGTTTACGGAAACATTCTGTACCTCAACCTGCAAAATATCCCTTAACTGTTCACTCAGTGTATAGGTGTTTTTCCCTATCTTGTAAGTAATGTCCGCGTTCGCTAAGATTTCATCCAACTCGATTACCCAGTAGTCCAGCGGACCGTCAAAGGTTATTTTCATCTTGCTTATCGCCACCGGCAGCACGACAGTGCTGCATGTAGCTGTACCGCAATAATCACCCATGCCTTCCACCGTAAAGGTAATTTTGCAGCCTTTCGTAACCGCTTCTTCCGTGAAATAGGAAGCATCATTTGCATACTTGCCGTTTCCATCCTTCTCGTAAACAATGCGGTAGTCCTTGCCTTCCTTTAAGAGAACGCCGTTCTGCTTAAGGGCAATTTTTACGTTGTAGCTCTTGGCTGTGGGGCTGTACACCACAGGCTGTATCGTCATATCCCATTCGCTGCCCCAGCCGATGTTATGCAGAGACTTCGGAACAATCTTGTAAGTACCGCTTATGGTGCCTGTGAAGTCACCCTTACCGGTAATCTTATAGGTGGCAGGCTTACTGTCCGTGGTAACTGCCTTGTTGTTCGTGTAGGAAACCGTATAGTCTACGCCCTCCTTCAGAACGCGGTGTCCGTATAAGATATGGATACCGGGCGCTGCACCCTTCTTATCCATGTAAACGGTGGAGTTTTCTTCTCCGTATATATTATTACCCATTATGGTAATACGGAAGTTTTCATCCTCCCAGTCAAGCTTTGCTTTTTCCACGGTGTATTTTATGATGCGGGTTCCGCTGTAAGCTCCCATACCTTCGATACAAATTTCTCCGGTGCCTACCTTAAATCTGCCTGTATCCCAGACAATGGTGTAGTCCACGCCTTCTTTCAGTTCTTCCTTGCTGTTCTTGCTTACCTTTACATGAATGGCACTGTGAGGAACCTCCTCGCCCGGTGCATAGGTCTGCTTATCCACTGTCACAATGAGCTTTTTGAAGTCAAGCGGTGTTACGGCATATGTACATACTGCTTCGCCGCGGTAATTGCCCTTGAATTCAATCTTTACCTTTTGGTACACGGTTTCGGTGGGAAGTCCGGTCTTTTCATCCACCGGAATATTCTTATTGGTGTTGTCAAGGTAGGTAACCGTGTAATCTTTACCGGTGGAAAGCTTCTTGCCGGTATTGTAAGAAGTAATCACCGGCGCCGGCTTGTAAACGGTCTTGTCGCCCTTCTTATAGACAACGGAAGGAATGCTGCAGAAAACTTCTTCACCGCAGTTTGCTGTGGCATCCGGATTATTCAAATCCCTGCACATCAGCCACCGAGGCTCTACGGTATAGGTAAGTCCCGGTACATCCTTTAAGCTGCCCTTCAGAGTGCCTGTGAAATTGCCCATACCCGTAATGGTGATGGCTGCATACTTCGCAGGATTGCCGTTCTTGTCGTAGGTGCTGACCGCCTTATTGTTGGCAACCGTCAGCTTGTAATCCACGCCTTCCTTAAGTGTCACTCCCTTGTATGTTACATAAACCTCCGGTGTGACGCCAAGCTCCTCAAAGGTAAGGGAGCCCATGGTGCCCATATTGCTTCCGCTCAGTACTGTGCGGAAAATATCGCTTTCGCTTACCACTAAGATTTCCAGATTTTCATTTAATTCCATCTTTTTAGTGGAAGCATTCTTTACAAACAATGCCGGTTTTACAATCTTAAAGGTCTTTTTCACACTGCCGGTGTAGACACCGCTGTCCAGTGCCGTAAAGATAACAGTTGCGGTTCCGGCACTTATGTTTTTCTGATAAGTAACTTCGTAATCCACGCCTTCGGTCAGTATCATGGTATTTGCCGTACCGTCCGCTCTGCGTCCGGTTAAGAGGTAATCCTCTCCGTTTTCCACCGTTACCGGTTCTCCGAATGCATATTCTTTGTCGGCAATCTTACCCTTGTTGTCAAATACCGCTTCGCTGAGCTTAGCTCTTACAATCGGATAGGTCGCGGAAATAATGCCGGCGTAAATATTGGCTTCTCCGTCCACCTCATCCTTAGCGGATACATAAACGGTAGCCATTCCGGGCTTGTCATTGTCTGCATAAGATACCTCGTAGTACTTTGCATCAATAACCTTGCCGTTCAGTTTCACGGTAACCGGGTTGCGGTTATCCAGTTCTCTGCCTCCCATGTAAGTTACCTTGCTCTGTGCCAGCGTAATCTTTGCCTTGGTAAAGTCTTTCCGGCAGCTTAAATCTACATTATGGAAAATGACAGCTCCCTCATAATTTCCCTTACCGTTTACCTCAATCAATGCTGTTGTATTATTCTCTGTGCATATGACAACGGAAGAGTCCATTTTCTTAAAATCTGAACCGGTATATACACTGTAGGTTACGGTATAATCCGTGCCTTCTTTCAGGACTTTCTTTCCGTCCTTTACCACAATCCCGGCATCCTTTAAATCCGCAGTCCATATGCCGTCTGTTTCGGTAAGAGGCAGGAACGTTTTACCGGATATATCCGTAAAATAGGACTTGGACTTAATAGTAAACGGAATTTCAATGGTATCGCTGTACGCGCCTTTTCCTTTCAGAATTACGGTAGGCGCATTCTCGCTGTCTGCGGCTGCCGCATTGATATTGTTCTTATAGGAAAGGGTATAATCCTTGTTTAATGTAAGCAGCTTATCGCCGTCGTAAGCCTTCACCGCAGGCTTAATCTGTGCGCCTGTATACTCCTGCGCCGGAATGGTTTCTACGGTAATGTTGAAATTATCATAGCAAACGCTGTATTCAAAAGTATAAACCTGGCTTGAGGGATGTTTGGCATCTCCGATAATACGCATCCGGACAGTAGCCTTTCCTTCCTGCTCCAGTAAATCAGATAAATCAAGCTTCAGTTCCGTCCCATATTTCATCGTTGAATCTATATAGTTACGCGGTTCCTTGCCATCAAGCGTATAACACCAGCTAACTTCCTCTCCCGGGTCACTCACAAACGTAAATTCCGGAGAGTTCCGGTATTCTTCCAATGTATGAATTCCAGTGGAACGTCCGCTCTTCTGTATAATTTCATAAGGCTTTCCTTCCACCGTTACCTTGTAGGAAACCATATTGCTGACACCTTCCGCAAATTCATAGCCGCTGTAAGCCTGTGCTGTCAGGGTGAAGGTTTTTGTCTTCGTGGGTTTTGCCGTAAATCCGCCGCCATTTGTGCAATAGGTAGTGAGTTCTACCGTTCTGCCGTCGGATAACAGAGCCTTTATACTGCCCGGGGTAATATCCCATGCCGACGGATTTTCCACTCCCGGTAATCCGTAGGTATAGGTCACCGGCTCCCACTCATAAACCTTAACAACCTTAACATTTTCTACTTCCTTGAATACCTCTAACTTGCCGATGACAAAGCTTTCCTTTTCGGAGGTGTACCAGAGATACAGTTCCTGCGGACCAAAGTTTTTGGTAATGCCAATCTCTGCTATGCAGAAATCAGTCGTCCCGCCGGCTGTTACTGTCACAGAGCTTACCGCATTGCGGCAAACCGTACTGCTGTCGGATACCACAAAGTTTTTATCTGAGAAAACAACATCCGCATCGGGAGCCTTTCTTAAATCAATTTCTGCCGTTTTTACCGTATCCGCCGTATCTTCATATGTGAACCTGTAATTCAGGGAATTATCTTCCGGTATAGCAACCTTTCTTAAGGTTCCTTCGTAGTCCAATATACCAAACGGAAGAGAAACTCTTAAGCACTGCCTCATGGCATCTTCATATTCCCAGTCTGTATATTTTACAATCCGGCTGCCGTAATCCATGGCAGAAGTACCCTTAAAGGAAACTTTCAGGGCATTGCCTTTGGCTTCTATCTTTTCAAATTCCGGTACATGCTTCGGATCATAGGAAGGAAGCACTAAATTGCTTTCGGCTTCCAGGGTAATATATGTAAACTGATACGTCCGTTTTTCCGCTGTCAGAATAAGTGTACCACCCTGGAATACTACTGCACGGAAGTGCTCAATGAAGGGAAGTACTACCTCTGCTTCCTTCGGTACCAGAAGTATGCCGGCATCGTCTCCGTCACCGTCACAGGATACCACCTTCTCTAATTTTTCCTGTGCGGCAGCAAAGAAGATTTCACCGTCACCGCCATCCAACCAGATAACGGTAAATGTGCCGTCATCGGAAACAAGCGCGCTGTCAATCTGCAGCATGGTATCGCTGCTTTCCATTACCACTTCTCTTAATGCAAAGTCCTTACCGTCCCAGCCGTTAAAGGTGATTTTCTTTACGTTTTCCGGCACTTCCACACTGTCGGCACCCTTTACATCATCCCAGGTAACCACCAGTACATAACAGTCTTTCTCATAATCTTCTACCAGATCAAGAGCGTCCTGTAAATTTTCTTCGTCGTACTGCTCGACAATGGTACTGTCATCCCATTCTTCCGTCCATTTATCCAGATTCTCTTCGGAATTAAAGAGAATGACGGAATACTTGCCCATGGCAGCCACACCGTCTGCCGTAATTTCATAGTTTTTATCATGTGCCCGGTCATATATTACGAAATTTTTCACTCTTTCCTCGTGGGAACCGGAAAGTCCGCCTACCATAACCGTCTCCCCGCGTACCGGGGATCCTGTGTCCGCATAATCGACAGTCAGCGTGGCAGCCAGATTCAGGTATGCGGTGTAAAACAATACACCATGGTAGTCGTCCATGAGGGAGAAATAAGTTTCATTCGCAATATGAATCCAGTTTTTAATGTGCAGCGGAGCGATGTAATCTACGTGTGCTGTTTCCTCATTCTGCGTACCTACTATTAAGATGCCTGCCTTTACACTGTATGCCTGCAGACGGTCCTCCACCTTGATAATAAGTCCTGACTGGTCTTCGTCGGAGCAGGTAATCTGTCCTGCCAGATAAAGGTTTCTCACTACCATCTGGAAATCATGTAAAGTGCCGTCCGCACCCTTGATAACTAATTCATCATCTGCGTTGTATTCGGCGTTTTCCCGCATCTCAATGCCAGTACCGAAGCAGATTTCAGTACAGCTGTTCACGGTAATCTGCCGTGTACGGAAGCTTGCCTTGTTTACAATAACGCCGGTGCCTTCCCTCGGCTGCAGTTCTTCCTTTAAGGCTTCAAATGCTGCCTTTGTGTAAACCGTATCATCCTTAAATTCGGGACCGTTCTCCACATCCGTGATTTCCCGGTACTCTTCGTCTTCTTTCAGAATGGCAAAACGTCTTACCAGCACCTCTTCTTCATCGGTATGGTTTTCGGTGTAGAAAATGGTATAAACACGGTACTCGGTTTCATCAATATAGCAGGTTTCTTCGTGTCCGTCTCCTAAGAACAGGACGCCCCTGAATTCTGCCGGAATATTGATATCCTCGTAAGTATCGCCAGGAATCCAGTTCTGGGTCCAGACTGCCGCATAGCCAAGCTTTTTCTCCAGATTTCCCCGGCTCATCCGGTCGAACAGTTCCTCCAGAGAGTCTGCATAAAATACACAGTCGGAGTCAAAGCTCTTGTTATATTTTTCCTCCCAGACCGCACTGTAAGTATCTACGTCTAAAAGAACGCCTCTGTAAAGCGCTCCGTTTGTTCCCATACGGCCGTTTTCGTCAATTTCACGCCAGCCGTCGTATAAAAAGCGGGAAGCATAGGCAGCGCTGTTGTCCGTAAACCGGATAACCTGTTCACCGCTCTTCGGCTCCATGCGGTGCTCGCCGTCTTTTTCTTCAAAGCATAAACCGTCGTAATGTAAACGAATACTCCGGTCATCATCCGCCATCTTCAGGCTTTCAATAAGCAGCAGTTTCTGTTCATTATCTAACTTCGTTTCGTTTCCTTCGGCGTCCCAGTAATTGAAATTGAACTGTAAGTCTACGCCTTCCCCTACTTCCAGAGCCTTTACGTAGGGAGATGTTTTACAGCTAATACTCAGATTGACATCTGCATTGTCCCTGTATTTTTCAACATAGATATTTTTGACATCCAGGTTCGCATTTTCCGTGCTGAACTCAAGTGTCTGTAAATGCAGATTGGTTGCTTCCGAACATTCAAAATTACCTGTCCGTACATTTCCCGTTACAAAATACACATCCACTGCGTTTCCGCTTGTATCGTTGTTTATGATAGAAGCAGCTCCATCCGGCTGTAACGCAACGGAATTTCCCACAAAGTAAAGAGCCGTTTCCGCACTTTCCACGTTAATCTTACTCAGTCTGATATCCGGATTGTAATCATCCGGCTCAAAGCATGCGGGATATTTCTTCTGCAGGTCTTCTTTGTTGTATGACACAGAAGCATCTATGCCGCTTTCCCAGTTGAACGCATAGAACTTCTCTTCATCTGTCGTAGCATACAGTTCATTTTCGTGTTGTTCCTCGTTCTCCCGCGCACGCCAGATTATGTACTCGGTCTGTGTTTCTTCGTCCCACCAGTGGGGAACCAGTCTGGTGGTTTCCACTACAACCGCCTTAAATGCCGCCGGGAGTGTAACCGTTTCCGTCACTTCCGCATTTTGCTGCTGACGGATCAATACATGCACTCCCATGGCTTTATTCTGCAGCTTGGCAAGTACGGCATCCATGGAGCTTGCATATACTTCACTGTCTGCCTTCAGCGCTTCGTCTCTCATATCGCCGTTAATATAGCTGTCCATGTCTTCCCTGCTGTTAAAGACATATCCTCTGTAAAGACTTTCATCCGCATCTTCCGCAATACAGCCGTTTTCGTCCACGGGTCTGCCGTGATAACGGAATTTATCTGCATATTTACCCGCACCGTCTGCAAAGTCAATTACTTTTTCCCCTACATTCGGTTCCATACGGTGGTTACCGTCTTCTTCGCCGAAGCACAGACCATCGTAACGGATATTGATATGGTTTCCTTCGGTGGCAGCCGTCTCTCCTTTTATCTGAATGAGAGTCGCATCTTCTACCTTGGTTTCTTCGCCGTCTTTGCTATAGTCTAAAATCAGTGCGGCATTTATATTCACCGCCTCTAAGCCGTCAATGTCGGTATAACCGGCTTCCCGCAGATGCAGTTCGCTGTACGTCAGGTCTTCGTTTCCTTCAAAACGGATTTTATGGAAACCACTTACTGCGGATGCATCCAGTCCGCCGATTCTTAAGTGCAGGTTTACGTTGCCGTCTCCCTTTAAGCTGTTTTCCATATACTGGTAACTGCCAACCAGATAGAAATCAGCATACTGTCCGCCGGCATTCTTCACCGCGATACGGAAACCGTTTTCATCGTCATTAAACAGATTTACCCGTTCTGTCATCACATACACTGCCGTCTGTGCGGTATCTAAGGTAATACTGTTCATGCACATTTGGGGCGCATGGGCATCTTCCGTAAAGGTGACAACATACTTTTCTTCCAGTTCCTCCATGGTAAATGCTTTCGTTTTGTCTACATAATCTCCCCAGGTAAAGGCATAAAAGGTTTTTTCATCAGCCGTAGCAAAAAGGTCATAGTCTCCTTCCTTTTCCACGCCCCGGTAAATCGTATATTCTACCTTGTTTTCCTCATCCCACCAGTACGATATAAGCAAAGTGCCGTCCAGAACCACTGCCTTGAAATCACTGCTTACCGTAATATCCTCATAAGCAGCGGAGTTGCCGGGATCTACGTCCGTCACCTGGCACACCAGGGCATAGCCGTCGTCCTGGCCTTTTTCCTGCAGGGCGGTCAGCGCATCGCTTACCGTATCCGCATCCACAACACTGTCCAGGTTCAGGACAGAATCATCCGTATGTCCGCCTATGTAGCTTTCCATGTCTTCCTTACTTTTAAACAGGAATGCCCTGAAAGCCTTTTCTTCTATCGGTTCGTCCCCACCGGAAATATCCTCCCCGCCGGAAACATCCTCTCCGCCGGAAACATCCCGTGCCGGCTCTTTGTCACCGTCGGAAATGTCCCCGTTTTCCGCATTCTCTACGGTTTCCGCCGCCACTGAAGCAAACGCCAGCTCATCCCATGTTACGGTTGAAAATAACATCAGGAATGCTAAGAAACCGGCAAGTATACGCCTGGTTATTCTTTTCTTCATCTCTTTTTTCCTCCTTTTCGCAATCTGTAAATCTGCTATCCCCAGTATAACAGATTTATACCGAAAAAAGGGATGCAGCCGGCACACATTTGCAAGCTGCATCCCTTGAATTTATTATACCATAGGTCTCACAGTTTTTTAAATATAAATGTTAAAAAAAGCGGCTACTTTTTTAAGTAACCGCTTAAATTTGTATTTATCGTATTCTTAAATCTTTATACACCGCCGCGCATATGCCGTCTTGCCGCCAGTCTTGCCATGGCACGGGAGATATTCGCCTGTGACATGTGGAACTCCTGGATGCTCTGTTTCTGCCGCATGGCTTCCTTGGCTCTCTCCAGCGCTTCCGTTGCTCTCTTTTCATCAATTTCCTCGGGCTTTTCGGCAAAGTCCACCAGGATAACCACCCGGTTGTCCAATACCTGCACATGGCCGATACCGGATGCTGCCTCTATCCACTCGCCGTCTTCGGTTTCAATATTGAGGAAGCCCTCCTGCAGGGCGATGACCGCATTTTCATGATGAGCCATGATGCCTATGGAGCCATCCACGCCGGTCACAACGACCTGTCTGCATTTGCCATCATAAAAGATTTTATCTACGGCTATGACCTGTAAGTCAAAACTGCTCATCCTGTCACCTTCCCTAATTTTCTTTCATCTGCTTTGCTTTCTCGATGACGTCTTCGATGGTGCCGACATTAAAGAAAGCCGCCTCGGGATACTCATCCATTTCGCCGTTGATGATTGCACGGAAGCCACGGATAGTGTCCTTTATGGGTACATATTTACCGGGAATGCCGGTGAAGTTTTCCGCCACGTGGAACGGCTGGGATAAAAACTTCTGTACCTTTCTGGCTCTGTAAACGGTAATCTTATCCTCTTCGGAAAGCTCTTCCATACCGAGAATCGCAATGATATCCTGCAGCTCTTTATACTTCTGCAGAATCTCCTGTACCCCTCTGGCTACACGATAATGCTCCTCACCGACGATATCTGCTTCCAGAATACGGGAACTGGACTCCAGCGGATCTACTGCCGGATAAATTCCCTGCTCAACGATCTTTCTTGAAAGTACAGTTGTCGCATCCAGATGGGCAAATGTTGTTGCCGGAGCCGGGTCAGTCAGGTCATCGGCAGGTACATAGACAGCCTGTACAGATGTTACAGAACCGTTCTTTGTAGAAGCGATACGCTCCTGAAGCTCACCCATCTCAGTTGCCAGTGTCGGCTGATAACCAACGGCTGAAGGCATACGTCCAAGAAGTGCGGATACCTCGGATCCTGCCTGTGTGAAACGGAAGATATTATCAATGAAGAGAAGCACGTTCTGATGCTGCTCATCACGGAAATATTCTGCCATTGTCAGTCCTGTCTCAGCGACACGCATACGTGCTCCAGGTGGCTCATTCATCTGTCCGAATACCAGGGCTGTCTTATCAAGTACCCCTGATTCTCTCATCTCTGTCCATAAGTCATTACCTTCACGGGAACGCTCTCCGACACCGGTAAAAATAGAATATCCACCATGCTCTGTTGCAACGTTATGAATCAATTCCTGAATCAATACGGTCTTACCTACACCGGCACCACCGAACAGACCAATCTTACCACCTTTTGCATATGGAGCAAGAAGGTCAATAACCTTGATACCTGTTTCCAGGATCTCTACAGCCGGTTTCTGCTCTTCGAATGAAGGCGGATCACGATGGATGACCCAATGCTCTTCACCGTCCAGGGAATCACCGCCATCTACGGTATCTCCAAGAACGTTGAACAGACGACCCAGTGTTTTATCTCC
>OIYP01000940.1_pt1 | contig 16549 bp, 10 predicted proteins | sample 1588261 | NCBI WGS metagenome assembly OIYP01 (sample SAMN03283293) | human gut metagenome | biome: human-associated habitat; material: feces | host: Homo sapiens | place: Peru | collected 2012
ACTGTACCTATATCAAAGGCGATAATTAAGCAGGTTCAAGTGCGAAATGTAAGTTTAATTCAAAAAAACGGAATTCCAAACTAATGGCATTCCGTTTTCTACAACTTAAGTTTAAGCGTAGCTTAATTAAAGCCCTAAACACCAAAATAATAATTCAAGCCCAACCGGGCTTTGATGCCTTCGGGCTTAAAAATATTTAGATGTAGAGTACTTCTACAATGTAGTAGTTAACCTTGCCACGTGGAGTCACAATAACAACATCGTCATCAGCGTACTTACCAATAAGACCGCGAGCGATTGGAGTTTTATAAGAAATCAAACCGTGTTCAATGTCTGCTTCGTCTTCACCTACAATCTTGTAGGTAATTTCTTCACCAGTAGATTCTTTTTCGAGCTTAACAGTAGCCCCAAAAACAACCTTCTTTTCATCCTTAAAAGCCTGCTTGGTGATATCGATAATTTCAGCAGTTGCAAGCTTGCTTTCCATATCCTTAATATGAGCTTCACAGATCCCTTGTTCTTCACGAGCAGCGTGGTATTCTGCGTTTTCTTTAAGGTCACCATGCTCACGAGCTTCCGCAATGGCAGCAGAAATGCGCGGACGTTCAACGGTTTTAAGGCGTTCTAGTTCCGCACGCATTTGGCGTGCGCCTTCAACGGTCATCGGAGTAGTTTCCATCTTATTATCCCTCTTTTTTTAAAGAATAAAAAAACTCAGGACCTGTTTACACAAATCCCGTTCGAAGTTTACAAAAAATGTATGGCTTCTTTAGAATTAAAGATTTTACTCTTTTCTTTGAAGCCTAGTGAACTACTCACCACCTAAAGAGGTGGGAGCTTCGTAATTACTCAATAAAGTCGCATCAAAGTGCAGGATGCATGACCTAAGTTTAAGCCTTAAAAACTCAATTAAGTAAATTTTTTAGTTCAAGTTTTTAGAGCCTTAAACCGATTAACTAAATAATAAAGAATCTTTTAGCATCGACTTTAACTTACTTTAAGGAAGGTTTACCTAAGTTTAAGTAAACGTTTAAGCAACTCTTAAGCTTACGTTTCTCCTACCTAAAAACTTTAACCATTATAGCCCAATTTGTCACCTTTGACCATGTTTAGACAAATTAGGACTCTAATAATGCCATTGATATCACTTTAAGAGGTTAAAACAATTTTTATCTAGGTCGTTTGGCACATAATTTTAGGTCAAGTCAGCAAAAATCACTCCAAAAAAATCTTCCCCAAACTCTCACTTACTCTCCTTCAAGTAATGTTAAATACAGAGCAGTGAAGAATTTTATCTCACGTTTGATAAGCATTTTGTTTACTGTCGGTTTAGAACTTTGGGACCACTTTTTAATTTAGGCGCTAAGGTGGCTGCGATCTTTTAAGCTTCGCGTAAACACGCGTACTACCTAAAACAATAATTTTTTCTGCGCCATTTTTATTCCGCGTCAAAAATTTTTCACACGCAAAAAATAAACCTCCAGGTTTTACAACCTAGAGGTTTGTGATTTTACGTTTGTTCTTCGTTTTTAAACGCGTAACAACCTTAGTTTTACTTAAGGTCTAAGTTTTCTATTAACCTTTAAGGTCATTAAAGAAAGTTTTTACCTTTTCGAAGAAGTTACTCGCCCGTGGTGAATGTTCATTTGAAGCATTACCATTACCAGTTTCTGGGGTAGTGCCACCATTTAATGAACGTTCAAAGTTGCGTAACATTTCTTTTTGTTCAGTACTTAAGTTTACAGGGGTTTCAACTTGAATATGGCAATAGAGATCACCAATTCTGCCACCACGGAGAGAACGGACCCCACGGCCAGTAACACGAAGTTTAGCGCCTGACTGAGTACCTTCACGAATTGTAATGCTTACGTTACCATCTAAAGTAGGAACTTCAACCTTACCACCAAGTGCTGCCGTCACAAATGAAACCGGTACTTTAACATGAAGATCAAGACCATCACGTTCAAAGATATCGTGCGGAGCTACACGGATTACGATATAAAGGTCTCCAGATGGAGCCCCATTACGCCCAGCTTCACCGCCACCAGATACTCTGATTCTAGTCCCTGTATCAACCCCGGCCGGGATCTTAACTGAAACTTCTGAAACTTTTTGTACACGCCCTTCACCATGGCAATCAGGACATGGCTTATCGATCTTCTGACCGCTACCATGACATACTGGACATGGCTGGCTTACTGCAAAGAAGCCCTGACGAATATGAACTTGACCAGTACCATGACAGTTTGGACAAGTAACTGGCTTACCACCATCGGCACAGCCACTACCATGACAGGTATCGCAAGTAGCATAAGTACGAACCTTAATAACCTTACTTGTGCCCTTAACAGCTTCTGGCAAAGTGATGTCCAAGATCTGTTCAATATCTGAACCTGGTTGTTCACGAGGCCCGCCACCACGACGACCACCACCAAAGATATCTCCAAAAATATCCCCGAACATGTCACCGAAATCAGCGCCACCAAAGCCACCGGCCCCACCACCCATCTGGTTAGGGTCAACACCGGCAAAGCCGTACTGGTCATAAGCCGCACGCTTTTGCTGATCACTTAAGACGGCATAAGCTTCGTTAATTTCCTTAAACTTTTCTTCTGCCCCTGGTTCTTGGTTACGATCTGGATGGTACTTCATCGCCAGACGCTTGAAGGCACGCTTTATTGTCTGTTCATCGGCATTCTTATCAATACCAAGAACCTCGTAATAATCTCTTTTTTCTGCTGCCATTTTGCTTTAGCTACACCTTTTAAAATAAAGTTAAATGTAAGACCGATGACTAATATACGATTAAACGGACACCATCACCGGACGGCATCCGTTTCATCCTAGTAACAGTTAAAAAGCCTGTTGTGTAGACACTCTGTTACTTCTTGTCATCCTTAACGTCTTCAAATTCAGCATCGATGACATCATCATCAGCCTTCTTAGATTCCTGTTGAGGCTGTTCAGCACCAGCTGTACCGTTAGAACCCTGTTGAGTGTACTGACCGAGTGAACCACAAACGTCCATGAGCTTCTTTTCAGCAGCTTCGATAGCGTCCTTGTTGTCGCCTCTGCAGCTATCTTCAAGTTCCTTGCAACCATCTTCAATCTTAGACTTAAGATCTGCAGGTACCTTGTCACCAGCTTCAGAGAGCTGCTTTCTAACTGCGTGAGCAGTAGCATCACCACGGTTACGAGCAGTAGCAAGTTCTTCGAACTTCTTATCTTCAGCTGAGTGAGCTTCAGCTTCGCTTACCATCTTCTTGATTTCTTCTTCAGAAAGACCTGATGATGACTGAATGGTAATTGACTGTTCACGACCAGTATTCTTATCCTTAGCGCTTACATGGATACAACCATCAGCGTCGATATCGAAAGTAACTTCAATCTGAGGTACCCCACGTGGAGCTGGGTTAATACCAGTTAAGTCGAAGTTGCCAAGGAGCTTGTTGTCCTGAGCACGCTTACGTTCACCCTGGAATACACGAATAGTTACTGCAGGCTGGTTATCTTCAGCGGTAGAGAACACCTGACTCTTCTTAGTAGGAATAGTACTGTTCTTTTCGATAAGAGTAGTCATCACACCACCCATGGTTTCGATACCAAGAGAAAGTGGAGTTACGTCGAGAAGAAGTACGTCCTTCTTATCACCAGCAAGTACGGCACCCTGAATTGCAGCACCACAAGCAACAGCTTCGTCTGGGTTTACATCCTTACGAGGTTCCTTACCGAAGAAGTCAGCAACAACCTTCTGCACCATAGGCATACGAGTCTGACCACCAACAAGGAGCACTTCGTCAACATCAGATACGCTAAGGCCTGCATCCTTAAGAGCAGTCTTCACAGGTTCAAGAGACTTCATAACGAGGTCTTCAACCAATGATTCGAGTTTAGCACGGGTAATCTTGATATCCATGTGCTTTGGACCAGTTGCATCAGCAGTGATGTATGGGAGGTTAACATCAGTCTGGGTAGCAGATGAAAGTTCAATCTTAGCCTTTTCAGCAGCTTCCTTCAAACGCTGTAAAGCAAGCATATCCTTGCTCAAGTCAACGCCGTTAGAGTTCTTAAATTCGCTGATGAGGTAGTTGATCAAAAGGTTATCAAAGTCTTCACCACCTAAGTGAGTATCACCGTTAGTAGAAAGAACTTCGAAGGTCTTTTCGCCATCAACTTCATCGATATCGATGATTGAAATATCGAAAGTACCGCCACCTAAGTCGTATACAGCGATCTTCTTTTCGCCCTTTACCTTATCTTCACCGTAAGCCATTGCAGCTGCAGTAGGTTCGTTGATGATACGCTTTACATCAAGACCTGCAATACGGCCGGCATCCTTAGTTGCCTGACGTTGCTGGTCGTTAAAGTATGCAGGAACAGTAATAACTGCTTCAGTTACTGGTTCACCAAGAATATCTTCTGCAGTCTTCTTCATCTTCTTAAGAACTTCAGCAGAAATCTGTGGAGGAGCAAGCTTCTTGTCCTGTACAGATACCCAAGCGTCACCATTGTCAGCACGGCAAATCTTGTAAGGCATGATTGAAATATCACGCTGTACTTCTTTATCATCATAACGACGACCGATAAGACGCTTAATAGCGAACAAAGTGTTTTCTGGATTGGTTACCGCCTGACGCTTTGCAACATCACCAACAAGGATTTCACCATCTTTGGTGTAACCGATGACAGAAGGAGTTGTACGGTGACCTTCTGCATTTTCAAGAACACGAGCATTACCGTTTTCAAGTACAGCCACACATGAGTTGGTAGTACCAAGGTCAATACCAATAATTTTACCCATTTTAGAATTCTCCAATAATTTAACCTGTTTGTTAAGCTTGGAGGTCTTATCAACAACCCAACAACTAATGTTGGTAAACTCCAAACTTAAACTAATTCTTTTCTCTTCTGACTACTACATAGTGCTTGTTTTTCAGCTTTCAAGCCCTCAAACACAATTTTTTTAATTTTTTTTAAAAATTTTTGTTTGACGCTAGAACCATTTAATCAAAAGAAGTTTAAACCTATATAAAAGCCCTGCTTTAACCCTATGAGCTTTTACTAAAGCGCCTGTTGCCATGCGCTCACTTTTAGGGATTTTTAAGCCAGTAAAGATCTAAGCGTTAGAATCTACAGTGTTACCAGCACCCTTTGAAACGATAACCATAGCTGGACGAATTACACGGCCGTTTAATACATAACCCTTTTGTACTACTGCCATTACATGGTTAGCTGGAACATTTGGATTTTCAAGTGATTGAATTGCTTGATGTAGATTTGGATCGAACTCAGCCCCTTCTGGATTAACTTCTTCGAGCTGATTGTTCTTTAAAGCCTTCATTAAAAGGTTATAAGTCTGTTCAACCCCAACAAGCATGTTCTTGCTAGCTTCATTTTCACGATCAGCAAATTGAATTGCCTTTTCAAGCGGTTCAATTACTGGAATAAGTTCCTTTGCGAAACGGTCGATAGCGTACTTCTTAGCTTTATCAACGTCCTGTTCACAACGACGACGCATATTTTGTACTTCAGCGCGAGCACGTAAACATTCTTCTTGAGCATCAGCTAATGCTTTTTTCGCAGCTTCTAATTCTTCAGTAATCTTAGCGGTACAATCATCAGCTTCAGCTGCCACTTCAGACGCAACGTCTGCTTCTACATCTGCGGCAGTTGCTTGAGTTTCTTTAGCGCAGGCACAGCCTTCTGCATTCTGAGTTTCACCTGCAGCCGCTGCTGTCTGATCCTGTTCTTCCGCCTGCTTTGCTGCTTGAGCCTCTTCACGCATTTCCATTGTCTTAGCACTCCTAAAAAATTAAGTAAGTTTGTTTCTAGTTAGTAAATGGGGACACATTTTATAGTTTCAAGGGCATTTTTGCAAAAACTTATAAAAATGAGCAATTTTGATGTCTTTTTCGTTTATGTTTTGGCGTTATACCATTTTTTAGTCCCGTTTTAGGTAAAAGACAAGGCTAGGCTTTAACTCCACTTTTGCCACGCTCGTTTTAGCTCGCCCTTACTCACTCTTTATCTCAATCTCGATGCTTCAACACTATATTCTCAATGCTTCAACACTATATTCTCAATGCTTCAACACTATATTTAGTTTAATTACCATCTAAATCTCGCAAGAATCAACAAAAGAACTCCGAATTTACCTCACTTTTGCGTTATAAATTGCGGCGTAAAACCCACACGCTTGCATGTGGGATGAAAGCCGCTTTTTCTATGAAAAAACTACATTCTACTACTTGATATTAGTATAAAACAAATATACAATCTAAATATTTGGAAGATTGACTGTACTTCCTTGTCGTAAGACAGAAATTTACCGCTAATGTGGTCGTAGGACTGCTTGGTAATGAAAATCCTGATTCAAACAGATTTACACTTGTAACTCCAAAGCCTGAAAAAGGTGTACGATTACAAGCTACACTTCAATCAGAACCCCACGGGCTTACCCGTGGGAGCAGTCAGCAATGTACTTAATTATGCAGTGTCTTAAGCTTTACGTCGCAAGTTTTTACTCTCACACCTTTAAATCTTTGAGGTAGATTTACTTTAAATGGATTAATGCTTCTTGTGCGCGCGCATTGCTTCCTGTTCGCTCACCTTTTTCCAGGTTACGGTGTCACGAACATAAAGTGGTAGCAATTCCTCTGGTGGCACTGCGCTATCTAAACGCGTAGCCGCAATTTGCGCCACAGCGCCCGCATCCGGGAATCTACTTGAAGCTTTTGTTAGCTCCACGCAAGGAACTTGCGCAAGTTCAGGATAGGTCTCAAAACCAGTCCCGGCATAAGCCACCTTGGTACCAGCAATCGCTTTAGCCCCTAAGATTTCTTTTAACGCGACACTCGCCTTAGCTGGCGCTAAAACGGCATCACTCGCAAGAGCCGTAACTTTACCATCGACTAAAGCGTAGAGGCCTAAATATACTTCCCCCATGCGCGCATCAAAAGCCACCGCCGCAAGGCTGGTATTGGTTTCTTGCATCGCCCGCCAAGCTAAAGCTTCTAAGTCTCCGACCCCAATAATTTTAAGGTTTGAGCCTAAAGCCAAACCGTGCGCAAAGCTAACCCCAATGCGCACCCCAGTAAAAGAGCCAGGACCACGACCACAAGCTAACACATCAAGGTCTGTGAGTTTTAAGTTAGTTGCTTTTAAAATTTGATCTACCATCGGCAACATCAATTTAGTATGTGCTTGTGGGGCCACCTCCATCTGCATGGTAATTTGTCCATCTTGATTAAGGGCAACACTACACCCTTCGGTTGATGCATCTAGCGCTAAAATACGGGTCATACATTCTTCCTTTTGCAATTGCAATATTATTCTTTAGCTCCAAAAGTTTTTAAATTTAGGCGCTCTAACTTTTGGTTTTTAACTTGTTAAAGGTTGCTCCTTTAAAGCGGTCAACCTTTATGCGTCCTTACCTTTATTGCGTTTTAAACGACCTAAAAAATCAAGTACCACCGGTTCGTTTTCCGTATAGGCAAATTTTGGTAACGCACTCATAATTTGCGTCCGGTATGATTTTTTCTTGGCATTTAATAACCGCGGGTCACAGATAATAACCACCCCACGGTCAGATTCACAGCGAATTAAACGCCCGACCCCTTGCTTTAAGTCAATGATGGCCCGTGGTAAATCCACAGCTATAAATGGGAGTTGATGTAGCACGTTTTGGGCATATTCTCGTTCGGCTCTAAGGCTCACCCCTGGAGCGGGGAAAGGAAGTTTATCGATAACGACGGCAGATAAGGCTGAGCCTTGAATATCCACCCCTTCCCAAAAAGACTTAGTTCCAATTAAGATAGCCTTGCCATTATCACGGAACTTATTCACAAGTTCCATGCGATTACTGCCTTCTTCTTGTCGCAAGATGGTTCGCCTGCGTAAGGTAGGATCCTTTTTAAAAGCATCATAAAGGTATTTGACCGAGCGCATGGCCGTACAAAGCACTAAGATCCCCCCAGAAACTTTACGTAATACCGGCGCTACGCCTTCGACTAAAACTGAAGAGTTCATCCCTTTAGGATCATCAAATTTACCAAAGATTTCAGGGACGTACAGTAACCCATGGGTGTCGTATGAAAAAGGACTTTCTGCTAACAAAGTATTAGTCTTTTCCGGCGGTAGCAATAACTCTTGGGTAAATGTAGCTAATTGTTCACGACTAGTATCTTTATCTTCGCTAGATGAAGCGTCAGCCCCAAAATTACTACGGTTAAAAGAGCTCGTGTTAGTCACCCCGGTTCCAATCGTCGCACTAGTAAAGACAAAGCCCGTATTTGCAAAACTACCAATATCTAAAATTCGCTTTCTAAACTCAGCCCCAGCTGAATATGGGCAAATCTGTAATTCAAAATTAACACGGTTGTTGTTTTCACGCCAAGAAGCACTACGGTAGTTTTGGGTATTATCAAAGGTGCGTCCAAAGAGGAGCTCCACAAAGTATTCTTCAATAAATTGCCCAATTTCGATCATAGTGTCACGTAGATACTCAAGCTCCGAGCGTAAGCTTCGCGCTTCTGAAATATAAAAGCCTTTATCCGCTTGGTTGGCCTGGGCTCGTTTTTTTAGTTCCGACCTTAAAGCTGAATTTATCGTGGAGCTGTGGTAAAGTTTTTCACTAAGTAATGAAGGTTTTTCAGCATCGTTATGGGCGTTGTTATTTTGATAAGCCTCCCATAAAGCTTCTAGCTGTTGATTAGCAAAGGTGCCATAACGGTTAAATAGCTCAATAAACTTAACAAACTGCTCATGAAAGCCACTAGCTAGATTATAAGCTTCGACGCCTAAACCATAGACTAAGTTACCATCCATCAATTGTTCATTGTTCTGGCTCATGGTGGTATCAGCGCCTTTACCAACCCCTAAATACTTTTGATAACGTTCAGGGTTTTCAGGCGGAATCATGCGCTTTAAAGCTCCAACAAAAGCCTCAATCTTATCTTGTAACGCGTAGGAACAATTCATGATTTCCTCCATCATGTCACACAAGGTGCGATCCCCGCCATAGATACCGATTAGCCTTGGTAAAAGGTTATCAATTTGCGCTGCCACGCGCGCAAAAGATTCGGTACTAAGCATGCGCGAAAAAGTATCTTTAACCACTTGTGGGAAGTGATGAGCTTCGTCGATGATACACAAATCAAAATCGGTAAAGATGCCCTTTGGACTTTCGGTTGAATCTTTTTCGTTTTCCGCCAAATCTCGGTCTTGCTGTTTTAACTCCGCCGTACGCGTAGCATCAGCTAAACGACAAAACATCGAATGATTAAGAATAACCAATTTAGCCTTTTTAGCCTTGTCTTTGGCCTTTTGATAAGGGCAATACCTAGTAAAGGGGCAGTCTTTAGCCCCTAAACACTTTTCGTAGTTTATTCTAATTACGGCATGGCGGCATATGGTGTCACTAACAGACTGTAATACATTCTTATGCTTTAAATAGCGTCTAAGAGATGAGATTTCTCCTAGATCTTTCATGTCCTTACCGTCAAGGTTATACATAAGCGAAGCCATATCGTCATCTTCACCGGCTTCTAAGCATTTTATGTATGCCTCGATCCTTTCAAGATCTTTAGGTTGCAATGCAATTTCACTTTGCGCGTATTCTGGCAGCCATGGTTGGTTTGATTTTTTCTGCGACTCTGCGTTAGAGTCTTCATCTGCCTCGGCAAACATATCAACTTGATGCCCAAGTTCCTTTTCTTTTTCAATTTCAGCTTTTTTTTGAGCTTGAGTATTAATTTTGTGCCATGAGTTTTTTACTAACTTATCTAAACGTTCTAGACAAACGTAGTTAGAAACCCCTTTAATTTTAACAACGCTACATGGGTGCTTTAAAAGTTCTGCCAGTTTAGTGGTGTCTTTTAAAAACAACTGATCTTGTAGCGTCAAAGAATACGTAGCTACAATGGCTCGGCCCCCACTCATCAAAACCGGCACTAAGTAAGCGAAGGTTTTACCAGTCCCAGTCCCCGCTTCTGCTACTAAATGTTGAGATTGGGTTAAAGCCTTTTGCACCGCCTGCGCCATATCGATCTGGCCTTGGCGTTTACGGTAATTTTTTAATCCTCCGAGCACTCCTTCTTCCGAAAAGATGTAATCGATTGATTCCCCACTCATATTTAATAACTCCGTAATACGCGTCTTTAAAATTTAACCCTAAGTGCCACGGGGCAAATTGCTGTAAAACTTTAATCTTGCCAAGCTTTAATCTATTAAATCTTTAATCTATCAAATCCTCAATCTAGCTAAACTTTAAAACTCTAGTTTGGTCAAACTTTTAAACCTACCAATTTTTTTCAAACTTCCAAACTTTAAATTCAAGTAATTAAAGCGTAACTAAAATAGACTTAAGCATAGCACGTTCTGTGTGTATTTTACTGATTTTCGCATTTGGTTTCTGCCTGTTTTATAAAAATTAAACTCTAGCCTAATTTAAACATTAAATTAAAACGCGTGGTTAACATCAAATTGCGACGTGGGCAATTTTACGACCTTGTATTATAATAACGAACAAAAGACGGTGATTGGTCCAAACACTAAAATTACTCCCTCGTACTTGCTTGCTTCATTATGATGATATCCTACATAAGGTAACATCTTGCTTGCTAAAAAATCGGAGTTTGGACTTTTAGTTTTTAAGTGTTATGTGAAAATTTTAAACCGCCATCGCCCCAACCTTAAGGAATGGAATTATTATGACAACCCATCAGCCAAACGACCAAGCTAATCCGTCAAAACACAATTCTTACATCAATGTTTTTGCGGACTCGGTAAAATCTGATGCCCGCACAGCTAGTCAGGAAACTAATACCGACGACCCAAGATCAGATAGCTCGGCGAAGCACGTAGTCAAAAGTTGCGCCGAGCTTCCTCATGCTTTAGCCCAAGCCGAGGCCGAAAGTAAAGGTGCGGAAGATCTAAAAGGTAACACTTCACCTTTTGCCCATATTTCTCCAGAAGCCCCCACCGGCACCGCCGGAGATTTATCTTGGCTGTTTATCCGAACCATGGCTGTAATTGCGGCCTTTGGGGCCGGTTCCTTACTCGTTGCCACCCCAGAAACTGCGGCTGATAGAACCTTGGTGGGACTTATTTTCATCACCATTTTTTACTTAGGGCCACGACTTTTTTACCACCGCTACCAAGTAGTATATCTAAATGAAGAACTCCGCACGCACTTTAAACCAAAAGGTTTATGGCGCCGTTTTATTTATGCAACGAGAAGACTCCTTTCCGGGCGCATCATGCTCGTGCTCTCCGCCCTTATGGCTTTATACTTAATCGCCACCGGTTCCAAAGAAGGCACGATCATTTTAACCCTCTCAACCATTGCCTTCACCTTGGTTAACCTATTTTTAGGTACTAGAACTGGGATTAAGCTCTTTCACGCCGAAGCCATTCCGGCCATTTATCCATTTTACCGCCGCTGGACCTCAATTATCGTTGCCGCTTTAACTGCAGCTGTCGCCGCTTTGTTTTTTCAGAGCGCCCCAATTAGCTCAGCTCAAGCGTTACGCTTAGTTGGGGCGAGCCTCTCATCTTCAGGGACTGAGCCTACAGCTTTACTCTACGACACTTTAAACTTAACCGCTGCTCTTAAAAACTACGTCTGTTCTTTAGCGTCCGGCACCGTGTGGGAACTTCCGGCTATCTTGCTTCTAGTTATGCTCCCTTATGGGATCTTAGGTTTAAATACTGGACTTGGCATCAGCATGCTGTCTTTAAGTCGCGCTGAATATGGGTTCCTACTTGGCTCTCACCACTGGGTAAAAACCGACCGTACCATTTGGAATCGCTATTGGAAAAGCGTGGCCCTGCCAATCTTTTTAATTAGTTTCTTTGCTACCGCTTGGACTCTTGGCGCGCCTTATTACCAAACATACCTCGCTAAAAGTAAGCTCGTAGCCACAAATAAGGCCCAAACCGCCTCTTATGAAAAAATTGGTACCTATTATTGTAAAGCTGGGACCGTAAGAGAAATTTCAGCGCTCCGAAGCCAAGCTTTAACGCAAATTGACCAATTGCTCACTAAGGCTAGTAATGAAGTTAATGCGACGTTTACAGATAACACCGCCAAACTGCCAATTTTTGTAAATTGGTATATCGTGCGCCATGAAAAGTATCCATTTAAGCCAGGCGATGAACAATTGCGTGCAGCTTTAAAAACCGGTCTTGATTTAGACAATATCTACATTAAGGTCAATAATATCAGACGCGAACTTAGCAACAATGTGGCAAACGTCTATACCACCTTAGGCCAAGATGTGATGGCCGTTCTTAAACAAAATTCTGTTGAAGCGTCAGTTGCGGAAAAGAACCCTGATCATTTAATGGAATTTAAGGAAACTGATATTCTAGCGATCAATACCCCGTATGGCGATAGCCATGGGTTCTTCACCCCATTTAGATTAGAAGAACCTTTACCTGACTTTACTCGTGACGTTCTTAACTCCGTAAACGATCCGAAAGCGCCATGGTTCTTACCTGTAGGTTCAATTGAAGTAGGTAACGATGCCATTCGCGATGGGATATCAGCAAACGCTCAGTTAGCCGAAAATGACCTCATAGGTGACGACGCCTTACGGGCCACTGAAACTGCGATTCAGGTGATCGACAAGGGAAGCTTACTTGCTTATATCACAAGCTTACTCGAAGAAAGTGCCGACAAAGTAAACGATAGCTTTGCTAAAGGTGTAGGCCTTAAAATTGAAGAAGAAAATAATGCTACAGCTCAAAAGCAGGCTTTAAACGCTAGTGGTACAGATGGTGCCTCTTTGGCACCAAACGCCACAGAAGAACCAGCCGTAGTAGGCGACCAAAACGCTGATGAAGTTTTAGAGCAAGAAAACCATAATGAATAGTGCTTAAATCCAAAAATTTAAGTGACCGTTAATTTAAGTGTAGTGTAGCTTAGCCTAAACTACCACAGATAAATCCCAAGGTACTTATGAAACAATGTTTCACTAAGTACCTTTTTTGTTTAAGGTTTTACTTTCTCGGGAGCTTTTTCTCCTTTAGGCGCTCGTTTTATGAACGATAAAGTTTTTTAGGAAGCTTTAAACCAAGTGGCCTTAACTATGCTTAACACTATGCATTCATCTTCCACCCAAATTTCACTTTTATGGTAAAATTAGGCCAAGTTTTTACTTAGTACCCGACTGTTTATCGAGTTAGCCAAGTTTAAACTCGTTTTTTACGGCAGAGTTTGACGCTCTACCAAAGAATACTTACTCTCCCTTTAAAACACTTTCTCTAATTTAAATTTAATCCGGAAGACTGTTTATTTCCCGGAATGAAGGAGCCTTGCATGAAAGCAGTAGTTTTACTAAGTGGCGGGGTAGATAGCACTACCTGTCTTGCCTTAGCCTGCAAAGAGTATGGCGCACATGAAGTTTTTGCGCTTAATATTGGTTACGGCCAAAAACATGAAAAAGAACTTGCCTGTGCGGAAAAAATCGCCGCTTACTATGGAGTTCAATACCGTCGTATGGATCTTAGCCAGATCTTTATGTTTAGTAACTGCTCACTGCTCCAACATTCAAACGTCAGCATCGAACATAAAAGCTACGCCGAACAAATTCACGAACACGGCGAAGGCCCTGTTTCGACCTATGTTCCATTTCGTAACGGCCTCATGCTTTCCACAGCTGCTGCAATGGCTCAAAGCCTAGGCGCCACTGAAGTTTGGTATGGCGCTCATCAAGATGATGCTGCTGGTAGCGCATATCCTGATTGTAGCCGTGAATTTGCTGATGCCATGGGAAAGGCCATTGCCGAAGGCACTGGTCATGAACTTATCTTAAAAGCCCCATTTATCAATTCAAACAAAGCCGGAATCGTCAAAACCGGGCTTGAACTTGGGGTACCTTATGAACTCACTTGGAGTTGCTATGAAGGTGGCACATACCCATGTGGGCACTGTGGGACCTGTATTGATCGCCAAAACGCATTTCTTGCTAATGGCACCAAGGACCCTCTTAAGTATGCCGATGAAGTTTAAGAGCTTCTACGGTTTTAAGATCTTAAGTTCGTTAAGTTTACATTAACCAAATAAGTATTAAGTCTTTATTTAGCGACTACTAAAAGGAACAAAGGAAAAAACCTGTGAGCAAGTTTTAGAACTAATAAGCGCCTACGGCCGGATGCAAATAACTAAAGCCCCGGACGAATAGTACGAATAAAACGAGTAAGACGAATAAATAAGTTCACATAGCCATACGCTCACAAGTAAAATTAATAGTAAGGCCAACTCAAGATTTAAAAAGAGCTTAAAAGCTCAAGAGAGCAAGTTGATAAATTTTAAGTTTAAAGCTTACCTACTTGACCTAAAATCTTCATGAGTTAATCCATACTCTTAAACCAAACCTTATAAGTAGTCGCTTAACAGGAAAAATTTATGTATAAAATCAAAAAACGTTTAGTTATCAGTGCCGCTCACCAGTTAAAGCTAGATTACGAAAGTAAGTGTTCCGTCCTTCACGGCCACAATTGGATTATTGACGTGTACCTACGAAGCAAAGAACTTGATGCGAACGGCATGGTTTATGATTTTACCCAAATCAAAAAGCGCATTCACGATAAGCTTGATCACAAGATTCTAAATGACGTGCTCCCTTTTAACCCAACTGCCGAAAACATCGCTTATTGGGTCGTGCAAGAATTAGCGCCATATTGCTATCGCGCAGATGTGGAAGAAAGCCCAGACAATTCAGCAAGCTACGAGCTTGACGATTAAGCCCACTCTAAACCTGCTTACCTGGCCTTACTTACAAGCTTTGCTTTAACCTTAGTTTTTTAACATTCGTTTTAGCCTTGGCTTTTAACTTTAGGTGTAAGCCTTGTTTACTAGTAACTGCCTGATTTTCCTCTTAGATTAAAGAGAGAATTTAGGCGGAAGTAACTAACTTCAGTGATTTTTTGAGAAAAAACTAGTATGACTCTATCTTGCGAAACGGCTTTTGTCGTTAATGAAATTTTTGCTTCCATAAATGGTGAAGGACAGTTAGCTGGTGAAGCTGCGATCTTTGTCCGTTTAGCCGGTTGTAACTTAAAATGCACTTACTGTGATACTTGTTATGCCCAAAGCCCTCAAGCAGGCACCTTAATGACTGTTAGTGACATTCTCACTAAAGTAAAAAGTTTTTTGGGAATTAAAAACATCACCTTAACCGGTGGGGAACCGCTTTTTAGAAGAAACGTTGAGGTGTTATTAGAAGCCTTTACAAGCGCTGGTTATTTAGTCAATATTGAAACTAACGGCGCTATCAATCTAAAACCTTTTATCACCGCTCCGTACGCTGACAAGCTCATCTTTTGTTGCGATTTTAAACTCCCATCTAGTGGCGAAACTGCCAGGATGAATCCGGATAACCTAGCGCTACTAAGACCACAGGATGCTTTGAAATTAGTCATTGGTACGGCGCAAGACTTAGCTTATAGTCACACGTTATGCCAAAAACCGCATGACTCTTTCATTTACCTCTCAGCCGTATACGGGCAAATGAAAGCCTCAGATCTCGTAGACGCCTTACTTGCGTGGGGAGCTGACACTGACATCTCTAAGCTTAGAGTGCAATTACAATTGCATAAATACATTTGGGATCCAAACCAAAGAGGGGTTTAACTTTTTTAACGTGCTTTGAGCTTTTTACTTTGAGCTTTTTACTTTGAGCTTGGTACTTTTAGCTTCTTACTTTTAGCGTTAAACTTTGGCTCTTCGTGCATATGTGTGAGTAAAAGAGCCAATTTAGCAACACATATAGCGGAAACTTTTCTTCATAGTTTTGGCTCCTTTGTCTACCTCAGCCCACCTGAGGTTGATTATTTGCCGAAACTATTGTGCCACCTGTGTCACCCAAAACAACTATGTTCTTAAGAACCTACAAAAGTAGGACCACTATTCTCCAAGCAAGACAACGAACAACTCCAAACAAGCCAAAGAACAAGCCTACGAGTGGATTGAAAACACTAACTATTTGCTATTTTCCATTTTCTATTTAAAGTTATGACTCAGTTTCAATTTGGTACTCTTTAAACGCAGCAAAGCAAGATTTTTGATTAAAACTTATCCCAAATGCATGCACCTTTTCTGTAATGCCGTTTTTCTTAAAGACTTCAACGTAACGTTTCTCTTCTATTTGTTTAAGTGCGACCTTAGCAGTTGGTACCAACTCATTACCATCAGCAGTATATTTAAGTTCTAAAACCACGCCTAACAAGGAATCTTTAGATAAAAATATAATATCAGCATATCCGTTACCAGCCTCAGGATTTGAGACATAATTCATTAGATGCTCTGTTTGAGTTGAGAACACTCCATTTAAAAACCCGTGGTAGTAGTATTCTTTAGGCGCACTAGTTGAAACATCTCTAAACGAGATAAATTTAGCCAACGCATCATTTATCGCTAAGCGTAATTGCTTAGGATCCGCATTAAAGATGCACTCTAAAATTCGGGCAGCTTTTTGTACCTGAGTAGGTGCTTTAGTGAAATAATCTTGAATCTTCTCTTTAAAACAATTTCTGATGCTTTTAT
>OIYP01000945.1_pt1 | contig 16487 bp, 18 predicted proteins | sample 1588261 | NCBI WGS metagenome assembly OIYP01 (sample SAMN03283293) | human gut metagenome | biome: human-associated habitat; material: feces | host: Homo sapiens | place: Peru | collected 2012
TTGCCCGTGTTATGGGATTGCCTTATCCCGGCGGTCCGGAAATAGAGCGTCTGGCATTGGGCGGCAATGACCATGCTATTGATTTTCCGGTAGCACGTCTGGATAAGCCTTACGAATTCAGCTTCAGCGGTCTGAAATCCGCCGTAATCAATTATCTGCATAATCAGCAGCAGGCAGGCCGTGAGGTGAACCGCAGCGATGTTGCGGCATCCTTCCAGCGTGCGGTTGTTGATGCATTGGTTAAGGAAGTGGTGCATGCAATGCAGCATACAGGCTACAATAAAATTGTGCTGGCCGGCGGCGTTTCTGCCAATAAAACTTTGCAAAACACACTGGCAAAGGCTATGGAGGAGATTGGTGCCCAGCTGGTGCATCCGACACCGATTTTGTGTACCGATAATGCTGTAATGATTGCCTGCCGCGGTTATTTTATGTATCAGGCCGGTAGCTTCAGTCCATTGAACTTGAACGCTAATCCATCATTGAAATTAGGCTAAACAAGTGTCTTTTATAGTGCATAAGCCTGTGGATATTGTGGATAAACGGGCAATATCCACATATAAGCGCATTAATGTTGTGGAAAAGCTTGTGGATATAGTGGATAAAATAGTGGATTAATCAGATAAAGCTGTGGAAAGGACAACAGCAGGAAGAAGAGGGGAAACATGCTGAGCAATTTAACAGCAGAACAAAGAAACAGTTTACAAGCTATGCCACAGGTACTCGGTCTGGCGGCAGATATAGCACATGCTGCTGTGACGATTTATCTGCCAGGAGAGAATAAAAAGTTTTTTAATGTTTATAAGCAGGAGCAGCCGATGACACAGGTCGGAAATGTGCGCCCGGATATGACGGGTCGGCGTGTACGTGCGGTTGAAGAGCCGCTCGTTGCGCGTGTGCTGCAAAAAAATGTGCCTGTTAACGGCAAGCGTGAATGGGCTTTGGGCATGTTCAACAGTCTGAAGGTTTTTCCGCTGCGTGACAGCCGCGGGCATTGCTATGGTGCTGTCAGCTTTGAAAGCGCTGCTCCTGATGATATTATTATTGCGCAGTCGCTGGAGCTTTTGTGTAATCTGCGGCAAGATGTGAGCAATAACAGCAATTATCGGCGACTGCTGCCTTCCGATGGCATTATGGTGGTGGATGCTAACAGAGTGATTGTTGCTGCCAACAACCGTGCGCGTCATATGTTTGATGTTATGGATATTTCCCATCTTGTCGGCTGCCGTACTAATGATGTTGCTATCAACTGGCCGTTGGTCGGTATGGTTATGGAAACAGGCACGGCGGAAAGCAAGGAATTTACGATGCATGGCATTTTGCTTTCCATACGTATTCTGCCGGCCATTCCCAGGCCTAAGGCCGGTTGTGCTATTGTCATTTTGCAGGATATCACCGAGCTGCGTAAAAAAGACGAGGAACTGCTGATAAAATCTGTGGTAATTAAAGAGATTCATCACCGTGTAAAGAACAATCTGCAGACTATCGCTAGTCTGTTGCGCCTGCAGGAGCGTCGCGCGCAGTGTGAAGAAACCAAAATAGTTTTGCGTGACTGTGTTAACAGGGTCAACAGTATCGCTATTGTGCATGAGTATCTTTCGCAGCAGGATACCGGTCTGATAGATGTCGGTAAGGTGGCCAAGGGAATTTATCAGGCAATTATCAGCAGTATGCTGCATCCGGAATTTATCCTGCATGCCGATTTCAAAGCAGATCCTGTACAGCTGCCGTCTGATAAGGCAACAAGCATCGCTTTGATTCTCAACGAATTATTGCAGAATACTATAGAACATGCTTACGAAGGACGCATGAGTGGCAGCCTTAAGGTGCGCTTTGCGGAAGAAAGCAAGCGTTATGTTTTATCGATTGCCGATGACGGTGTAGGTCTTCCGGAAGGATTTTCTTTAAACAGTAGCCGTCAAAGCTTAGGATTGAAAATTATCAAGACTATGGCGGAAGCAGACCTGCAGGGAAGCTTTAGCTTGACGAATCGTGATGATGGCGGTACACTTGCTTTAGTAACAATTCCAAAGGGGGGGACTGGAAGATGTTAAATAAACTGAGAATCTTATTGGCAGATGACGAAGCTATTTTGCGTCTTGATTTACGCGAAATGCTGGCAGATGCCGGTCATGACATAGTAGGCGAAGCAGCCAACGGACAGGAGGCAGTAAAGCTTGCTGCGGAATTGAAGCCTGATTTTATTATCATGGATGTTAAAATGCCGATTATGGACGGTATTACCGCAGCAAAAATTATTGCTGCCGATAATATTGCGCCGGTATTGCTGCTTACAGCTTACAGTCAGCAGGATATTGTTGAGCAGGCATCGGATGCAGGCGTTATTGCTTATCTGGTTAAGCCTGTACGTGAGGAACAGCTTTTCCCGGCGATGGAGATTGCGGCCAAACGCTTTCAGGAAATGCATAAGCTTAATCTGGAGCTTGATAAGCTGAAGGAAAGCCTGGAGAACCGTAAGCTGCTGGATCGTGCCAAGGGTATCCTCATGGCAGCGCACGGCATGACGGAGCAGGAAGCATACCGTAAGATGCAGCAGTTCAGTATGGCAAAACGCATCAGTCTGAAAGAGCTGGCGGAAAGTATTATTGCAGCAGCGGCAAAAAGACAACAATGAGCTGAAAGGGCAGTATGAACTGCTCTTTTTTTATGCTCAAGCAAAAAAATAGGCTTGTGAAGCAAAAAAACATGACGCTGAAGCGGAGTTTTGAGGTCGTAAAGCAGAAATTGCGACAAATTTGTAAAAAATAGTAAAAAAGCACTTGCAATTTTTCCTAATATGGATATAATAAGAATTGTGGTTAGCACTCAGAGCAAATGAGTGCTAATAACCAAGAAGCAAATTACTCTCACGTAAGTAAGAATACTCGAAAGGGGTTATAAAAATGTTAAAACCATTAGCTGATCATGTAATTGTAGAAGTTGTAGAAGTAGAAGAAAAAACCGCCAGCGGCATTTTCCTGCCAGATACCGCAGTAAAAGAAAAACCGCAACAGGGCAAGGTTCTGGCTGTAGGTAGAGGCAAATACAGCGACAACGGCACTCTGATTAAACCCGAAGTTAAGGTTGGCGATGAAGTTATCTTCGCAAAATACAGCGGAACTCCTGTTAAACATCAAGGTAAGGATTACCTGATTCTCAGCGAACGCGATATTTTAGCAACCATTGAGAAATAATTTTTTTGGCGTCGCATAAAGCACCATCTGCGTTGTCAGTGGCACCTAGACGTATCAGAAATACGCCGTCGGTACCACTTCCTAGCATCTGGCACTTTCTGCTTAGCCAAAATGTTTTGACGATAATAATCAATAATTAGTGTAATAAAATGTAATTTAAGGAGCGATATAAAATGGCTAAACAAATTCTGTTTAATGAAGAAGCTCGTCGTAGCCTGGAGCGTGGCGTAAATGCTCTGGCTGACGCTGTAAAAGTAACCCTCGGTCCTAAAGGCCGTAACGTTGTACTGGAAAAGAAATTCGGCGCACCGACCATCACCAATGATGGTGTAACCATTGCCCGCGACATCGAACTGGAAGATCCGTTTGAAAACATGGGCGCACAGCTGGTTAAAGAAGTATCCATCAAAACCAACGATGTTGCCGGTGACGGTACTACCACTGCTACCGTTCTGGCACAGGCTATGATTAACGAAGGCATGCGCAACGTTGCTGCCGGCGCTAACCCGATGGTTCTGAAAAAAGGTATCAAAAAAGCAGTTGACGTACTGGTTGACGAACTGAAAAATGTTTCCCAAAAAGTTGAAACCAAGGCTGCAAAAGCACAAGTTGCTTCCATCTCCGCAGCTGACGATGAAATCGGTAACCTGATTGCCGACGCTATGGAAAAGGTTGGCGACGACGGTGTTATCACTGTTGAAGAATCCAAGACCATGGAAACCCATCTGGAAACTGTTGAAGGCATGCAGTTCGACCGTGGCTACATTTCCCCGTACATGGCAACCGATGCTGATAAAATGGAAGCTGTACTGAGCAATCCGTACGTATTCATTACTGATAGAAAAATCACCATGATTGCCGACATTATGCCGGTTCTGGAAAAAGTTGTTCAAAATGGCGGCGAACTCTTAATCATTGCTGAGGATGTTGAAGGCGAAGCACTGGCAACTCTGGTTGTCAACAAACTGCGTGGCACCTTCAAGGCTGTTGCTGTTAAAGCTCCTGGCTTCGGCGACCGTCGTAAAGCAATGCTGCAGGATATCGCTACTCTGACTGGTGCAACCGTTATCAGTGAAGAAGTTGGCCGTAAACTGGACAGCGCAAGCATGGCAGACCTTGGCCGCGCAGGTCAGGTTCGTGTAACCAAAGAGCTGACCACTATCGTTGACGGCTTGGGCGATAAAGACGCTATTGCTGCACGTGTTGCTCAAATCCGTGCACAAATTCCGGAAACCACTTCTGATTTCGATAAAGAAAAACTGCAAGAACGTCTGGCTAAACTGGCCGGTGGCGTAGCTGTTATCAAAGTTGGTGCTGCTACCGAAGTTGAGCTGAAAGATAAAAAACTGCGCATTGAAGATGCTCTGAACGCTACCCGCGCTGCTGTTGCCGAAGGTATTGTTGCCGGCGGCGGTACTGCTCTGCTGCAAGTACAGCCTGCTCTGGCAAAAATCAAAGCTACCGGCGATGAGAAGACCGGCGTAGAAATCGTTAAACGCGCTATTGAAGAGCCTGTTCGTCAAATCGCTTACAACGCTGGCCTGGAAGGCGCTGTTATCGTTGATACCATTAAACGCAGCCGCAAAGGCTATGGCTTCAATGCTCTGACCGAAGAGTATGTTGACATGATCGAAGCAGGTATCGTTGACCCGACTAAGGTTACCAGAAGCGCACTGCAAAATGCTGCAAGCATCGCTTCTATGGTTCTGACCACCGAATCCATCGTAGCCGACAAACCTGCTAAGGAAGGCGCTGCTATGCCGGCAATGCCTCCGATGGGCGGCGGCATGCCCGGTATGATGTAATCTGCAGACCGGATGTCACAACAGTATAATATAGCTTGAGTAGGCTATAGATAGCACACTCTGTTACTGATTTGGTAGCAGGGTGTGCTTTTTTGTTACAAAAAAGCTGACGTAAAAAAATTTCTGGGCATTAGTGTAGTCTAATTATGTTTTTTTGCTGGCAAATATGCTATAATAATTTCATTCTATAGACAGAAGGAGCTGTTGATAATGGGTGAAGCTGCAGCCGAAAAAGATTTTTACTGGAAGCTGTTCAAATCAACCTTTATAATTAGTGCCTTTACTATCGGCGGTGGTTTTGTAATCATTCCGCTGCTGAAGGCCAAATTTGTTGATGAGTATAAATGGATGGATGATAAGGAAGCGCTGAATCTTGTAGCGATTGCACAGTCTGCGCCGGGTGTTGTGGCGGCTAATGCGGCAATCAGCATGGGCTATAAGCTTGGCGGTATCCGTGGTATGCTTACTGCGTTGCTGGCGACGATTCTGCCGCCGCTGATTACTCTGAGCACTATTTCCTACGCTTATGATGCCTTTGCACATAACCAATATATTCAGCTGGTTTTAAAGGGCATGCAGTGCGGTGCGACGGCTATTATTATTAATGTAGCGATTGACCTGCTCAAGAAAGAGCTGAAGAAAAAATTGGCACTGCCGCTCTTGATTATTGCAGCTACCTTTATTGCCAATTATTTCTTTAATGTAAATCTGATGTATGCAGTAATTGTAGATGCTGTTATCGGCTTCTTCCTGCTGCGTGACAAAAAGTACGCGTAAGGAGGTAGCAAGATGTATATTTATTGGGAGCTTTTCTGGAGCTTTGTCAAGGTTGGTGCCTTCTGCGTCGGCGGCGGTTATGCTTCTATGCCGCTTATTCAGGCGGAGGTAATTGAAAATCATGCATGGATGACTATGCCGCAGTTTATTGATATTTTTACGATTTCGCAGATGACCCCCGGTCCTATCGGTATCAATGCGGCGACGTTTGTCGGTACAAAGGTTGCAGGCTTGCCCGGTGCTGTTGCTGCGACTGTGGGTTTTGTTTTTCCGTCGGTGTTCATTGTACTGGCGTTGGCAAAATTATTCTTTAAATATGGCGATATCGGTCCAATTCGCGGTATTCTGAACGGCTTGCGTCCTGCTGTTGTGGCACTTATCTGCTCTGCCGGACTGAGCTTTGTAATGCTGGCGCTATGGAATACGGAAACTCTGCCGAAGGATTTTACCAAGGTAGACTTGCTTGGCTGTATTGTGCTGCCGATTTCTCTGTGGTGTATCCGTCACAAGATGAGTGTTATCCGCACACTGTGCATGAGCGGTGTTTTGGGTTTGATTTTGGGTATCGCGGGTATTCGCTGATATTTAATGCAATAGCGCGCTGCGCTGTGAGCTTTGGCTTGCGGCATGGCGCGTTTTTTATTATATTGAAGTTAACTTCTGCAAATTAACGGTTGACGCAAGCGGGATTCTGCTATATAATAGATACAGTTAACCAACGAAGTGCATCGGTTAACTACTAAGGTTAGGGATGTGAATTACAATGCAAAAGATTATTGCACTGACTGATAAGGTTTTAAACGGTCAGGATATTACTAAAGAAGAAGCTGAATTTTTGATTAACGTGAGCGATGACGACACCATGCTGCTTTTGGCTATGGCTGACAAGATTCGCCAAAAATATGCCGGCGATGCTGTTGACTGCTGTGCAATCATCAACGGCCGCAGCGGTAAATGCAGCGAAAACTGCAAGTTCTGCGCACAATCTGCACATTATCATACCGGTGTTAAGGAATACGGTCTGCTGAGCGAAGAGGAAATCTTCAATGCAGCTAAAAAAGCTAAAGAAGCAGGCGCTGTACGCTTCTCCATCGTTACCAGCGGTCGCGGACAGAGCAAGGCTGATGACTTTGAAAATATCTGCCGTACCCTGAAACGTATTAAAGAGGAACTGCACATTGAGGTTTGCGCTTCTTTGGGCATTTTGACTGTAGAGCAGGCAAAAGAGCTGCGTAAAGCTGGCGTAACCCGCTACCATTCCAATCTGGAAACAGCAGGCAGCAACTTCCCGAATATCTGCAGCACTCATACCTATGCTGATAAATTTGTTACCATTAAAAATGCTCAGGCTGCCGGCCTGCGCGTTTGCAGCGGCGGTATTTTAGGACTTGGCGAAACACGCGAGCAGCGTGTGGAATGGGCCTTCACTCTGAAGGAGCTGGGCATTGACAGTGTACCTCTGAATATGCTGACTCCGATTCCGGGCACTCCGTTTGAAAACAACAAACCGCTCCCGCCGCTGGAAATCCTGCGTGCGTTCGCTGTTTTCCGCTTTGTTCTGCCTAAGGCACAAATCCGTACCGCAGGCGGCCGTGAAGTAAACCTGCGTGATTTGCAGGCACTGGCACTCAATGGCGGTGCAAGCGGCATTATGATCGGCGGCTATCTGACTACTGCCGGACGTGGTACTGACCGCGATATGCAGATGCTCAAGGATCTTGATCGTCCGCGCAGCATGCCGAATCTTGCTTAATTAGTTTTCCATGAATTTTTAATACAAATCTTACACCTTAAAATCTCAAAAAGATAAGCAGACTGAGTTGCGAGCAGTCTGCTTATTTTTTTTTATGCGTGCGTGATAACGCACCGTCTTCCGCATCACCAATCCCTTGACGTATGAAAAATACGCCGTCGGGATTGATTCTTTGAATCCGGCACGTTCTGACGCACGCCTTTATTTGATAACGCACCGTCTTCTGCATCATCAATCCCTTCAAGTATTTATTTGCTGACGCATTGCCCTCTACGGCAAAATTTATGATATAATATAATTTACTAATGACTTTCAAGAGGTGAAGCAAAATGCAGTCACACTTTCTTATTATTACCGGTATGTCCGGTGCAGGCAAAACGCAGGTTGTGCGTACCCTGGAGGATTTAAATTTCTTTTGCATTGACAATTTGCCGGCGACCTTGATTCCTAAGTTTGCGGAGCTGTGCCGTCAGACTTCGGAGGAAAAGGTAGCTCTTGTTGTTGATATCCGTGGCGGACGCTTTTTTGATAAGCTGCTGCAGGTTTTGGATGAGATGGAGGCCAGCGGTCAAAAATACGAGCTACTGTTTTTGGATGCTTCCGATGCGACACTGGTGCGCCGTTACAAGGAAACGCGTCGTCGTCATCCCTTGGGTGAGCGCAATACCTTGCTGAAGAATATTACCTGTGAGCGTGAATTGCTTGATCCGCTGCGCGAAAAGGCTACGCATATTATTGATACCTCGACGCTGACTACGGCACAGCTTAAGGCTAAGGTAACGGAAATGTTTGGCGAGGGCTCATCAAAAGAGCGTATGGGTATTGTTGTGCGTTCTTTCGGCTTTAAGCATGGTCTGCCGCTGGATAGTGATCTGGTGCTGGATGTACGTTTTTTGCCGAATCCGTTTTATGTGGAGGAGTTGCGCAGCATGACAGGCAACGACCGCCCGGTAGCGGATTTTATCTGCCGCTATCCGCAGACCTTCCAGTATCTGAAGCTGGAGGAGCAGCTGCTTGATTTTCTTGTACCGCAATATATAAACGAAGGCAAGGCGCAGCTTGTTATCAGCGTAGGCTGCACAGGCGGACAGCATCGCAGCGTTTTTATTGCCAATAAATTGTACGAATATCTGCGTGAAAAGGGTTACAGCGTTGATGTGACGCATCGTGATATTCCTCATAGAAAGTAAGGGAGGAGCCTAATGGGTTGGATTAGTTGGCTGTGTCCCGGCATTAATTTGAAGCGCTGGCTGCTGCTTTTTGCGGTAGGCGTACTTTTATGTGCTTTGGGACTGGCTTTGTTTTTTAATTATCAGCTGATGGGCAAGGCAGAAGAACTGCTCTTCCAGATGACCTATCTGACAACAGGACGCTATTCAAACGGCTTGATTATGACGATGGGCGTGGGCTTTCTTATCGTAGGCTTTGCTATTATGGTGTACGGAACACGTCGCTTGATCAGTTCGGTAGTATCTGTCGTGGTACCTGACAAAAACGGTTCATTGATGGAAACAATTTTTATGCAGCGCAAGCTGACACGTGGCCCTGCTATCACTGTTGTCGGTGGCGGTACCGGTTTGTCGACGCTGTTGCGCGGCATGAAGTATATTACCAATAACTGTACGGCTGTAGTAACAACTGCTGATGACGGCGGTTCCTCCGGACGTCTGCGCAAGGAGCTGGGTATTATTCCTCCCGGTGATTTGCGTAACTGCCTGACGGCTCTTGCTGACCGTGAGCCGTTGATGGAACGTTTGATGCAGTATCGCTTTCAGGGAGATTCCCCGCTTGCAGGTCATTGCTTCGGCAATTTGTTTATTGCGGCGATGGCGCAGGCCGAGGGCGGCATGGAGGCCGGACTCAATGCTACGAGCCAGATTCTGAAGGTACGCGGCAGGGTTATTCCGTCTACGCTGGAGGATATCCGTCTGCAGGCGCGCATGACTGACGGCAGCATTGTGACAGGCGAATCCGAGATTCCCAAGGTGCGCAAGCATATTAAGAAGATGATGATGCTGCCGGCAGATGCACAGGCGGCAAACGGAGCTATCGATGCAATTTTAAATGCCGATGTGCTTATTTTCGGACCTGGCAGCCTGTATACCAGTGTCATTCCTAACCTGCTGGTTGAGGGAATCCGTGATGCCGTTGTACGCTCGAAGGCCATCAAAATTTATATCTGCAATGTTATGACACAGCCCGGTGAAACCGATGGTTACGGTGCCTATGATCATGTGCAGGCGTTGATTGACCATGTCGGTACACAGTTCTTGGATTACGCTATTGTCAATTCTCAGGATGTTACTTCGGAGCAGCTGCGTCAGTATGATGCAGAGGGTTCGCGTCCTATTACGCCGGATATTGATAAAATCCGCAGTCTGGGAATTACTGTTGTGCCGGCGCGTCTGATAAGCAAGGATGATTTGGTGCGCCATGATCCGCGCAAGCTGGCGCGTGTGCTTATTGCTTTGATTTATCGTCTGCGTCTTTTTGGACGCGGCATGCAGTTTTTCGATTATTTCTTTATGCGTGCGGGCATGAAGAAGCTGTATAAACAAAAATAAAACCAGACGCTGCAGCCTTGTCGGCTGAGAAGGGAGGAGTCTGCTTGTCTTTTTCCAATGATGTAAAAAATGAATTATCTCGTATAGAAACTAACGATGCGACCGGTGACAAGGCAGAGCTGCTCGGTCTTTTGCGTATGAGCGGTGCGATTGTTATCCGCGGTATGAATATAGGCATTCACTTTTCTACTGAAAACGCTGCTTTGGCCAGACGTGTACTGCAGCTGTTGAAAAGCAATTATCAGGTGCAGACGGAGGTAGTTATTACCCGTTCGCGCCGTTTGAAGAAGAATAACCGTTATCAGGTACATGTGGTGCCGGCGCCGCAGGTAAGCAAGGCGCTGAATGAGCTGCAGTTGCTGAGCGTAGAGGGCGATTTGAAAAATCCGCTGCTCTCACATCACGAAGGCAAGCGCACTTTTTTGCGCGGAGCTTTTTTGGGCGGAGGCAGCATCAGCCGTCCGGCCAGCGATTACCATCTGGAGATGGTTACCGGCAACGAGGATTTTGCGCAGACAATTATTAAGGTTATGCAGAGCTTTTCTTTGAAGGCCAAGCTGACCGACAGAAAAAATGAGTATATTGTTTATCTGAAGGATGGCGAAAGTATTATCAGCTTCTTGAGCGTTATCGGTGCGCATAATGCGATGATGGAGCTGGAAAATGTCCGCATCGTTAAAGAAATGCGCAATAATGTCAACAGAGCGGTAAATTGCGAAACCGCGAACCTGAACAAGGTGGTTAAGGCTGCCGTGCGTCAGGTAAGCTGCATCCATTATATTGATGAGCATATGGGACTGAGTGAGCTGCCTCAGGGACTGCAGGATACGGCGCGCCTGCGTCTGCAGTATCCTGATGTATCGTTAAATGATTTGGTGGAATACTCCGGTGGCCTGGGTAAATCCGGCATCAACCACCGTTTGAAAAAGCTGCAGGATATTGCAGTAGGTTTAGGTATGGAATTGGAGAAAGCAGATAAATGATTAAGAAAGTATGCTTAGTATTCCTGGCGCTGGTTGTCGTACTTTTGGCGGCTGCAGGTGTTGCATGGAAGCTTAACGGCGAGCGTTGGCAGCAGGAATATGCGGCCTTCAGAAAAACAGGCGCGCCGGTACTGATGTATCACGCTGTCGGTCCGGAAGAAGGCGCAGACTGGCCAAAAACGCTGATCATGAAGCCGGAGCTGTTTGAAGCGCATTTGAAGTACCTTAAGGAGCAGGGCTACACGATTGTGACGGTAGCAGAGCTGGCAGAGCGTCTGCAGCAGGGAAAAAGTGTAGATAAGTATGTTGCCTTGAGCTTTGATGATGGCTATAAGAATAATCACAGTGTAGTGCTGCCGATATTGCAGAAATATGATGCCAAGGGCTCTTTCTTTGTCATCAATAGGGACATCGGCGATGAGCTGCATATGAATGAGCAGGAAATCAAGGAGCTTATTGCTGCCGGTATGGAGCTTGGTTCGCATACCTACAGCCATAATCCGTTGGCTGCTATCGATGAAAAATATTTGGTGTGGGAAACGGATACGTCGCGTTATTGGCTGAAGAAAAAATTTGACGGCTATATTGTACGTACTCTGGCTTATCCTAACGGCAGCTATAACGACAGGGTTATTGCTGCAGCGAAAAAATACGGTTTTTACAGGGCGCTGACAGGTCACGTAGGTGTTAATACAGCGGCTACGTATCAAAAGGCACCTTTCGAAATGTACCGCGTAACCGTTGCTGATGACGGTAATGGGCTTGAAGGCTTTAAGAAGCGCTTGGAGCAGGCATATTTCTTCGGCTTTTTGCAGACCAAGGGCATTGATATCAATATTGTGCGTGACATATTTGTGCGCTAAGTAAAATTTAGGGAGACGGTTGTCTCCCTTTTCTTTTGCAAGTAATGTTAACCGTGAAAATAAAATGGGTTGACAATAAATGAAAACTGGCGTATCCTATAAACTATGAACTGTAACAGAGGTTACAGAAGCTTTGGAGGCGTGAATTATGCATTTGAGTACGAAGGAACTGATTTTATGCGCATTGTTTATTGCGCTTATTACTGTGGGAACATTTATTAAAATTCCGGTAGGCACCGATGTCTATACACTGCAGTTTTTGTTTACTTTGCTGGCCGGTCTGCTGCTCGGACCGCGTCTGGGGGCGATTGCCGTCGGTACTTATGTTGTTATGGGTCTGGTTGGTATTCCTGTTTTTGCATCAGGCGGCGGCCCCGGTTATATTGCGCAGCCGACGTTCGGTTATCTGCTGGGCTTTATCGTGCAGGCATGGGCAAACGGTGCCTGGGCGCGTAAGGCTAAGCAAATCAATTTCCGCAGCCTGTTGGAAGCAAATTTTGTCGGTATGTTCATTGTTTACCTGTTCGGACTCGTTTGGTTCTATGTTGTGTCCAATTATATAATCAATGCACCGATTTCTGTGTGGGCGGTTATCTGGTACTGCGGTATTCTGCAGGTTATTCCTGATGTTGTGCTCTGCGTTGGTGCGGCGATGCTGGGTGTGCGCGGTTATAAGGCCGGCATCTGGCTGAAGGCGTAAAAAAAGCAGTCCTTGCAATCTTATAAAAAGGTTGCGGGACTGCTTTTAGCTTTTTAGAAGGCCTTCTGCAGGAAGGCATCGAGGGAAGATTCGGTCATGCTGCCGACGATGCGTGCAACTATATGTCCGTCGGCGCTGATGATGTAGGATGCCGGAATAGCGTCAATGCCGTAGGCTCGTCCGAGTGCCTGATGGTCGCCGTAGGCAGCGGGGAAGGAGTAGCCTTTGCTTTTGATGAAGCGTGCAGGATCCTGTTCGTTATCATCTACGCTGAGAATAACAAAATGCATTTTATCTTTATATTCGGCGTATTTCTTTTCAATATGCGGCAGCTCGCCTACACAGGGAGGGCACCAGGTTGCCCAAAAATTGATGAAGACAGGCTTGCCCTTCAAGTCACTCAGGCGCATGGTTTTGCCGCTGTTTAATTCCTTGTAGCTGAAATCGGGTGCAACTTCGGCAGCTGAGGCAGCAGCAGTGTTCATCTGCGGTTTGCTGTCGGCAGTTTTATCTGAGAAGGGACAGCTGCAGCCTGCGGTAAATAATAGCAGCGCAGTCATAGATAAGGTAAGCAGGATTTTTTTCATGTTGACCTCCTTAGAAGAATAAGAGAAAAGGTGTATATAAATTAAAATTTTTTGCCGAGAGAAATTGCCTTTACCGGGCAGACATTGCGGCATTCACCACAGGCGATACATTCGTTGTCACCTACATGCCGGCAATCCATTTTGCAATGCTCCATACAACGGTCGCAGTTGATGCACTTGACATGGTTAACCTTCATGCCGAAAAGGGAGATTTTATTAAACAGTCCGTAAATAGCGCCTAACGGGCAGATAAAGCGGCAGAAGGGACGATAGATGAAGATGGCTGCCAGTACAGTCAGGCATAGTAACGTCAGCTTCCAAAGAAACAGCTGGCCTAAAAGCTCGCGAATCTGCGGCTTGAAAAATGCCAGGGGCAGAGCAGCCTCCAAAGTACCTGCGGGACAGATAAATTTGCAGAAGGCAGGTACGCCGCTGCCTGTGATCTGATAAAAGGCCAAGGGTAAAATAATAAGAAAAATCAGCGCGATAAAATATTTCAGATAGCTGAGCAGATAGGTAAAGCGGTTGCGCTGCAGCTTAGGCGTAGGAATTTTGTAGAGCAATTCCTGCACAAGGCCGAAGGGACAGCCCCAGCCGCAGATAAGACGCGCAAAGATTAACGCAAAGAGCAGAATGAAGCCCAGCACATAGAAGGGAATGCGCAAAAATACACCGCTGAGCGAGCTTTGCAGCGAACCAAGGGGGCAGGCACCTAAAGCTCCGGGGCAGGAATAGCAGTTTAAACCCGGCAGGCAGAGATTTTTGCTGCTGCCCTTCCAGATGTTGCCGGTGGTAAAGCCTGCAAAATTGCCGTTATATAGGAGGGCGGTGCAAATTTGTACAAGCTTACGTTTAACCAATGCCGATACACTCCAGACAAATTGTCGCTGCCTTGCGCCAGACGGCAAGATATTCTCTGTTGCAGATACCATACGTCAGCATGGCGGCAGCGCTCAGAAGGATTAAAATACGTGTTATTTTCATAGCAAGCAGACCTCCTATATAATTACTAAGAATATTCTAGCATATACAATGAAATTTTACTATGAATGCATGACTATACATTATTGAGGTTGGGTAGCAAATAGCAGGAAATAATATTAAATTATTTCTATCCGCGTGTTGCAATGATTTTCTGACCGGTGTTATATGGATAAAAGCGTATGAACAGGCTATAATAAAAACAGATGATGCAATGGAAGAATATAGGTCGGGAAAGAGTCTTTGTAAATGAGTAACTTAAAAAAATCCTTGCAAAATAAGCGAAAACAAGGTAAAATAAAACAAGTAATAATATATTTTTTGGAGGTAATCGTTATGCGTAAACACATCAAAACTGTTAATAAAGCAATGCTGAACAAAACTCTGCGTACCGGTGGCTGCGGCGAGTGCCCGGCTTCCTGCCAATCCGCTTGCAAAACTTCCTGCACCGTTGGCAACCAGGTTTGCGAACACTGCAAATAATATCTGAGCTTAACGCAGCTCCCTGTCTGGTGCAGGGGGCTGTTTTACTATCTATGTAAAAAAAGAAAGGTTGGAATACATGCTGATACATAAAATGCGTCTTGATGATAATATGGCTGTGCTGGATATCAACAGCGGTGCCGTTCATCTTGTAGACGATGTTATTTACGATTTACTCGATTATTATGATGGCAGCAACGATGCTGAGGCTATGGCTGCTTTGAAGGATAAATACAGCGAAGAGGATTTGCGCGATGCATTGGAAGAAATGCACGGCCTGCAGGATGAAGGCCTGCTTTTCAGCCCTTCCTTTGACGTACCGCCTACTTTTGCCGAAAAGCCGATTGTCAAATCCCTGTGCCTGCTTGTAACCCATGACTGCAACCTGCGCTGCGGTTACTGCTTTGCCGATACCGGATCCTTCGGTGGCTGCCGTCAGCTCATGAGCAAGGAAACTGCGGAAAAGGCTATCGAGTTTGCTATTGAAGGCAGCAAGAAGCGCCATAATCTGGAGCTGGATATGTTCGGCGGTGAACCGCTGATGAACTGGCCGGTTGTTGTACATATTACCGAATATGTGCGTCGTCGCGAAAAAGAAACCGGCAAGAATATTAAACTGACTTTGACAACCAACGGTACTCTTTTGAATGATGATAATATCAAATTCCTCAATGATAACCGTGTTATGCTGGTTCTGAGCCTGGATGGCAAGAAGGAAACTCATGATGCTATGCGTCCGTTCCCGAATAAATCCGGCAGCTATGATGCAGCTGTACGCGGCTTTAAGAAGGTAATTGACAGCCGTGAGGGCAAGAACTACTATCTGCGCGGAACCTATACCCATTTCAGCACCAATTTCTGTGAGGATGTGCTGGATATGACTAAGGTTGGCAAGGAGATTTCCGTAGAGCCCGTAGTAGGTATTGACGAGCCTTGGGTTCTGACCGAGGAAGATCTGCCGGTTATTTTCAATGAATATGATAAGCTGGCACGCGCATATTTGGAGCGTCGTCGCGAAGGTAATCCCTTTGACTTCTTCCATTTCAATGTAGCACTTGATAACGGTCCGTGCGTTGCTAAACGCTTGGCAGGCTGCGGCGCCGGTCATGAATACTATTGCATTACCGCTGATGGCGATATTTACCCGTGCCACCAGTTTGTCGGCCGCGAACAATATAAGATGGGCACCCTGGATACCGGTATCGTTACACCCGAGATGGTGCAAAAGTTCCGTCATACCCATGTTCTTACTAAGCCGGAGTGCAGCAAATGTTGGGCACGCTTCTTCTGCAGCGGTGGCTGCCACGCTAATGCGGATTTAATTAACGGCGATATTACCAAACCGTATGAGTATGGCTGTCGTCTGCAAAAGAAACGTCTGGAGAATGCTATCATTGTTCAGGCCGTTCTGTCTGCCGAAGCACAGGAAGGCGAGGACCTGCGTCCGCATATCAACAACTTCACTTACGAAAAATAACAGATAGTTTCTCGTGCGCTCTGCGAAAGCAGAGCGCATTTTTTGCTTTTTTGCAGATAGAGGTAAAAAAGTAAGAAAGAAAAAAGCTGTACAAAGCAAAAAAATCTTGGAAAATTTTTTGAAGAAAAGGCATTTTTTTACGCATATTTTGCCGTTTTTCGGTAGAAAATTTAACTTTTTTTGAGATTTTTTGAAGAAATTTTGAGGCTGATAAAAGCGATGAACAAGCATAGTTGTTTTTCCACGAATCCTAGTGTGTCACGAAAAAATGTTAAAAAAGTAACAAAAAAGGTGTTGACATAATGCGGGTCACATGGTAT
>OIYP01000947.1_pt1 | contig 16464 bp, 24 predicted proteins | sample 1588261 | NCBI WGS metagenome assembly OIYP01 (sample SAMN03283293) | human gut metagenome | biome: human-associated habitat; material: feces | host: Homo sapiens | place: Peru | collected 2012
AGATGCTGGAGGCTGAAAATGAAGATAACTGATGCTTTGCTTACGCCGAACAAGTATTCCCGACCGCAGATACCTTTGAAAAGTGTGAAAAAGGTTGTTCTGCACTATGTCGGGAACCCGAAAAGTTCGGCTATGGCTAACAGAAACTACTTTGAAAATCAGAAGAACGGTGGGAGATATGTTTCTTCGCACTACATAGTCGGTTTAAGCGGTGAGATACTGCGCTGTGTGCCTGAAAATGAAGTTGCTTATTGCTCTAATCAGGCGAACACATACAGTATCAGTATAGAATGCTGTCACCCCGATGCTACGGGGAAGTTTACCGATGCGACAACTGATTCTGCGGCTGAACTTTGCGCTTATCTGCTTAAAAAGTACGGGTTGTCGGTCAATGACCTGATACGGCATTATGATGTGACGGGCAAGCAGTGTCCGCTTTGGTTTGTGCCGACAAAGTATCAGTCTGCCGATGTTGCAAATGCTCGGTGGGCGGGGTTCAAGGCTTTGGTCTCGCAGAAGATGGAATGCAACGTACCTACAAAGCAGGAAACATCTTTTAAGGTGAAAATCTTGGACAATGCGCTCAATGTCCGCAAGGCGGCAGGTGTGGGAAATCCGATCGTTGGTGTTATACACAAGGGCGAGGTTTACACCATTGTCAAAACAACAGCGGTCAGCTCCGCAACTTGGGGCAAGCTGAAAAGTGGTCTCGGTTGGATCAACATCGGCGAAAAGTATGTAAAAAAAATATAGGAGGAATAACTACATGAACATCAATTGGAAGAGAAAATTATCATCAAGAAAGTTTTGGGCGGCTATCTCGGGCGTTGTTATCAGCGTTATGATCGCTTTCGGTGCTAATGCGGATTCGCAGGAAAAAGTCACGGGCGATATTACGGCAACGGGTACGCTTGCTATCTATATGCTTGCCGAGGGCGGCGCAGACAAGGCGGCTGTGAAGAAAAATGAGGACAGCGAGGGCAAAAAGGAATGACAGAGGGCATCATAACGGCTATAATCGCATTTTGCGGAAGTGCGGCGGCATCTTTGGGTGGAATACTTATCAACACAAAGCTGTCGAACTATCGCATTGAACAGCTTGAAAAGAAGGTTGACAAGCATAACAATATTATTGAGCGTGTTTACAAGCTTGAACAGAATGAAGCTGTTGTAGATGAACGCATAAAGGTTGCGAATCACCGCATTGATGATCTCGAAGAACATAGTGCAAAGGACTGACAGGTTTTATGGCACACATTGTAGGTGCGGTATCGCTTAACAGAAATGTTTACAGCTTGCCCGACATAGCCAAGTTTGAGCGCATAAGCGATGAGAGAATAAAAAAGCTTATGAATGAAACACTTCGGCGGACAACTCTTTCATCGGAAAACAAGTCGGCTACGGGAATCAAAGCGTTCTTTAATGAAATAGGCTGTTATGACCCGAATATCAACGTTTTTCTCACTCACGGAAGCCTATCCCCTTTTGCAAAGGCTATACGGATAGAGTTTGAGAAAGGCTATCGGGGCAAAAAAGAGATACAGTATGCGATGTTCTATGTTAAGAAGAGCGTTTATGATAACTGGCGCAGGCGGCACATTCCGTTCAATGATGCGGTAAATCCGAATATGTCCGAATACGGACTTCCAAAAACAAGCGACACACGGTCGGTAAAGATGAAGAAATGCCCCGAATTTCTGTATTTTGAAGATATAGTAAAGAGGTTAGGCTTTACCGTTCCCGAAGCTATTCAGCTTGCGTTAAATGAATATATGGAACGGCACAATGACGTTTTCAAGAGCGTTCCGCACTCTGAAATGATAGACGAAAGCAGGGTCAGGGAAAACAAAATGTCCCTGATCTTTGCTTATATCGACCCGAATGTAACGAACGCTGTCTATAAGATGTTACAGCGATATAATTCTGTGAACGTTCCTCACATCAAATTCTCGGAGTTCGCAGAAGCGGCGTTAGTCGAAAAGCTTGACAGGCTTTCGGTGAAATACACCGACCCTGCACTTTATAAGGAAATGCTTGAAGTGCAAAAAGCGGAAGAAAAGTTTCTTTCGGAACACGGCAATGAAAGGAAGTGAAACCTATGAACGGGAAAAATATGCTTGCTCCGACAAACGACATTGAAATGACAGATGAACAGGTCGAGGAAGCGAGGTTATCCCTTTTGAGCGGAACGCCTAACGCTTCTATGGTTTCACTTCTTCGCAGGAACGTTGATGAACGGAAGAAACGGCTTTCCGTACTTATTGATGAAAACAAGATTCAGAGTTCACAGCGACTTGCAAACGCTCTTTGCGAGCTTGATTCCGTGCTTCTCGATGAAGAGGTGCTTGCGGCGGTAAAGGACGGTATTGTCAACTCAAAAGACCCTGCCAAATCCTATAACGAGTTTGCGAAAGCTTCAACCGAGCTTTACAACCGAATGATGAAGCAGCAGCTTTCGACAGCCAACCCCGATGCACCGCAGAATATGAACAGCGGCAAGTCAATAAAGGTTGCTGTCTGTGACTCCTCGGGTGCGGTAATGGTTGCGATCGGGGGTGATGAATAACGCCTGAATGTGTTAATCTCACCAAAAAAGAGCGTTATGCTGAACCCGAGATAAGCTCAAAGGCTTCTTCCGTATGCTCACAATGCGGAACGACATTCCGGCAGGAATGGGACGATGAACGAGGGCGATACAGTGAGTTCAGGCTTTGTCCTTCGTGCAGAGCGAATTGTTCGCCGTCAAGGGTGAGCAAAAAGCAGGTCACGCTTGAATACAATCCTCACAAGTTTCAGTCAATGGTTCATCACAGCACCAAACGCTTTCGTGTTATAGCGGCAGGCGCAAGAGGCGGCAAGGACTACTGCTGTGTAGTTGAATTTTTCGCCTACTTGATGAAGTGTGCGAACGAAGACCGACCCAAAACGCTTATGCCAAAGGTAATGGGTTGGATAATTGCGCCGACGGAAACAATTGCCCGTCAGAACTGGCGTGACCTCAAACGTGTTATTCCAAAGGAACTTATCGCAGATGAGAGCCGTTCAACAGGTCAGATGACCTTAATAAATGGCGTTCTTATTGAACTTCATTCAGCGTATGACCCTGAATCGCTCGTTGCGGTAGGTTTGGATATTGTTCTTATCACAGAAGCGGCAAGAATAAAAGACCTTGAAACCGTATGGGACAACCTTGAAATGAGATTAAATTCTCCATACAAAGGCATTGGCGGCAAGGGCGGCGTTGGTCTTATAAATTCTTCGCCGCTCGGCAAGAATTATTTCTACAAGATGTTCCAGTTTGGCGTGAACAGCAAGCAAAACCCGATTTACGACCCCGACTGGGAGAGTTTCCATTGGACAACTTGGGACAACCCATATATGGCTGATAAGGGAAACGAAGTCAAGGCAAACGGCAAGACTTATAAAGAAAATCTGAAAAACAGAATGTCCGATGCACGTTATCGACAGGACATAATGGGAGAATTTCTTGCAAACAAGTATGCTGTTTTCCCGACTTTTGAGAAATGTCTTGAAGCTGTTCCGAAGTTCAAGACCCAAGAGGAAAGGGATAAATATATCGAAGAATGGCGAAGTCCGAAGTCGTTTATGACCTATTCAATAGGCTATGACCCCGCTTCGATAGGAGATTCACCCGTTTTGTGGGTCAAAGAGGACGAAACAGGAAAGATAATGCAGTCTGTATCGATGGACGGTTACGGTTGGACGGCACAGTTTAACTGCATAGCGATGTATTCCGCAAGGTACAACGGAGCAGTAGTAAAGTTCGGTCGAACGGGACACGAAACTGTAAACAGTCAACTTGCGGAGCGTGGCATTTCGACCGTGCCTATCAACGAACAGGGAGCAAACAAGGGAAACCTTGTTGAAAACCTTGCAAGAGTGGTTGAAAACCGTCAAATGATAATTCTTGATGACGGTTCGGAGATGACAGAGCGAATAAAAGTCGAGTTTTCCGATTATGTCCGAGACAGAAAGGGGAATACAATAGTCTATCACAACGGCAGCTCGGGAGATGGTCACGACGACCACGTTTCGGCTGCTTATTTTGTATTCTCCGATACGGAAACTATAAACCCGTCATTGCCGTGGTGCGGCCTTATCGGCGGAGCATAACAGAAAGGAGGTAATGAAAGCAGATGCCTTTATTTCCAAAAAAATCAAAAGCAAAACCTATACATATAGGCAGAGCTTCGGAAGTCAACACTTCCCGAATGGAATATTCGCCGTTCCGCACGAAAGGAACGAAGCTTCTTAACCGCTTGCGCAGCACATACGACGTTTACGATGCCATTGACCTGTTGGTCAAGGAACACCCCGACACGTCAATGGGTTATACAGTATTGCAGAGCCTTGTAAATCAGGGCGGACACATTGAATTTACTTCCTGCTCGGCGGCTTCATCGGCAAGAATACTTCGTGAATGGAATGAATTTGCCGAAAGGGTCAATGCTGTGAACTCAAACGGACTGGAAGGCTTGCTTATGCAGCTTCACGGATATGATTTCCGAAGCGGCGGAATGTGCTGTGAGGTCGTTGTAAACAGCGACTGCACAGATATTGAGGACGTTTATCCTATTGACCCTCGGTTCTTGAAGTGGAAGCTTGAAACGAGGAACGAAAATCAATCGTGGATTCCGTATCAATGTGTGAACGGAAAGCAGATCGACCTTTCCCAATCCAATCTGATATGGATCCCATACAATCCCGACGGAACGCCCTGCGGCAGTTTGCTGTTCGCTCCTGCTGTTGCGGCGGCGGATATGCAGCTTGAATTTTTAAACAGCTCGCAGATAGTCCTTTACCGAGTGGGAACGCCCCGATACGATATTTCGCTTGACCGTGAGAGTCTTATCAAATCGGCACCGCCCGATGTTGCGGCGAACCCCGTAAAGGCAAATGAATATATTGCAAAGGTATATGATTCCGTCAGGGCGAGCTTTGCAAACCTTTCCGCTGAAAATGACATTGTTCACACCGATGACACGAAGATAAGCACGATCGGCGGTGACAGTTCAGCATATTTTCAGGGCATTGCGGCTTATGCGGAAGTAATTGACGTTCAGATGATGAACGCTGTCAAGACGTTGGGAACGCTTATGAACAGACGTTCGAGCGGTTCTTATGCTTTATCGACGGTAGAGTTCAAGGTCATCGTGGATATGATAGAACCCCGACAGCGAGCCGAAAAACGACTTGTAGAGAGCATTGCGAGGATATGGCTTCGGGTTCACGGCTACAACTCAGATGTGACGTACACACCGAACCCGATAGAATGGCAGTCGATGCTTGACAAGATCGATTACAACCTCAAAAATGAGGAGTTCTATCGCCGTGCCGATGAATACGGCTACATTTCGCCCGATGAAGCGGCGTACAAGGTCACAGGTGCTGAAAAGGCTTTTGAAGAACGCAAGGGTCTTTTTGCATATATATCCAAGCTTTTAGGTATGGAAAATAACAATGAAAAAGGGAGTGAGAAATAATTGAAATTCGGTAATATCGTTAAATCCGCCGACACAGGGCAGAACGGATATTCGACAGATGAAATGGAACAGGTCAACAAGTTCACACGGCACAAGCTTACAGCGGACGAGGTTTATATCTTCCCTGTTGTAATGTGCGACAATGAGCTTGACCGTGACTATGATCATTTTACTGTTGACACATTGAAGCAGCTTGCAAATAGGTTCATCGGCAAAACTGTTATCTGCGACCATAACAGAAAAAATGCTAATCAGGTCGCACGAATTTTCAGCACAGAGGTGGTTCATAATCCGTCAGTAAAGACTTTCGATGGACAGGATCTTTATCAGTTGACCTGTAAAGCGTATATGCTGAAAAATGAAAGCACACAGCCTATCATCAATAACATTGAAGCAGGAATTTACAAGGAAGTTTCGGTAAACTGTTTTGTTGAATCACAGAAATGTAGTATCTGCGACAATGACTATTACGATTATCCCTTGTGCAATCATTCACGAGGCGAATATTATAACGGCAAAAGATGTACTGTCGAGCTTTCAAATGCGATTGATGCATACGAGCTGTCATTCGTTGCTGTTCCTGCACAGCCGGGTGCGGGCGTTACAAAGTGTTACAAATATAATGAAGCTATAGAAGCTTTAAAAAAGAAAGGAATGAACACTATGGAAGATTACGGAAAAATTAAAATGGCACTTACCGAGCTTGGCGTTGACCTTGACGGCATTGCAAAGTCGGAAGGCAAGGCTGAAAACGAACTTCCGAGTATGGGAGCTATTCTCGCGGCTGTTAAGAATAGTATTCCCGGTGCGGCAAAGACGGAAAATGCATTTCTTACTGCAAGTGCGGTCAAGTCAGTTGTCGGTAAGGAAATGACAAGCGAAGAGGTCATCGGACTTATCAAGAGTGCGAATGAATCGGCGGAAAAGGCAAAACTTTATGACGATATCAAGTCAAAGGCTATTGACAACGCTGTCAAGAGCGGTGTTAAGGCAAAGGGCGAAGCTTTCTCCGAAGATCGCTACCGCAAGATATTCGCTTCGTTCTCTGTTGATGAGATCAACGAACAGTCCAAGGAATGGGAGAATGAAGCAAAGTCGCTTATCCCGTCGGGCAGGAAGTCCGAAGACCCCGAAACAGATAACGGCGAAGCAAAGTCGTATATCAAACCAAACCTTAATTTCTAAAAACAGGAGGTAAAAACTATGGCAATCAGAGATATTATCGGCAAGGCTGTAACCCTCACAGGCAACGATGAAGTTGGTTACGGCAGCGAGGGAAACGCTGTATTCGGCGTTGTTGCACAGATCGAAAAGGCAGGAAATACAAATGTATATCCGCTTGGCTTTGACGGTGCAGCCGGAAGTGCAACATTTAAGCTTGCAGATACTACAAAGACTGCACTTGATTCTCAGGCAACTGACGATTATGTTGTAACCGTCAAGTTCGCTCAGATGGTCGAAAATGTTCCTATTTCAGCAACATCTTCAAAGCAGCCTTCCGCAGGCGGTGCGGTCGCAGTAGACGGTGCAGGCGGTCTTGTTAAGCTTGACACTCTTGCGGTGGCTACATCTGCGGCAACAGTTGTTCCGTTCAATGCGGTTGCAACCTCGGTTGACAAAACCGCAAAGACGGCAACTATCAGAATTCTTTAATAACAAGGAGGATAAAAAGTATGAACAGCATTAAAATTTCCGACAGCATTATCAAGGAAGTTCACAGCACAGGTCTTTCCGTTTCGAGTGTTCTCGAAAAGAACTTCGCAAAGGAACTTTCCGAAAAGAGAGAAGCCAATCCCTCATTAAAGAGCGTTTCGGCTACTAAGATCGCACTCCTCGATGCAGGTATTGACGGCAGCTCGCTGATTGAAAAGCTCTTTACCACCGATAACAACGACCTTCTCTTCCCTGCTTACATAACTGACCTTGTAGATCAGACTGTCAAGAGCAGCGATATTATGAAGTATCTCGTTTCCGACGAAACAGGCATTGACAGTATGGTTATCAAAGCACCTACGCTCGATCTTCTTTCCGAAGAGAACAAGAAGAACCTTAAGAGGGCGAGAGTTGCTGAGGGTGCTGAAATTCCCGTTCGTAAGGTGAACATCGGCACTAAGACTGTCGAACTTTACAAGAAGGCAATCGCTATGTCACAGACATACGAAGCTCTCAAATATTCGAGAATTGACGTTGCTTCAAAGATGTTCAAGGCTGTTTCGGGCGATATCGTAGGTCAGAATATTGATGAGATCGTCGCAACTCTCGAAGGCTGCAATGTCAAGACACTTGGCACAACCGCAACAGCAAACACCGTTACAGCCAACGAGCTTTTTGAAGCTTGTATGGATTATGCGCTCAAATACGGTTATGCGCCTACGACCGCAGTCGCAAGTGAGGAAATGTTCAAGTCGATCGCAAACATTATGTACAACACGCAGAATGAGTTCGGCGCAAACTCCAAGCTTGCTATCGAAGTTCCGCAGCTCAACAATATGAAGATCGCACTTGTTAAGGCTAATGTATCACAGAAGTCGGGCAAGAACAGAGTGCTTCTTTATAACAAGGATATGTCTATTCAGCGTTTCGTCGCAAACGGCAGCAACATCGCAGAGGTTCAGAGAAACATCTCAAATCAGACACAGCTCTCTACACTTTCCGAAATTTCGGGTTACGGCTCACTTATCGAGAGTGTAAGCGAAATCGTATCTGCATAAACGCTTATCCGGGGCGAACGGCTTATTCATTTACGCCGTTCGCCTTGCTTATATGAAAAGGGAGTGACATTGAATGGCTGAAACTGATTTTTCGAGCAGAGTATGTATGCTTTTATCTGCTGACAGTTCCGTTTTTTCGGCTGAAATGATAGAATCTGCTGATTTCAAAGGGACAGCGGAAATACTTGTCAAAAGAGCTGTTCCCGATTATGATGATATCTTGTCGGGAGATGATGCTGAAAGGCAGGAATTATTGGAAAGCTGTATTGTTGTTCAGACGGCCATTCTGCTTTCTCCGAACGTGCGCAAACAGCAGATCAAAATTGAGCAGACCACACACGCAAAGGTGGAATATTTCGATACTTCCGCTTTTGATGCACTCGTTGACAATCTGAATCTAAGGCTGAAGATGCTGTATGAAGAGCTGAACAAGACGGAATATTCATTACCGCCGCTTGTTTCTCTCACAAATCCGAACAGGCGTTTTCACGGAGCGGGGTTTGATATATGACTGTTAATTACGGCATAGTGAACAGGCTCGGTGAAGTGCTTGTCTTTGAAGAACATAGAAAAGAGATAAAAGCAAGCTTGAAAGGCTCGACAAATGCATCGTACAGCCTTGCAAACAGGGCGTATTATGTTGAAGGTCAGGCTTTCAAGGGAGATTACCAAGTTGGCGATTACTTTCGCAGGAAGTGTGAAAAGAATAACGTTTATATGGTATCTACCATAAGTTCAGAGCCGCTTGCGGACAATCTTGTGTATCTATACGCTATGCGCTGCAATGCTGTCATAACGATCATGCGGTACAAAGGGCGGCAGGCTGACGAATACGGCGATATCAAGGACGTTTTCGAGGAAATCCATACGGATATCCCTGCTTACCGAGATTTTGCCACACGTTCAGACAAGCTGACGAATGACGGCCGCATAGATCAGGCAATATACACGCTTACACTTCCGCACAGATTTCTGCTTTCGGAAAAAGACCGTGTTATAATGAAAACCAATATTGACGGCGAATACGCTGACAGGGCATTTTACGTTGAAAGCACGGGAAACGCTATTTCCGAATACGGTGGTTTCGGAGTTGACACGGCACAGCTTTCGCTTGATACAAGAAGTTAAAGGAGCTATTTTATGAAAAGTCATTTGAGAATATACAGCTTTGAGGACTACCGAAAAGAGGTTTTCGGCGGTGAAGAAGCTATGATAAGCAATGTTCGGGCGGCGTTGAAAGCTGACCCGTTTTTCCTTACGGACGGCATTATTCTTGCACGGCTTCATTCCGATATTGCAAGGTGCAAGTCGGAAGATATGGAGTATATGATATACAGCAATGACGAGGCTGTCCGTGAGAATTTCAGAACCTATGCTTTCTGCAATCTGCTTGGCTCAATATGTCACGCTCTTGCTTCGAGGTCGAAAAGTGCGCTGTTTTCTTCGTATGCTTCCGCAGACTGGCTCAAAAAGTCAAGGGAGTATTATCAAAAGGCTGATATCCTCGAAATTGCTTGGAGAAATAAGAATGTCAACAAAACCCAAACTGACGTTTAACTCCGCAAGGGCGGCCGCAGGCTATAAAAAAGCGGTTCAGAATGCGACAGACCAGATTCTCAAAGACCTTTACGAAGAGATCAGTCAAAGGCTGAACACTTCCGAGGGCAAAAAGGACTTGCAGAAAATGACCGAAAACGAGGAAATGATTTTCCGCAGGAAGGTCATAGGCTGTGCTGATGCTATTATGGACTCATACGGTACAGGTTCGGAAATGGATAAAACAAACCCATTTTACAACGCCTACCGTCATTCCTCGCTATGGAACGTTTCAAGGCGTGGAACTGTTGCCATTGTAGGACGGCACAAAGGGTTTTACATTGACATTTACGGCCGCAAACGCTATTCCACAGGACGGCGGGAAACCGAGAATATCGAAGATTATTATGAACCTATTTCACCGTCATACGCTTTTCAGAGAGCGGAAACGTGGTTCACAAAAGGAAACGGAAGCAAGGTCAACGTAGTACTTTCACGGTATCTTGCCGAATATATCAAGGGAATGTATCAATATTTCGATTACAGATAAAGAGGTGATCTTATGCCGATAACGCCATTTTCGGACAGGCTTGCGGTGATAGATATTATTGCCGGTGACCCGTACATAAAAAGTCTTGGCTTTGACCGTGACAAGATTTACAACACTTCTTACACAAATGAGAAGTTAGAAAAGGACACACGGCAGATATTCGTTTACAACACGAATTCGGAAAACGGCGATATTGACATTTACATTTCGCCTGTCATCGAAATAGACATTTCCGTACCTGTCGGGCAGGCGAGCAAAGCTTGTCTTGCGGCGGAACAGGTCATTGCCTTATTGTCGGGGCGAGAGATAAACGGTCACACGGCTTGCGAGCTTATAGCTCCCTCGCCTGTCAATCTCCCCTGTCAGTTTGGATATGAATGTATCGGGTTACGGTTCCGATACAATGCAACCATATTTAATACAGTCAAGACAGTATAACGCTGTTTTGGCTGTTGTTTTATACCCACTTTACGAAAGGATTTGATAAAATGGCTACAAGAAGAGTAGAAAAGAGCAAAACGAGAATCTTCAAGACGGCGGGACACTTCGTTCTCACAAAACGTCTTGCAGATGGGTCACTGTCGGAAAAGCCCGAGGACATTTACACTTCCGATTCAGCGATCATTCAGTCGGTCACGACAAAATATTCCTATCAGACAGAGAAGATGGAAGACGGCAACTCATTCTATGCGGCTGCCGAACATCCGACCTCGGCAGAAGCTTCCGCAGAAGTCGTAATGAATACATACGACAAGAAGCTGTGGGAGTTTATGACTGCGGCAACGCACACCACAACAGAGAACGGCTATTACAGAGATACAGCAGACACGTACATCATTCCCGATGACGGCATCGTAAAGGTCAACGCTTCGGCAATCAAGCCTAACAGCCTTGTTCTTGTCAGAGATAATGCGGGCGAAGATTTCACTATGCTGAAAGAAGGCACACCTGCCGCAAACAGCTTTACAGTTGATTACGCAAAGGCAACGCTCACATTCAACGCAGAGGATAAGGGTAAGTCTGTTTATGTGACCTGCTACAAGGCATCGAAGAAGGTTTCGACTTCCTCTGTCGGCGCACTTCCTACACTTTGCTCGTTCAAAATGGAGATCATCGGCGAAAACTGCGATAAAGACGAAACAGACCGCGTTGCTGACAACTTCATCATCTCGAACGTAAGAATTTCAGGCGATGTATCTGCACCTATCCGTCAGAAGTCCTACAACTCTTGGACTGCTTCGTTCGGTATCACGAAGCCTGCCGCAGGCGAAAATGCTATTGACTGGGTATCTGCTGAAAAGTCCGAGCGTTCGGCTGATGATACAACGGCTGATGCGACACTTTCGGCACTCTCTATCGGCAATCTCACGCTTTCGCCGACATTCTCTGCCGGAACAACGGAATACACGGCAGCAACTACCGATGCCACAAACAAGATCACGGCAACTGCGACTGACGGCAATGCGACTGTTGAGATCAAGAACGGTGCAGCTGTTGTTGCAAGCGGTTCAACCGCTACTTGGAGCGAGGGCGAAAACACCGTAACCGTAAAGGTAACGAACGGCTCTGCTGTCAAGACCTATACCGTAACAGTTACAAAGTCCTAACCGACTTTCGTAAACGAACGTACAATAAATATCCCCTCACAGGCGAACTTGTGAGGGGAATTTTTTAAAGGAGTTCCTATGAATAAAGAAAACAATCCGTCAGATGAACGTGAACTGCTGTTTGAATTGTACACGTTCACGGCATCGAACGGCAAAATATATTATGTCAAGCCTGCGACATTCAGGGAAGTTATGTCCCCCGACAGCGAGTTCACAAAAAAAATCGATTCCGTCGGCGTTCCCGTTCTTATTTCGGGTGGAAATCCCCGATTAAGCTGTATGGCGGCGATGAGAGATGAGAACCGCAAGTCGGCTTTGGCTGATATTGTCGGCAAGTATGTCACGGGTTCGGACGGTGAAGCCATAACGCTTGACAGCCTTGAAAACGACGGCTTTACTGTTGACGATCTTGTTCTGCTAATAAAGAGGTTCGCAGGAATCTCGGGGTAGACAAGTCACAGCTGATCAACGACGGCGGCAGCTGTGACGATGATAAGGGTGGAAGCTGGGCGGCGTTCTTTGCAGGATTGATAAAAGGACGAAGTATGACCCGAGAAGAGATTTTCTCACACTCTTTGCCGTATCTCGAAGCTATGAGCGGCGAGATAACCCGTATTCGCATTATTGAAGCAGGAGGAAACCCCGACCGTGACGATGAAGAGGACAGCAAAATCGGCACGGAAAGAGATTATTCCGTGCCGAATGATAATTGTGGTGAATCTGATGATATGTTTTATGGGAGATTGAATGAGATGTTAAGGTGATTATTCGGTATAGTCTCTGAATTTTGCAAGAATGGCGGTATCATCGTCTTCGTCTTGGCAACATAATATGCCATCACCTATCCGTTCCAAATTACTATTATACCATACTACTTCATAATATCTGCAATTGGGACGCAAGCTGTCAAAATCACGGCATTTAGTATATAGAAACTTATATCCCCATTTCTGCTTTTTAAGTTGGGCAAATGTCATTCCATCTTGGGGTTTATCGGGTAATGTTTCGTATTTGACTGTTGTTTTGGTATCTTTTGCAGAATATTGAGATTTGCTGTGGTTTTCAGATGAACTATGACTTTTAGATGAAAAATCGGAAAAATCGTGGGTTTTGCTGTAGCTCTCATTTACTGAATCGGTTTGGTTATTTATTGCAATACAACCGATAATAACAGTAACTATGCACATTATAACAGGCAAAAGTTTAGATGCGCCAAGATCCTTTGCGGCAAATGTTATAAGCAGATTCAGAAAGAAGTCGCCTATAAACATAAACAGAAAAATAGTCCAAAAATCAACATCGTGGTTTAGGCTTGTAGTATAGACTGCCGCCAAAATCAGCGAAACGATAATTGTACAAAAAATCGTTTGCTTTATTGCGCCTGCACATTTGTTGGTGGTTGAAGAGTAGGGTTTTACTGTTTCCTGTGCTTTTTTGGGTGGAACAACAATAACATTGTTCACAATGATACTATCGTTGTCTGAAATATTCTCTTTATCATAATCTGGATTTGCCGCTCCGCAATGCGGACAATAGAGCATATCCTTTGGAATAGGTAGGTGACAATATTCGCATAACATAAAATATTCCTTTTGTATTAATAGTACAACAAACTCAAATCATCGCCTGAAATTGTAGTGGAAGTATTATCCGAGTATTCTATAAGAATATTCGTGATAACAACTTTTTTTGCGGTTTTATTGTACAAAGCGTTTTCCCAAACGGTACCGTAAAATACATCAACCGGTATCGCTTCGCCCCTTTTATATTCGTATTGTTCCAATTTTAAAGAACCGCCGCCCGAACATATCGGACCCGTTTCTTTAAGCTTAAATACGGAATTATCAGTTATTTCGTCAGAAATAACATCGCCAACTCCATTGTAAACCTCAACAGTAAAGGTTATGTAATTTATCGTTTTTTCCGAAGTGTTGCAGTATGATATCTGCAAGTCAACACCGCCGGCACTATCAACATCTGAAACAATGGACTGGTAAATTCTCAATGTGTTGCGCATTCTCTCTTTTTGCTCGTTTTCACGTTCTTTCTGTTCACTCTTTTTCTTGTTTTCAACTCTGATTTTAGCTGTTCGGTATAAATCCAATGCATCTGAATATTCTTGACTATCAGGGTGATTTTCGTGAAGTTGTTCAGTTAGATACACAACTGTTTCGTATTTCTCTAAAAAGAAAGCTTCCCTAATACGGGATAATTGGATTCCTGCGCTGTTTTTTAATGAATTGTATTTATTCTCCAACTGAGCTATCTGTTCATCTTTTTGCGAAAGCTGAACTAAATATTGTTCGTTCTGAGCTTTCAGTTCTGCGTACTCCTTGTTGCTTACGCAGCCGCAAAGAAGAATGGTGCAGGAGATTACAGTTAAAAGTACCCGTTTCATAAAAATATCCCCTTTTGTAGATTAATTTAAGACCATAATACTACAAAATTATCCAGTTTGCAACAAGTATTTGATGATTTTGTTACATATAACAATACACAGATGCTTATTTTGTTACATTTTACATATTGACTTATGTCAGACAATATTATATAATTATGTCAGACAAAAGTTAGGAGGTGCAAATGTTGTCACCAAGAACAGGTCGTCCAACTCAAAATCCTAAGGAAGAACGCTTGACAGTACGAATTGACAATGAATGTTCTGAAATACTTTCAAATTATTGCAAAGAACATAATGTCAATAAAGGTGAAGCTATACGAATTGGAATAAAAAAGTTAAAGGACGATAAAAAGAAATAAACTGTAAGTGTCAAGCTTCCAACTAACCACTTACAGTTTACAGTACAAAATCACAGAGGATTTGTTAAATCTATTATAACACTTCCTCTGTGAGATGTCAATGATTTTATGGAGGAATTTTTATTATGGAGAAACTTAATAACACAGCAAAGGTACTTACCGAACTTTACAACTCACTTGACAATCTCAATGAAATTGATGTAATGAATCTTTCAATTGAAGCCGATAACGTTGAAAGTGCGATAAATATGGCATCTGCATTTACGGCAAGCCTTGACGATTTCGAGAAACAGCAGGAGATCATTACAGGCTACAGGGTAATGAATTCTGTTCTCACTGTTTTGAAAAACAGAATTGACGGTATTTATGACAAATTATTTGATATTAACCGTCGGTTCCGTGAAATATTATAAGGCGGTGGCGTTATGAATGATTTACAGATATTCTCAAACCCCGAGTTCGGTTCGGTGAGGTGCATTGAAAAGGACGGCGAAGAATGGTTTGTCGGAAAGGACGTTGCTCTTGCACTCGGATATTCCAAGCCGCTTGGTGCGATAGATAAACACGTTGATAAAGAGGACTCCCTGATTTGGGGAGTCCTCGACGGGAGAGGCTGTGTTCAGCAGACAAAGCTTATCAACGAAAGCGGTTTATATTCCCTTATCATATTAAGCGAGCTTCCCGGAGCGAGAAAATTCAAGAAGTGGATAACCTCGGAAGTCATACCCTCAATAAGAAAAACGGGCGGCTACGGAGTTCCGCAGATGTCGCAGAGCGAGCTTATTTTGAAGATAGCACAGAACAATGTTGAGCTTGAACGCAGGATAGCTGCCGCAGAGAGCGAAACAAAGGCTGTTTCGGAAAAGCTTGACAATGCGCTCGATGTTTTCACCGCTCCGACTTCGGAGAACTGGAAGGACGAAACCAACCGCATAATAAACCGAATGATCGAGGAATACAATCTCAATTACGGTGTATTCAGGCGCAAGCTTTATGATGAGCTTGAAAAATCCGCCCATTGTGACCTGACGGCAAGGCAGTCAAGGTTAAGGGGACGAATGGAAAAGGCAGGAGCTACATACGCCGAACGGCAGGCTATCTCGAAAATCGATATTATTTCCCGAGATGACAAGCTGAAAGCCATATTTGACGGAATCGTGCGGAAATATATGGCGAAATATATTATCAAGGCGGAATAGATTTAAAAGCACCTCTTATGGGGTGCTTTTTTATTCCCCTTTATACTATTATATATGTAATTCAACACACGTGCGTGTTAAAATGCGTGTTGGTGAGTGTTGACGTGTGTTGGTGCGTGTTGAAATGAGTGTTGAACAGATCATTTTCGTGAGGTCACGGAAATGATAACTGAATACAGCTTACAAGCGTTTTGGCAAGGACATAATTGTCCTTACCAATGCGCTGTTTTTATACCCAAATTTCAGGAAAGGAGCGGAAATGATGAAAGAAGCTATTGCCAAAATAATCGGCTCGGAGAAGTTCTTCCCTGCTTTGCTTATTTTGCTCGATATCGGGGCGGCTATTGTTTATGCCAAGCACAGGGACTGGCGAAAGGTCATTTACTGGCTTGCGGCGGCTATTCTCAATGCGGCGGTAACATTTTAGCACGGTCGCATTTAAAATGCGTGCGTGAAATTTTAAAATACAGAAAGGGTGTTCAAAATGGCAGACGGAGTTACTTCACAGGTACAGCACATTACCTCGCTTGACTTCGATATGACGAAGGCATTACAGCAGTTACAGGAATTGCAGGAGCGGTTCAACGCTGTTACACA
>OIYP01000948.1_pt1 | contig 16445 bp, 11 predicted proteins | sample 1588261 | NCBI WGS metagenome assembly OIYP01 (sample SAMN03283293) | human gut metagenome | biome: human-associated habitat; material: feces | host: Homo sapiens | place: Peru | collected 2012
AGTTTTGGGCGTACGCCATACTATGAAAACGTTGCGTTTCTATTTGGACACTTCAAGATATGGCCAAACCCCAGCCGTTCCATACCGCTTCATCCGACCAAATGTGTCTGGGGATAATGCTACTGGCAACGCGGACTATTCCACTTCGCCGATACGCCTCAGGAACTCGTTCTCAGAATAAATGGGTACGCCAAGTTTATTGGCCTTTTCGAGCTTGGCCGGCCCCATGTTTTCACCCGCCAGAACAAAAGAAGTCTTCTTCGAGATGCTGCTGACGTTCCTGCCGCCATGCTGCTCCACTAGCGTTTTATACTCCTCGCGGGAATGACGAGTGAAGACACCGCTGATGACCACTGACTGGCCCGACAGAATGTCTGAGATTTGCGCAGCTTGCCGCATCTCGGTCTGCACACCAGCCCTGACCAAACGGCTGACAAAGTCTGCATTGGCGGCGTTGGCAAAATAGGCGATGACACTGCGGGCTATGACGTCACCGACGCCGTCGACCTGGAGCAAATCGCCCAGAGTGGCAGCCCTCACCTTATCGAGACTGCCGAAATGACGGGCTACAGCCTTGGCCACCACTTTGCCGACAAAGCGGATACCAAGTGCGAAAAGCACACGATCGAACCCCATATTCCGACTGGCAGCGATGCCGTCGATAATCTTACGGGCTGACTTTTCACGACTACGGTCTGCACCGCAGAGATCGGCAACTGTCAGGTCGTAAAGATCAGCCGCATCATGTATGAGGCCACGCTCGAAGTAATCGTCGACTGTTTCTGGCCCGAGCGAATCGATGTCCATCGCATCGCGACTGATGTAGTGCTCTATACGCCCTTTCAGCTGAGGCGGGCAAGCTGAGTCGTTGGGACAATAAGTAGCGGCCTCCCCTTCATAGCGAACAAGAGTGGCCCCGCATTCCGGACAGGTTTTGATGAACACGACCGAAGGCCCCAGTTGTGGGCCGCGCTGCTCTTTGGCCACACCGACAATCTGGGGAATGATTTCGCCTGCCTTCTCGACATAAACCATATCACCGAGATGAAGGTCAAGTTGGCGGATAATGTCTTCATTGTGGAGTGAGGCCCGCTTGACCACCGTACCTGCCAGCAAGACCGGTTCCATATTGGCCACTGGCGTGACTGCCCCAGTACGGCCAACTTGGTAGGTGACTTTGTCCAAGCGCGTACAGGCACGTTCGGCTTGGAACTTATAGGCGATGGCCCAGCGCGGGCTTTTGGCCGTATAGCCCAGCTCAGCCTGCTGCCGCAGGCTGTCCACCTTGAGAACTATGCCGTCTGTGGCTACAGGCAACTCTTTGCGCGCCACGTCCCAGTGGTCTATATAGTCATATATCTCCTCAAGAGAGTGCACCAGTTTCATGGCCTTTGAAATTTTGAATCCCCATGAAGCAGCCCACTGCATATTCTCATAATGGCTGTGCTGAGGAATGTCATCTCCCAACAGGTAATACAGATAGGCATCGAGACGTCGCTCAGCCACAACGGCTGAGTTCTTGCTCTTGAGCGTCCCAGAGGCCGCATTGCGTGGGTTGGCAAAGAGGGGTTCTTCACGGGCCTCTCGCTCACGGTTGAGTCGGTCAAAACTCGTCCAAGGCATCAGTATCTCACCACGTATCTCAAAGTTGTCGGGATAATCGACTCCTTCTGGCAGTGTGAGCGGAATACTGCGTATGGTACGCACATTGTCTGTGACATCATCGCCACGTACACCGTCACCTCGGGTCACAGCTCTTACAAGCCGGCCATGTTCATACGTCAACGATATGCTGAGCCCGTCAAATTTAAGCTCACAGCACACGGCAAAGGCCTGCCCTTGAAGGCTGTCAGCCACACGCTCGTAGAAGATCCGCACATCATCGCGGTTATACGTATTGCCCAATGAGAGCATCGGGTAACGATGGACCACCTGCGTGAACTCTTGGTTCAAGTCACTCCCCACACGCACCGTGGGTGAGTTGGGGTCTGCCATCTCTGGATGCTTGGCTTCCAATGCCATGAGCTCATGCATCAAGCGGTCAAACTCCTGGTCACTGATGCGCGGCGCATTCTCGACATAGTAATGATAGTTGTGCTGATGAAGCTCTCTGCGAAGTGTCAGTATGCGTTCTTTCTCATTCATAGATAAAGCGATAAATGGGTATAGTGCGACCTGCCGGACTGAAAGGGGCATTGAAATGGAACGTGCCGCAGGAAGCGGATTGACTCCCTGGGCACATTCAATGGTCACGACATGAAGGATCCCGGCCCGGAATATGTTGCAGAACCGGCGTTCTATCCCGTTCCGGCCTCATGCCATCCTTACAGAGCACCTCGGCTATTCGTCCCAGCCCTCACTGTCCATCCAATGGCCCAAGACCAAGGCCAGGTCGTCAACCTTGAGTTGAAGTTCTGGCATGTCTGACTGAAGATTGGCATAGACGGTCTGCGCCATGTCATCTACACTGAGTTCCATGAAACCGTCCTCGTCGGTGCTGTCCCAATCAACCTCCTCGGCTAGATAGTCTACAGCACTCTCTATGACAGCTTGGATGAGCTCTGGCGTATAGACGTCGCGCAATGCCGGATCGAGGTGTTGATAGATGTATTCGACAGTCTTGCGATCCTCTGCCCTGTCGGCAGAGAGTTCGTCGTCAAGTATTGCCATGACCTCAAAGGAGTGTGTCCTCGATGGTCTTGATGTAGCTGTCCTTAGTGCCAGCACCGACCTGACGGCCGACAAGCTCGCCCCCCTTGAGGAAGATGACCGTCGGGATATTGCGAACGCCGAATTGGCTGGCCAGATCAGCGTTTTCGTCAACGTCGCACTTGCAGATGTTGACACGACCCTCATAGTCAGTGGCCAGCTCGTCGATGATGGGGCTTACCTTCTGGCAGGGACCGCACCACGTGGCGCTGAAATCGATTACGACAGGGAGTCCCTCGTCTACGATACTCTTGAAATTCTGTTCTGTCATTACTTTTGCCATGATGATTGAAGTTTGTGAAGACGTGATGACCGTTGCGGACATCGCGTCCCCGGTTATTGAATTGATATTGGCTGCTTGATGGTGAGGCCACTCAGTTTATTTCATATTCCAAGCCCTGACTGGCTTCCAAGAAGTTAATGAGTTCTTTATGAATGGCTACCTTGTGATTGCGGGATTGGAGTAAGATATGATGCTGCTGATCCACATCTATGATATTGAAACGCAGGTCTGCTGTACCTTTATCATTGTGCAATACGCTCACAAGCTCGTTGACCGTACGCTCGTTGAGCCGGTCTAGGCGTGCTGTGATGGTGATAGACTGCAACTTCGTTTTCTGCACGTCAGAGAGGAACTGAATATTGCCGATGTGAAGTTCGTAGTCCTCTGGGCGCCACCGCTTGGGCTCCACGCGTCCCGTGATGAAGAGCGAGTTGCCCGGTGTGGTCAGATAACCGCGCCAACGGGCCCAGTCGTCACCGAACAGTGCCAACTCCCCACTGCCGGAGAAGTCCTCAATCCTGACGATGCCAAAAGGCTTTCCGTTGCGTGTCTGCCCCTCACGCTGCGGCGTCACGATGCCGCCAAGCATGACGTCCCTGCTACCAACACTTTCCAGCGCTGAAAGCTGTACAGCCTTCAAGTTGCATATTTTGTTGAGCACAACGGCATAATTGTCCAGAGGGTGGCCTGAGATATAGATGCCGATGAGGTCGCGCTCCCGGTTCAGTCGCTCCATGTCGCTCCATTGGGGACATTCGGCATCTGGCTGTGGCTTGGCAATCTCTATCTCCGCGATGTCACCGAAAAGACTTGCCGTGGCAGTGGCTTTGTCTTGCTGGTAGTTCTGGGCGTAACGCGCCAGCTCATCGAGAAATGTGCCGTTTCCGGTTGTGCTCTGGGTGACGAATTGCTCGCGCTTGACGTCCTTGAAACTGTCGAAAGCCCCAGCCAGAGCCAGGCTCTCAATGTTTTTCTTATTGCATTGCGACAGGTTGATACGCTCCATAAAGTCATAGATGGACTTGAACGGGCCACCACTCTCGCGTTCCTTGAGAATAGATGAAATGGCACCCTCGCCGATGCCTTTGATTGCTCCCAGACCAAAGCGGATCTCGCCATGGTTGTTGACGCTGAACTTCAGGCGGCTCTCGTTGATGTCTGGCCCAAGTGTCCTGATACCCAGTTTCTGGCACTCATCCATCAGTTTGGAGATGGTCTTGATATCGGCCAAACTGCGACTCATGACACCAGCCATGTACTGTGCCGGATAGTTGGCTTTGAGGTAGGCCGTCTGATAGGCCACCCAAGAGTAGCATGTAGCGTGGCTCTTGTTGAAGGCATAAGAAGCAAAGGCGCGCCAATCGTTCCATATTTTCTCAAGCACCTTCGGGTCGTGGCCATTGGCCTTGCCACCCTCGATGAACTTAGGATACATGTGGTTCAGCTTCTCTATCAGCTTTTTGCCCATGGCCTTGCGCAAGGCGTCACTCTCGCCACGGGTGAAGTTGGCGATAACACGGGAGAGCAGCATGACCTGCTCCTGATAGACGGTGATGCCATAAGTGTCTTTGAGATACTTCTCCATGCAGGGCAGGTCGTAGACGATAGGCTCTTCACCGTGCTTACGTCGAATGAACTGCGGAATATACTGCATGGGGCCTGGCCGGTAGAGGGCGTTCATGGCGATGAGATCCTCGAAGGTAGAGGGCTGTAGCTCAATAAGGTAACGCTGCATACCGGTAGACTCGAACTGGAAGGTGCCAATTGTGTTACCGTCACAGTAGAGCTGATAGGTGGCAGGGTCGTCAATCCGAATCTTGTCGATATCCACTTCGATACCAAGGCTGTCACGGATGTTCTCCACGGCCTCCTTGATGATTGACAACGTCTTGAGCCCGAGGAAGTCCATCTTGATCAGCCCAGTCTCCTCAATGACACGTCCCTCATACTGCGTACAGGCCACTTTCTCGCCAGTCTCCTTGTCTTCCGCCGTCGAGATGGGCACCCAGTCAGAAATCTCATCACGGCAGATGATGAAGCCGCAAGCATGAACGCCGGTGTTTCGCACATTGCCTTCCAGCATTTTTGCATAACGGATCGTGTCGTGAAGCAAGGGATCCGGCGACGCCTCGGCCTCACGCAACTCTGGAATGCAAGCGATGGCATTGGTCAGATTCATCTTTGGCACTTTGCCGTCAGGGCCTTCGGGGAGCTTGTCTGGGATAGCCTTGCATAGCCGGTTGCTGATGTCCAGCGGTAATTTCTGCACCCGGGCCACATCTTTGAGGGCCAGCTTTGTAGCCATCGTGCCATATGTGATGATGTGGGCACAGTTTTCCGGGTGGTACTTCTGCGTCACCCAGTTGAGCACACGTCCACGACCGTCATCATCGAAGTCTACGTCGATATCAGGAAGAGAGATGCGGTCGGGGTTGAGAAAACGCTCAAACAGAAGATCATACTTGATAGGGTCAATCTGCGTGATGCCCAAACAATAGGCTACGGCACTACCGGCCGCCGAGCCACGTCCGGGACCGACAGAGACATCAAGTTGCTCACGGGCAGCCCTAATATAGTCTTGCACAATTAGGAAGTAGCCAGGGAAACCCATGGTCTTCATGATATGCAGTTCGAACTTGATGCGCTCCTCAACCTCCGCACTGAGCGGATCGCCGTAGCGGCGAGTGGCACCCTCATAGGCCAACTTAGCCAGATAGTCCGCTTCGAGCTTGATGCGGTAGAGCTTGTCATATCCGCCGAGTTTGGCTACCTTGGCCTCTGCGTCCTCACGCGAGAGCACCTCGTTGCCATTCTCATCACAGGTGAATTCCTTGAACAGGTCTGCCTCAGAATAACGCTGTCGATAGAGCTCCTCGGTGCCGAAGTCCGCCGGGATGTCAAAGTTTGGCATGATGGGGCCATGGTCTATGGAATAGAATTCCACCTTGTCCAGCACCTCACACGTATTGGCCAATGCCTCTGGCACATCAGCAAAGATGGCATTCATCTCAGCCCTGGTCTTGAACCACTCCTGCTTGGTGTAGAGCATGCGGGCAGGGTCATTGAGATCCTTGTTTGTGGCCAAGCAGATGAGGCGATCGTGCGCCTCACCGTTTTCCTCGTCGACAAAGTGGCAGTCATTGCTACAAACAATCTTGACGTCAAGTTTCTTGGCCAGTTCGATAAGCACGGCATTGACTTTCTGCTGCAAGGGGTAAGTCTCGCGGTTGGCACGAATGGACGGATCCTTGACTTCATGGCGCTGAAGCTCGAGATAGTAGTCGTCACCGAAAATTCGCTTGAACCACAGGATGGCTTTCTCTGCGGCCTCGACATCGTCGTGCAGGATCTTCTGCGGCACCTCTCCACCCAGACAGGCTGAGCAAACAATGAGCCCCTCATGATAGCGTTCCAGATCGCCCGGGTCTGTGCGTGGACGCATATAGAAGCCGTCTACCCACGAGCGGGAAACGAGCTTGACCAGGTTGTGATAGCCCTTCCGGTTCTTTGCCAAGACGATAAGGTGCCAGCCTGATTGGTCAATCTTGCCCTCACGCAGACGCTTGTCGCCACGCCGTGCCACATACATTTCGCAACCGAATATGGGCGTGAAATTGGCGCGCCGCTCAAGTTTACCAGCTTCAGTGCGCAGTTTCTCGGCCAGCTGTTCGGGAGTCATGGCAGCCTCAGGAGTTCCGGGCTCAGGACGGTAAGTGCCGTCCGCCAGCCCAGACAATTTCGCATTGACATCAGCCAATGCCCCCTTGGCCTTTCCACGCACCTTGCTCACGGTGTTGAAGAACTCCTTGATGCCCATCATGTTGCCGTGGTCGGTAACGGCCATTCCACGCATGCCATCGCGCACAGCCTTGTCTACCAAGGCTTGGACGGATGCCTGTCCGTCGAGAATGGAATACTGTGTGTGGACGTGCAAATGAACGAAATCCTGCATGCTGCTTGTCGGTATTTAGTCTGGGGTAAGAATGAGGTACGACGGAAGTGTTCCGCTTCTGGAGGTCAGTCCGTACAGTCCTTCAAGCGGTGTGAAATGCGCATAGCGCAGAAGTTGGGGCCGCACATGGTGCAGAACTCACCATTCTCGTAATGAGCCTCTTTGAAATATTGCTGAGCGAGTTCCGGATCGAGCGCCAGGTTGAACTGGTCTTTCCACCTGAACTCATAGCGGGCTTTCGAAAGCGCATTGTCCCTGATCTGCGCACCGGGATGGCCCTTGGCCAGATCGGCGGCATGGGCCGCAATCTTATAGGTGACGACACCAGTACGCACATCGTCACGGTTGGGCAGGGCCAAGTGTTCCTTGGGAGTGACATAGCAAAGCATGGCCGTACCGAGCCAGCCGATAATGGAGGCACCGATGGCTGACGTGATGTGGTCATAGCCGGGAGCGATGTCGGTGACCAGCGGGCCAAGCGTATAGAAGGGGGCATTGTGGCATTTCTCGATCTGTCGTTCCATGTTCTCCCTGATTTTGTGCATGGGCACATGGCCAGGCCCTTCGATGAAGGCTTGGACGTCCTTGGCCCAAGCGCGTTCAACGAGTTCTCCCATAGTGTCTAGTTCCGCAAACTGTGCGGCATCGTTGGCGTCATAGATTGAGCCGGGACGAAGACCGTCACCAAGCGAGATGGCCACGTCATAGTGGGCACAGATGTCACAGATGTCGTCGAAATGCTCATAGAGGAAACTCTCACGGTTGTTCTGCAAGCACCACTCGGAGATAATGCTGCCGCCACGGCTGACCATGCCGGTCATTCGGCCTTGTGAGAGATGGATATTCTTTCGGCGGATGCCGCAGTGGATGGTGAAGTAGTCGACACCCTGTTCGCACTGCTCGATAAGCGTATCGCGGTAGAGTTCCCAAGAGAGACGCTTGGCAACGCCGCGCACTTTCTCCATAGCCTGATACATGGGAACGGTGCCGACTGGCACAGGACAGTTGCGGATAATCCATTCACGCGTCTCGTGGATATTGGCTCCGGTGGAGAGGTCCATTAGTGTGTCGCCACCCCATTTGCAGCTCCAGACAGCCTTTTCCACCTCCTCATCGATGTCTGAGGTAGTGGCAGAGTTACCTATGTTGGTATTGATCTTGACGAGGAAGTTACGGCCTATGATCATCGGCTCGGCCTCTGGGTGATTGATGTTGGCCGGAATGACGGCGCGTCCGGCAGCCACCTCCTGACGGACAAACTCTGGAGTGATATGCGTCTGAATGCCCAACTCTGCGCAATTCATGTTTTCACGAATGGCTACATACTCCATTTCGGGCGTGATGATGCCCTGTTTGGCATAAGCCATCTGCGTGATGCGTTTGCCAGACTGTGCACGGTAGGGCAACGTGGTGTGACCGAAACGCAATGCGTCGAGCTTCGGGTCAGCCATGCGCTCACGGCAATACTCTGAAGAGTAAGCTGCAAGTTTCTCCACCCCGCCACGTTTCAGAATCCAAGATTCACGAAGACGTGGCAGACCGGCCTTGAGGTCAATCTCCTGTTTAGGGTCGCTGTAAGGGCCGCTCGTGTCGTAGACATAGACTGGGGCGTTCTGCTCATAGTGTTTCGTGCCATCCTTGTCCTTGGTCACTGTGGGCATGAGCGTGACACGACGCATGCCCACACGCAGGTCGGGATAGAGCTGGCCGGCCATGTAGACTTTCTCGCTAGCCGGATATTTGATTCGCATTGAAGCTTCCATTGATTTAAAACTTAGGGAAGGATTATATGTGTAATGATAGTTATACCGAGTCAATGAGCATTGATGAAAGCGTTCATCTCTGCGACGGGGTCTGGGGCTTGCAGGATGGCGCCGCTGACGGCAATGCCGTCCACACCGGTTTCCATGATGTCTGGGACGTCGGCACGGGTGATACCGCCAATGGCGACGACTGGCAGGTTGATTTCTTCCTGCCGCATGGCATCCATGATACGGGCCAAACCATCCAGACCGAGCAATGGTGCCAACCCCTGTTTAGTGGTCGTATAGCGGAAGGGCCCACAGCCGATATAATCGGCTGAAGCACGGTGAAGTGTACGGACATCATCGATCGTATTGGCCGTTCCCCCAATGAGAAAGCCCTCACCGAGCAGGGCGCGGGCCTCAGACACCGGCATATCCTTTTTGCCAAGATGGACTCCGTCAGCCTCCACTTCCTTGACCAAGGCCACACGATCGTCAATGATGAATGTGGCGCCAGCCTCACGGCAGGCGGCGAGCAAACGGCGGGCTATTGGGGCCACCTCATCGTCAGAGGCGTCTTTCATGCGGAGCTGTATCCACTTGCAACCGCCGCGCAGGGCCAGCATGGCCGATTCCTCGTAACTGTAGCGGGAAGTGGAATGGGTTATGAATTGTACAGGGATCATCGTTGCTTGCATATGGTTGTAGAACGCGGGAATGATGAGACAAAGCGGCAAGCGCTTTGACCGGTCGCAGCGGACATGTGAACCGAGAAGAGGGAAATATTGGTGTTTCAAACAGATCCCTTCGGCGGCATTATCCGCATCAGGTGCTTAGGGTATGCTCTCAGCCGGATCCACAGACACCGGCACCCCCTTGTTCTTTGATGGCCCAGCAAAGGTACGGACTTTTTTTGGAACGAGCTTCAAGCCTCGCTGTTATTTGCTAGCGGTTCAAAGCTGGCTCAGACCTGTACGTTTAGCCACCTTGAATCGGAACGCACGGGAATATTAAGTTCTGACACCAAGCAAGCATATAGACTACAGTCTGATATAGGATCTGAGACTCGTTATACCTCCATAATGCCCCATAATATAATGCCGGCACCATCACCAGTTCACTTATTTGCCCCATTTGCCTCGCAGGCGCCTTAACTTCTTTAACCTTCATCTAGGTTTCGAATGTTAAAACAGGGCTTCGGTGAAACTGCTCCGGGGCAAATTTGAATTAGCTCAGAGCAAATTTTTCCGGGGCTAGGGGGAGTCTCTCGGAATACCGGGGCAATTTTTCGCCATATGATGGCAAATCCGACCGGTATGGGGCAAGAATAAAGGCCATCCGCGCGGATGGCCCTTTTCTCTTGTGCAAAGATACTGTTTTCAGGCGCCGAAAGCAAGCTGTGTTAAAGCCGAAAAATTCTATGGTGCTCTGACGGATCGCCCATAAAATGGCCATCGGCTTACTGCCGGTGTACATGGCCACATGCATTTTTCTTTTGCCTCATAGCCGGTTGGGGGATAAATGGGTTGCTGAAACAGCCTAGGCCCCACATTCCCGGTTCTGATGGCTCCTCCCTACCCGAATGGGGGAATGGAGTCACTTGAGCAAGGCGAGTGCCTCTTTGATACGCCGCAAGGCCTCGACGATGTTCTCATCACTTGTGGCATAACTCATGCGGAAACACTCCGGCGAACCGAACGCGGCACCACCGACTGTGGCCACATGGCCCACTTCGAGGAGGTACATCGCGAAGTCCATGGAGTCGTTGATGACATGGTCGCCATGGCGCTTGCCGAAATAGGCGCTGCACTTGGGGAACAGGTAAAAGGCGCCGTGTGGCTCGTTAACCTCAAGACCCGGTATCTCCTTGGCCAGACGGACGATAAGGTCACGACGGCGCTCGAAGGCCTGACGCATTTCCTCCACACATGCCTGCGAACCGGTATAAGCGGCTTCGGCCGCCTTCTGTGACACAGAGCAAGGGCCACTTGTATATTGCCCCTGGAGTTTGTTGACCCCTTTGACGATCCACTCCGAACCGGCAATGAAGCCTATGCGCCAGCCGGTCATGGCATAAGCCTTGCTGACACCGTTGACAATGACCACGCGGTCGCGTATACTGTCAAACTGCGCAATGCTCTCATGGTGGCCAATGTAGTTGATGTGCTCATAGATCTCATCAGCGATGACATAAACCTGTTCATGACGCGCCAACACCTGAGCCAGCCCGTCCAGCTCAGCCTTGGAATAGACAGAACCGGTAGGGTTGCTTGGTGAACAGAGAATCAAAGCACGCGTACGGGGCGTGATGGCGGCTTCCAGTTGTTCAGGCGTGATCTTGAAGTCCTGCTCGATACCGGCAGCGACAATGACGGGCTCGCCGGCCGCGAGTTTCACCATCTCGGGATAGCTCACCCAGTAGGGGGCTGGAATGATCACCTCGTCGCCCGGATTGACGAGCGCCATGACAGTGTTGCAGACAGACTGCTTGGCGCCATTGGCACATGAAATCTGGGCCGGCACATAGTCTAGCCCGTTCTCCCGCTTCAGTTTGGCCGCAATGGCTTCCCGAAGCGCGGGATAGCCAGCTACGGGTGAATAGCGTGACCAGTTGTCTTCGACAGCTTTGATCGCTGCGGCCTTGATATGCGCGGGGGTGTTGAAGTCAGGTTCACCGACGCTCATATTGATGATGTCAATGCCCTGTGCCTTAAGCTCACCGCTTTTCTGCGACATGGCAAGCGTAGCCGATGGCGAAAGACGGTTCAGGCGTTGTGAGAGTTCGTTGGTTGCCATAAATATATGTTTGTTTTATTTGATAATGTGCTCTAAGCGCCCTCTCACAGTCAGTTGCGGTTGCCACCGAAGATGCGGAGCAGGTACAGGAAGAGATTGACAAAGTCGAGATAAAGCGTCAGGCTGCCCAGCAAGGCAAGTTTCTGCGTACTGTCGTTGACCTCGTTGCCGTGCTGCAAGAAAAGCATCTTGAGTTTCTGCGTGTCATAGGCTGTGAGTCCTGCGAAAATGAGAACACCCAAATAGGTGATGCCCCAATAGAGGGCCGAACTGGCGACAAACATGTTGACCACAGAAGCGATGATAAGCCCGACGACGGCCATCAGGCCGAAACGGCCGATGGGTGACAGGTCGCGCTTGACGACAAACCCCAGCAGGCTCATAGCGCCGAAGGTGGCCGCTGAAACAGCAAAGGTGGTGACGATGACGTCCACGCTATAGATCATGAAGATGCACGAAAGCGTGACGCCATTGAGTATGGCATAGGCGGCAAAGAGCAGGCCTGCTGTGGCAAACGACATGCGCATGATGCGGGCTGAGAGGAAAAACACGAGCCCCAGTTCTGCTATGATGAGCCCCCAGAAAGCCAGCTTGCTGCTGAAGATAGCTGCCATGAGCTCCAAGTTTGAGGCCACATAGCCGGCCGTCAGTGCCGTCATGATGAGGCCAAGCATCATCCATAAGTAGGTTTTCCTCATGAGAATGGGGAACGCGGCGGCAACACGCTGGCCGTCGACGCTGTAGGGATTGTAGATAGTTTCCTTGTCCATAATGATTGGAGTTTAGAGATTGATGATTTATGGATTTGCGGTCGCAGGGACGAAGTCAAGGCCGGATACTGCGTCCATGGCCTCGGCAACATTGCGAACAGATCATTTGTTGAAATGCAGCGTATGGCCCATGCGCTCCTTCTTCGTCCGGAGGTAACGCTCGTTATAGGCGTTGGGCTTGATCTCGATGGGCACATTCTCCACGATCTCCAAGCCATAGGCCTCCAGCCCGACACGCTTGACAGGATTGTTGGTGATGAGACGCATTTTTCTCACGCCGAGCAAACCGAGAATCTGGGCCCCGACGCCATAGTCGCGCTCGTCCGGATCATAGCCCAGGTGAATATTGGCGTCGACAGTATCATAGCCTTCTTCCTGAAGCTTGTAGGCGGCAATCTTTGCCATCAGGCCTATGCCCCGCCCTTCCTGGTTGAGATAGAGCACCACGCCCTTTTCGGCCCGATCGACCATGCGCATGGCCTCGTGGAGCTGCTCGCCACAGTCACAGCGTTCTGAGCCGAAGATGTCACCGGTCACGCATGAGGAATGCACGCGGACGAGTATGGGCTCATCGGGCTCCCAGGTGCCTTTGATCAGGGCAACGTGTTCGAGCAAGTTGCTTTTCTGCCGGAAAGGGATGAGTCGGAAGTGGCCGTACTCTGTCGGCATGTCGACCTCCTCACCTTTCTCGACGAGGCATTCGTGCTTAAGGCGATAGGCGATAAGATCTTTGATTGTGATAATGTGCAGTCCCTCCCTTGCGGCAAACTCCTGAAGCTGGGGCATACGCGCCATCGTACCGTCTTCATTGAGAATCTCAATGAGACAAGCCGCGGGATGCAAGCCGGCCAGGCGAGCCAGATCCACGGCGGCTTCTGTGTGCCCCGCACGGGCCAGAACGCCACGGTCTTGGGCATAGAGGGGATTGATGTGCCCCGGACGTCCGAAGGTCTCTGGTGTACTGTCGGGATCGGCCAGCGCACGGATGGTGGCAGCACGATCGTGGCACGATACGCCTGTGGTACAGCCCTCCAGCTTGTCGACGGTCACGGTAAAAGGCGTACCGAGCATGCTCGTATTGGTCTGCACCTGGTGTTCGAGTTCCAGCTGGCGGCAGCGATCTATCGTAATGGGGGCACAGAGCACGCCACGGCCACAGCGCAGCATGAAGTTGATCTTCTCAGGCGTAGCAAACTCGGCAGCCATGATGAGGTCGCCCTCATTCTCACGGTCTTCGTCATCCACGACTATCACGAATTTACCCTGTTTGAAATCGGCTACAGCCTCTTCCAATGAAGCTAGTTTGAAATTATCCATTTGGTGTTTGTTTTTATCTATCGTGTTTATTTAAAAGGTGCAGCGACACGTTCGGTCTTGGTGTCCATAAGCCGGTTCACCGCTGCGTCTGTTTCATTCTCCTTGTTCTCTGTCTGTACGGGTACCTGCCGTCTGTGCTGCCGCATGCGATTGTAGCGGTAAGCATACCAGCCGGCGAGAAAGGCCACGGCGACAATCGTGAGGCACAGCAACAAGCGTCCCCACTTGCTCCAGCGCCTGCGCGGGCCACTTCGTGTGGGATTGTGATGTGGCACATGGTCGTCGTTTTCCGAAACGGCCATAGGTCCGGCTCCGTCAGGATTCTGGATGCGCGCTATGGCCCGGCCCAGTGCGTCGCAGACTTTGACGATCTGCCGCATGTCACGGGCCAGCCGCAGGCGGAACCGCCATATCCGCAGCCAGAGCAGAAGGCCTATTGGGAAGATGATGCCACAGACCATATTGGCCCGACGGCGGGTGAAGGGCGACGTGTGAGCATAGATAAAGATGATGGGCAGCTCATTGAGCAATGCTATCACCTGTCTGTCGCGACTGTTGGAGAGCTCCTCAACGATGGCCTCCATACGCTTGTCGATGGCCTCAACGTGGCTGTCCCTGACGCGAGTGAAAAAGGTACGGAAGTAGTTGGGCGCAATAATTAGGCGGTTCCTGCTGCTGTAGTCGGCGCAATCCGCACGCAGCGCAGCCACTTCGCCAGCCATGCGCCCATAGTCAGGTGGGTCGATGACAACTTCCTTCATGGCGATATGGCGCACATCGCGCAGTCCCAGCAAGCGGAAGAGCACAGACACGTAGAGCTCTGCGTTGAACACCACTGAGTCGCGGTTGGCCTTATATGTCAGAAATATGCCGAAGGGAATGAGCACGGCAGAACTGATCCACATACCGAAGACCATATTCCACGAGCCGTCTCGGGCCATCTTCATGCCGGAGGTGTTGATGATGTAGTAGAAGATAAAGATAAGCACGGAGATGACGGCCGGCAGGCCCAAGCCCCCCTTCCGGATGATGGCGCCAAGCGGGGCACCGATGAAAAAGAAGAAAAGGCAGGCTAGCGAGAGCGTCATCTTCTGATGCCACTCCACCCAGTGGCGGCGCACCATGTTCTCATTGCTGTCGGTGGTCACACTCTTCCATTCGAGATCCACACGCGCCGAGCGAAAGTCACGCACCATGTTCTGCCGGGCTGTCTGCAATTGCTCGGGCGAGGTACGGGCCAGGATGGCATCGAAGGGCACCGGCCTGACGGTCTTGATACGCTGCGAATCGGCCTTGTTCATCTGTGGCCCGGCATACCAACGCTCATTGGCCTGAATGAAATAGATATGCCCGATGCTGTCCAACTGGCCGTTGATGGAGTCGACGCTATGCTCAATCTGGCGCATGTTCTTGGCCTGCGCCATGTCGCTAAGCAGCGTCTGATCCATGAGGGCGAAATTGCTGTCGAAATCTATGATGAAACGCTTGTAGGCAAAGGTCTCGCGATCGTAAGGCACAGAAGCGGAATTGAGTGCCGAGATATTCTGCTGCTGTAGATTTTCAAATTGCTCGCCGTGCCAAAGGTCTAGCGTCATGTGAAGTTTGTCCGCCGTCATCTCCAAGCGTCCGGAGTCCGCCAGCACAATCTGGGCGCGGTCGAATCCCTGGTCCGTCTTATAGATGATGACTTGGTAGAGCATGCCGGTTTTCACTTCTTTGTCCTGCACGTAGAGATTCAGGTTGGGAATGTTATTGTAGAAGACGCCGACTGGAATCTCGACTGCCGGCTGGGCCTGTTTCATACTGATCAGGAGCGTACGCATACTGACCTGGGCCCTTGGGGCCGTGACATTCTGAAAATAGAACGAGAGAACCGTAAGGCCTGCCACCAAGACGAATATGGGACGCATGATGCGCACAAGGGGCACACCGGCAGCCTTCATCGAGAGAAGTTCGAGCTGCTCGCCCATATTGCCGAAGGTGATCAATGAAGCCAGCAGCACAGCCAGCGGCAGCGACATCGGAACCATCGTAATGCCCATGTACCAGAAGAACTGGGCCAGCACGTCGAGTGAGAGGCCTTTGCCAATGAGGTCGTCCATGTAGCGCCACGTGAATTGCATCATGAAGACGAACAGGCAGATGAAGAAAGCCGCCACAAAGAGGGGCAGGAATTTCTTCATTATATAGCAGTCTAATTTCTTTAAGCCAAACATTGCTGCAAAAGTACGACATTTTTCCATATCCCCGAAATAATCACGTACCAGTCATCGGGCAGCACAGCTTGCGCGGCCCAGCTTCAGCCCTCGTCTATGGCCAGCACCTCCTGTTCGAAACGGTCGCGGTGCAGGGCACGGTTCTTGAGGCGATTGCGATAGAAATATATCGTATTGACCGCAATATCCAGAATGGTAGCCATGCGCTGGCAATCTGTGATGCCAAGCCGCAACAAGGCGAGCAGGCGCAGCTCGTTGTTCATCAATTCACTTTCAGGCAGCTCGATGCGGCACTCTGGCTGAAGCAAGGCATTGATGCGTTCGCACCAGTCGGGATAGAGATGCGTAAAAGCGATGTCGAAACGCTGGAGCAGCCGTTTCTGGTTGCCATCCATCTGCTGCGCCCCGCTCTGCAAGAGTTTCAGCACCTGCACGGCTTCACCGGCCCGCAGTTTGCGGACGACCGTCTGGCGGAGGTGCCCCAGCTCGAAGATGGCATCGATGCCAATGCCCAAGAAGCGCTTGCTGCTCTCGCCGAGGCGCTCTGTGCGCCGGGCATAGCGTTCGTTGTCCGCCTCCAGCTCCCGCAGGCGGCGCATGGCCGCTTCGGCTGAGCGTTGCCTGACCTCTGCCCTCAGCTGGCCACAACGGCGGTCA
>OIYP01000951.1_pt1 | contig 16410 bp, 17 predicted proteins | sample 1588261 | NCBI WGS metagenome assembly OIYP01 (sample SAMN03283293) | human gut metagenome | biome: human-associated habitat; material: feces | host: Homo sapiens | place: Peru | collected 2012
TTTGTTGCTCAGGTACTTAAAAAGTTTAAGTTATAATAGTGTTGCGGAATTAAGGTATTAGTGGCAAACTTTAAGTTCTGATTCATAATCTGCAAAATTACTGCTTAAAATCCAAAATGCCAATATAATGACAAAAAATCCATTGTTTATATATACTATTTGTCATTTTTGTCTTTCTCGAATTACTAATCTGATGTTATTTTTGTGCCATGATACACACATTTAACTTATCAGTCCCCAAAGATTGGCAGTCACTCTCTGACAGCCAACTCCAGTATTTCTTCACGCAACTCTCGCATGATCTGCCAATGGAAGAAATTCTCACTCTCTGTCTGTTCAAATGGGCAGACCTAAGAGTGTTGTGCAAGACGCATGACGGCAACTATCTCGTAAAGCACCGCCAAGCGCCCAAGCATGAAACAACGCTGACCATCAGACAAGTGCAAGCAGCCACGGCATCTTTGGAATTCTTACGGCAATTCGCACCGTTGCCAGTTCGCATCACTAAAATCGGAAGAGCCACTGCCATCGAAGCCGACTTTCAGGGCGTGCCGTTCTCGACGTTCATATCTGCAGACAACTACTATCAGGGCTTTCTCTACACCAAGAACGAGGCTTTGCTTAGCCACCTCGCCACGCTTCTGTACCCAAAGGTCAAGAAGTCGCAGCTCACAACACCGCTTTTGCTCAACGCCTTCTATTGGTTCTCGTCGCTGAAGCATTACTTCGCTCGTCTGTTTCCGCACTTCCTGCAGCCGATATCCAGTTCTTCTGAAGACCTCCTGGGCTATGCACCGCCCATCGGCGAGGTGCTACGGACTGCCATGAATGCACAGATCCGTGCCCTCACTGGAGGTGACATCACCAAAGAAGAAGCGGTGCTCTCGATGGACACATGGCGAGCACTCACAGAACTCGACGCTAAGGCTAAAGAAGTAGAAGACATCAAACGACAAACGAAATGACAGACAAGAATATCAATTGGGATGCTACCGCCTTCTTCGCATCCCTTACAGGAACAAACAAGTTCGCCAAGGCCCATGACTTTGTCTTCGCCAAGGTCAGCGGACTCGACGGCTTCGAGGAAGCCTTGCAGCAGCTGCAGTCCGCCACGGCTATCATTGCCGTCAGCGACATAAGCCAAGGCTATATCGAGGTGAACAACAGTCCGCGCACTCGAAGGGTAAAGACGGTATTCCTCGCAATGCGCCACGCCATTGATGACATGGTAGCACGCCAGCAGTGCATGGACACCATGCGCGAGCTGTTCCGGCAGTTTATGAGCAAGCTAATCCTCGAAAAGACGAAGCAGGAGCAGCATAATATCTATCTCGACTCTCGCATTTCCTTTCAGGAAATCGACCAATACTTCTTCTCAGGCTGCGCCTGTGCTTTCTTCCAAATCGCCGTTGACACTTATACCGATTTACGTTATGACCCCACTGAATGGCAATGACCCATCCTTTGATATTCAATGTTTTACAACGTAACCACTTGATTATCAGATACAAAAAAGGGAGGCTTCTAAACCTCCCCAAGTGATTCCGTTGGAATCCAAGTGATCCGCTTGGAATCCAAATTCTAACGCCGTTGTAATCCTGTGTAAATCACGTCATTACAGGGCTTTAGAAGGAAATTTCTATCTTCTACAAAACAAACGTCAAAGTAGTTTTTTTCAAAGTGTCACACAAGTGTCACACATTTTACTTACATACGTGCCTACATACATACTGAAAGCAGACAGACGTTTAGATTTTGAACTATTATTTTAAAGAACTCTTTTTATTGCTTTACTATCGACAAGTATCATTATGTCGCATAGAAAGTGTTAAATAGTAGGTATGTAGGTACAAATAATTTACACTTTGCAAATCAATTTTTCTTTTTCCTTATAATTTTGCCGAAGAAAGTTCGACAAGTGTTAAGGCAGACTGCAAAATTCGGGTGGTGTTCTATTCGTAGAATATCCTCTATATAACAATGCAAAGATACGAAAAAAGTGCGATATTACCAATGGTTTTCACGCTTTTAACCTTTACTTTGATATAGGTCTAACCCGACATGGAATACACTACAGAAGGACTTATTGTAAAACAACAAATAAGTTATCTATGAAAATTGAAAGAGTAACAAATATCACTGAATGGATAAATGCCATCAACCCCGGAGAGGTGAAGTCTGCCTACCTCCCTTGCGACAAGGTGCAGTCGTTGAACTGCCTTGCTTCACGTCACAATCAAGGCAGAGGCAAGCAGAGAGGCAAGTTCGTACACTATCATTATTGTTCCGACTTAGAGGTTGCGACAATAATTTGTGAAACAAGAGAAGATTATCTAACAAATAAAGAAAATGGAGAAGAGAACAGTTGGAAGACCCAAATCCCCAAGGATTTCAGATGATGACATGAAGAAGATTGTCATTGACCAGGAAGAGACCGTCATGAGTGTCGCTGCACTGGCTAAAGAGCTCGGCATATCGACACAAGCAGTAAGAAAACGGATTGAGCGTAAACTAATCCCTGCTCATAAAAAGGGACGTTTATGGTACATTCTAAAAAGCGAATACATAAACGCTATAAGAGCACTGTAGAATCATCCTCAATATAACTGTTAAGTCCCTATATCCAGTGTCGGGAGATAGTGGATATAGGGCATTTTCCACTCAACACCACATTATGATACGACAAGAAACCATCGACACCATCTTGGAGCGCACAGACATCGTGGCGCTCATCGGCGAACACGTCCACCTACGGAAGTGTGGCTCGCGCTATGTCGGCTGCTGTCCGTTCCACAACGAGAAGACGCCTTCTTTCTATGTTTCTCCACAGACCGGCAGATTCAAGTGCTTCGGCTGTGGCGAAGGTGGCGATGCCATACACTTTATAGAAAAGGTGGAGAACAAGACGTTCATTGAAGCCGTCAAGACGTTGGCACAAAGGGCTAACGTGGAGATTGAGCAGGAGCAGGAATCTGCGGAAGCTAAGCAGAAGCGATTGCATAAGGAAGCGTTGTGGATTGCCAACAAGCAGGTCGCCGACTTTTACCGCAAGCAGTTCCTTCAGTCGAAGGAGGCACAGGCGTATGCCTACAGACGTTGGGGAAAGGACTACTCCACTCTCAAAGAGATTGGATATGCACCAGCTGATGGGCACGCCCTGCAGCAGCTTCCAGTAAAGGCGGACTTCTTGAAGGAGCTGGGACTTCTCAATCGTGGTGGTTATGACTTCTACCAGAATCGTATCGTCATACAGATACATGACCGCTTCGGGCATGTAATTGGCTTCACCGCTCGCTGCATGGATGAGCAGCAGCCCAAATACCTCAACAGCTCGGACTCGCTCATCTTCCACAAGTCTACGGTACTCTTCGGCATCGAGGATGCTTGGAAGACGGCAGCGAAGCAGGATAAGATGTTTCTCGTCGAGGGGGCACCGGATTGTATGCGTCTTCAGTCTATCGGCATATACAACACGGTGGCTGCTCTCGGATCGGCGTGGAACGAAACGCATTTCTCTACCATCAAGCGCATAGCAAGCAAGGTCTGTTTCCTTCCGGATGCTGACCCACCCAAGAACGGAGAACCCTATGGCCATGGCATACAAGTCGTCATGGAGGCAGGAACACTGGCTATGGAAAATGGTCTATCTGTCAGCATCAAGGAAATCCCGGACACGGACGACAACAAGAAGCAGGATCCGGACACGTTCTTCAAAAACACCAATATCTTCAACGCCACCGAGGAGACGGACTTCATTCTTTGGATGGCGGACAAACTGTTTCCGCAGACGAACACCACGGAGGAGCAGCGCCTGACTATCAAGAAGATTGCTTATCTACTGTCGCTGATTGATGACGAGACGGGCGTGTCCATGTATATCGGCAAACTCACGAAGTATTACCAGGGTAGACGGCTCAGGCTTTTGGCGGTTGATAAGGAGCGGAAACTGCGTGAGGAGCAGGACAAGAAGCATAAGGAGCAGGATGAGGATGACTTAAACCACAAATACGGCTTTTATATCGACCACGGCTGCTACATGTCCATAACGGAGAAAGGCAGTGTCTACGAGTGGTCGAACTTCACGATGGTTCCACTGTTCCACATAAAAGATACAACAAATCCTAAACGTTTATATAAAATAAAGAATGCGATGAAACATGAGGAAATTTTGGAACTGAAGCAGGAGGATCTTATCGCTCTCGCTAAGTTCAAGCAGAAAATCGAGGGCTTGGGCAACTTCATTTGGAAAGGAACGGAAAAGGAACTAACTAAACTCAAATCATATCTATACGAGAAGACCGAGACGGCAACGGAAATCACTCAAATGGGTTGGCAACGTGCCGGATTCTACGCTTTTGGCAACGGCGTTTTCCACGACTGCCATTTCATCCCTGCTGATGAATTTGGCATAGTCCGACTGAAGGATAAGGGCAACTTCTATCTGCCATCCAGTTCGACCATCTATAAGAACGACCCGAAGCTCTTTACGTTTGAGAAGCAGTTTGTGCATCTCAATCTTTCTTCGGTCACGCTTACACAATTCACAGAGCAGCTGTTCAAGGTGTATGGGGACAACGGACGTGTGGGCTTCTGTTTCTATCTCGCCACGCTCTTCCGCGACGTGGTGACTTCTACTTCTGCCAACCACTGGTTCCCTATTCTCAATCTGTTCGGTCCGAAAGGTAGTGGCAAGTCGGAGCTTGGCCACACGCTGCTTTCGCTATTCACAATCAGCTACACGGCACCGAATATACAAAACTCTACGCCATCGGCTCTGAACGACACGGTGGCGCAGTCGGCTAACGCACTGGCGCATATTGACGAGTACAAGAACGATATCGACCCGAAGATGATTGAGTTTCTGAAGGGTCTGTGGGACGGCACCGGTCGCACTCGCATGAATATGGATCTTGACAAGAAGAAGGAGACGACTGCCGTTGACTCCGGCATCATCCTTTCAGGTCAGGAGATGCCGACATCGGATATCGCTCTCTTTACCCGACTCGTCTTCCTGCAGTTCCCTCGAAGTGAGTTCTCGGACAAGGAGAAGCAGAATTATAAGGTGCTGCTTGAAATGCGCTCGCTGGGACTGACGCACCTGACGCTCGAAATTCTCAAACAGCGCAAACACTTTGAACAGGCGTGGTCTACGGCGTTCCATGATACGCAGAATATCGTCGGCAACGCTCTCGGCAGCGAAAAGGGCGAGGACCGTATCATGAACAACTGGTGTGTGCCGTTGGCTGCGCTTCGGGTGCTACAAAAGATCATCCCTACGCTGACTTTCGATGAGATGCTGCAAGTCACCATCGAGGGGATAAAGAAGCAGAATGGTGAGTGCAAGACTAACGGCGAGTTGGGCAACTTCTGGAACGTGGTGCAGTATCTTGCAAGCGACGGTGAGCTAATTGAGGGTGGCGACTTTTTCATCCGCTATTGCAGCAAGTTTAAGACGGACATCATCAATGCCACTTGGCAGACTGAACGACCGGTGCTGTTCCTTCAGAAGACTCGTATCTTCAATCTCTACCGCAAGGAGGGACGACAGGCTAACGAGAAGGTGCTACCTACGGATGCGCTGAAATACTATCTTCAGAACAGCCGTGCATACCTTGGTGAAAAGGTGGCGCGATTTGATGTGTATAAGAAGGGCATTATCCAGTACGACCATACCAGGGCTTCTATGGGTAGCACGCCTCCTAAACTTACTATGACACAACGTGCCTACTGCTTTGACTATGACTTGCTTTGCGAGACGTTTGGCATCAGTCTGTGGACTGCGCCTGACCAATCCGACAGCGACGAGCCATTCTAAGGGCTTTTTACTCTTAAAAGCGGTAGCTTACTACGAATATATTTCTTTTCAATAGGTATCATAATCAGGTGGACTGCCGGGGCGATTGCATCGTCTCGGCGGTTTTTATTTTGCGGAAGACATGGCCATCCTCTGCGATGTACTCCGTTTTTTTCTGAGGTCTTGCACACGATTTGTAATCTACCTACATACATATTGGTAGCCTATCATACGCTCCAAAAAGCATAAAGTGGTAGTCATTGACTATATATATGGTGAAATCCTCATTTTTTTGCCCTCATTCATTTTTCAGAAGAGAAATGCTGTAATTGTTGTAACTTAATGTAACTTTCTGTATGTCATTTATTTAGGTAGGCTATTATCTTGTAATTTCTTATAACTTCTTGTAACATTTCATTATGCTTTCTAAATACCAAAAGGGAAATAGGTACTGAAAATCCTTATTTTAAGTTGTAGTCCGGCTTCTCCTCATCTGCTACTGCTTGCTTTCCATGCGGTATCGTAAGTGTCACCGTGCTTCTGGAGAACGTACCTGGCACTCGTGAGCCTTTTCGTCATTGTTCTTCTTTGATGTATGTGCCACATGGTAGGCTTTGCCCTACGATAATCTAATGAAAGAGGTATTGCTGACTCTTTTTTATTGCTCCGCTCTTGTGGACATAGGTGATGGATTTCTACTGCATAACATTCAAATTGTCAGACATGCAGCCCTGGTTTCGTTCATGGGATTTTTCCGCGTGCAAAGTTAGCGCAAGCGACATTCTGCAAGGGCACGGCGCAGCCTTAGCTCGAATATTTTTTTCAAGATTTTGGGGTGCGGTGGCTCCTGGTCCAAATTCTCGTTCCGCCAAAGGTGAAAAGATATTCGGCTATCTCTTGCCTTAAATGTCTTCTTCTTGCGCTGGGTAAGGCAGCGTAAAAAGTCCTCATTTCGAGGGCTGCATCTAAAAGTCTAACAATTTAAATTTCTAAGTTATGCAAGAAATGGTTTTAACATCACCTAAGTCGGCTCACAAGAGCATGAAGGAGCAGTTTGAGAGTATCAGCAGCTATATCGTTGATTATCTCTGGGATCAGCCTGCCATCTACTGTGGCACATACAAGAAGTACAATGAAGGCTCACTCTTCGGTGCCTGGCTCGATCTCCGCACGTTTGACTCTTACGAGGAGTTCATCGATGTATGCAAGCAGCTTCACGCTGATGAGGAGGATCCTGAGCTTATGTTTCAGGATTATCAGTGCTTCCCTGCTGAGTGGTATTCAGAAAGCTGTATGGATGAAGAAGTTTTCGACAAGATAATAGCTTTCATCCAAATGGATGATGACAAACAGAAAGCGTTTAAGGCTTATGTTTCCGCCACTGGCGATGACAGCATTTCGGATTTTGAAGATAGTTATGAGGGCGAATATGATTCGGAAGAGGATTTCGCCACACACATCGTCAATGAGTGCTATGATTTGGAGCGCATGATGGGCAATCTCTCATATTACTTCGATTACAAGGCATTTGCAAGGGATTTGTTCATCTCGGACTACATCTTCGAGGATGGCTACGTCTTCCGCAGATAAAGGTGAAAGCCGGACGAGGCAATCGCCTCGCTCCGGCAGCCCACCTTTTTATGACGTAACCGAAATTTATTCGGATTGAAGGGCTTTTTATGAAAAAATAAGTACTTTTGTAATTACTAACAAAAATATATTTAATATGACCATTGACGAACTCTTGCTTCAATTTAATGAGTCGGACATACAAGAAATATTAAATGATGTCCCAGGTAAAACTCTTGTCAAATTTAACGGCAACTATTTCTATGCTGATTGTGAAGATGGTATAATACAATTTCTTGCATTATATGACATCAATACAAAAATCATCAAAGGAATAAAGCTTTATGGATTTAATATGCGTAAGGCACTTAAATACATTCAAGAACATTCAACATTTCTTTGGTGCCCAGTTATTCATTATATTCAAGATGTTTATAGTCCTGCTCCGTCTATAACAATAATTACATCGTTGTAAAGCTACCTACATACATACCAAATAACAAACCTTAAACGTTCCCTACTTTCCATACAGCCTACACAAAACTATAGTATCTTTGTGCTCGTAATCATTTTACATGTTTTATGAGCGACTATCACATCTATATCAAAATGCCTTCCTATCTGCGCCAGTGGTTCGTACATCGGCACAGTGGCACGGAACCAGTGCGTCTAAGAAACGGCAGCATCGAGTCTAAACTTATAAAGCTCGCTGTTGTCAAACCGCCTGTTTCTGCTGTTCCTACAAGGCAACGTGAGGATGAAGTCGCCATTTGTATTCCGTATTCTAAAACTCGCGACCCTCGTATTTATAACCATATCACGGACACTGGTAAACGTACGCTGCTGGAGAATGTGAAGAACTCCTTTGATGTAGACTGCTGGACGTTCCTGCACGACTTCGGCAAGATTGGCAAACAGCAGAAAGACCTCATTTATCTCTACATGGAGCAACGGGGCATCAAGGAGGACGGCACTTGCTGGGACTCTATCGCGAAAATATACCAACGCTTGCGTAAGAATTATCTTACTAACCAATGCAAGCGAAAAAACAGCACGATAAAAAACGGTAGTAATAACAAGGTTGAAACTGAAGAAATAGTAGAATAATATGCAACGTCTTCCCGGAATCATCAATATATATTACGTGCTTGCCTCGTCGCTCATGGCAAGCATCACACAGAAAGCGTTGGCGGATGCTCCTGTCGGAGTGTTCGCTGACACTTTCATTGTGCCACATATCGGTGATGCCATTTGTGAGATGGAGACGCAGTTTGACAATAATGACACTTTGGAAAAGGTGAAACTCTCTTTCTCTACTACTTCGCAGTTGCCAGCTTATGAGCATCTTGCTTTCGTCATACAGACGGTGGATGGAAAGCAGTATCTTATCGGCACAGCTGACAAACCTTTTCCTGTCATCAAGGTAGACGACTCCACAGGCAAAGTGGATGGTGATTCGGCTGCTACGAAATACACCATATCTTATACAAATAAAGTGGCACTTGTGCCATGCACGGCGTGATGAGGGCCTTTTTCATGCCTTTTTGTAACATTTTGTATGCAGTTGAAACATTGCATCAAAACTTAAAGTGTTGATAATCAGTATTTTCTTTCTTTGTTTACAATGTTACAAAAGATACAGCCGAAATCGGTTGAGTTTTTGAAAACGATAAAATTTATTCTCAACTCAATAATTCCCAATCAGCGCCAGCCGACAATTCAAAACTCTTTTTCTGTCTTTCTACCACTATATATAACAATGTATCTTTGCCTAAAAATGAAACATCATGGCAAAGACAAAATACAATCTCCATCTTAAAGGCTACGTCGGTGGTTGGGACTTCGATTCTGACTACGTCGATTTCGTCCTAAACAAGAACACCGACAAGGAGGTTGCTGTTCTCATCGACTCTCTCGGCGGACAGCTCAACACTGCTCTCTCAATATCGTCGGCATTCAGGCGACACGGCAATGTTCATGTGCACTTTGTGGGCATGAACGCCAGTGCCGCCACCATCGCGTCTATGGGTGCCAAGCGCATCACCATGGATCACTCGGCTATGTATCTCGTACACCAGTGCTCGCAGTCCTTTTTCGAGTGGGGCAGCTTGAACGCCACGGATATGCAGAATCTCATCGACAATCTGGAGAAGCAGAAGGCTGACCTTAACAAGTTTGATGCCAACGTCGCTGAGATGTATGCCGGACGATGCAAGAAGAAATCTGCCGACTTGCTGGAACTCATGAAAATGGGTGGATGGCTGACGGCACAGGAGGCACTGGCTTGGGGCTTCGTTGATGAACTCACGGAGTTTGATGATGAGTCGGCTCCAGTTCTTACGGAGGCTATTGCTGCGGACTTTACCGCTCACGGCATACCGCTTCCTAAGATGCTGACCGACACGAAGTCGGAAGACATCACGGCGTTCAGACGGTTCCTGCAGGCTTGTGCCTCTGTTTTCCACTCGCAAGAGAAACCCAATAAAATTGTTCCAACCATATCTTCTGAAGAAAAAATGAAAAAGACCTATTCTAACATTTGCAAGACTCTCGCTTGCGACTCGCTGGAAGCTAACGACGACAAGGTTACGCTTACCACGGCACAACTCGACTCTATCGAGGCGGACATCACAGCGAAGTACAAGGAAATCACCAATCTTTCAGCTGACGTTGACCGTCTGACTAAGGCTAACAGCGATTTGGAGGAGAAACTGAAAAAGCTCCCTGCTGACACTACAAACACGATTGTTGATGACAAGAAGGACGGTGGCACCAACACCGAAAAGTCTGACATCGAGAAGTTCTACGACACCACAAACTCGGCCCAGGCACTCTTTGACTCTTTACCATAACAACTCACAAATCATAATTCAATATTCCCAATCATGGCAGGAAAACTACAATTTACCCTACAAGAATACAAGGATGCTGCTCGAAAGTGGCGTTCTGACTTCCTTCGTCTGCCGATTATCGGCTGCGACGAGACTCTTAAGTTTATGACTGGTCGCCCTGGCATCCGCTACAAGGAGAGTGTGGGCACGTTCAACGCTTCGGCACAGTTCGCTCCTTACTCGCTCGGAGGACGTGAACTTGCAGCTGGACTTCCGAACTCTTGAAACGTTCTTCGGTTCGGTGGTCGCTAAGTTCGAGCCTAACTCGGCTATCTCTACGCTCCTCGGCACTGGTGCCACTAAGGGCGATGGACAGAAGTCTGTTCCTACGGCTCGCGAGGTGCTTGGACTTATCGCCAAGTCGCTCTCCGAAAAGCTCAATGATGCTATCTGGAGCGGTGTGCGCAACGCAAGCGGTACTACCACCCAGGATCTTTTCGATGGCTTTGACACCATCACAAAGAAGGAGGTTACTTCCGGTGCTCTCGCTAAGGAGAACGGCAATTACCTCAAACTGACGGATGCCATCACCTCTGCCAACGCCGTTGACGTGGCTAAGGAAATCCTCTTCTCGCTCGACCCACGCTTGCGCTCGCAGACTCTCTTCATGTACTGCTCGCAGGACTTCGTGGATAAGTATAACGAGGGTTATCTGCTCACACACAGCGGTATTCCGTATAACACGCAGTACAATCAGCCTACTGTCGAGGGTTCTAACGGCAAACTCATCTTCTGTCCGCTTGCTAACAAGACGGACTCGAAGTATATCCACATCTCGCCAAAGATCAATATGCTTTATGGATATGACCAGATGGGCGACGTGGAATCGGTTGACGTTGAACGTTTCGATGCGTTCCTTCTCTCGTACATCGCCACCATGTTCTTCGGTGTACAGTTCGAGTCTATCGACAAGCGACGCCTGAAGGTCGTTGAACTGGCTGGCTTATAGTCTAACTCTTAACAATAGTAATTATGGCAGCATCTAATACAGACGTACAAAAATCTCTTGCATGGGCGATGGGCACACCGGAACTTCCTGGTGTGCGTCGCCGTGTGTATTATACATCCAAGAATGATATTCTTGTTTGGCCTAAACTTCCTCATAACGAGGTCGGACGTGTCACTTCTTCTGTCTATGACGGCTCCTTCACGTTGAAGGAAAACGCTGTATGGAAATACATCGACATCCTTCCTGAGAAGTCGCAACTCACAAGTGAGGCACAGGGTGAACTGCCGTCACAGACGCAGCTCAACAAACTCGTGGCGGTGCATCCATCGGTAAGCGAGGCGGCATCGGCTGCAGCTGCTTACCTCAATAACAACGACAACGTCTTCATCGTCGAGGACATGAAGGGCAAGCACCGTGTCGTGGGTTGTGACAAGTGGACTACCAAGACCACAGTCACGCAGGATCTCGGTCAGGGTGCCACTGGCACCACCGGCACCACTATCAACGTGGAGGCATCGGACGAGTGTCCAGCTCCGTTCTATACTGGCACCATCACCACTGAGGACGGCGACATTGATTGCGCAGCGTAACGGCGAGTAAAGTTATAATCATAGTTGACCATGGACAAGCGGACTCCGATAGACATGCAGGAATTCTTGAATGACATTTCCGTGCCGGACTTATCGGGTCCGCTTGATCTGTTCTCAAAGGATGCTACGCATGAACAGAAGGATATCTTCGCCATTGAGAAACGCAAGGCGTGGGATAAGTCGGTCGAAGCGCGGTGCGACTTCACCCGACGCGTCCGGCTTACCCGACGGGCGGACACGTTCTTCATCTCTCTATGGCAGAAGTCGCTGTATGGCAGAACGCTGACGGATATCAAGGGCGACGATAGTATGGTGGCGTTCTTCGCTGATAGCATCTCGCCACTGATACGTGACATCCTCGGTGAGGAGTTGAACACGGGGGCGTGGTGTATTGTCACCACTCCCAAACGTCGCCATCTCGTCAAGAACTTCGCCACTCGTATCAGTGAAATGATTGCTTCCCAACTGAACATCCCATTCTACGAGGATGTTGCTTTCTGCCATTCCAAGCAGCGTATCGGGGCGGTGTTCACTATGAACAATCTCCCCAAAGAGCCTAACTGCATCGTCTTCGACGACTTCGTTACTACAGGCTCTACGCTGAAGGCTATGCGCAATGTGCTTACCGAACATCACAAGAATTGTGTGTTCTTTACTGGAATAAACAACAAATTGTGAGCAAACGAGAGCAGAGTCAAGCTTGCTTGAACTATGCCGAGTACAGCCACAATTCAACGAAGTTAAACTATAAAATATGAACAATCTGACTGACAAACTCCAGCAATGGCTCGACACTCCATCTGCTGAGCGTGACTGGAACGAGGGTGCAATCCTTCTTCTCCAACTCACCAATAACACCATAATGTATCGTAATCTCAGCATCAATCCCAAAGGCAAGGCTGAGTTCATCGAAGGCAAGCTACGTGCCTTCCTCAAAGTTCGCCGTGAGATCGAAGCCCACGACGAGGTGAACATCATGCAGGAGCAAGTGGATGCTATTGTGGCAAGTCGAACAGAGTTTTCCAACAAAGACACGAACCCTGCTACGGACTTCAAGGCTGGCAAGCGTGCGGATCACGACTCGCTGCCTGAGGATATCCAGGCGCTCTATGTCGAGAACCTTGATATCACTCATCGTATGCGTGAACTCCATTTGCGCCTACGCTTGTTGTCGGACTCTACTAAGCAGGTGCCGGCTGCAGAACGCAAGCCGTTACTCGACGAGTTTATAAATCTCGATAAAAAGTTGCACGCAAATTGGGACACTTATGACCATTATGTGACAAAGGCAGAAAGTGCAGCAAATACCGAAACCAACGAAAGCGAAGAGGAGCAGACTAAGGAAACTGAAATTAGTCCATCGACAACGGACCAATTAGCTGAGCAGCCCGAGGATGCCACTCCTTCCAAGCCGAAGTCCAAGTCTAAATCCAAGAAGTAGTGAAGCGCAACATCAACATAGATGACATCCTAAAACCACTCTCGGAATGTCCACACCAGGCGTATCTCTCCAATGCTCTTCAGGTGGCGGATGTCTTAGAGTGGATTTTGGGACAGGTCGGCAAAGCGGAGATATGGCAGACTTCGTTCTCAATCTCCGAGGAGTTCCTGCGTAGGCTCTTCTTCATCGAGAAGTCCGGCAACATTTCTGCCTTTAATCTTGTTCTCGACCATAAGGCTACGAACAAGACTCTGAAGCTATGGGCGTTCATCACGCAGACGATGAAGCGCACCTATCTTGCCGACAACCATTCCAAAATCCTTCTCGTGCAAGCGGAGTCTGGTGAACAGATTAGTGTCGTCACCTCGCAGAATCTCACACGAGGCAACAGACATGAGTCCACGTTCATCTCCACTTCGCCCGACATCTTCAACTCTCTTCATGCGTCCGTCATGGATCTTATAAAGAACCATTCCGTTCCGCTAACCGACCTTTTCCAACAGCGCATCAACGCTGCTGGTGCAAACAATTAATAATATGGATTATTCAGAAGAAACCCTCACGCAGATTGAGCAGTATGCTTCAATCTACCTCAAAATAAGCGATATGGCTGTCATTCTTGGCGTACCGCCTGAGACACTACGCCGTGACATCGCAGACCGAAGCACGCCAGTTTCGCAGCGTTACCACCGTGGCAAGGCTGCTTCTCGTGTCAAGCTGTTGCATCAGGAGATGCAGCTCGCCTACGTCGGCTCTCCACTCGCTCTTGAAAACACCCGTAACAACCTCCTCGATATGGAGGATGATGAATAGCCATCATAGCCATCACACCCACGGCTCAGACAGGCTTAGAAAGGCTTAGTTCGGCTTACCATCATAACGATAACACCAACAATCATGTCGCAATTAAACATCATAGAAATAGCAAAGCAAGACCTCTACACCGCAAAGGCGGAGTTGGAGGTGCGTTACCCCATTCCGCAAGTGGAGCACTTATTGCGGTTGCGCGACATGGTCACATGGTCTATCGCCAACCCTGACATGAAGGATCGTCAGTTTGTCGATGAGCTGCGTAGCCGATACGGATTGTCGCAAGTCACGGCGTATGCTGACTTGAAAATAGTCAAGGCACTGCTACCGAACCTATCTGAGTGTACGCGCGACTTCCACCGCTGGCGGTATAACGAGATGATCATGGAGACGTATCAGATGGCGAAGAAGCGTAAGGACACGAAGACAATGGAGAAAGCGACCACTTCTTATGCGAAGTTCAACCGCATTGACATCGAGGACGAGCAATCTGTGCCGTATCACATGATTGTCGTCCAACCGTTTTTCCCGACTACTGACCCACGTGTTGTGGGCATCACACCTGTTCCGAACATCGACGACCGCATCCGAAAGCTCACCCAGGAGCTTACCACGTCGCATCCGGACACAGAAAATATCGAATACGAACAAGCGGATCTTGTGCTTGATGACATCTTTAAGCCTGAAGACAATGACGAACAAAGTTGATACTTCTCTTTGGGACATCGAGGCGAAGCAACACGCTAAGCGTGTGTACTTCAACAAACCTCAGCTCCTGACGCAATACATCGGCGCGAAGACTACGGTCATCGTGGCTGGACGACGCACTGGCAAGACGGATTCCATCGCCTCGCCTTTCGTGCTGCGTAACATGCAGCGTATGCCTGGATCTACTGGTGGTATCGTGGTGCCTACGTTCAAGCATGGCTTGACCAACACGCTCCCCGGACTGCTTGCAGCATGGAAGCGTTGGGGTTATATCAATGGCGTGCATTATGTGGTAGGCAGAAAACCACCGAAGTCGTTTTCTAAGCCAATCACCGAACCGGCTGACTATGAGCATGTAATCACGTTCTATAATGGCTCGGTGGCTATCATCATCAGTCAGGACCGCCCGGGCTCTTCCAACTCGCTCACGCTCTCATGGCTGCTCATTGACGAGGCGAAGTTCATTGATTACAACAAGCTGAAGGACGAGACTCTGCCTGCAAATGGTGGCATACGTTCGTATTTCGGGCACCACAGCTTTAACCATAGCATGATGGTGCTCTCCGATATGCCTCAGACCACGAAAGGCTCGTGGTTCCTGCACTATGAGGACAAGATGGACACAGAACTTATCGACACCATCAAAGGCACAATCTACAAGATTTGGCAGACGAAAGAGCGCATTGCCCAACTCAAAGAGCAGCGCAAGCCCATTCCTTCTTATCTGCCTAATTACCTCAAATGGCTCGACCAGAGTCTGAACAAGATGCGCTCAGTCGCTGTCTATTACAAGGAATACTCCACCCTCGAAAACCTACAGCTTCTCGGTGAAGAGTATATCCGGCAGATGAAGCGCGACCTCACGCCGAAGACCTTCCAGACGTCAATCCTCTGTCAGAAGATTGGCATCTCGCACGATGGCTTCTACTCGTCAATGCAGGAGTACCATAAGTATGATGCTTCGGATTTCGACTACCTCGACTCGCTCGGCTACGACAAAATCATCAAGGAGGCGCAGCAGGATCTTTACACTATCCACGCAAACAACCAGTTCTCCACGCTCAACAGCTCGCTCGACTGTCGCACGGACTCGGACATCGACCCGATGCAGCCTCTCTGCATTGGCATGGACTACAACGCTAACATCAACTGGATTGTGTGCGGTCAGCCACGTGCCAACCGCCTGAACATCCTTAAATCGTTCTATGTGAAGTTTGAGCGCAAAATCCCTGCGCTCGTCGCCGACTTCTGCACCTACTACGCACCACATCCAAACAAGACGGTCATCTACTACTATGATGCCACAGCCCTCGGCTCTAACTATGCCGTGAACGACCAGGATTTCCATTGGGTGGTAGTACATGAGTTCGAGCGCCACGGATGGCAGGTCATTGACGTGTACCTCGGCAACCCGATGCGACATGATGAGAAATACCTTCTCATCAATCAGGGTTTTGCCGGGAAGCAACGCCTGATGCCGTACTTCAACCGCCAAAACAACGATGACCTTATCCTCGCCATCCAGTCCGCAGGAGTGGAGCGAGGTCGCAACGGCTTCCGCAAAAACAAAAGTATGGAGAAGCAGCCGGAGTCCGAAGAAGACCTTCTCGAACACCGTACCGATGGCACCGATGCCTTCGATACGCTCAATATCGGCT
>OIYP01000966.1_pt1 | contig 16162 bp, 13 predicted proteins | sample 1588261 | NCBI WGS metagenome assembly OIYP01 (sample SAMN03283293) | human gut metagenome | biome: human-associated habitat; material: feces | host: Homo sapiens | place: Peru | collected 2012
AACATATCCCAACATTTTTATGCATAAAAATGTTGGGATATGTTAGTGAAGAAGAGAAATTAGCTCTTTATCAGAAAGCGAAAGTTTTTGCTTTGCCAAGTATATCTGAGGGCGTTGGAATTGTAGCATTGGATGCGGCGCATTTTGGTTGTGGTATTGTGGTGACTCAGATTGGTGGTCCAAAAGAATATTATGGTAGATATGGATACCAGGTAGATCCTTACGATATTGATAGTATAGGACACAGTGTTTTATCTGCAATTGAAAATCCACAGCAGCCCCAAGTTAAAAAGTATGTAGATGAACATTACTCTCAGAAAAAGGTAACTGATATGTTAATAGATAGCTATAAGAAAGTTATAAGGGAATAGTTTGCTTTTTCATGAAAAATAAATTTTATAAAATGATCTCTGAAAACAGAAATTTGTACTTAGGAGTGCTATTGGCACCATATCGTTTGGATTATTATAATTATATATCAGAACATCTTAACTGTGATATATATTTTCAATTGAGAGGCTTTGAAGGCCAGTTGTTTTCTATGAAAGATTTGGAGGAGAAATGCACCTTTATCCCGAAATATCTAAAAATAAAACGTTTGATGGGTGATAGGCAAATCGTGTGGGGGCTTGTTTCCTTGATAAAGAAAGCCAATCCACAGTTTGTCATGGTGCCAGAGTTCTCATTTCTGGCGATTCAAGTTATATTGATAAAGAAATTGTTGGGATATCATTTTAAAATCATATCCCAATGTGATGATAGCTATGCAATGCTTACTGGAAAAGGATTCTCTCGCTTTCATTCTTGGTCTCGTAAGATTTGCTTGCCGTTTATGGATAATATTGTTCTGTTGGATTCAAGAGCCAAAGACTGGTATCAAGAATATTACCATAAAGGAATATTTATGCCATTATTAACTGATGATAGCAGATATACTATAAGTGGAGAGATTCGTAGCAAGGCTGAAAATTATAAAACGCAATATGGGTTGAATGAAGGCAAAACTCTATTGTTTGTTGGTCGTTTGATAGATGTGAAAAATTTGCCAAGTTTATTTCTTGCATGCTCTTTTCTGAAATTCAAGTATAAATTGATAGTTGTCGGTGATGGGGCTTTGCGCGAAGAGTTGGAAAAAAAAGCTAGTAAACTACAAATTAGCATAGAGTTTGTCGGGCGTAAAAATGGGGAAGATTTAATAGCGTGGTATTATTGCGCCGATGTCTTTGTTTTGCCTAGCTTAATGGAAGCTTTCGGTGCCGTGACTAATGAAGCCTTGCTCTGTGGTTGTAATTGTGTTGTTTCAAAAGTTGCTGGGGCAGCATGTTTGATAGAAGAAGGGAAAAATGGTTATTTGGTTGACCCTTACTCTGTGGAAGATATAGCTGCAAAAATCACGAAAGCGTGTCAACTTCCAATAGGTGCTGAACGTTCGTCGAAGATGCCAATGACCTTTGCTTCGGCAATGAAAAATATGGAGGATGAAATCAACAGGAAGGTCTTGAAAGTCTCTCATGTGGTTAGCCACCTCGATAGTGGGGGGCGAACGAGTAGGCATTAATATGACGGAGTCTGAAAACAAAGCTTTTGAGTATCACATCATAGAGGTGGCAAAGGTTCTTCAGAATTCTCCAAGAAAATGAGGCAAGAGTTACAGGAATGTGAGGTAACACTCTATTCATCTCCTGTGGGTAATAACAAGTTGGCAATATTACTCTTCCCTTTGAGGTTCAGTTATGTATATCTAAGATATAAGACTTCTGTCATCCATTCGCATACGGAAATATCTGATTTGACCCAGTGGCTTTTCCAAAAAATCGCATGGATGTTCTTTTGGGTGAGACCAAAGTATATTCGTACTATACACAATACAGAATTATGGAATGAATGAAAGGGAATTGGTAAGATGGTGGAACGTTTTTACGTAAAGCATCACTGTAACATTGCTATTTCACTGTCGGTAAGGGAAGCCTATGAAAAGGCTTTTGGACAGGGAAATATTCCTTTGATATATAATGGTGTGGAAGAAGTTGAGCAAGAATCTTTTCCTTATTTAGTAGAAAACAAGGTGAATGTACTTTTTGCTGGGCGATTGGAACTGCAGAAGGGGGATAGATCAATTGGTAGCTGTTGTTAAGGCTCTAAAAGATGAGGCTCGTTATTATTTTCATATTGTAGGAATTGGCTCGCAAGGAGAAAAAGTGAGTTTGAATTTTTGCCGAATGTATCTCTTTATGACAAGATTTATAACCTCTCTACATATATGGGGAGTTTCGACTTTCTGTTTATGCCTTCTAATCACGAAGGCTTGGTTTTGACTAGTATAGAGGCTTCCTTGGCTCATACTCCTGCTGTCGTGAATTGGTGTCCAGGGGTGAATGAGTCGCTTTCTAAAGAATGGCCTAGAGGAGGGAAGCGTGCCGGTTATCCTATACTTGGTGACAATGTGGTGGTATGCTGTGGAGCCAAGATAATAGGCAATGTGAGGATTGGTAACAATGTTATCATCGGAGCCAATGCGGTAGTTGTAACCGATATTCCTGATTATGCCGTGGTTGGTGGTGTACCAGCCAAGGTTATTGGAAAGAATGGAAAGGTGCATGTTAAACAATGGGTTGAAGATATGAAGTAAAATAATCAAAAAAAAATGAATGTAAGTATCTTTTGCGATGTATCACTTCACATAAGCAATACATATTTGTACCAAGTTATTATTTAATCATTACTAAATAGATATTACATAAAAAATGAAGAGAAACTTAAACTTTGACTTGATTCATTCAATAGCGATTTTTTCGTTATTTGTATTCTTTCTGGAGGATATGTATCACACCTCCAAGGATTTTCCTATTGGGGGGAAGTTATCTTTCATAGTGTAACCATCTACTTCTCCATATTGCCCGCTAAAAAATAAGTATTACCTTTGCTGCCGATTAAAAATGGTAACAAATGGAAAATAAGAAGAAAGCAAAAGTTGATTACGCAGCCATCATTCGTGAGTTCGAGATGTATGGTCGTGATCGTTCTCTCAAACAATTTTGTGATGACAGTAGTTATGTTTATCCTAATGTGCTTCGATACTATCGTAAGTGTTTTTGGAATAGCAAGTCTAAGTTGGCAGCTTCTCCTAATGGTGACAAGTCTCTTGTTCCCTTGGAGATTGAGTCGGCAGCAAGTGTCAACTCAGCTTCTTCAAGTGTGGACTCTTGCAAGCCAGAAGAACCGACCATGCCTGTGGCTGCTCCTTCTATCCCGACATACAGTATCGTCTCGATGCACATATCGTTCAGCAATGGGATGGAGTTGTCACTTTGCGAGACAAGTGTAAATGAGATTACAGCTTTGTTGCACAAAATAGTTGGCTGAAATGATATCCTTTACAAGTAGACAGAAGTACTATTTTTATTCTGGTCCTATGGATATGCGTAAGGATATCGATACTCTCTCAGAAGTAGTTCGTAGCCAAATGGGGCTTGATCCTTATATCGAGGAATCGGTTTTTATATTTATGTCGAAGAATCTTTGTACAATGAAGATTCTCTATCGTGGTCGCCGCCGCTTTGAATTGACAAAAATCCGCTTGGATGATGAAAAATTCTTTTTGCCTGTATTCGACGAACATCGTTCCTGCTACAAAATTTGCTGGAGCGACTTCGTTACGCTTACAGAGGGTGTCCAAGTCACTAAAATGCAGATAAAAGAAGATGTTGTTTGATTGTTTAACTATCTGGTTATTAGTGTTTTAGTTATAAAAAATCTTCGAAAAAACTTGCATATGTCAGAAAAAAGTAGTACCTTTGTAGGCATGAATGACGAAATGAAGTTACGTTTGGCTTATGCTGAGATAGCTCGTCTCAAGGATGAGATGGCAACAGCGAATCGTGGGCAGGTAGATTTGATAACTCACGATCAAGCCTTGCGTGCCGATTTCGAACGTCAGCGTGAGGAGGATCGCCAGTTCTTCAAGGCTCAGCAGGACAATATGAAGGAGTTCTATATGCAGCAGATGAAGGAACAGGCTGAGCGCCATAAGGAGGAACTTAAGCATCTGCGAGAGGAGAACCTGGAAAATGTAAAGCGTATTATGAAGGATAGCGCCAACCACCAGAAGGCATCGGATAACTTGATAGCTTCCTTGAATGAGAAGATTACAAAGCTCACTTCGATGCTTGAAAAGTCTTCGCTCTCTGCATCGGAGGCACAATGGCTGGCTCGTTATCGCCAGCGCCAACGGTTCAAGCGTAATGCGGAGCAAAAGAATTTGCTGAAGTCTGGCAAGGAGGTTACGAGAGAAGAAGAAAAGTCTGATTGGCCTGAAGATTCCAATGATGACGTTCCATCTACTCCGTCTTCTGCATCAGGTGACCAGACTCCTGCAAAAAAGAAGAAAAAAGCATTGGACAAGCGTTCTACTCGCACAGATTATCAGAAGAACAAGCCATATACGACTGCTCCTATCTATCATATGCTTCATGAGTATTTTACCCTTCCTGAAGGAGGACGCTTTGTGAAACGCGATGGGGAAGTGGAGACTTGGTGGTATCGTGAGTTGATTCGTATTCCTGAGCATTACGAAGAGCATTTCTACGAGGTGGCAAGCTATTATGTTCCTGGGCATGGAGGTGGAGTCACTCGTCCTAATACCCGCTTGATTAAAGGTGTTTCCTTTGACTTGGAACTGATAACTTATGTTCTTACCGAGCATTTCGCTTACAATACTCCATTTACGAGAATTGTAGAGAAGCTATCTCATATGGGATTGAATATGAACGAGAAAACCTTGGGAGTCATCGTACATAAGATAATCTCTTATATCCGCAAGGAAATGAAAGATGTCTGGGAGGCGACTATCAAGAAGACTCACAATTGGATGATTGATGAGACCTCAGGTCTTGTTGGTGTGAAGACAGATGAAGGTGTCCGTAAATACTTGAAGCGTTATTTTTGGGGAATCAAGGCTAATGTCCAGAAGCTCGTGTGGTTTATATACGAGCATGGGAGTCGTGGCCTCAAGGCAATCCGTCAGTTCTTGGACAACTTTATCGGCTTCTTTACTACTGACGGTTATGTAGTATATAAGGTGTATGACGATGATGAACTTCATCCTGATCAACATCGTTCAGCATGCCTGACACATATAAGGCGAAAGTTCGTAGAGTCCTTGGAGGAGAATCATTCCTTGTCTATGTGGTTTATCGATGAGATAGGTAGACTATTTGGAATCGAGCATGACTGCAAGAAGGCAGGTTTAACAGCCGACCAGGTTCTTGTGGAAAGGCTTCAAAGGAGCAAGCCTATCATGGACCGAATCAAAGAGAAGTTTGAGCGATTTGCTAGATCGAATTACAAAGGCTTGGGCGCTTTGACAAAGAAGGCTCTTAAATATATCAAGACTGAATGGTCGGCAATGCAAACCATTTTGCAGGATGGCAACCTTGAGTTGTCTAACAACCTGGCAGAACAAATGATGAGACACATCAAGCTGAATCTTAAGAACTGTCTGAACATCGGCAGTGAAGATTCTGCGCTTGACTATGCCTTCATGTTTTCTGTCATAGAAAGCTGTAATATGAACAAGTTATCTCCTGGGTGTTACATCAAGGAGCTAGTTAGTCGTCTTACTGCCAAGCCTGTTTGTACAGCAGAAAAAGTGGCACTTTTGCCTTGCTTTATGCAAAAATAAATGTTAAATCCAATCATTTTTTATTTTTAACATCTCTTGAATCGCCTTTACATAAAGGTGGTTCAGAGGGTGTATGGAAATATAGATGGTTACTTTATAGTTTATAGTTTATAGTTTACAGTTGATTTTTTAGTAATTTGCTGATAACTTGCAGATTTCTTGTGATTTTCTTGGTGGTTTCGAGAAAAAAGCGTAATTTTGGCGGCAAGTTATATAAACTAAATAACAGGAGATAAGATTATGGCAATAGCTATTAAAACAATTCCAGTATTGACTGGTGATGTTGCTGAGCGCTTTATAGAGATTGCTGAGAGTAGTAGAAATACGGCCACAACAGTGATTCCTGAAGGTGCACAAGAAGCAATCCGTCGTATGATGGAACGCTCAAAAAATGTAAAGATTAAACTTCCTCTTTAATAAATTAGGCTAGTGAATAATTATCAATTTGATATTATGGAAAGATGCGATTTCATGCCTTTAACCGCAGAACTTGCGTCTTTGCCTTTTTGTTGTGGTGAAACTGAAGGTGATAAAGACTTGGAAGACTTCTTTCATCACAATGCCTTGTTGTATGCTCAAGAGCGACTTGGTAAAACTTATTGCTTTGTCAATAATGAAGGTGAGTTCTCTGAAATCGTAGCATTCTTTACGGTATCAAATGATAGTGTAAAGACAACCTTTATTCCAAAGCCTTCTGCCAATAAGGTTCAACGAACTATACCAGGGCAAAAGCATCTTCGTACTTATCCCGCCGTATTATTGGGGAGACTTGGGGTTAATAAGAAATATCAAGGACGAAAGTTCTTGGTTGGTCAACAAGTGATGAACTTTATCAAGACATGGTTTGTACAGGAGGACAACAAGACTGGATGTAGATTCTTGGTTGTTGATGCGTATAATCAGCCAAAAGTTCTTAGCTTTTATGAGCGCAACAAGTTCAAGTATCTATATGCAACAGAAGAATTAGAAAGAGCTGAGCAGCATTTTCCGGAAACATCTCCGGTTTATACCAGGCTCATGTTCTTGGATTTATTGCATACTCAGATATTGGAATGTCCTAATGTAATTAAGTAAAAATGTTTGGTTAAATTTGAAAAATATGAATATATATTCTGATGAACTTCTTCTTGCTGTTTGGAGTAAGGCAGAAGAAGTTTATGGTTATGATGCTAGAATTTGGCGCAAGGATTTTGCTGGCGCATGGATTCGATATGATCATTATGGAATGAAGGATTCTTTTGGCTGGCAAATAGATCATAAGAGACCGCAAGCACAAGGTGGAACTGATGATATAAGAAATCTTCAGCCGCTTCAGTGGGAAAACAATTTGGAAAAATCAGATGATTATCCCTTTTTCAGTACTAAAATTACATCAAGGGGGGATGACAATATAGAGGAGAGTCAGTCATGGCAGATACTGTAGATGCGCAGAGAGTAGTGATTCGTAAAGTGCCTTGGTATAATATGCATAGATGGGGCTTATATGAATGGCTTTTATCCTTTGCGGTTGTTATATTGTTTTTCGCTATAGTCGTTTTTTTATGGGCAGATACATCTCGTTTTGATATTGATTATCCCATTCAATTCGAAAAGTTTGGTACATTTGGTGATTTTATAGGTGGAGTTGTCGGAACAGTATTCGCATTTCTGAACGTACATTTGCTTATCAAAACGATTGGTTTACAAAACAAAGCCAATTCTCAATCGGAGAAATCTTATGCTTATGTTCAGAAAACAGAAAATGCGAGAACAATGGATACCCAAATAAATTCTTTGCTGTTACTTTATAATGATATTGTAAAAACAGTTTCTTTTCAGAACAGCAATGGAAAGGAAGGCTTGGAAAATGTGGCTAATTACATATTGAGACTAAGTACTAATATCCGTATAATTGATCTTAGTGATAAACAAGCCATCAAGGCTTTTGAAGCTGTTTATGCAAGTTTACGTGATAATCTGGCTGTCTATTTTAGGGTGATATATAGAATGCTATGTGTATTGCACCAGGCAGAAATAGATAATAAGGTACGCTATAATTACGCCAAGATGCTTAGATCGCAATTTACAGAGAGTGAATTGTTTCTTTTGCGATATAACGCCTTGACATATAATGGTAAGAATATGCAAGACCAAATTCTGGCATTTAATCTGTTGAAACATCTTCCTGCATCCAAGTTGTTCGACCTTTATCCTTTCTTTAGTCATTTGAATAATGATTTTTCCAACCATCTTGATATAATGCTCTATGATTTTCGAAAAGAGTTAGAAAAGACATTCATCTATGGGCGGCATATAGACGAAACGGTATCATTTCAAACCAATATAACTAATCTATCTTTGGCATATAAGGTCTTTCCTGATAGGAGAGCTATAGATATAGTCTTTCAGGTCGATAGAAATCTTCAGCCTGATAGCGGAAATTTAGAAAGGGCAATAGCAAGATATTCTGATATAGATATAAGGAGTTTTTTTAAGGCGTATTTGCTTGAAATATTCTCAAAGTCTATGTTTCAGGTTTATACCAAGGTAGAAGAATTGAAGTTCCGAAATTTTCGAAGAGATAATGGTTGGGTCTTGAATATGTCGCTTGATTGTCAAGAACAAGGTAGAATATTGATGTTGACGAGAAAACAACTTAATACTCCAAGAACTTTTAACTATACCACCAATACAGTTTAAGGTGGATTGAATGCAAAATATTATCTTTGCTACTGTTGCTATCCTTTATTGGAGAACCAGCAGTAGCTATCGCTTAATTGTCAAATTACAAATATGAAAAATCGTAGAACTATTACATTTAATATAGGTGATGAGAACCGTATTGTTGTGGAAAACATCAATAAGGATACCATTAAGTCATCAATCTTTTCTGAACCTTATCATTATATCCTTAATGCTTTGGATCATTATATTGATGCGTTGTCTGATAACAGGGACAATGATTTAAAGGGTAATGATATGTGGAGAAATAATATTTTTGCATTTATTGGTGAAAGAGGCTCAGGAAAGACTTCGTGTATGCGCTCTATTGTGCATCTGCTTGAAGACCCACGAAATTCACAACTGGACAATGTGGTTTTAAAGAGTAATTTTTATGCTCTTGACATGATTGATCCGTCGTTTATTGACAATGAATCGAATATTATAGGCGTTATATTGGCTACGCTTTATAAGAAATTCCTTGATCATTCTCAGGATATAAACGAAGGCTTGAAAATCAAATTGGCAGAATCTTTTGCCAGAGTGCAGCATGACTTTAGCAGAATGATGACAGAAAGGGCTATACCTGATGATGATTTGGAAGCTTTATCTTCTTTGTCGGCAGCGATTGACCTCAGAACTTCAATGCAGGACCTGATAGACAAATTCATGAAGTATATGGGCAAAGAGAAGGCAATACTTCTGATTCCTGTGGATGACATTGACTTGTACTCCAAAGCAGCTACCATTATGGTAGAACAGATTCGGAAATATTTGGTTTTGCCTAATGTGCTCGTCGTTATGGCTGTGAAGCTAGATCAATTGGCTAAGCTTAAACGGTTGCAATATTCTACGGAATATAGGGATGATAATCAGACTTTGAATGATACGGATCTTGATGAAATGGTGGACCGATATATCACTAAGTTGGTGCCATATAATCATCGTGTCTATATGCCGGAATCTACCGTCTATTGGGATGCTGGGTTGAACATAAATCAGAAGAATACTTCTTGCTATCAGTTTGAATCAGTAAGACAGGCTGTTCCGGAATTAATATTCCGAAAAACAAGATACTTATTTTATAACAGTGCTGTAAAGACGAGTTTTATTGTGCCTGATAATCTTCGTGAATTGCGCCAGATTATAAGACTTCTTGTTGATATGAAGGATTACTGGCAGTATGATGGCGATGGTAAGTTGATAGCTGAAGAGACCAATAATAAAGAGGTGTTTAAGAAATATCTTTTTGAAAGTTGGATGATGAATCATCTTGGTACAGACTCTCAGCGAGGTATCAAGGAATTTGCTTCAATTTCTGAGGCCATACAGATCAATGCTACAGCTTTACGTATTATACGAGATAAGTTTGAAAAGGATAAGTATTTTGAAACAAAAGAACCTTCTGTTATCTCAAATATCCTCAAATCCAATAATCAGGTTTATAATATAGCTATAGGAGATGTTCTGGCTATCATTGATTTTTTGGAAAGAAAGGACATTACTTTAGAGCAGATGCATTTTCTTTTTATGATTAAAACCATCTATTCAATGAGACTCTATGAATTTTATGATGAATATATTGAGGAGCTTCATGATAATAAGGAACTTAATGGAGAAATGTCTTCTGAAAGAGTATTGGCCAGAGGATTATACCAGGACATGAAATTACCGAATTATTTGAAGTTAGTAGGAGGTAGATTTTTCAACACTCGAATGATTGTTGAACTTCCAAAGGGGGCGGATAATCCATACCGTTCTAATCGAGTCATCAATTTGGATGCATTGAAGGCTTTAATGAAACTATGTGTTGAAAATCCACAGATAACGATGCCTATTGAGTTGAAAATGGCAAAAGTATTTATGTTATGTACTGCCAGAATTTATAAATCAAGACATTTTTCATTACCTAAGGATAAAGCTTATATAGATTCTGCTTATAGAGAATATCGAGAGTTAGTATATGCAGCATCTTTAGCTAGAAAGCCAAAAGGGTATTGGGATATTGGGTCTTTTCTCTTTAATATTGTCGATATTGATAGATGTTATCAAAGGTTCGATTATGGTGATAAGTTTGTCGAATTAATGAATCAGCCTTATACGTTGTATGAGAAATCATTATATAATGGCTTTAAGTTATTAGCAAAGGGTGATATCAGAAATATGTCTCCAAAAGATTATCTGGATTATTGCAATACTCATCAGTCTTTGTTAGCAGCAGAGAATACAGAATTGCCTGTTTTGGATAAACATATATGGTTATCATGGGCTTGTGTTAGAAATGCAGAGATTTTATGCGATCTTGTTTCCTTTCTGGATGAAGATGAATATAAAAATAGTGGTGATGATGTGAAGATTCTAGAGCGTTTCTTCTTATTGATGTCGCAATATTCTATCTACAGTTATGATAAAACGGGAAATGGTGAAGAAGGTGATTATTATCGAATCAACTATCGCTTTGCAAGACTCGTGATGGAGACGTTGAAGGAAATAAACAGTTCATATTCTTTAAAAGAGATATTCAAGTTAATTTTTGATGATTTCATGATCACAGAAAAAAAGAATTCTGAATATTATGAAGGAAAGATTAAAAAGCTGATGGACAATCATTATGATGAAATACATGGTCAGGTTCCTGTTATAACAGCTGAAAGTTTAGAGTCTACTTTAACAAAAAGGAAGTGCTCAAAAAGTACATTGATAGATAAAATTCTTAAATTAGATGCTCGATTTAGGAATGAACCTTATCGGAATATGTTGAATGAGATTTTGCCTATTCCAGGAAAGGAACAAATGACGGTGGATGATGTACCTCAAATTCTTGAGGCCATCAATAATGGTCTAAACGGATTGAACAATGGAAACGCTGAGACAAACAATCAAAACATTGTTCGAACTGCAGAAGAGTGATAACGTTATTGCATCACTATTAAAGGGGAAATGTCATGACGATGCCCATGTGAATCGCCGATGGTTCGTAAGGGCTTATCTGGACGATATCAGTCCTATCAGAACCAAGGATCAGGTGGAGGCTATATTTGATTTGCTTGAATCTAAATGGGCTCTGAATGAAAATGACATCAAGTCGCTGGCATTTTGTCCTAATAAAAGCGTCTTCAATGTTTTGCTTCATTTTTCCTCATGTGTGTTAAAGGAATATAAACATCAGCCTGTTTGCAGATATGATGACTTGTTGAGATGGCATGATCTTACTTCTAATCTGGGGGAAGACCTGTTTACGACTTCTTACCTTGCAGCAAAGGATGTTATGCAGAAAGTGGACCGCAGATTTTTTAACTGGAAAGATATCATCAGTCATGACAATGCCGCTCTTGGCAATATCTTTGAGAAGAGAATGATAGATTTGCATTACCATCTTTATGGTTCGATTTTTGTTTTTGACTTAAACTGGTTGAGTTTGATGAATGATGTGACAGATCGGCAGGATAGTTTCAGAAAGATCTTCGATTATCTGAGAGCTCCTCATATTATCAATTCGAGTGAGGTGAGCAACAGTCTGTATAATAAGGTGATGAAAGCAGCTTCTATCAGACTCTTGCTGTTTTGGTATCTGAATCCTGATGTAGATGATACTTTTGTTGAGAGCTATTATCGTTCGACGATAGGCATGCTCGGCATAGATGAAGACTTACTGATGAACAGCAAGTTGTTGGAACTCTCCAATCGGGTCAATGTGGCTAGAATGATGAAAGGTTATCGTTTTGGTACGCAAGGTAATACGCAGAAGAATATCTTGGATTACGCCATTTCTGCTGACATCATGTTGTCTTCTGCTGGAGAGAGTGAGTATATTTACTCCGTTTTGGCTGGCGAGCGTTTCTTGATGTACAGGATGTTTAAGAGAATCTTTGAAGGTACTGCTGATTCTGGCATGGCAACGCTTTTCTACATATATCTGCTGATTAAAAGTGAATTTAGGAATGAAATTGTACAGTTGAATGATTCTGTCGGATTTGCCAACTTCGCTGATTATCAAGGTAGAAAAGTTCTTTTTCTAAAGGAAAACTCGGCTTATAGTGAAATCGTGCCACAAGTGGCAATTGGCAGTTCTCTATGTGATTCTCAAAAGTATCTGGAGGTTCGTATCTCTCCCAAGGGGAATAAGGAAGGGCTGCAGAAGACATTAGAAGGAATTGATAAATCTTTAAGGAATGGTAATCTAACTTCCTGCAAAACCGAAGTTCTGGATAAGAGATATTCCATTATTCTGCATTTTATAAAGAGAAACGATAAAGAAAAACAGAAAGCAGTTCAATTGCATAGGGATTCTTCGCTATATTACCGGCATTATGGTTTGAGGAATGAAATCAAAAAGCAGGCTATGGCTCTGAAAAACTGGCTGAAGATGTGTTCTGAATTGGATAAGGATAGTCGAGTTGTGGGTATTGATGCTGCCAGTTCTGAGATAAAGTGCCGTCCTGAGGTGTTTGGACAGGTGTTTCGTTATCTGAAATATTATGTTCCAACTTCTGCATATAACAGTAAGGATAAGGAATTGGGATTTACTTTTCATGTGGGGGAAGATTTCCTGGATATCGTTGATGGTTTGCGGGCCGTGCGTGAAAGCATCTTATTCCTGAATCTGGAGAATAGAGATAGGCTGGGGCACGCTTTGGTACTAGGTACGGATGTTGAAAAGTATTACCGTAAGCGAGGTTATTATATATCAATGTCGAAACAAACCTTGCTTGACAATATCGTATGGCTTTACTTCGAAGGCTCTTGCTGTGACGGATTTAATCGTATTGCCGTTAAACTTAAGGCGTTATATTCCAAATACTTTGATGATATATATGGAAAATGCAAGATCATGGATGGTGATCATGTGTTAACCCCAAACATAGAAGATTACTATAATGCCTGGTTGCTGAGAGGAGATAATCCGGAATGCTACAAGAATCCTCAAAAGGAATATGAAAACAGGCTTACCAGTTATTGGGGTATTTATGCGCTGAACGAGTCGGAGGTTGTAAGTAAAGCCAGGAAAAATATAAAGGCCCGTTTCTTATATTATTTCTATCACTATGATGAATATGTATATAAGGAAGGATGCAAGTGTGATCAAATCAAACTGGATGAGGATTATATTTATGTTATCAGACAGTTGCAGGCAAAATTACTGGATGAGGTTGAAATGAAGCATATCTCGATAGAAACGAATCCTACGTCAAATTATAGGATAGGTGATTTCGAGAGGTATGATGAGCATCCTATCTTGTATTTTTTCAATTACGGCTTGGAACATGAGGGTATTGCACCTCATTCTATCACTGTTTCTATCAATACAGATGACAAAGGCGTTTTCTCTACATCTTTAGAGCGTGAATTCTCTGTAATGGCTGCTGCTTTGGAAAAGAAGTCGTTAATAGAGAAGGACGGCAATTCTCCAAGAAGGATTTATGACTGGTTGGATAGAATCCGTGAAATGGGATTCGAAATGAGGTTTGATAAATGAGAATAATACATGGAAGCCTGACACAGGTGTTATAGTGTCTGTTTAACTGTTTTATATAGAAAAATATACAATCAAAAATAACAAGCTTATGAACGACGGAAGATGCTCAACCTTCATCGACATGGCGAAGATGAAGAGAAATTATTGATATGCGATGAAAAGGCATTGATACGCAAAAATAATATATAATGATGATAGACTTTCAAAAACAATTCGATTCAGTAACAGGGGCATTAAATCTTTTCGACCTCTCGTATTTGATTTCTGGTGTAGCTATGCTTGGTGTGCTTTCATATACGTATCCTGAATTTAGATATTTTCTAGTTCATAAGGACAATATGATCTTTTCTGCAATAATTTGTGTGGTTGCAGCTTATATTTCAGGTGTAATCTGCTGGGTTATTGGAAAAAGATTCCGATATTTGTTGTTGGTACTTAGAAAATGGAATCTTAAAGCAGTAAAGAAGGACTTCGAAAAGTTGTTTGATGAAGCCTTGTCTGTATGTGAAATTGAGGAAAGGTCGAAAATTAAGAAGATGGCGAACCGCAATAAGACCTTAACATATTCATATATGTGGATGAAGTTGGACAAGACGTCTCATGCCCCATGTAAAAGACGATTCGATTTTATTTCGCGTTTTTGGACATTCAGAGCCATTATGAAGGATTGATTCCACCTTTTGTTTTGGGGGCTTTTTTATTGTATCCTTCTCATTTTTCAACTTGCTTTTGTGGTGAAAAGTGCATTTGCAAAGTGTTAGTATGGGCTGATCTGTGCGATGTCTTGTTTTTCTTCTTTTATTTTATTACAATTTTCTGTATCGTAGCTTTATTGGCCATAGAAGCACGAAAATGTTTTAAAACTCAATTACGCGAAGTTGTTTTGGCTTTCAGTGTGTTTTGTAGTGAAGACATGGGAAATTAGCGTGGCTTTTTGTAAGCTATGATAATCTTTAAAGATATAATGAACATGAATTCATCTGTTGTCTTATTGAACTTATTGCGAATTGCGCTTGGTAATTCTGCGGAATGGAAGGTAAATCACCATTAGCCCGTATGGCGGTACCTATCTAATATATTACCTTTGCATCCGTAATCAAAACAGTTTGATAATGGAAACAAGGGAATATTTCGAAAAAGTGATCGGTAGCCATTTAGGTGCGGAAAACATAGCTTTTATGTTCTTACTTTTTGAGAGCTGCAAGTTTAATGAGATTAATTTTGGCGATTATATAGAAGATATACTCACCCGACTGATGGAGGGGGAGCAAGACTTCATGTCCCTAATCCCATGTAATTATAATTCGAACAAAAAGGTGAATGTCAAGGCTGCCTAATTGGCAGCTCTGGCAATACCAATTAATAACATGTTTTTTGAAAAATGTTGGATGTGCTAACTGCTGAAAATCAGTAGTTACGTTCTAACGGTGATTTACAAATATTTCAGTAGTGACGGTATGCTATAATGCCGTCAACGACATGGAGAAAACGATTCTCTCTGTCATAAATTAAACGTATTAACTTTAAAAACATATAGTTATGGCATTTGAAATTGATTTGTTACCAGTAGGTTCTGAAAAGAAAAGTGGTGACTGTATAGCTATGCGCTATGGTGACCTAGTTAATGGAAAGGATAAGCAGACAGTTATTATTGTGGATGGTGGATATGCAAACACTTGGAAAGGGACATTGAAACCTCATCTGAAAAAATATTATAATTGTGAGTATGATGGAAAACTGCATGTAGACTTGGTTATTCTTTCTCATCCTGATGGTGATCATGTTTCTGGTCTTGTGGAAATGGCAAAAGATTCCGAAGTGGAGATAGGCTTGGTTTGGATGCATAAGCCCTGGGAGGAGTTAACGCCAAAATGGTTTAAAGATGGTCGAATTACAAAAGAATCTTTAAAAGACCGATTAGGAGATGCTTTTGAAAAAGCAAAAGAGTTGGCAGATATGACTAATAATGTAGATTTAGATTGTCTTACAGAAGGCTCGTATGATTTTAAGGATGCAACATTTACAATATTAGGTCCATCGGAACAATTTTATAAAACTTGTATAACTAATTGCGAAAAAACACCTACTCCATCAGAAGATGTTGATGATATGCCACAAGCACAAAGTTCTTCAGGTGATATGGAATATGAGCCTTATGTTAAGGGAAAAATAAAATGGGATGATACAGAAAATACTTCTCCTATTAATGAATCTAGTTTGGTTATTCTTTTCGAATATGAGGGTGTAAAGGTATTGTTTACAGGAGATGCTGGAAAAGATGGGTTGAATCGTTCAATAGCATATGC
>OIYP01000968.1_pt1 | contig 16142 bp, 19 predicted proteins | sample 1588261 | NCBI WGS metagenome assembly OIYP01 (sample SAMN03283293) | human gut metagenome | biome: human-associated habitat; material: feces | host: Homo sapiens | place: Peru | collected 2012
TGCGCACCCTGCCTTTAAAAGCTCCCACTGAGCGTTGTACTGCGCAAATAACCCCGTTGTGTCGATATTATTTACAAGCCCTGACACAATGCCGCATACTGCCGCATTCTGCCTTGTGTCCTCTATCACAGCCGACGATATCGAAGATACACCTGCCCCAACAGCGATGTAAGCAAGTACAATATCGTACTTCGTCCCACTCCGTACCGGTGCCGGCTTTGCCGCATTCGCCAAACTGCTCGCATCGTTTCCGATGATTTTTGTTATTGTGATATTTCGTGCATTCTCCGCAAGATCAAGCCGTGCAACGATCGCATCATAGCGATATACGCTCGTTCCGCCGTACCCAAGTGTTACAGTGTCCGTGCCGTCCGAATAGCCCGCATAGCCATTGATATAACAAGCTCCTGCCCGTATGCCTACCTGCATCCCACTCTTAAAATATACCTGCATTCCTTTTGCGGGATCAGCGAACACGCCATTTCCTACAAGAGTACCAAAGTATTCCGCAAAATCGGTGCTGTCATATTCTCTGTCATAGTCGCACGAGTTGAAAAAGCTGCTCCTCATTTTTTCACTACCTTTCTATAAAATCCAGTATCGTTTTGAGTGGCTCGCCGAACGTCGGAACGATGCTCACACCGCTCGTGTCAAAAGTTTCCTGCACCTCTTCGATCCTCTTGGAATAAGAAATGCCCCGCATTCCGTTCTGTACAGCCACAACGTCGCCGACATCCCACTCCGCACGATATCCCGAGCCGAGCGCATCACCGCTGAAATTTTCTGTGTAATCGGCAAACGCAGCAGCCGCCTCCTCCTTCATTTTTTCAAGTGTATCATCATACGAAATGTACCGATATTCCTCATCATAAGCAACACCGTCCGCATCATATTTCACTCGAATTCCATCTTTGATGATAGGCTCTGTGATGATAAGCCGCTCCGTCCGAGCAAGTCCCTCAGCATCTCCAAGCGTGTAGCTCGGAATGCCCTTGTTAGGGTCAAACTCAACTCCCTCCTCGCTCACAGCACCGCATTTGCACACAATCACATTCGCACAGCCTTCTTCAGAATAGCTGTATTCCATATTGTTCAGATTTCCCCAAACGTCACCAAACAGCACACGATCGGATAGATCACGCCCTTGAAATAGCTCCATTTTCAGCCGCTTTTCAGTCGGTTTAAGCTCAATTTTATAAGATATGCTCCTGCCCTCTGCCACACAGCAGTTTCGCACCCAGTCCTCGAGTACAGCCGATCGCTCCGTCTTGCTTTTTACAGTATCAAGCTCATCTGTGCCGTATTCAATAGGGAGCAGCGGCGACTTTTCAAGCGCCGCCTGCACACCCTCGAGAATTCCCACAGCTTTTTTGCCGTCAACCATTATCACACGCTTCCTGAGCAAGCCTTCAAGGCTGTATCCCGTGATGCGGATAAAGCGTCCGCCGTCACCGTCGTTGCTTTCTACAACTCCATTGATATACATTGCCTCTTTTACATCGGGGCGAAATACGATACGCCGTGCTTTGAATAAATTCACAGCCTCATCGGTGCGTGCCGCATAAAGTTCAAAACTTCCTGCTGAAGCGTACCTCCTTATCCAGATAAGCGATGCGTAAGCATCGAAAATACCGATAGGCTCAATATTTTCATCGTAAATATAAAGATACATTTACACGCCCCCAACCTTTACATCATAATAAAGCATAACATCGGCTGCCGCCGCATCAATGCCATTTCCGATAAATTTCATCTCATTCATTCCCGGAATAAGCTGAAAGAATTCCGACCCCTCGTCAAGATATTTCAGCCCGATCATTTTAGTGCCGCCACGGTAAAGATCGATATATTGTCTGTGATCCTCTGTTGAAATCTCGATAATATCACCCGCAAGGAATGATCCCGTTAAGCTCAACTCGCAGCCCAGTGTATAGTTTTCTATCCTAAATCCACTGCAAGCCGCCGAAAGCGCAACACGCACCACAAATCCCGTGCGAATCGAGCCTTCATAATTGAATCGCACCACTTTTGCCCTCGTCATATTGCCAAAAATCACCTTGTTGAATTCAGTTGCACCCTTTTTAAAGCTGAACATTTTTGCCGTGCCGTAAAGCTGTACCGGCGCAACGTAAGCCTTCTTGAAATAAGGGTCGGGGCAGACGATCTCCGCCGAAAAAACGAGCGGAAAAGCGTTCGGTGGAATGTCGCACTTGGAGCAATAACCTTTGGCCACAACATCAATACTCGGCGTTACATAGCGAATGTCAAGTTCTTTATCAACTTGGAAAATATCATAAATCCGCATTTTCTGCGCCGACATATCCCCAAGATTTCTAAATTTGGCGGCAATGCTTATCGTGCGTGCCGAAACGTGAGTCCCGTTGTAGCTGCCGCCGCTCGAACTGCCGTATTCCGTGATATTCACATTAGCCGAAACGCCAACGCCCTCAACAGCCGAGATAAGTAAATACCTGTCATCGTACAGATCAATAGAATTCTCCCCGTTGGATATAATAAGCTTGTGCCTCATTTTTCACCGCCTCAAATCATGCTTGCAAGCTGTAAAGCCCGCCGTGTGTCCTTAGCAATTTCCGCACGGTCCAAAGCCTTTGGACTCGTATTGTATTGATTGAAAGTCAGCGACTGCCCTGCATTCGCATTATCACCGCCGCCAAACGCTTGCTTGTCGAGTGAACCGCTTGCCAAAGGCTTTTCGGCATCTGAACTTCCGAACGCCGTATTTGCATTCTTAATTTGCTCCTCCAAGCCCGTATCAATATCAATGTTGAGGTAATCAGCAAACGCTTTGACAATGTTGTCACAAGCCGCCTTGATCTTGTCCGTTGATGAGCCGCCCGTCAGTCCTGCAAGCATCTGATCCATAATACCGCCGCCGACCGCCGCAAACTCCTCCGAACCTGCAACAACACCGTTGAGCGATGTGATCATCGCCTCTGAAACCTGCTTTGATTTTTGATCGTACAGTAAATTGCTTATCTTATCCGATGTTTTTGTGATGCCTTCAAATTTTGACGCAACTCCGCTAAGGTCAGATGCACTCATCTTAGCCCAGCTCTCCGCAAGCGCCGCCCCCTGCTCCAGCGACATATCCGCAAGCTGCTCTATCATCGCATCACTTATGCCGCTGTCAACAAGCTTTTTGATGTTGTTGTAGTACTGATTGAGCTGCTGCTGCTTTTTGCCCATATCATTGAGCTTTGCCGTCATTTTGCCGTTGTCGTCAGTCTCAAATGTGTACATATCCGAGATATCGCCCGACAGCTTTTTGGACGTTGATGCAATACTCTTTTGTATGTCGTCCATTTGCTTTTGATACTCGGTTATCTCTGCCTTGATGTTGGCTTTAAGCTCTTTGATGTTTTGCTCCGCAACCTTTTTGCGCGCCTCTGCGATCTTGTCGTTGGCGTACTCCTCAATATCAACACGCTCATCAGCGCAGGTCTGATAAACCTGATTGTACAGCTCACTCATCTCAGACAGCGATATCTCACCATCCTCGTAAGCCTTGACAATGTCGTTGACCTGCTCCTTGGCAATGCTCAATACCTCTTTCTGACGGTTTTGAGCCGCCTTTTTGTCTGCCGCCGTGAGCTTTTGGTTTGCGTATTCCTCAACCTTGGAGCGCTCCTTGACGCACTTGCTTAACGTCTGATTGTACAGCTTGTCATACTGCGCTCTGTTCAGCAATCCGCTCTCATAGTCCTTAACGATAACATCAATAGCCTTTTTGGCGCTCGCCGTGTCCGTCACCGTCACGCCTATTTTGTAGTCGTCCGGTACAGCTTCCGACATATCACCCGACAGCTTACCCATCTTGTTGACAAAACCCTCACTAAGTCCGAGCGCTAAGTTTGTGCCAACCTGCTCCTTAAAGACCTTTGAGGGCGAGTGTATGCCAAAAAAGTCCTTGATGCCGTCGAGCAGCTCGTCACAAGCGCCCTTGATCTTGTCCTTGACCTTGGCTACACCCTCCTTGATGCCGTTGGCAACGCCCTCAATGATGTTGCGGCCAATGTCAAGCGCAGGCGTTATCATCTCAGTAAAGTTGTCAATTATCTTGTCAAAAGCCTCTTTGAGCTTGGTCTTAAGCCCCTGCACCCACTCGTATATCTTGCCGCCCAAGTCCTCAAAACTCTCTACCCATTGCTTGCCGCCGTCAACAATTTTAAGATATATCTCGCCGAGACAAGCACCGATAGTGTCAATTATCTGCGGCAAAGCTTCAGCTATCGTAAGCGACAAACTTGATACAATATCCACCGCCGCCGTCATAAGTTTCGGGATAGCCTCCATAAGCGCAGCAACAAACTTACCTATGATCTCGGGCGCACGCTCCAGCAATACAGGCAAAGCCTCAATAATGCCGTCCGCCAACCCCGTAACGATCGCAATAGCCGCATCAATGAGCAAGTCCACATTATCAAGCAGCATATCCACAATGTCAAGCACAACATTAACGATAGTCGGCGTAAGCTCGGGTAAAGCATCGGCAATGCCGCTCGCAAGCGTCAGTATCATCTGCATACCTGCCTCAATGATAGTCGGCAGATTGTTGACGATGCCGTCAGCGAGCGATATAACAACCGTTACCGCCGCATCTGCAAGTGCAGGAAGATTGCCCGTTATCGCAGATATAAGACCAGTTATAATGCCAACGCCTGCATCCAATACACTCGGTATGCAAGCCGTCAGATTATCCACAAAGTTCTTGATGCCCTCGTTGACCTGTTCAATGCCGCCGTCCTGACCGCTGAAAAGCACAGTCAGACCGCCCATTACAGTAGTTATCGCAGGGAGAAACTGTGCTATAAGATTGCGCTTTGCCCCGTCAATGCTCGTCTGTAAGTCCTGCATAGCATCCTGATAAGCCGCCGATGCCTTGACTGCATCATTGCTCATTACGCCGCCAAGGTCATTGACCGTGTCTATCATTGCCTGCGTGTCCTCAGCCGATGTGTTAAAAAGCGGACCAAGCTCCATAGCACCCTTGCCGAGCAGAGCGGTTGCCGTCGCCGTGCGTTCAGTACCTTCTTCCATGTTTTGCAGTCCCGCAATAACACTCTCAAAGAGTTCCTCCTGCGACATTGACTGTACCTGCTCCATTGATAAGCCGAGCGCCTCAAACGCCGCCGTCTGCTTTTTGGACGCATTTTGTGAGGCGTTTGCCAACGTTTTAAAGCTCGTCGTCATGTTCGACATTGAAGTTCCCGAGTGCTGTAAAACTGCCTCCCACTCCTGATAGAACTCAGCCGATACACCGACCTTTTGCGATGCCTTGTCGATCGTGTCACCATAAGACGCAACCTCATTAGCAGAGTCAACTACCGCCTTAGTTACACCTATTGCCGCCGCCGATACCGTCGCAACAGCCGCAGCCGCCGCCTTTGCCGCACCCGATACAACGCTCTTGAACTTGTCCCACTGAGCCTTAGTCCCTGCCGCATCCTTGCCTGCCTGCTTGGCATTGTCGCCCGTCTGCTTAACGCCCTTAGCTGCGTCCTTAGCCGCCTTGTTTGTGTCGTCAAGCTCACTCTGATAGCTGTTGAGCTGTCCGGTTGCCGACAAAACCTCCTGCTCAAATTTGAGGTAAGCACCTCTGTCAATTTTACCGTCTGCAAACTGCTGCTTGATCTGCTCCTGATACTTTTTAAGCTCGCTCACCCGCTCCGAGGAGTTTTTGACAGCCTCAGTAAGTATCTGCTGCTTTTGCGTAAGAGCCTCAACATTGGTCGGGTCAAGCTTTAATAGCTTGTTGACCTCAGTTAAGTCCTTGCCTATCTTTTGCCCCTCATCGTCAACACTTTTGAGCGCAGTGGTAAGTTTTTGGGTGTCGCCCGATATCTCGACCGTCAAGCCCTTGATGTTGCCGCTCCCCTTAGCCATTGCTACACCCCCCTATTTTTAATGCGTAATTCGTAATGCGTAATTATTGCAGTCAACTGCAAAATCATATATCCCCTAAAGCCTCATACTCCCGAATAGGCCGCATATATGCCTCGTACCGTTCCTGCGATATCTCGCCCTTACGATACCTCTCCTCGACAACAGCCGATGCCGCTTTGAGCTTGCGGTACTGTTCCTCGGGATCACGTACATCAATCCCACTGCGCCGTGCCTCACATCTGTCATAAGCGTATATGTAATTGATGCACATGCCTATCGACAGCCTGTCCATATCTGCGGCGGTAAGTCCACGAACAGCAACAGCCGCAAGTACCTCCTCAGCTGTTACATATCCGCCGCTGTCCTTACCGCCGCCCGTCAGTTTTTTCTGTCGATCTTGATGTTACCGCCAATTACATCGTTGAGCTGCTCGATAATGTCAAGCACCGGAAAATGCTCAAAACTGTCAAGCCATTCCAACAGCTCGGGGATATCGGGGTCTGCCGTCTTTGCCAGCACCCAGATAATGCGGTAAAACGGCGTGAGGTCAATATCAGCAATGCTGTTGCTCTTTTTGACCTTTGCCAGCTCTGCACAATCCGCAAGATACTCCCGCCCAAACTGCATCTTATAGCGGAGCATCGTGCCGCCAGTCGCCTTAAATCTTACCTTTTTGCCGTCAATGTCAAGTGTTTTTTCCATATTGCGCCACTCCTCAAAAAAATTAATAAAAACGATGCCCGCAAGGCTTATGCCGCCTTAACGGGCATCGCCCAAAACGTCCTTATATAATGCCTTGAATTATACCGCCGCTGTAGGGTCTACAACCACTGTCGGCATGTCACTTGTCTTGTGTGAGTATCTTACAAGACGCTTAGCAGGCTCGTCATGCTCTCTTGGCAGTGCTTTGAGCGTAGTGTCCAAAAAGGCAGCCTCAAACTTGCCCTCGCTTGTCTTGCCGCTGATCTTGGGACGCTCTGCCGCCTGTACCTGATAATAATACTCCGTGAGATAAGTGCCGTCCGTCTGCGTATATACGATGATAAGCGCAAACTTGGGAAACTCCTTGCCCTCGGAATACTCCGCAACGCCTTTTTTGTCGCTGTCAACAGCATTTCCGAACCAGTCCTTGTCAACATCGTCCACAAGGTCAAGCAGTTGTAACGTGATGTCGTAGCCGTCATTCTCCGAGCCTGCCATTACAAGCTTACCGTCTGCGTAAACCTCGTAAGGCTCGCCCCTCGGCGTTGCCTCAAACTCACGGCCACCGCTCTTCTCGCTCTCAAACCACTTGATAGCGCCGTAAGTGTACTTGCTCTCCTCGGCACTCCAGTTGATAGGAGCATATCCGACCTTAACAATGCTCTTTTTCATACTTTTTTAACCTCCCTCTATCGTAAGTGTGCAGATCATGACCCGCTCTGCACTGAATTTTTCTTTTATCCACTCCGTCCCGTACTCTCGGAGCGTGTCTGTTACCCTCTGTAAAAAATCCTCGCTTGCAGGCGTGTAAACAACGTGTACCTTGACCGTGTCTATCAGAATAACGCACTTGCCGTCAGCATAGACCCCGTGTCCCTCCACATCGCATACACAAGCATAAGGCGGCTTGATAGGTCTGCCGCCGTCCGAGATGAGCCACTCGCTCACCGTAAGACCTGCCGCTTTGAGCTTACTGCAAATATCATCTTTTAATGCCATTTTTACCAGCTCCCTACAATATCCTCGATCCTGCTCTCCAACCTCTCTTTTGCTGATTTTTCGGCGGGCTTAACATGAGGTCTGCCGGTCATTCCGCTGTATCGTCCCCCGTCTGTTCTGTCTGCCCCTGCACCTCTGCCAAACTCCAGCAAGTGTACAAGATAATAACGTGGCTTGTTGTAGACCGTTGCGCTTGCAAAGAGATTACTTTTGACCTTTTTAATGCGCCAGCCTTTTTTATATTTTCCGGTTCGCTCAGGCGATGCGTTTTGTATATCAGCTTTTAGCTCTTTTGCCGTCTGGTCAATTGCCTTTTCGATCTGCTCTTGTACCTCAGTCGAGTAGACATTGAGCTGCTCGGAAAGATACGCCGCCATATTCTCAGGCTTGATTATCTTGCCTTTTTGCATTACAAAATCAGCCATTATATACCCCCAGCTTGTCCTCAACATACAGCTCCACCTTGTCAGCCGATGCATCGTAGGTGCGATATACAGCGTAAACCTCGCCGTCTATCTCAACATACATCTGCTTGCCGTACTCCAAGCTGTTGACAGTGAGCTGATACTTAGCCTTGGCACTCATCTGATACGCCCTCACAGCCTCGTCAGCCGATACCGACCGCACTCTCGCAAAGACAACGCAGGGAGCATCGTCCCCGACCTCAGCCAAAAGCTTAACCAGCTTGTAGTTGTCGTACATTATGCTCCCTGCCTTTCTTATATCTGCTCACCCTTGCCGCCGTACTCAGCGGATAAGGACATCGCAACCTTTAAATGCTCATATATCTCTAAGTACCGCCCTGCCTTGTCGTCAAAGCCAAAATGCCCCTTGCAGTACGATACCGCCGCCCTCTTGCATAAGGGGTCGGCATCGTCCCACTTGGCAACGCCCGAAAGCGCAAGATCAGCCTTACACGCCTCAATGAGCGGCTCGATCTCCGCCTCATCAAATACAGTCGACGTAACACGGAGATTGAGCTTGACCTCGTCCAGCAGCGACATCAGACATCACTCCTTAGCCGCTCTTTTTTGGAAGCGAGATAACGACCATACCGTTTTTGACAACAAGCTCAGAGCCGATGCGTGCCTCGCTGAGGATAGCAAGCAAGCCCTCTGCAAACTTGTAGTCTGTGCTTGTCTCAATGGTGTAGTCACCAAAGAGGTCAAGCTTGACAGCCTTGGGCTTACCATAAAACATTGTAGGCAGTGTCTTGCTTGTCGAGCTGTTTGTCGTGCCAGTAAGAGCCGCACACTTGCTGTTGATGCAGTATCTTACAGACAGCCCACCGTCTTTGATAATGCCCGTGTTAGGGTTTGCCCCGTCAGGCGTGATCTCATATACAGCCTTTTTCTCCTTCTCGCCTCTAATGTCGCCAAACGCCACGAGGTCAGCCTTGTTTAAAAACAGTACCGCATCGCCCTCAACGGTATCGTCAGAGCCGTAATTGAGAACGATCTTACGGAGTGTCTTGTCGTCAATAGCAGCAATGTCCGTAACCTCTTTTTTGAGGCTGCTGTTGATTACCGCATCGGTAACGACCTTGACAGCCGCACGTCTGAGCGCTCTGATGCCCTGCTCCTGCACCTTTGTCGTGTAGTCAATATTGGTCTGATTTTTGATCTCCTTGCTCACATACGAGATAAGAGATTTAAGACTTGGCTTGATGCTCACAATACCAAAAGTGCCGTTGCTCTCAGTCGCAGCTGTACCCTCGACCTTGCCCGATGCCTCAGCCTCCGTGTCCTCGTAAGGCACATTGTCCTCGCTCATGCCCGTGCAGTCCTCAACAGTTATCATGTCGATGATGCTCGACACACCAGTGATGCTCTCGCTAAAATCGCTTACCTTGGTAGGCGTTGCGATCTTGCCGTCCGACAAGAGCAGTGAGCGGCTTTCTGCGCCCGTAATTGTAAGTTTGTTGGTGTCAACAAATGCCTTTGCACGGCTCTCAGCCTCGCTTACAGCAGGCTCACCGCCAAGCGAGCCAAGCTGTGCGCCTGCAACGCCGTCTGCCTTGCCCTCTGTACCGCTTGCGATCTTGCCGAGGAGTGCCGACCTGCTCTCCTGAGCCTTGATAAGCGCAGAACGCTGCTCCAAAAGACCGTCAACCTCAGTTGTGAGTGCATCAATGTCCGCACCCTCTGCGTCCATATCAAGCTTGATCTGTGCGAGTCTTGCCTCGATCTCTTTAAGTCCCATTAAAATCCCTCCAGTTTAAGTTTAAGTGTTAATCGCCTTTTTTCCGCCGCAAGCAGCTCCTGCTTGACTCTCTTGATCTCTCCGTCGCAAAAGTTGCGTGTATATATCTCCGTACCGTCGTTGGCAGGTATGCTCACCGCCGATACGTCGTATATCTTTTTGACCCCGTAATGGATAATTGTGCGGCTGTTGCAGTCGTAACGATAACGTCCCTCCAGCGGCATAAAAGTCCACGACATCTTGGTTATCATGCCGGCGCTTATGTCCTCATATAAGGACCGTGCCTCAGCCGTCTTGGATAAGTCTGCACCAATGCGCAGACCTTTGCTGTCAACAACAAGTTTGAGTGTGCCGTTGCTGTTGCGTGCAAATACACGACCATTGTGGTCGTATTGCATTATAACGTCCGACATATCGCACTCATCAAAGCAGTTCGGCATAAACTGCTCCCACACACCGCCCTCATCATCGTCCCAAAGCTTGTATCTCTCATACGTCATCGCATATCCGTCAACGTAACACTCGCTGTCAATGAGCCTGTCCGCCTGCATCGGCTGTATCGGCTGCATCGTCCTGTACTGTCTGCCCTCCACTATCGGCATTGTCCTTGACCTCCTCACTCTCTGCAACGTCCTTAAAATTATCCGTAAGAGCGTACTCCTTGCGGATATACCGACTGTCGCCGCCCTCGACCGGAGCCATGTTAAATATCTCTAAGCCCTGATTATGCGTTATAAATCCACGGTCAAACAGCTGCGTCACCGTGTTGAGCTTCTCAGCGTTGCTAAGATACTGCAAACGATTGGCTGTAAAAACTATCTCGTTACCGAACGCTATCTCACGGGCGTTAAACGCCATATTGGTATGCACAAGGCTCATCTCAATGGCAAACGGCTCGATCTTACCCTCGTAGTAAGCGTTCCATTCGTCTGACGTGAAATTATTTTGTAAAATATGCTCGTTAGTGCCAAAATAATTAAATACGTTTTCTTTTATCTGCGCCACCTGCGAAGAATTTACAACAAACGGCTTGCTCTCTATCTGCTTGACATCGGCGTACTTTGCATCATACATCATAACGCCGCCGTTGTTGTCTGTCGATAGGTTTTCTTCCGTAAATCTCTTACGCTCCTTGGTAATATCATCAGCCTTAAATGTTCCTGCAAGCTTGGCCATAAAGCGTATCGCAGCGGAACTCTTAACGCCCTCGATAATGCCCTGATTGTTGGTATTGATAAGCTCCATAGTCGGTCGCAGACAAGCGTTGCTCTCCCCAAAAAGCTCATCACGATATTGATACTGATTGAGTATGCCGCACCGCTCCAGCTCAATTGCCGCATAACGCCCACTGCCGATGTGATAACGTATGTACTTAACGCCCTTGTGGTCAATTATCGTGCATTTTGCCGCAGGCATCGGGTAAAATCCGCATATCTCATCGTATCTGTTGTACAGCGGCGCTATAAGTGCCGTGTTGTCCACCATATACCCCGTAGCCAAACGATATAAGTATTTTTTTGTGTCCATTATCCCGTTGGGTCTGTACTGTAATGCCCTCTCAAAAGCCGCATTGCCGCTCCCCTTGACCTCGGGTTTGAGCTTGCTGACGTGCGTTGCAAATGAGTGTACCGCCGCCCTCGTCAGCTCCATCTCATACAGCGACCCCTCGAAGCTTTTAAAACAAGGCGTGTACGCCGTCAAAGTCTTAAAATACTCCGCAACAACCCTCTCAATATCTCCGTCCGCCATATCCACACCCCCTTTTTTTAACGCTCAATGCATGTCATCATTTTATCGATAAAATAACCTTTAATGCCCTGCCAGCTTTTTATCTGCTTTTCTGTCGCTGCTATATCATCTTTTATTGGCTGCAGGGTTTCCACAACTTTCCGCTGATCGTCCAGCTCGGAATAATAGGGCAATGTGTAAAAATCCAACAAGCCGATCTGTATGTTGATATTACTTCCGATATAGCGGCAGAAAAATTCTTCTGCCGTGAATTCCAGAGCCTCTTTCAGGTATTCCGGAATGATCGGAACTTTCGGAAGAACAACGGCATATTTGTTCGGCAATGTCGTGTGCCGCTCCGTAATGTGCCACTTCGTATTGCTGTTCTTGGCACAAGCCGATATCTGTATATAGCAAGTTCCGGGCGGATATATTTTCTCATTGACCGCTCTTTCAATTTTGCATATATCCGTAAGCTTTACATATCCGTAGCTCATTCAACGCCTGCCACCTTTCCGAGATAACGCTTTGCCGCCTCCAGCTCCGCCGCTGTAACAGCGTCAGCTGCTGACATCTGACTTACTGCGCTGTATATTTCTTTTTCAAGCCGCTTTATTTCGCAGCTATGCTCATACAGTTCCCTTGTCACTGCGATAATGTCGATAGGCGGCGGTGGTTCGTAAGTATCAACATACCTGCTTATGTTCAGATTATATTCATTCTTTTCAATTTCTCGGATATCAGCAAAATGCGAATATCTGTCGATGCTTGTACGACCTTTTACCGCATCTAATATTTTTTTAATATTTTTCGCCGTAAGTCTGTTTTGTTTCGAGTTTTTTTCATATTCCCTCGACGCATTGACAAAAAATATCCCACCCTGCGCATCTTGCCCGAACATCATCACCGCAACTGGAATATCGGTATTCAAAAAAAGCTTATCCGGCAGCCCGATCACAGCTTGAATGTTTCCGCTGCCAACCATTTTTCGGCGAATTTCTGCCTCTTTACCCCCACGGAATAAGCAGCCGTGCGAAAGGATCGCTATTACCCTGCCACCATCTTTTAACCTGCTCATTCCGTGAATTATAAATCCAAGGTCTGCGTATTGCTTTGGTGGATACCCGAATTTTTCAAAGCGTTTGTCGGTTTCCTTTTCGTTGTATTCCCATTTAAGAGAATACGGCGGATTGGTTATGCAAACATCAACTGGCGGCTCAGGATAATCCTCGCAGTGTTCGACCCTGCCGAACTTTTCCCCTTTTGCAATATGATACTTGTGTAAAGTCGTTCCCGTCAGTACATTTTTGTTGGATACATACGCCTCAATATTACGCACTGCTAAATTAAACAGCAGCAGTGGGATAGCACGCTCTGACAGTTCCTCACAATATAAAACACAGTTTGGCGAAAAATTGTGCAGCGCTATTGAAAGTCCGCCCGTTCCTGCGCATACATCAAGACAATTCTCAATATTTCCACCCGCAAGCCGCCCCACAAGCTCCGCCAATTCTCTCGGCGTAAAATCCTGCATCATAGCCTTGCGGCTGCTGTGTTCTTCCTGAAAATAGTCCATAAACCCGTCAAAGCTCAGATCGCTCTGAATTGTGGCATATCGTTCAAAAATTTCAGCGGTATCCTCGGAAAATAAAATTTCCATTACCCTCTCCGGGAGCTTAAAGCTTTCGGAGATCCCGAAAAAATCATTTATCTGCGCCGCCGTCATTTTATCACTTCCCACTGATTACGCATTAATCATCTGCCGCCTTGTTAAGACCGACATAATTATCTCTGTTATCCAACAGCGCAATGTACGCACACAATAACGCTATTGTGCCGTCAATGCGCTGTGTGCGGTCAAGGCTCTTGACGGGCTGTATGTTGCCGTTAATGTCTTTGCGTACCGCCGTATTTATCAGACACCACTTGTCAATAGGATTGTTGTTGTAAACAATGCGGTGTGCCTTAAAATCCGCCCGAAGCTCGTCCATAGGACGTGATAAGGTCGCTGTGCCTTGACGCACCGGTATCATAGCCTGCTCGCCAAACTCAGCCTTAAACTCTCTGAGCAATGTATCGTCAATATGCCACGGGTCGTAGCCGATATATCGGATATATATGTCCTCATTATCTCGCAGCTCCTTGAACCACTCCAGAAAAATACGCTTATCGCACTTAGCACCCGTGCAGGTGCGCATATATCCCTGCTCTATCCATAAGCTGTACGGTACGCTGTCACGCTCCTTACGGTCGCCTCGTGCCTCTTGCTCTCGGATAACGCTCTCAGGTATCCAGTACATCGACCGCACATAGATGTTATCATCATTTGGCCGCTGAAAAATGCATTTTGCAGCATTAAGGTCAACGCTGTCTGCCGCATCAAAGCCGCCAATACCGTAATCAAACGGTATCGTCCATAGCCCCTCGTTGTTAAGCTCCTCATATCTCAGCCAAGAACTCTCCGAAGTCTGAGGCACGTTAAAGTCCTTGACGTACACGGTCGGCAAAAAGCTTGCATCGCTCCGTGCCTTGTCAACGCACTGCCTTAGATAATCAATGCTCTTGATAGGACCAAGTCCCGGATTGGCTTTGAGCCACTTGCTCTCGTCCCATATCTCGTCAGGGTCGTCAAGCTCGTAAACAAACGGTAAAAAATGCTCATCATCGATCGAGCCGTCAATAACTCCGCTTGCGTATTCGTACTGCTTGTCAAAAATGCCGTTGCGCACAAAGCCATTTGTCGTTATGCAAAATATAAGCGGCTGTGAGCGAGCCGAGCAAGCCTGCTTGATAAGGTCGTATATGTCACGGTTCTTGATAGCCGCCAGCTCGTCAATTACTGCGCAATGCACATCCAGTCCGTCAAGGCTGTTGGTGTTTGATGCCAACGCCTTGATAAATCCGAGGTTATACGCAAAGTATAAGTCCGCCGCCCTCTTGCGTATGTGCCGTGATAGCTCGGGCGACTGCTTGACCATTTTGAGACAAGCGTTAAAGCCAAGCGTTGCCTGCTCCCTCTGAGTGGCAACGTTGTATATCTGCGGCGCTCCCTCGTGATCGTTGGCAAGCATATCAAGCTCGACCGATGCAACCTCTGTCGTCTTGCCGTTTTTACGCCCCTCAACAATAAGGCACTCGTTGTACTGCCGCAAATCGTTATCGTCGACAAAACCAAAAAGCGCCTGAAAACGAGCCTTTTGAAAAAGCTGTAGCTTTAACGGCGTGCCGATCTTGCCCGTAGGCTGACGGCAGAACCGCTCAATAAAATCCGTGTGCCGCTTTGCAATATCGTAGTCAAAATGATATTTCTGAGGGCAGGCAAACGCATTGAGCAACCGCTCAGAAACTTTGCGTATCTTGTCGCAAGCAACAATGCGCCCGTCAAGCACCCCCGTAAAATACTCCTCAAACTCCGTCACAAAGCACACCCCGTAATCTTAGCCCTTGCTGATATAGCTTATAAACTCGTCCTCACGACAATTGCCAAGAGCCTTTTTAAGCTCCGGACAAAGCTTGCCGAGCGTGTCGATGCAGCTGTTGAGCTTGATAGCCGTGTCCTTAAGCTCCTTGTATGCCGGTGTCGTGTCAACCCTCGCAAACCCGTTGCCGTTGACCTGCTCGGCAATAAAACCAACCTCCGCCACCTGCTCTTTGAGCTCATACACCACACCGGCAAGATAAGCCGCCGTTGGATAAATCTGCTCCGCCAAAAATCTCTTATCAGCCGGCATATCCTTAAAAATTCGCTTATATCCCCGCATCGCCTTAGACACAACCGCATCTCGGTCAATCTTTTTACCCTCCGCCAATAAATTGACCCCCTTTCGCGCGCACGTGAGCTGCGTTATAAAAGATGTCCCCAACCGGTAGGTTTTGACCGCATCCGTCAATGCGGAATGGGGGGCATCGGCTGACCGCTTGCATCAAAAAAACATTGCAATTTTGGCTTTTTATGCCCGTTAAGCTGCTCATAATGCTCTAAATCATGGCAATTTTTACAGAGATACTCAAAGTTTGTGTGATTAAGCGTAACGTTAGGGTCGCTTATGTTGTGCTTGTTGAGCCATTTCTTGTGATGTACGATATATCCCTGCTCTTTGTGGCATCTCTCACAAGCTCCGCCGTCAATGCTTATGCGTTCGGATATGTAACTGTCCCTTGCAGACTGCCAAGCCGCCGAATCGTAAAAACTCTTTGCAAAAGCCTTTGCCATGACCTCACCTCTGTAAAAAATTGTATCATTTTTTTGAGACTAAGTCACTAACACTTGCCCTGCATGGTTTACGCAGGTTGCGCCGCTTGAATGACCTAAAAAGTGTCTGCTCGCAGACGTACATACTTGCGGCAATGTCGCACAAACGCTCACCGCTGCACCAGCGCTCATACGCCACTCTGATCTGCTTGTCTGTCAAGCACTCTTTGTCCGACATTGTCTATCCCTCCAAGTAGCTAATAATAACCTCTCTCGCCTCGTCAAATCCGTAGCAGACAATGACCTTATAGCCTTGTCCTCTCAGCGCATCTATCCACTCTTTTTGCGCCGCTGACAGCTTGCCGCCTTTTGTGCGCTTAAGCTCGATATACAAGCCGTGATAGCCGCCTCTTGC
>OIYP01000969.1_pt1 | contig 16139 bp, 12 predicted proteins | sample 1588261 | NCBI WGS metagenome assembly OIYP01 (sample SAMN03283293) | human gut metagenome | biome: human-associated habitat; material: feces | host: Homo sapiens | place: Peru | collected 2012
TTTCGGGCTTCCCGCAGAACAAATGTGATAAATATTTGAAAGCACTGGATAAAGCTGGGCTTTTGGAAACGGAACAAAGGAAAGATACTGCCGGACATATCCGCACACACTATTACCCCAAAGGCGGCTATTGGAAAACGTGGTTCCGGTATGTGTTTCCGTCTCAAGGTTGCTATCTTAGAGCGCAGGAGGGAGAAGTCCTACAGCAGCTTGCGGATGAAATTGACAGAACCGTCGTTGCGGAATGCTTCAAAAAAGTCTGCTGGAACTGGCTTGAGAAAAATTATCATAGCTGCTATTGGGACGGGCTTCTCAAATTCGATGATCCGAAACAGCGGGATGTAATGGTCAATGGCGTTCGCTTTGATTATGTGCAGGAGATGACGGATCACACGATTTATGTGAAGATCTGGGACAATGTTCGGGATGGATTTCCAAAAGAAGCGTTCCAAAAGATAGAGACGGCAACAACGCTGGTTCGTCCATTTTATGACAATATCTACTATCTTTTTTCTGCCGGTAGGGCCTGCAACTATGTGGAGGAGCTGCGGCATTTGGATACGGTTGCTGTGGTGGATTTGAAGTCACTGCTGGGACAGAAGAACAAAGAACTATTTGGGAATATTTAAGGCAATACTGCACAGGAAAATAAGCCAAAAGCTTCCCAAAAAGATATAATGGAGACATGGATAAATAGATGACGCTTTCCGCATTCAGTGACGGCCTATAGACGACTTTGGTATAAGACCCTGATACACCTTACACATCGGTATCAGAGCCAGGCGTTCCCGATATTCTCCTTACACTTTCCACTGGAGATGGTGAAACGATTTGAGCGGAGGAAAATAAAAACCACCGAAACTCCTTCGGAGGCAGTAGCGCGATTCGCCTTTTCGTGATATAATTAATACCACACGGCGCAAAAAGAACGCTTATATATCGCAGGGGTCCGTAGAGAAAATATGCAGGGCCTTGGATTGTGCGTTGGACGATATCGTGGAGTTTATGCCTGACGATGCGGAGGGAAAGCAATATGACGCCTGAGGAAAAGGCACGACAACTGATCGATGCCCGTCTTGTGCAATCCGGTTGGGCCGTTCAGAATCTGGAAAAAGTGAATCCTATGGCGTCACTCGGTGTTGCTGTCAGGGAATACCCCACCAGCACCGGGCCGGTTGACTATGCGCTTTTTGTCGCTGGGAAGCCGGTTGGTGTGATTGAAGCGAAGAAGGACGAGCTGGGCGAGAACATCACTGTGGTAGAGGGGCAGTCCGGACGCTATGCCAACAGCACCTTCAAATATATAACCACCGAGTATAAAATCCGCTTTGCCTATGAGGCCACCGGGCAGCTTACCCGTTTCACGGATTACGCTGATATCAAATACCGTTCCCGGCGAGTGTTTTCCTTCCACAGGCCGGAAACACTGCTTGCCCTACTCACAAAGGGCGATACGATCCGCAATAACATGAAGCATTTTCCGGCCTTTGATACCGCCGGATTCCGCAAATGTCAGATTACAGCAATCCAGAATCTGGACGCTTCCTTTGCGGATAATCGCCCCAAGGCGCTGGTGCAGATGGCAACCGGCGCAGGCAAGACCTTCACAGCAATCACTTCAGCATACCGTCTGCTGAAGTTTGGCAAGATGAAGCGCATCCTGTTTCTTGTGGACACCAAATCACTGGGCGAGCAGGCGGAGCGGGAATTCCTTGCCTATACGCCAAATGACGACAACCGCTCCTTTGCCCAGCTTTACGGTGTTCGCCGCCTGAACAGCGCCTATATCCCCAATGACATCCAGATCTGCATCAGTACCATTCAGCGGATGTACTCCATCCTGAAGGGGGAGGAAATGGATGAATCCGCAGAGGAAGAATCCTTCTTCGAGCAGGCCGGAGCCGACACACAGGCCGCAAAAGAGGTCGTCTATAACGAGAAGTATCCCCCGGAGTTTTTCGACTGCATCATCGTCGATGAATGCCATCGATCAATCTATAACGTTTGGAATCAGGTGCTGGAGTATTTCGATGCCTTCATCATCGGTCTGACCGCTACGCCGGACAAGCGTACCTTTGCCTTTTTTGACCAGAATGTGGTCAGCGAGTATTCCCGCGAGCAGGCCATTATTGATGGTGTCAATGTCGGTGAGGACATTTTCCTCATTGAGACCGATGTCACGAAAAACGGTGCGACAATTCTCAAGCAGCAGATCGAGTATCGGGACCGCCTGACCCGTGCCAAGCGCTGGAAGCAGATGGACGAGGACCTGATCTATACCACGGCAAAGCTGGATCGGGATGTTGTGAATCCCAGCCAGATCCGTTCCGTGATCCGGGCGTTCCGGGACAACCTGTTCACGCAGCTTTTCCCCCATCGCCGCGAAGTACCCAAGACGCTGATCTTTGCAAAAACCGACAGCCATGCGGATGATATCATTCAGATCGTCCGGGAGGAGTTTGGTGAGGGCAATGAATTCTGCCAGAAGATCACCTGTCAGGCAGAGCGTCCGGAGACTGTTCTCAGTGCCTTCCGCAACGATTACAATCCCCGTATTGCCGTTACCGTTGACATGATCGCCACCGGGACGGACGTGAAGTCCATCGAGTGCCTGATCTTCATGCGCGATGTTCGCAGCAAGAATTATTTTGAGCAGATGAAAGGGCGCGGCACCCGCACCCTCGGCAAGGACGACCTGCAGAAGGTCACGCCTTCTGCTATGGAGAACAAGGATCATTTTGTAATCGTGGACGCCGTTGGCGTCACGAAATCCCAAAAGACCGAGACCCGCGCGCTGGAGCGCAAGCCCTCCGTCAGCATGAAGGAACTGATGCTGAATGTAGCTATGGGCGCAAAGAATGAAGATGCCCTCACATCCCTTGCAAACCGTGTGATCCGGCTCAACAGCCAGATGACCGACCGGGAGCGCACCGAATTCAGCAGCACCGTCGGCAGCAGCGCAGGGAGTATCGCCCAGCGGCTGTTGGATGCTTTTGATCCGGACATTGTTTCCTCCAAGGCCGGTGTCGATCTGTCCGACGATCATGAGCCGACCAAGGACGAGCAGCACCGCATGGATGAGGCAAAGAAGGCGCTGATCCAACAGGCCGTGCAGCCCTTCTATCATCCGGATATTCGTGATTACATCGAGAATGTGCGCCGCAGTCATGAGCAGGTCATTGATTCCGTGAATATCGACACGGTGCTCTTTGCCGGGTATGATACCGACAAGCAGGCGAATGCAGACCGCATCCTCAAGACCTTCCATGGGTTTATCGAGGAGAACAAGGATGAAATCCTTGCCCTGCGGATCATTTACGATCAGCGGTACAAGGACCGTCCCATGGCGATTACAAAGCTCAAAGCCCTGTACGAAAAGCTGAAGGCGCAGAACATCACCATTGAGCGCCTGTGGGAATGCTATGCCATCAGGAAGCCGGAAAAGGTCAAGCGGGGTACCATGGCGCAGCTTACGGACCTGATCTCCATCATCCGCTTTGAGATGGGCTATGCCGATCATCTCGCCCCGTTTGCGGACAAGGTGAATTATAACTTCATGCAATGGACGCTGCGCCGAAATGCAGGCCATATCCATTTTACGGATGAGCAGATGGAATGGCTGCGACTCATCAAGGATCACATTGCTGTTTCCCTCAGTATTGAGCCGGAGGATCTGGACCTCAGTCCCTTTGATCGCAAGGGCGGTCTGGGCAGGTTTTACGATGTGTTCGGGGACAGCTATGAGGCGATTTTGCAGGAAATGAATATAGAATTGGTGGCGTAAGGAGGGCATCTCATTATGGAGTATAAAGAATATGAGCTTGGTGAATTGCTCTATTATGAACAGCCCACCCCATATATTGTTGAATCGACCGATTATAACGATGCTTATGGAACCCCTGTGTTGACTGCTGGGAAATCTTTTATTCTCGGATATACTGACGAAAAAGAAGGAATATTCAATCAACTTCCTGTCATCATATTTGATGATTTTACTACGGCTAGCCAGTATGTTAATTTTAAATTCAAAGTCAAATCGTCTGCGATGAAGATTCTGACGCCTGCAAAACATCTGGTTTTACCGAAGTACATCTATTACCGGATGCAGATTATTGATTTTGATCACAGCACGCACAAACGATATTGGATTCAACAGTATTCAAAAATACGGGTAGGCATTCCGCCGCTTGCAGAGCAGGAGCGCATTGTTGCCCGGATTGAGGAACTGTTCTCCCAACTCGACGCCGGAGTGGAAACGCTGAAGAAAACAAAAGCACAGCTTGCGGTGTATCGGCAGGCCGTGCTGAAAGAGGCGTTTGAGAAGGTATCTGCACGAGTTTTGCTTGGAAGCATATCTGAATCACGGCTCGGCAAAATGCTCGACAGTGAGAAAAACATAGGGGTACCTCGCCGCTATCTTCGTAATATCAATGTCAGGTGGCATAGCTTTGATTTGAGTGACCTTTCAGAAATTCCGATTGAGGAAAACGAGGTAGACAAGTATTCGCTACGTAAAGGAGATCTTGTTATCTGCGAAGGTGGAGAGCCAGGACGCTGTGCGGTATGGGACAGTGATGATGTTATTTTCTATCAAAAAGCGCTCCATCGGGTGCGATTTACTGATAGCTCAAACCCTAAGTTTTATATGTATTACTTGTGGTATGCAGCGCAAACTGGTCAACTCAAGTCCTTGTTTACAGGCACGGGAATAAAGCATTTAACTGGACAGTCTCTTGTAAAGGTACTTGTTCCGACTGCGGAAAGGATAACCCAAGACAGTATAGTAAATGAAATTGAAACTCATCTTTCCGTCTGCGACAGCATCGAACAGACCGTGGATATCGCCTTGCAGCAGGCCGAAGCCATGCGGCAGAGTATTTTGAAAGACGCCTTTGAAGGGAGGCTGTGAACGTGGGATTCATTTGCAAGAGAAAAGACGATATGCCTCCTGAAAATACTAACTCTCCTGACAGTACCGATATCAAAAAGAGAACCACGTCTAAGAACGAGAACCAGTCATTTATACTGGCGTATAGAACAGAAGAAGATATGCGATCAGTATGTAGAAGAGAAATAGAAACTCTTGAGCATTGGACAAGACGCCTGATACATGAAACTTTGACTGCACAATATGGGGATGACTATTTCTCTTTTCAGAATAATGATGAGCCCTTAATTAAAAGAGAGATTTCAACCCGCGTAAATACAATGAGGGAAAAATATCCGGGGCGCTTTCCAAGACCAATAGATGCATTTTTCCTCGGCGATATTATTTATGTACTCTGCAAGAAGGCTCTTTATGATGTGCATTTCAAACCAGCGTTATATGAGGCCTTTCCCTGTGGTAATGAAGAAGCACGATTCTTTCTCGGAAGGATTGAGTCTATTCGAAACAAACTATCACATGCCAATCCGATTTCTGTTAGGGAGGCTGAACAGGCAATTTGTTATTGCCATGATGTTATCGACAGTCTGAAGGCATATTACAGACAAGTCGGGAAAGAAAGAGAGTATAATGTCCCTTTGTTTATTCGGGCAACCGATAGTTTGGGCAATGTTTTCTTGCCTAGAAAAGAAGGATACCCCCTTGAACTGTACGTTGATTTCTCTAAACCTATAACTGCGGGAGAATATGGCGTTAAGTTACGCGCAGGTGATACATACGGAATATCAATTGTTGTAGATCCGGCATTTGATCCATCTGGCTATTCTTTAGAGTGGTCTGTTATAAGTGGCTTGGGCGGAGATAACTATAACAGAAAATGGGAAAACGTGACTCAGATTGATTTTCCTGTTGTAAATAAGACTGTGGGGAGTTACTTTGAAATCACATGCAGATTAACCACTCATAAAGACTGGCACAAGCATAATTGGTATGATGACTGTTTCGAACTGAAAGTGTATACTGTTTTGCAGCCTATTGAGGATATGTATTGAGGAGAATCCAAATGTCTGAACAAACATCATCTATCATCTCCAAAGTCTGGGGCATGTGCAACCCGCTCCGGGATGATGGATTATCCTATGGAGATTATCTGGAGCAGCTTACATACCTGATATTCCTCAAAATGTCGGACGAGTATGCCAAGCCGCCGTATAAGAAAGAGTCCGGTATTCCTGCCGGCTATACATGGCAGGATATGAATACCCTCACCGGCGCAGCGCTGGAAGAACAGTATAAAAAGACGCTGGAAAAGCTGGGTGAACAGGGCGGCATCCTGGGTCAGATCTTCAAGGGCGCAATCAACAAGATCAGCAACGCCGCAATTCTTTACCGGATCGTGCAGATGATCGACCGGGAAAAATGGGTCTCTATGTCTTCGGACGTTAAGGGCGAGATTTATGAAGGTTTGCTGCAGAAAAACGCAGAAGATGTAAAATCCGGCGCAGGCCAGTATTTCACACCGCGCGCACTGATCCAGGCGATGGTCGCCTGCATTCGCCCGGAGCCGATGAAAACGATTGCGGATCCCTGCTGCGGCAGCGGCGGATTCTTCCTCGCGGCGCAGGCATTTCTTGCCGACCCGGAGAACTATTCCCTGGACCGGGAGCAGAAGGAGTTCCTGAAAAACGGGACCTTCTACGGAAATGAGCTGGTGGCGTCAACCTTCAAGCTGTGCCTGATGAATCTGTACCTGCACAACATCGGGGATATTTACGGCAGCGTTCCTGTCGCTCACGGCGATTCGCTGCTCGCCGATCCCGGCTATCGCGTGGATTACGTTCTTACCAACCCGCCCTTCGGCAAAAAATCCTCTCTGACCTTCACCAATGAGGAAGGCGAACAGGAGGAAGAAGACCTCGTATATAACCGTCAGGATTTCTGGACCACCAGCAGCAACAAGCAGCTCAATTTCGTCCAGCACATCAATACCATCCTGAAAGCCACGGGCAAGGCTGCGGTGGTCGTGCCGGACAACGTGCTCTTTGAGGGCGGCGCAGGCGAGATCGTCCGCAAGAAGCTGCTTGCCACCTGTGATCTGCATACAATCCTGCGTTTGCCCACGGGCATCTTCTATAAGCCGGGTGTCAAAGCAAACGTTATTTTCTTCGATAAGCGTCCAGCCAGCGCCGAAACGCAGACGAAGACCGTCTGGATTTATGATTTCCGCACCAACGTCCACTTTACGCTGAAACAGCATCCGATGCAGTATTCCGATCTGCTGGACTTCATCGCCTGTTATCATCCGGAGAATCGGTACGAACGCACCGAAACGTGGAGCGAAGATAACCCGGATGGCCGCTGGCGCAAATTCGATATTGCCGACATCCTTGCACGGGAAAAGACCAGCCTCGATATCTTCTGGATCAAGGACAAGTCCCTTGCCGACCTGGACAGCCTGCCCTCACCCGACGTGCTGGCTGACGATATCATCGAAAACCTCCAGAGCGCACTGGAGAGCTTTCAGGAACTGAAGGCACAGTTGAAATAAGATAATCTGTTTTAAAGGAGGAACTGTGATGAGTGCTGGTGGTCATTTTGAAACAAGACCAATAAATATCTACTCGCTTTCTCGTATTCACGAAGAATTGCCTTTCAATATAGTTGAGAAACACAGTTCCCAAAAGCGTGATCTCCAACGAACAAAAGTACACGAAATCGAATCCTTGCGGCTATTCGTTGATGCGTTATTGGCGGCTGGTGTATCTCTGGATGAATGTGATGGCTTCTTCTATTCTTTCCATATCCCCCAAATTGGAAAAGAGTTTGATTTGCTAAAATTTACAGATAGGCTCTGCTTAAACATCGAATTGAAATCTACCTCCGTATCCCAAGAACAGATATTAGGCCAGTTACTCAAAAATCGGCATTATTTATCACATTTAGGGAAAAGGCTTGCACTATACTCCGTTGTTACGGATTCAATGTCATGTTATAAGCTGTCTCTGAACGACGAGCTTGTAAATGTGGATTTTGGTGAGATCGTTTCTGCTGTCCGCCAAATAAAGACAGGGTATACCGGGCACATCGATAATCTATTCAGGGCTTCGAATTATCTTGTATCACCCCTGAATAACCCATCAAGGTTTATTCAGGGAGAATATTTCTTGACACAGGCACAAGAACAGGTAAAAAAAAGCGTCCTCAGCGGAGTAGATAGTGCTTTTTTGAGCGCATATTTTCACATTACAGGAAAACCCGGTACAGGAAAAACACTGCTACTCTACGATATAGCAAAGACGCTTTCAAAAAACGGGAAGACCGTAATCATTCATTGCGGGAAACTCTCACCCGGCCAGTACAAGATTCGGAATGAGATCGATAATCTGAATATTGTTTCCGTTTCGGAACTCCGGGATGAAAGTTTTTCGCTTTCTGATTACACATATATTCTCGTTGATGAATCCCACCGTATTTATACGGAACAGTTCGATGCTATCTGCGATTCGGTCAACAAAAATGATCAAATATGCATTTTTTCATCTGACCCGGAGCAGGTGCTGTCAGCATCAGAAACACGAAATGATATAGTAGCAAAAATTGAGGCTTTGCATCTGGATGGGCAATTCACACTTTCGGAAAAAATCCGTACAAACCGTGAGCTTCATTCCTTCATTATGTGCATGAAGGACTTAAATCATAGGCCAAAAGTGCCCATGGACTATTCCAATGTAGTTCTCAATTATGCGAACACAACGCAAGAGGCCCAATACTTACTGGCATACTATCGGAGCAAGGGCTTTAAATTCATAAACTACACAAAGTCAAATTATGCACCAAGCCCATTCTCGGCCTATGCTGAGGACTTTGATACTCACCATGTTATAGGGCAGGAGTTCGACAAGGTGGTTATGCTACTGGATAGTTCATTTTTTTATGATGAGGACGGCAAATTGCAAGGCATTCCACATCCAAACCCCAATTATCTATACCCAAATCTCTTCTATCAGGGTGTTACACGAGTACGTGAGGAACTTGCTCTGATAGTGGTAAACGCCCCGGAACTGTTTGAAAAAATTGCTTCTATCGTTACCCCGGCTGAAAGCTAACGTTGCACTATTTGCGAGAAGCAGGTGCAGAATAGGAACCGAGCGTATTATATCAACTATTAGGGCAATACTGCACAGAAAAATAAGCCAAAAGCTTCCGAATGCGGGTAGTGTCAAGAGTTATTCGCAAAATTGATTATGGCTCTGGTAGAAACCTATTATACCGTATCGAAGGCAGCTATTGTAACATATAAACTGGCCGGCCCGCATTCCCGGCGTGCAGGTCAATGCGGCAGGGCGTGATGGAGACTACCATGAAATGTTCGATGTGAAGCCGGTGCCCGGCCCGGTACCGGAAGCGGCCCGGATTTTTAAGAGCTGCACCTGTTCCGTTTGCGGAGAACGCTTTGCGGAAAACTTTGCCCACCTACAGGACGGAGAGATTGTCTGCTCTGGCTGCTTTCGTCCCTATTCGAGAGGTCTGTAATGGAAAAGCCATTTGACGACCTCCACGTTGGAATTGAAAGCCAGCTTTTGAATTCGCCGGAGCACATCCCCGACTCTGCCGCCGTTTCAGCAGCTAGAAAAGACGAAGATACTGTTGACGGACTGATCGCATTGGGAAAGGCACTGTCACGGCAGCTTCGCTACCGCCAGGCAATTCTGGCATACACGCAGGCATTAAAGATGGATCCGGATAACAGGACAGTTCTGCGGCTTCGTGCTGGGCGGTATCTGACAACGCTGCAAAGTGATTTGGCCCTCCGCGATTTTGAGCAATGTCTGGCGTTTGGCGGGGACAAGCTTGACTGTGGCTACCGCATGGGACTTGCGCATTACTATGCGGGACGTTATTCCCAGGCGGCGCAGACATTCGAGTCTTGTATTTCTCTGTGCGATGACGAAATGGGCATTGCGGTAATCTACTGGCATACACTCAGCGCTTGCAGAGCAGGCGTCGCACCGAGTCTGCTGTGTCTGTACAACACCGGGATGAAAGTGGGGCATCATACGGCATATGAAAAAGCAATGCGCGTCTGGTCAGGGGCCGAAGCCTATGCGGACAGGCAGACAAAGCTCAAATGGGAACCGGATGATATGGAATATGCCATTACCCAATACGGCCTGGCATACCACCTCCAATGCCCCGACAGGCAGAAGATTCTGACTGAAATCATCGCCAGAGATGACTTCTGGCCGTGCTTTTCATACCTTGCGGCATGGAATGATCTGCACTGAGATTCTATAACCGTAGACTTTGCATGAAAAAGAAAAGTCGGTGTGTCGAGAACCAATCGCGACACACCGGCTTTTTGCCAAGTTAATCTTCGATTCCGTGAAGCACAGTTCCCTTTAGGTGGCACTCCAGTTCTCCAGACACCACCAGCCCGGCATACTCCATCGGCGCATGGTAAACCAGCCAATCTAGGTCAGTCATTTGGCTATTTGTGATATTGTAAAAGTTTTCCACTCCTTCGCAGTCGATTGTAAGAACGGAACCATCACTGTAAGTGAGTTCCACGGAATTGGTATCCATATTATAGAAGCCATGAAGTAGTTTAAGCATAATATATTTTCTCCCTTTTTTAATTCTAAAATTCAATAAAAGTCTATGCAAAAGCCGTCTGAACTCTCCAAAGAATTCAGACGGCCCTCATTTTGACACCACTCTTTGCTTGCCGCCTGATCTATCTGTATTCATTGGCGTAAGCTTGGCGTAATATGGTGCTTTTAAGGATTTGAGAATGGGAGAAACTCTAACTTTTAGTACATCTTCGCGCCAGCGGGAATGTGGCTATCCAGCATGATAAGATGCAGCTTTTCTTCGCCCTTTTCATGGTGAACGGCACTAATCAGCATTCCGCAGGAATCAATGCCCATCATGGGTCTAGGAGGCAGATTGGTGATTGCCAGCAACGTCTTGCCCACCAGCTCTTCCGGCTCATAGTAAGCATGAATGCCGCTCAAAATCGTCCGATTTGTGCCCGTTCCATCGTCCAGGGTGAACTTTAAGAGCTTTTTAGACTTCTTCACAGCTTCACATTCCAGGACCTTCACAGCTCTGAAATCGCTCTTGGAGAAGGTATCAAAGTCAACGAAGTCCGCAAACAGAGGCTCAATTTCCACATTGGAAAAGTCAATTTTTTCCTCAACTTTGGCAGGAACAGAAATTACCTCATTTTCCAACTTTTCGGCAGGCTTTTCAGCCTTGGGCATATCCGTGGGCTTCATGGTGGGGAACAGCAAAACGTCCCGGATGGAGGCGGAGTCGGTCAGCAGCATGACCAGGCGGTCAACGCCGAAGCCCAGGCCGCCCGTGGGAGGCAGGCCGTATTCCAGGGCGGTGACGTAGTCGTAGTCCACCTGGGCACGGGACGCGGGGTCCACGGCCAGACGGTCAGCCACCTGCTTTTCGAATCTTGCCTTCTGGTCGATGGGGTCGTTCAGCTCGGAGAAGGCGTTGCCGAACTCCGTGGCGTTGATGAAGTATTCAAACCGCTCGGTAAAGGCGGGATCATTGGGCTTCCGCTTGGCCAGGGGGCTGTTCTCCACGGGATAGTCGTAGATGAAGGTGGGCTGGATCAGGTTCTCCTCTACAAAGGCATCGAAGAACTCGGCCAGGATGGCGCCCTTGGTGGGAATCTCCGGCAGCTCCACATTGTGGGCCTTGGCCTCAGCAATGGCCTCCTCGTCAGAGGAAATGGCGGCAAAGTCTACGCCGGAATACTTCTTGACAGCCTCGATCATGGTCATGCGCTCCCAATGGGACAGGTCGATGTCCTTGCCCTGGTAGGAGATCTGCAAGGTGCCGCAGACCTTCATGGCCACGGTCTTCATCATTTCTTCGACAAGATCCATCATGCCGTGGAAATCGGTGTAGGCCTGGTACAGCTCAATGGAGGTAAACTCCGGGTTGTGGGTGGGATCCATGCCCTCATTGCGGAAAATCCGGCCAACCTCATAGACCCGATCCATGCCGCCCACAATCAGCCGCTTCAGGTACAGCTCGGTTTCAATGCGCAGCACCATGTCAATGTCCAGGGTGTTGTGATGGGTATAGAAGGGACGGGCGGAGGCACCGATTTCAAAGGGGGTCAGAATGGGGGTATCCACCTCCAGGAAGCCCTTGCCGTCCAGGAAATGCCGCAGCTCCCGGAGAATCAGGCTCCGCTTGACGAAGGTGTCCTTCACCTCGGGGTTTACAATCAGGTCAACATAACGCTGACGGTACCGGGTTTCCCGGTCGGTCAGACCGTGGAACTTTTCCGGCAGAGGCAGCAGGGACTTGCTGAGCAAAGTGGCCTCGTGGACACGGACGGAGATTTCGCCCCGCTCGGTTTTGAACACGTCGCCCACCACACCGACGATGTCGCCGATGTCGTTCTTCTTGAACCGCTGGAAGGAGGCCTCCTCCATTTCGTCGAACTTCACATACAGCTGAATCCGGCCGGTGCTGTCCTGAAGGTCGCAGAAGGACACCTTGCCCATGCCCCGCTTGCTCATAATGCGGCCGGCCAGACGGACGGACTTGCCCTCCATGGCGTCGTAATTTTCTTTGATGGCGGCGGAGTCGGCGGTCACTTCAAACTTGGTCTGGACGAAGGGGTCAAAGCCGTCGGCACGCAGAGTATCCAGCTTTTCCCGACGCACCCGAACCTGATCGGACAGGGGCATTTCGGCCTGAGGTACAAACTTTGCCATGGCTCAGCCCTCACGGGTGACGCTGACCACCTTCATGGTGAAGGAGCCGGCAGGGGCGTTGACGGTGAAGGTTTCGCCGGCGGCCTTGCCCACTACGCTCCGGCCGAAGGGAGAGTCGTCGGAGAGCTTGCCCTCCATGGGGTTGGCTTCCTGGGAACCGGTGATCCGGTAGGTGGACTGAACGCCCTTCTCATCCTCCACGACCACGGTGCAGCCCAGGCCTACCCGGCCGCTGGCCTCGTTCTCGTCCTCAATGATGACGGCGTGGGACAGAATGTCCTCAATTTCGGCGATCCGGCCGTAGAGTTTGGCCTGCTCGTTCTTGGCGGCATCGTACTCGGAGTTTTCGGACAAGTCGCCGTAGGAACGGGCTTCCGCGATCATGGCGGCAACCTCACGCTCCCGGGTGGTCTTCAGATAGTTCAGTTCCTTTTCCAGGTCGGCAAGACGCAGACTGGTAATCTTAAATTCCTTTGCCATATTCAAAATCCTTTCTCAGAAATAAATTCCATAGTCCCAAACATTATAGTGGATGATTCCCCAACCGTCAAGGAATTTTTCGGGAAATCGATGAATTTCCGAAAGAAAGGGGGAGCTGAAAGGAACAGCGGCGTTGTAAAAGTGCAGAAGCCTGAAAATTAGACGGTCATTGCGAACCAGTATGCGCACTGGTTCGCAATGACCGCAGATTTATAGTGTTTGCGTTTTTACTCGTTTGTGTGCGCTAGCAGTTGGTCGTAGATTTCCTGGGTTTCCGCCTTGTCCTTCCCACTGAGCACCAGAACCTTTTCGCCCATGCGCACCACGATGCAGGCTTCCGGCTTGTAATAGGTATAGCGGGTGTAAGTGCCAAATTCCTCATTCCGGAAGGTACCCAGCAGCAGTCGGTAGCTGCCTACGCCGAAAACCCGGCTGCCGGGGACATCGTCCTGCCGAAGCTCCACGGAATCAACATCCGCATAAGACAGGGTCTGGCCGCCGTAGTAGCTTCCCCGGACGGTGAAGGAATCGTCCCCAAAGGTGGTTTCCACCTTGCCGGAAAACAGCATCACGGCCACAAAAACCAGAATTGCGACAGTCACGGCGGCGGAAATTTTCCAATAGCGGGAGGACAGGGTGGGGAGTGCTTTCGGCTCCTCGCCCCGGGCCAGTTGGCCCTTGTAATAGCGGTAGGAGTAGACAGTGGGAATCACAGAAATGACCACCGCTCCCAGCACGGCGGCGAAAACATTCCAGCCCTCGGGCAGCAGGGCGGCCAGCATCACGGCAACACCGCCGATGACCCAGACCTTCCCGGCAAACCGATGGGTGGCGTTCCAGTTCTCATCGCTGGCAAGCGCCCAGGTTACCTTGATGCCGATGGTGTAGTTCCGGCGGCATTTGGGCAGGTAGTTGCCGATGGCGGCGAACATCAGCCCCAGGCAAAGGGTAGTGATTCGGCCAACGGAGAGGGCAATCCCTGCACTCAGGGCATAGAACAGCCCGGCGCACAGCAGGGAAAGAATGGGCATGATCCACAGCACCAGCCGCAGGGGCTTTTCATTTCTGCCCCGGTTTCCTGGATCGGCGGCGGAAATGAGGAAGCACAGCCATTGACCGGCCAGCAGGGACAGGCACAGCAGCCACAGGGAAGGCAGTTCAGGAACCCAAAGAGACACAAAGGCGGGTAGCAGGATTACAATGGAAGAAACAATCAGTTCTTTTTGATACTTGGCAATCATAAAATACCTCCAAAACAGTCAGTTTTCGGCGGGTTTTTCACCCTTCAGGACGGAAATCCAGAGAAGAATTTCTTCCAGAACCGAGGCGTTCAGCTCGTAAAAGATAAATTTTCCATCCCGGGTGTCCGTCACCAGGTCGGCATCCTTCAGCACCGACAGGTGCCGGGATACCGCGGCGGCGGAAATATCGAACTGCTCAGAAATTTCTCCGGCGGAACGTTTTCCGTCCTTGAGAAGATTCAGGATTTCCCGCCGGGTGGGGTCAGCCAGCGCCTTCAGAGTTTGCTGTAAGCCCATGTACGTCCTCCTATCATTTAACAGTTAACTGAAATGTTAAATGAATGATAGCATAGGAACGAAAGATTGTCAAGAGAATATTTCACAAAAATGTTAAATGAGAAAAGATTGCGAAGGGCGGCCATTCGTGCTATAATGGCGAAAATCCCGGAAGGAGGGAAAATCATGACCTTGAACGAATTCTGGAAGGAGAATCCAAAGGCCGCCATTGCCTTTTCCGGCGGGGTGGATTCCTCTTATTTATTGTATACGGCTGTGAAGGCCGGGGCAAAGGTGACGGCCTACTATGCGGACAGTGCCTTTCAGCCCGCCTTCGAGCAGGAGGACGCTTTACGCCTTGCCAAGGACGTGGGGGCGGAGCTGAAAATCCTGCCGCTGTCCGTGCTGGAGGTGCCCAAGGTGGCGGAAAATCCGGAAAACCGCTGCTATTACTGCAAGCGGGCGATTTTCTCCGCCCTGATTGCCGCCGCCGCTGCCGACGGCTACGACCTGATTCTGGACGGCACCAACGCCTCCGATCCGGTTTCTGACCGGCCGGGAATGGAGGCTCTGCGGGAGCTGTCCGTCCGGTCGCCTCTGAGAGAGTGCGGCCTGACCAAAAGCGAAATCCGGGAATTGTCCCGGCAGGCGGGACTTTTTACCTGGGATAAGCCCGCCTATGCCTGCCTGGCTACCCGTGTGCCCGCGGGAGAAACAATCACCGCCGAAAAGCTGGAAAAAACGGAAAAGGCCGAGGATTTTCTTTGCTCCCTGGGTCTGCGGGATTTCCGGGTGCGGCTGCTGAAGGGCTGCGCCAGAATTCAGGTGCCGGAAGGGCAGCTGGAGCTGGTGCTCCGGAACCGGGAGACCATCCTGGAGGAGCTCAAGCGGTGGTACGCGGGCGTGGTGCTGGATTTGGAGGTGCGGCCGTGAATTCCGATATGCGAAAGCTCTTAGAGCAGGTCAAGGACGGCAGCGTTTCCGTGGACGACGCCATGCTGAAGCTGAAAATCTCCCCCTTCGAGGACATTGGCTATGCCAAGGTGGATTTGCACCGGCGAATCCGTCAGGGGGCGGCGGAGGTGATCTACGGGGCCGGGAAGACCCCGGAGCAAATTCTGGGCATTATGCAGACCATGAGACGGAACGGCCAGAGCCGGATTCTCATCACCCGGATGTCCCAGGAAGCGGCGGATTTCGTATCCAAAACCCTGCCTCTGGACTACCGGAAGGAGGCCAAGGTGGGCATCGCCGGAGGCTTCCCGGAGCCGGACGGCATCGGCAAAATCGTCATTGCCACCGGCGGCACCAGCGACATTCCCGTGGCGGAGGAAGCGGCTCTGACCGCGGAAATCCAGGGAAACGAAGTGGTGCGGCTGTACGATGTGGGGGTGGCCGGGGTGCACCGGCTGCTGGCGCACATGGATCTGGTCATGGAGGCCAGCGTGGTCGTTGCCGTGGCGGGCATGGAAGGGGCGCTTGCCAGCGTGATCGGCGGCCTGGCAGACT